>BNJU01004103.1_pt1 | contig 80740 bp, 94 predicted proteins | sample 8539281 | NCBI WGS metagenome assembly BNJU01 (sample SAMD00202456, study PRJDB9452) | human saliva metagenome | isolation source: human saliva | place: Japan | reverse complement strand
CATGTAAAGAAGATAAATATAATCTCTCATTCTCTTATGTATGTTCATCTCTTTTTCTTATTGCAAGGAAGATAACCATCTCCTCCTGCAAACAATTATCCGAAAAATTATTCCTTATCCTTCAAAAGGCTTTCACCGCAGGAAGCCATGTAATATACTGCAACATCCATGAAAAGCAAATCAAATTTTTATTTTCATTTTACAAACTTTCAGTATTTCTCAACATCTCTCAATGATTTCCTCTGTCTTCCAGATTCATATAATATTTTTGCTTCTTCCACTCTCTCGGGCATTTTTCAGCAGTTGCTATATCGCAATTTCCAAAGCCTTCTGTGGTGCCACTTCCAACCCTATCTCAAAATCGACTTGGAATTTTGAAACAAAACAAATTTCAAAGATTTTCAGTGTCTCTTTGTTATCGGAATATGGTTTTCCTTTGTAGACTATTTTCCTCTTCCAGTCTGTGAATTGACGGAGAAATAATATCCGTATTCCAAAGCCTTACGGATTTGTTATCATTTACATTATTCTCCAAAACTCATCTCAATCATCTCAAACATCTGTCTTGTTGTCTGATGTATTAAATATATAATCCTGCATACATTCGATTTCAAAAGCTTGCCTGTATCTAGGAAAACTTATTTTCTGTTTTACCATAAGTATATCGGCAAGTTCATCAGAATTCCTGCCGTCAGATTATGTCCACACGAACATTGTTGCCCGGTGAATCACGCAGGCATGAATACACTATGTCAGTATAGGCAAAAAGACTATCAATCGGTATCATAATATACTGATTAATCTTCGAAAAGATACGCTCTTCTTTGTTTTCCCCTTTTGATGTAGTTTCTTTGCTCATTTACTAATGTATCTCCGTATTATTGGCAATACGATTTCTCTTCATCCTCTTCCACAAAAACTCGCTTAAGAATCTCTTACAACATTCTTTATCTTTGACCAATCTGTGATTCGCGTAGAACAATCCGCCACAGCCTCTCTGACAACTGCGCCTCGTTCATCAAATCTGTGAACTCTTACGCCTTACAAGCCATGAAACTTCTCTTATCAGGATTTGATAAGGAAAGTCTGTTTGTTCCATGTTCAAGACTCATTGCCTGTGCCATTTTGGCAGCAAGCTTGCTATGCAGGCACAATATTTCTCATCACTACTCAAGTCCGTCTACAAAGACTCCATAAACCTCTACATGACACTGCCCATCTTACATGGTCCTCACTATTCGACCACATCACCGCTTGTTGTGATAAACATTCTCCTTGGGATTTGTAGCCTCTTAAGTCCTTTTCCTGCTATAAGATGTCTGTATTCACATTACACAGGCGGTACAAACTTAGGCTTTAAAGTAGTACATAAGCTTGCTCTTCGACATGCGTGACCCGATACATACGTATCCTGGAAGATAACCTCTGCACCCCTTCGTGAAACTCATTTATAACCTTTGATGCAGCCTTTTCATTTTCCAGGACAGGGTTGAATATTATAATAACATCTTCCGGTACAATCTTACTTTTCTTATTGGATTGATGAAGCCATTCTTGAAAAGAAACCGCCATGGACTCTGACTTCCTGTTGTAATAATTACCTGACGGCGAAGGTCTTTTCAAGGGTTGGTCCTTTAAATGATCTATATCTATAAGTGTTTGCTTCGGGAATATCAATATAACCAAGCTCTGCGGCAGTTCGATCAACATTACCATGCTTCGTCCTCCACCACCACTGTCATACTTGTATGCCCGACATTTATTATCTGCACTCTGTCATTTGATACAGTGGCGCTATTATTCTGCTGTCTCTATATCGGCAAATATCAAATCAAAAAGTCTTTCCGACCGTTTCTCGACAGGTAAATCAAGATCTTGTAGCATTGGTAGAATCCAGCATCGCGAACATCCCACCTTACCGATTTCGGCCATTCTTCAAAGTCTGCCGGATCTCGAATACAAGTGTATAGTCAACATGAAAGTCTCCAGTGTGGAGATATTGTACTGCCGGTGTAAATATGGCAAGAGATGCCGCATCGGCAATAAGTGATTTAATATTTAAAACTCCCACCTTAAAGTCATAGACTTACAATGTCACCATGTTAACTATATGAAGCTGCGACATCATCAATTTGATACTCTTTAAGTTTCTTCAATCAAGGCTGAGTCAACATGACACTGCCGTATACAGTACATTGAGCTGCTTGCTGTATCAGGTAGGGCACCGATATGATCCTCATGGCCGTGAGTTATACCGTCCTTTACTTTGAATGGTTGTCCCTTTAAATATACGATATCCGGGTACAAGATCTATTCCAGCATATCATCACTTGGGAATACCGGTCCGCAATCCACAACCATAATACGTCATCATATTCCACAGCTTGGTATTCATACCTATCTGTTTCGAGTCCTTAAGCAAACTGATTTCACCTTTTTATTTAGCTTTAGCAGCTCTGCCTCTTCTCTTTTTATTGTATTTTCCATCAAATATTCTTGATACCTGCTCTCTGCCAAAGAAGGTACATTCTTATCTGCAGGTTACATATCTTGCCTTGGCCTCTTTGTATCTAACTCTGACTCATTAAGACCACATCCTCTTTGACACTCTCTACAGGCTTTACTCTTTTACTTGCAGTCTTTTGTCTGCTTTTTTTCAATAGTTTATTTTCTTCGAAATCTTTTGATCCGTTTTCAGACTTTTATCTTTTCAGAACTCTTTTTTGTCCTGTAGTCTTTTTGACCTACTCATGCTTTAATCTTACATTTGATTCTTTCCTTCTTAACTTTCTTTTCGGTGCACTATCACCCATCATTTTACACCCTCACTTGTACTCCTTGCTTTCACCATTATTCTTTGCATATTAAGCCTTGATTCTTCTCATTCTCGTTCAGCTTTTATTCTTTCCGATTTATCATATATTCACATGGCAGTTACGAACAAGGTAAATCGTTTTGTAATTTCAACATCATCATCCATCATATTTTGAAAAGGTTTAAATACATCCAGTTCCTTCTCATCCTCTACACAAAAATATAATTGGCCTCTTCATCATTCCTTTTCACAAATATACTTTCATAATACTTGTTCACTTTCATCATCGGACTGTCTGTAGTATATAGCTTACACCGTTTAACTTGGTTCATCTATAATTGTAAAATCGATATTTTCTCCGTCTCGTAACAAAATATTATACGTATTGTCATTTCTTTCCATATATTCTTTCAAAATTACTTGCCGCCACACGATCTATAAGCATTTTTCTGTCCTGCTTTTTACGGTTAATCTGATATTTCATCCCTTCTTTTGTTGTAAGTCTCTCATCCTGCATAATGATGGGCACATCAACTCTTGACACAACTTCTCTAAATTCAAGTGAAACCACTCCTCCACTTCCCCCATCCATATTTGAGGCAACCTACTACTATTTTCTTTATATCTTTCTCTTTAAACTTAATCTCAACTATTCTTGCCAGGATCACCACGAGTTTTATTTTCCGCATTTCGTTCTATGGTTTCAAACGGCTGTGGTCCCAATACTCCGCGTCACTTATAGCCACACCTATAGTCTTGAACCATAATCAGGATACCATAATTCTTTCTTTCAAATTTTACTCTAAACTTTCAATACTTTAAAAAGTCTACCGTCAAAAACAAACTTCTTCATACATACTCTTATCTCATACTTTTAAATATATGTTTTGTTGTATGACCCCAGCCCAGAAGGTCCATCATGACGGTAGATTTTATCTCAAAAAGTTCAATGAATTTTTTCAATATAGCTCTTTAATAACTTCTTCGACTATCTCATCACGCTCTACTTTCATGATAAAGACTACTTGCTGTTATGGCTCGTGATATATGTCGGATCTGACATCACGTAACAATCTGGTTCAACGGATTATATCCTTTCTGTCAAACTTCATAAACCAGCTTTAACTGGTCACATCATTTATTTTCTTGTACTGCTATAAAATATTGTGTGTATTTTGAACTTGTCCGCCGTCCTTCCTTTCTAATAATAATGATTTTTATACGATTACAGACCATATTGCAATATTATCTTATTAAAAATAAAGAATTAATAATCTATGATTTCTCAAGCAATAGAAATATCTCATCTGTAAGGAAATCAACTATTCACCGCTTACTATATCGTTAGTCTTCAAATCACTGTTTTAAAGTGCAACGCTTTCCATATTCAACTTTGTATATACCTGTAAAAATATTCTATTCCGTCTTTTGATGAAATCTCCTCACCGGCTTAGCTCATCTTCTTTCCAATCCTTAAAGACTCTAAACTCCTTTTTGAGGTTTTGAGATTGATTTCATTTAGAAGAAATATTTAGCTCTGCGAACCTTTTCATTTCCACGTCACCTGCAACATAGTTTGCCGCCTTTGTATCTCTCTCGTATCGAATGAGGGGAAAATATGTGTCTCACGAAATTTTACGTATCTACAAAGTTTACTCTTCAATCTTTCTTTGTCTCTCCGAAAATCACACAATAATATCTCTGTGGTAATAACGTGTGTAAATATATCTTATAGCTTCACTCCTCTTCACTTTAAACTCATCAGCGTTATGTGCTTTCTGTTCATGCACTGAGTCTTATCGGCGCCGCTTTGTAAAGCTCAAATGAAAATGAGGACTAAAACTTGTCTATGCTTGCTAGAGACTTTTAATAAAGTTTTCCTGTACTTCCATAATCCTCGGCTCCAAAAGACCTACGCACTCTCTCTATTCCTCATATATCGCAATATTTTCTATCAGACAAAGCTCTCCATTCTTGGTAAAGCAAATTCCTCATCGCTGCTACAGTCTGTGTACAGTTTTCAGTCCATTCTCTTATTATGGGACTCGCTCCAAAAAGTCCACACCATGGGACAAGAAGATGTGTATACCTGTAAGAACAATTTCCTTGTAGTCCAGGCTGAGAAAAGGCACTGCTCATCAATTATATTTTCCATCTTTCTCTGCTTCTTGCCTCAGCGCGTCTGTGTGAGGGATAATACAGTGTAGCACAAACTGATTACATCCGTCCACGAACTTTTATAAAAAGCTCTGGTAGCAGTCGTTTATTTTGCTTATATTAAATTCCTCATATTCAGTCTCTCTTTAATTTGCATATCAGCGATTGATCTATTCTTATTTTTATCCTGTAAATATTCATTTATAATATTTACAATATCATTCTTATTATTGTTTCTACTAGTATATCAATACTCAGATCTTCATCTAACCTTATACTGCAGACTCCACATAGCATCCTGCCGCCACAACGACCAGCATCTGCATTTGCATCTTTCTGGCTCGATGAAGCATTTGTCTTGAATTTTCTGTCTTGCAATAATGTGTTGTAGCGGAGCGAGTATTTACAATAATAGACATCACGCTCTGCTCAAATTCGACATCATCATAGCAGACGCTCGTGAGCTGCTGCATCGCCTCTGTCTCACATGTATTTACTTTGCGCGCCAAGTGCATGTGAAACGCAACGGTTTTCACACACACTGCTTTTCTAACTTATCAAATGTCGTTGACTTTACTTAAAAATTTATATAGGATATACTTAGATTTAAATGTGCAAATACGAAAGTATCTAGTTTGCATTTATCGCAATAATGTTTCATGGAGGATTATATGAAAACAGCGGTTCAAATTTCCTTAATTCGTATTGACAGTAAAGAGAGTCATTTTGTGTAAATGAATTAGCTAAGTACTTTGATGTGAGACTTTGACTTACGGTTTACAGAGATATATGTTATAGATGCAAACGTCAGCTAATGGGTATCTTCAGCCTGGATTTGTCGCAGCCGATCGATCTTACACATTCACAGAGGATAATGTAGAGCAGATGCCAGAGCAGCTCTCTCCATATATCATCAAATAATTTATATATAGGTCTGACAAGGATTTCCTGTCAGACTTTTTATTCGAGACTTTCACCGAGATTCTTTCTTTTGTTTCCAGGGCACTTTTCCATACGCTCATCTATGATTCGCCAAAGCTTTTCTTCAGACCTTTCTATATTTTACCCAAAACAGGTGATACTGCCCAGCGGATGCTTTGCGCAAATATGGTAACCCAGTCCTCATGGTATGCTGTAATAGATGTCTCATAAGTACCTATCTCGAAAATTTCTACTATTCCTCCTGTATCACGAAACTACCTATCAGTGTGCACTTTGAATACCGGCAAAGACCGCCGCATCTGTTGTATAGCTTAATGACTGTATTGTCTGAGAAGCCACCTGTCCTGTACTCTCACCTGTAACACAGAGCACAGTCCTTCGCCGTTTTCTACAGCAATTCTGTCAGCTATCATCATCATATCTTCTCATGCACTAATGTGTAGCTCATCATGTGGACAATGCTCTGTATATGTGCAAGCTGTATATCCGTAAAGTTTATTATATATACTTTCAAGTCACGGACCGGTATGTTTACTGGAAACCAACTCCGCAAAGCTCTATATAACCTTTCTCTGGCTCTCTCCTCTGAGTATAAGGCAGTTGCGCCAAATATACAGCCTCACTGCTTACTCCCCTTTTTGACCCAATCCTATATCCGGCAACCGGTGAATCTATACCGCACGAAGGAGCATGCACTTCCACGTTTTGCCTATAAAGCGTCCGCCCGGTCCAGGTATTTCAGCGAATATATATTTATATATGTTCTTATCTCAACCTTCCATAAGTACAGCGCTTTCTTACAGTACTTCACCTGCATCGAAATGCATTTTAAATCACCTCGAAGTTCCGCATTGATACTCTCCCGATGTTGGAAACTCTTATCGGCTCTTCTTGTATCTGCCAATGACCAGTAAGTTCTTGTCAGAGGATACACCCATCCCACATATTCCACCACCTTGCTGAGTTTTCATGAGCTTGATTCTGACCATGGACAATGACCGACTATACCCAGATACCTTGCTGGGTCTGTCCAATCCCTTCCTCCTTAATCGCAATCGCCATCCATGTCCTAGAGTCTTCAAGCTCCTTGGATACATCGGCTTCTTCCTTCTACTTCTTTTCCAAAGGCGGTTCTTATCTGTTTCGCAGGGCATACTTCGACATATAATCTGTAACTTTACACCTATCTCTCACCGTAGTTGATTAAAAAGAGTAGTTGCTTCTTCATTGTTCCTCCTGCAAATTTTCTAGCGGCAAAGGTTCGCTTTCAAAGTTCTTTTATGAAATAGTCCAGCCTCTTCCTTGTTATTAAGCTCCGACAAGAGATTCTTATAGTGCGATCCAAAGATTCTCTCTCTCTTTCACCTATAGCTACCTATAACGTACAGTGCCGGATGATTTGATGTATATGAACAAGCCGAACACATGCAAACACCAAATCCCTCTATCCTCAAGGAGCATGCACGTGATAAACTTCCGCTCGTATGCCTCCTCAAATTGATACACTTATAACGCGAGGTGCAAAATGTTTCACCTCTGCCTGTATTTCAAATCTGCACCTTCTGTCTTTTTCAAGAAACTCGTCCATCAGATAATATTTCCAAATCGAGATATCTTGTTACATTCTCTCATCACGGTGTCATAGGCTTCTTTTGACAGCAACTCCCGGTCACCTGCAATTCACTGTAGTGTTAGTGATTCCGCTTCTCTCATTCCTCTGATGTCACTTGCTCCAGATTGTCGGATTCTCTTTGCATTGCTGTCAGTGACATCCCACTCCCTTTGGGCCGTGGAAACTTCTGACGACGATGCGAAAGCATATCAATCCCCTGATTTCAGTTTATTCTAAGCAGCCTGTAGAGCCTGTATGGCATCTACATGAAATATGTCTTTATTTACTGGCTTTGCTATCACTCGAAATTTCTTCCACAGGCTCTATCGCTCTATTTCATTATTCACATACATTACGGACGCACGACATTGATGTCATCTCTCAGAGTGAGACTTTAATAATTCAAAGGTCACACCTGCCCTTCATGAGTTTACAGGAAGTACAGAAAGTTCAAACCCTGTTCACGTCAAAAATTCACTTACAGGTCTGTTATACCTGCAGGATGCTCCATTCACGAGTATTATTATATCTATGTTTTCCGTATCTTTTCCTGCTCAGTGCTCACCGATGAGCGCCATATTGCTGTTGTTATTGTGGATTTCCATTACGCACGGTGAGATAATTTCACCTGCCTTTAAAGTCTTTTACCTATAATATCTCTAATCGCATCTTTTGACATAGCTTTCCAGCAACGCACACCCTTTATATGCTTGCACGTGTTGGCTAATCGTCCCTCATGGTCGTAGCATTGTTCTATGGCCTTTTCACTTACTTTTGTAGAGGCCAGTTGTCATATACGTCCATCTGTTCGTCTCTTCCAATCTGATCATTGTGCACACCCAGGCAATGCCGGTCGCTGTTTCTGTTCTTATGTTACACAGAGTGTAATGACTTCAAAACGTGAGTGTCCTTTCAACTTCCGACTCTTCCAATCCGCCCTCGGGGCCCGATAGATACTGCAATATTCTTTGTTTTATCCATATTGTCCAGTATTCTTCTTGTCTTATTATCTATTCCGTCTGCATTCTCGCAGGGTATTAATTTTGCAAATCCTTTACAATTTCAAGTGCATTATCTCTATGGACATAGGCTGCACATCTTTCAGGCTGTACGTACTTCTTTGACTGCTGTGCCTCTCTGCAATGGCATTCCATCTGTTTACTGGTATCGACTCTTTCATCTATCCTTTGCAACCCTTTGTTTTTGACCGGTGATCTCACTTACGCAAGTTCAACCGCCTGTGTATGTCATCGCAGTTTTATCAGACTTTGGAGATCCGACAACGAGCAAGGTAATGTGAGCAGGCTTCTCTTTGTTTCATACTCCTCCAAGCACTTTAAGGTTCACCCTGTCCAGTCTCTATGTCAACTATTTTACCAAAGAATAGTCCAGTCCTTTGACACTGATAAAGCTCCTCTCGGTTTCATTCTCGGGACATTGGCGTATATGATTGACATCTGCCTTCTATACGCATTTTCTCCGTTTATCTGCTCTTCAGACACAAAATGATACATTTATTCCCTCTTTTGCTGCCTAGCCTTACCCATTCTCCAAGATGATTTGACTCAATGATTTCCGAAATCCTCACTCTTTTTAGGCAAACGCAGCGGCTTTCCTCAACCTTTGCTTATCTATTATACCCAGATGTAATAAATATTCACGCCTTTTTCTCATATGCGCTGCTACGAGTCTTTATCAGTTCTAGTATAACAGGGCCGTGTTGAAAACATTGTCACTGCCTCAGACTTTCGCAGCCTGCCCAGTTCTATATATATTTTCATCTCGTCAGAATATCTCTCGCATACCGCTGCAAAGCTCGGTCAGGCTACGATTTCATTGCTGATCGCATATTTTACTGCCCATAACGCATCTACTAGCCGCGCCTTATCATCCAGATCGGTTCCGGGTACCATTCAGCTCCAAGCTTAAGGGTGCGCAGTCGAGATTCCGCTACCCGTACTACCAGCGAGACAACGTGACACACGTTCTTTACCGACTCTTTCAAAGGAGCACAGTACTACAAAGCGGCCAGTCATGTGTCCCATGCTCGCAGACCGAATGCGGTTCCGATCCCCATCTGTATCAGGTCTTATACTTTGCATCCTCGGTGTCTCTCTTCCATGTGGGTACAAGGATGTCTCCAGCATAAAAGGCTGAAATACTGTTTTCCAGTTGTGATCCAGTCTTTATCCTCAGTCTCCGACTTTATAAATTACACCGTCACCGATGTCTGCAAAGGCTCATAGCTCATCGATAGCTTGACTTTTATATCTTCACAGCTTTGTGATGTCGGCCTCCGAATCCAGATAAGCTGACCTTTGCTATCTTCTGTCCTCCGGTAGCTCCGGCAAAAACTCATAAACATTCCCTTTGTTTCTTCTGCAGTTAAAAGTACATTTGCTCCTCTATTTCTGTAGCCTTCCACACCAATGTTCAAGTGATGCGCTCAAAATCATCGCATCAGTCTTTGCTAGTCAAGTGTCACTTCTCCTTCATATATAGTACTCTACCTTATTGTGGTTTTATTATTTATGGTTGCAGCCACCGTTTCCAATCGCCTGTGGCGTTTGGCTGTGCCGCACAGCGAGTTTACAGGATGCAGCGGCGGGGACCTGTCTGCGTGCACTGGTTCGCTGCGTCGAGCGGACAAACGCAGGTTCGCAGGCCGTGCGGCAAATCACCCGCGACTTTTGAGCGCACAACTGCGTTGGGATGAGCGAAACCTTTATGTGCTAACTATATACCGTAGAGCAACGGGGTCGCCACGAAGTGCACCTGTTATTCAATCAGCAAACATATGCCTGCGGCTGTTGGTCTGCTGACGCTGCTATTTCACGCTTGTTGTATGAGACCACATGCCTTACAAACTGCGAGGAAAGCATTAACTCTCACACTTTGGACATTTTACAAGACTTGTAGCTGACATCTTCGTTAGCTCTTCTCTTATCTCTTCTACCACGAGATGTTTTGTTCTTTACAGGACAAATTGACATTCTTTCCTGCCTCGCCTCTCGGTCACAAAACTTTAAGCCAATTATAATAGCAAAGGTTTTACTATGTCAATATTATGATCTGTAACATGGTATCTCTTTGCTAGCCAACTCCTCATTTGTAGGCATCAGCATGATCTTAACCTTTTGGAGTCCCGGTGTTGAAATCACTTGGTTCTCTTACCACGAACATTTGTTTACTCTTCACATCAACCTTTGCCTTGATGATGATCCCGGCATTCCCTGCTATATCTGTCTTGTAGTCTTATCATTTCATTTCTCTCAACACTCTGCAGTAGCAAAGGCATCAACCCACCCATGGCGGCTACACAGCACCTACATACTTTATAATTCTGTGTCTGAGACGCCTCAGGTGCAACTTTTGCAAGATTATTTCCGTCGGCCTCAGCATTCTCTCGATGTCTCAGAAGTCGATGATACTCCGCCGCTCATTCCGAGAACACTTACGATTTCTTATGACAGTATGTCAAGCACCATCTACACTCTTGTTCTCTTTCTTTGCTAGATATACCCTGTGTACTATAGCAGGTCGATGTCTCCCGATCTTGGCATACCCAGCGGTGCGGTCCTTCAAGCGGTGCGAACCCGGTGATGGAATCGATCTATACACTTACGCCTACAGCCTGCATGCAAATTGAAGCACCGTTTTCCAGGTGACATACGATAGCTCTTGCTGAATCGCGTATGTCAAGACCTGCCGCAAAACTTTGCCAGCCTCACCATGTGCATACCTTTATGGCGTACCTGATGGAGATCGTGTCTTCTGATATGGTGGTTCTCATAGTACTCAGTTTGGGCCATAACTTTTATATGCTTTCTCGCATCGCTCGCGCCGGAGCCAGTGATGTATCAAGTATGCCGCTACGACCAGGAACGCAGCGCAGCGCATATGCTGCAGCTTTCAATGCGCCAGGTTTGCTGCAGGATTACTCGAGCGGCGCAAGATCTGCATATCTTCTCAACCTATCCTTCTTCACCTCATCTGTGATAACTACAGGTCAGGGATATGTTTGCTCCACCCTGTACAACTCTGTCAGATCGCATATCGTCCTCGCATCGTCCTATTACACCATGATCTTTATCTTCAAGGCTTCCATTACCAAAGCTAATAGCCTCTGTATGATTCTTTCACATCCTTTGTCAATCTTGTCTCTCTTCCTTGGAGGCTCATGTGCATAACATGGCTTCCGGTCGAATTTGCAATTCTCTCAAACAATCCCTTTTGCTAATGCCTCTTCGTTTCCCTTATTAATAAGCTGATACTTTAATAGAGAGTGAACTTCCCGCAATTTATAACTTAATACATTTTTCATAATGAGCACCACCTCTTTTTATTTATCTTCACCGGCCTCTTCGTGCTGCTGGTGCAATTTACACTACACCTACATGTCTTCATAAGAACATCCTCTTGAAAAGATCGTTTACGGCTTTTTGCACGACCACGTTTCAGGTCATGGCATTTTGCCTTTGCAGTCTTTGAACGCAAGCCCATATCCATATTTGCCACGCATCAAGGTCGAGAATACAAGTACATTAGCACTGTCCTCCTGCAGCTTGCTTGGGCCCAGTGCCCTGTCTCTCTGCGTGAGGAACCAGAAAGCCATCAAGCTGAGTTCACCGTCCAGGAGCAAAGATCGGTGCGAGCTCTTTGCGATTTCCTCTTGTAGCCTCAACAACCTTTGTAACATCGTCCATGCTTTGCGCTATACCCTTTGATGAGTGGCCTAAGCAGCATTGCAACTGTCTGAGCTCTTTTCACCACAAGACTTGAAAGCTCTCTGCTGCTGAAAGTGCAGAGGTCTCAGCCGACTCGGGATCGAGTTTTGCTCTAGAACAGTCTGCAAATACAAATGCACCGTTCTCTACCGAATTCGCAGTTTGGAACTTCCATTACAAGAGAATCTGCGAAAACAAAGCTTTACTGCCACTGGTCTTTATTATCTGTAATGCAGGTCTAAGTGTATTAGCTAGTTGCAGATGACAGGCGCGCTTACACTGCAGTCCATCCGCATCTCCGCCTGTAAGCATAAAGACATCACGATTAAGTAGTATTATGGTCATGCAACATGTTGCTCTTGCATCAACTTCCAGTGAGTAAGTCCCTTTGACTTTCTCGCTCTCTACGAAGAGATCCTCATATTCTTTGGTTTTTCTCTGTAGGTATTTGGATCGATTATTTGTGGCTCCTGTGCTCCTCGCATACCCTATAATCGCCTTTGCGACTTTCTGGTGTGCTATTATTGTCGAGGTTTCAAACCGTCCCTCAGGAGTACCTCAGCGGCGATTAGATTCTCTTATCCATTGACTCGAGGTAGTGTGGTTTTCTTATTCTCTCTTGCATCTTTTTCCAGTTGATCCATCATTGACATATGATATATCCTTTCCATTCTTACAGCATATAGCTAATGATTTCTATCCTGTGCTTGTTTTGCACATAAAAGCTCTTAAGAGCTCATAGATATAATAGTATAGTAAAGAAAGCAACAATACAAGCACACTATGACAGGTTAATAAAATAACAAACTGTCTAAAATAAGTACAATCTTTTCTTATTCATTATTCTCATCTAATATGTTTATCAAAGATTGTGTTAAACTGTGGCTTGCACTGAGCAATGCCGTGAAAATTCCCAATTGGCAATACACAAAAATAGCGTTGACATCACTCGGCATCCTCGCGGTGGGATATATACTGCAGCAAGTATCAAAACACTTCCTGCAAGTGTCTGTATCGGTCTTATAGAGAGTTTTCAGAACATAGAAATCGCGCTTAAATGTCTAGCTATCGATGATAAATTTTGCCTGTATCAAAGATAATGTGTATAGTATAAACAGCCAAGCAAAATCAGCGGGTAGTACAAATATAATCGTTTAACTGCAGCTATATTTTCTATGAGGTGAATAGAAAGCTGAAAAATCTGATATCAAACAAACAGAAATTTCCGCCCTGCACGCATTGTCACCCTTATAATTGACGACTGCAGATTTATCACCAAACTGTGAAAGAACATTGATAATACTCCACCGCTGTCACGATCTCTTGCTATCTTCATTTGTGCAGTAATACATTGCCGTGGTTGATGCGCAAAATGTCCTATAGGAAGTGAACTTTATAATAGCAAATTCAGGATAAACAGATCCCACTCTTCTACTACAAATCTCCATACGATTGTCATAATTAAAGTCCTATATATTTCTCCGGTCAAAGTATTTTTAAATATTTTTCTTTTCTTGGATACAGTTAACAATCTTAGTTACAAGTTTTCAGTTAGACTTATTAAAACTGTTAGTCATGCATTATTATAAGTCAATTAATCGTAGCATAAAATATTGCATACATAGTTAAGTTTTAATATATATGAAGGGCGCGTGTAAGTATTTCTGCTGCAATATATATATTCGAAATGAAAACGACGTAATGATGCAGCTTAAACCCGAGGCAGCAGTGGTATCCTTCGCACCAGATACAATGTTTTAGAACGCCGATACGTTCTGCTCTTTCAAGGCTTGCGGGCGGTTTGTCAATATGGTACCAAGAGCGGTTCAAGTAATCCATGATTAATATGAAATCGTCAAGCCAGATTATATGTAGAAGTGTTTGCCCATGAGTGCGTATGAGAAGATTACATAGCTGCTAGCAACAGAGGGAGATATCAGCTTGAAATGACCGTAGCGCAACTGACTAACAGCTATACACCAAATACTGGAAACGACAAAATTCAAAGAGATAGATTTGTCAGATATTGTATAGAAAAACCGGACATACCTATCTGTGGGAGCAGGGATAGAAAATCCAGACAATTACACAGATTTTGCATGCTGGATATGCTGGAATGTAAAAGTGAGCGAGTATGCGGAACACAAACAAATCTATGAGGTAATCAAAAACAGAGATACCTCCAAGATAGAGGAGATAGGTTAAAAAGCATCTTTGACGGCGGCATTGACAGAATCAATACGACTTTCAGTAATAGATTTGATGAAAATATTTCATAGCATATGAGGAGGACTTTATGGATGATTCATTCAGCAAACAAAAAGACTTTAAATTTTACTACAGATGAGATAGAGATGAATTCATGATTCGGGGACCTTTATCAGGAGATACTGTGTTGCCGTATATTCACATGTGGACAGAGGTAACTTTAGGATGTATGCCTGTAAAGTGAGACAGTTTCCATAGATAAGGGAATTGATGTATGGTCAAACTTCGGTACAAAAGTATTTTCTTGAAAAGAAAATCGGTATTTTCAATACTAGGAGGCAAGGGCGAAATCGTTGCGGATGGTGAAAGTCTTCACTTGACTATAAAGGTGCCTCTATATATCTAGGGCACAAGAATGTTACATTCAGAAGTTTGACAAAAGCAATCCTGCAAAGTTTTTATATGTAGTGCTCCAGCACATATTTTCATATAAGACCACTTTCATATCAATCAAAGATGCTGCAAAAGCCTCTGGGTGACAATAAGGCTGCAAACAGAAGTTATCAACCAGTTTATACATCTCCAGACGTATACTTCAAACCGCACAGCTTTCCATGCGTGGCAGTTCTTGATATGAGGTAATGTATGGAATACTGTGCCTGCACATACTCATGAAGAAGAATGAAGTGTATATGTGCTGAAGTTCCAAGGACAATGTTATCTTCCACCTTATGGGAGGAAACCCTAATGAAACAAGACATATTGTAGTGCACAATGAAGAAAGCCGTTATTTCTCCGTCATGCGTAGTGCCATTCGCACGGCAAGGTACATCAAACGATACCTTTATCTGGGCAATGGGTGGAGAAAATCGGGCATTTGACGATATATGGATGTTATAAGAATGAGGATTTTGAGATAATGGAAAATGTTTTAAACAGCTTTAGACTTGACGGTAAAATCGCGCTTGTTACCGGTTGCATCTCATGGAATAGGCACGTGTTGCAGGAAGGCACTTTCTGAATCTGCCGGTTGCGGCGCTAATATTGCTGGCTTAAGTTCGGGGACGGACTGAGACGCCAGAAGCATATAAAAGAAAATATTGATGCAAGGTTATGTATGTGATGCGACCAATGAAGAAGAGACGTAGCCGATGTTGAAAGAGATATGGTGGAAATAGATATTTTGATAGCAGTGCCAGAATTATAAAAGATTCCTATGACCGATGATGGTGTGGATGAGGTTTAGCTCTGTTAGAGCTGATGGATCTTCTCGCGCACCTGCTTTATTATGGCAAAGGCTGTTTTGCGGTATGGTAAAAAGAAGCGGAAAAATAATAAATATCTGCTCCATGATGAGTGAGCTCGGAGAAACCTATAAGCGCCTATCGGCAGCAAAGGGTGGTTTAGATGCTTGGCTGCCAGCGGCACGAATACGGTCAGATAATATTCAGTGCAACGGTATAGGACGGATATGTGCAACGGCTCACAGACTGCTCCTCTTCGTGGAGCCTGCAGCTGACGGGCTAGCAAGCGTCTGTGCAGTTCATTTATAACTTGCGAAAGACACCTGCGAGCAGATGGGGAGTCACTGCTGCGACCTTGCAGTACCTGTAATATTCCTGCGCGTCCCGCATCCACGACTTTTGATGGCGGACGCCCATGCTCTGTAGCGACGGCGAGACTAACTTATGGGAAAACAACGCCTTAAAACATGGTGAGGGGCTTGTCGATTTCGACAGCCCCTTGTCCAAGTAGTGGTAGATTATATTAAATAAAGGCGGCATATTTTTATAGTATAATGATTTGTAACGCTATATACTTATAATCCCAATAATCATTCTAAAATCAGTGTATTTTTACTAGATCCTTTCCCTAAAACCAATCCAGTTTTGACATCGAATCGCCCGCTATGCAAAGCAGGGCACAAACCGGTGCCAGCATGGTAACCTTCTCCCTCATGTTTGATGTATCCAACAAATATAGCTATATTGAGAATAAAGATTGCGACCCATGGTATACTTACCAATATGTTAGCTTCTCTTTTCATAAAGCAACGTACTTCACCAAGATCAATATAATATATATATACCTAACTTTGACATATGCGAGGAATATTGCCTTTTTAAAGCCCATGGTGTAACCTCATGGCTTGAACTTTCTAGATTTCGGCATTTGATAATTGCTGCTCATAGTACCGAGTCCTCATTTCAGATTTTCCTTATAAGGACTGTCTGCGTAACCAGTTTATCTAAAATATCTTCTATCTCTGTCTGTATATCTGCCTGAGTCTTTGGCGTAGTCTCGCTTGGGCCGGGCTCAGCTTCTTCAATAATATTATCCGGGTCATTATTTCCCAATCTGTTACTAGAACACATCTATACTCCACGTACTCTGCTTGCGAACTTATATATAACCTCATCATCTCTCTCCTCTTTAATAAATAGCCAAGTCTCCTAAACTCTCGGATCCTGATCGGATAAAATCCTACGGACTCAACGTTGCATGTATCTCCCATTTGAGATTGACAGCAGTTGTGCTGTCGCATATCAGTAAATCCGGCATACTTTTGGTCCGTACTTCCATAAAGCTCGTTATTATTAAATCTTATAGATGCAAAAGGAGAGCTTTTTAATTTTGTGAACATAATCAAAGTCATCAACTCTTTCTTACACGTTTCACAGCACTTTCTTCAGCTCATCGTCATGAAACACAACCAGCAGGTATCATTTTATCCATTATACCGTAAAATCCACGCTGACTATTTCCACCGGGATTTTCCGACGGTATAGGATGGAATGCTTTTGTAGCTTTCATCAGCATAAAGTAGCTTGAGAGTCACAGTACTTTTACAGTCTAAAATCACATAATAAACTCTACCTACGTTCTTCCGTTTTAAGCTTATATGAGATTAGAACTTTGTAAATCTCCATACATCTCCAAATCATATTTTGCGGCTACCTACAGCTTCGCCTGGCCAACTCAATGCTGCATCTTTGTGTTGTATGTCCATTTTTCTTTATCGGTCAGCTTTCCTATCTTGCTGTTACTTGCATAGTCCACATCAACAAACGAGTCATTATAATATCCGTCCGAAATTTCCAACTTTATTATAGTACTGGTCGGAATTTCTTTCCAAAAGGCGATATTACTGCTTCTCTTTATCCTGTGAGCACTCGGAATATAGCTGTGTCATATTATCCGAATAATCAACAAACTGAGCTGCCGCTATAAATAGTGAGTATTATAAGCCTAGTAATTCAATCTTTTGCAAAAATCTTTCAAATCACGATTGTATATGATTTCCGTACACAATGAGGACAACTCCACGCTCACTATAAGTCCGAAAGAGTCAGCCAATGCCGTCATTCATTACTTCATATCCCAAAAGATATAGAAGTATACTCATAAAGATATAACCATCACTAGCCTTTGAGCAAACGCTTTATCATCAAAGCTGACACTTTTACCTGCCGCCTCTGATCTCTTTTCTTATATGGAAAGTTTATAAAAAGGAATGCTATGCTTTGCAAAGTATTACTATAATAATTCTTGCAAAAGCCATTTAAGTTCAAATATATTAAACATCGCATAAAGCTTGACATGTATTCGGCGGGACATTTCAATAATAAATCACGATGTGTGTAGTAAGTACTCAAAGAGTGTCTCTGATATCCCTTCAACACCAATGAGTAAAAGGAAATAGAAGCTATGAGAAAATCCAGACAGCCAATGTTCCTATAAGCATATTTCCTGTCAGCATTATTAGACGTCAAAAATAGCTAAGATATAAATAATAATGTCCACTCCGCGCTTCTGGTACCAGCAATGCCGATGCTGATTACAATTATTTCACCGGTATTGTTGCAAGTATCAGACTTGCCACTGTCTTCTACAGATAATAAACAGACGTGCAGAACTAGCATAAGTGTTCCGTTATGTGTCTTATCATCAAAGCACCTGCCTCTTTCACCGGCAGGCGCGTACACCGCCCAGTACATATCACCACCACCTTCTGGAATGAAGAGCTGAAAATCGACATTGACGGCATAACCAGAGCCAATACCTCAAATATCAGTTTCAAAGTTTTTAACATCTATAGGAAATAAGTTTAATGCAAATCAGACCTTATAAGAGTATGCACTACCTTCATATAAATTAAAACTTATCATCATAGCCGTCGCCACGATATAGTGAAAAGAGAAAATATACAAGAATACCTGATTGCCAAAGTCCAGACTCTTGTTTAAGAAGTCCTCTTTCATCAATTTAAAAATAAGCTTTTGATGTCATATCCTTATTATTACACCTCCGTTTCACTTATAAATATCTCTTCAAAGGCTGGGTCGTCATCTCGCAAAATACAGGGAAAAGGACTCATTTCTCTCTCTTATATCCTCCTCCACTTCCCTTTATGGTGATGATTGTGTGCCTCTGCCGCTATTTTTCACCTGCAGATATCAAGTTCTTTCAAGTCTTTCCATATCGAGTCTTTTCCAAATACACATTGCCTTATGGATGTTGTTATTCAACTTCATATCGGATACATCCTTTGACAGTGTTCACCTGTATGCACAAAGTCCCGCGGTCACGCCTATGTCCTCAAGCTCTCTGAGGTTGTGTGACTGCGTAATATAGGTGTATCAGTCCTCTCGTCCATCTCCTTTGCAAAGACTCTTTACCGCCTGCCTCATTACGGGATCGAGTCCGTCAAATGTCTCGTCGCAGAGCAGATATCTGGCACTTTGTACTCTATTGCAGTACAGAGTTGCTTTTCGCCTGCCGAAAAGTATTTTACCTTTCTGTTGATATCGAGATCAAGTGCCTTCAAGATATCGTGACATTTCTTAACATCAAAGTCTCTGTAAACAGATGTATAAAACTTTATTATTTCTTTCAGTGTGGTAGTTTGAAAAGACTGGTCATCTGAAATATAGAAGACTTTTCTTTTGCCATTACTCATTTCAATACATTTCATCATCGTATAGAAGTGTCTCACCGCTGTCGGGGTTTTAGTATTCCGTAGCAAGTGCGCAGAAATGTGTACCTCTTTCCCGCACCAGTTTGGTGCCTATAAAGTCCGAACACATCTCCATCATCTTATGCTTTGCATTGATATTGTCAAGCACTTAACTTTGTATTGTCAAAACTAACATGCTTAAATTCTTTCTAGCTATCATGCTCCTTCCCGCTGTATGTTCGGATAAAGCTCTTTCCACTTTTTACAAAATTAACACCCTTACGCCAGTATCTTTCTGACGGTTGTCTACAGGTTCTTCAAGCTCTTTGCCTGTAGTCATGCTCTTAGTTTTCCTTTATAACATCATCCATATCGAGCCACAAAACTTTCCGACACCTTTACACTGTATACATAGCCTTGGCGCTCCAACTCGATGTATGCTGTTTGCATGTGATGGGTTATCGGGGAGTTCTACGGCACGAGACTTCGTACAGACGGAAGCTTATCGCGGGCTCCAATGCGATACGCATAAGATCAGACCTGTCCATCTGCCTGTTCGTGGAGTGGCTCTCTTGTCTGCGGGTCAGTACAATCGCAGATTTCTCCTTTACCCAACTGTATTATCTGTCATGGTACACCCAGTTAATATAGCATATGATATCAATATCAGAAGTGTATAAGATGGCTGTCACAAACTATTAATGTGACTCCAAAGTTATACTTTGCGTGCTTGTCGGATTTATATGGCTGCCATGCCCGGATTACTTATGCAACTGCGAATCACCGAGTCTTGATTCATGAAATCTCGCCTTGATGAGACATCAACTCTGCAATAAAAATTTTTCTTTTCGAAAGAGCATTTGTTGCTTGTTTTGTGAACTCATTAATCCTTCATCACCTAATTTCTTCTTGAATTCAAAACCATGTTTTTCCATAAATACCGACGTCCTCCTAATCGTTGGGTGCGGGTCTAACTTTAGTGTGGTCGGTACCAATCGATAAAGCAGCAACTGTCGTTTTATAAATTCAAAAATCATTTTGTTTTCACGACACTTCAAAAGTAATACTGCAATTCCACAAACACCAAGCAGAAATAAAACTAATCCTCCACGCACACATCCATAATATTACTCCTTATCCGCACAGTGAGTATAGTGTGCAACTACTGTTACAAAGCTGGTGTCACAAACGTCTAACTCACCATTGTGTTGAGTATCTGCTTGTCAGCCTTGTACTTAACTGCCATTTATCTATTATAATAAAGCGATCTTTCTTCCTTGACTCTCTCCTTTTGAAAGATTCAAAAACTACCTCTACAATAAATACAATGCCACACAATATTCAGCACACAATACATCAAAGACGCACTCGTAGTGCTCACACCCTCGTTTCGTTATAAAAGAATACTGCCGAATATAGAAGCCTATGGCAAAACAAAACACACTAAAACACATTTTTCATAAACATCAATCACTTAAATATGCAATGGGTATACTGTAAATATTAGGTTACTTTAATAATACTATATAAATAAAATAATACAAATACTTTATTCTTATCTATTATGCAGTATACTGGTATTGGTGGGTTAATATAGTAAAAATGTATATATACTAACAAACCCGGGCCCTGTACTAAATGTTTATGCTATGATGTGGCAAAAGAACATCGTTATAATAAGTATTTGTATAAATTTTTATGAGAAGAATATATGATATTAACAAAAAGAGAAGATATAAAATATTGCATGATATCGCCCATGCAGACCACGGTAAAACTACATTGGTCGATCGGCTCCTAAGCACGCGTGTTTTCGAGAACCGTCGAGGAAGTGGCTGAAAGAAGAAGTAATGGACTCAAATGATATAGAGAAGAGGAATCTGCTCATTCTGTCAAAATGCGGCGGTACACTATGGCGATACCGAGATAAATATCCTTAGATACACCGGGGACATGCGGACTTCGGAGGAGAGGTTGAGCGTGTTCTTAAGGTGAAGTAAACGGTGTTGTTTTGGTAGTAGATGCCTATGAGAGGTGCTATGCCTCAGACAAAGTTCGTTCTAGAAAGCTCATGAGCTTGACGCCAAATGCTGCCTTATCAATAAATGTGACAGAGAGGAAGCGCACGAGAAGTTGTTGATATTGAGATTCTGGAGCTTTTACTTGACCTTGATGCAAGCGAGACATCAAGCAGTTGTCCTTTCCTCTTTGCAGGTGCAAGGGCGGCGGCTGGAGCAAGATGCAATGTAGCAATGACGCGCAATGAGGATGATAGCGCTGTTTGAGACTATAATCGAAACTGCCACCTATTTGCACTGCACACGGTGGTGATGCGGATCACTCGGTGCACCCTCAGTACAATCGACTACAACAGAATATGTAGAGTGGGACATCGGTGTGGGTAAGGTCGATAACGGTGTTATCCAAAGTCAGAGGAAGTTGCTTTGGTAAGCCACCGACCCGGATAAGATGTGAGTAAAACGTAAGCTTTATGAATATGCAAAGGTTAAAGCAGAGTTGAAGTTAATGAAGCAAGAATAGGTTCAATAGTAGCCATCTCGGTATTCCCGATATTCATATAGGAGAGACTCTGACATCGATTGAAAATCGGGCACCGTTCCGATTTCCAAAAGAGATTTCCAGGCCTACAATCTCTATGAACTTTATGAGTAAATGACTCTCCTCTTGCAGGGTAGAGAGGAAAGCCACATCACTTCGAGACGCATTTGCGTGAAGACTTTTTAGAGGTTCGTACCGATGTCAGCCCTCAGAGTTGAGGCAGGAGTCTACGGTGCTTTTGAGGTGTCGGTGGGCGCAGGCTACGCACTCCAGTTTCTTATAGAGAATATGAAGAAAGGTTTTGAGTTTTACTGTATAGTAAAGGCCGAAAGTTGTTTATCACTATGATGAGAGAAACCAAAGCAAGGAGCCTATGGAGCTTGCATTTGCTTAGATGTTCTGACAGGTTCTCCGTGCCGTTGTTCAAAAGCTTCCCATCAGAAAGGTGAACCCGGATGAGTCCGACACATGGCGGATATATGCAAGACTCAATTCACTATTCCTCCCGGGTCTTATAGGCTGCAGGTGGCAGGTTTATGACAGACGCAGAGCAGCGACCTGTACAGGTTTGACGGTTATGCTCCATATAAGGGTGATTATGTTCTATAGAAAGACCGGTTCTCTTATCGCTTTTGCAGAGAGCGGTCAGATCCATCACCACGGACTTTTCAATGCAGGGCGTGAGCACTGTTTGGCCCTCGGTCCGGGCGAAAAGCATAATACAGGTATCGTTGTCGGTAAGAACGGTAAGGCTGAGGATGTTGAAATCAGCGTATGTAAGACAAAGACGCACCACAACACCAAGGTCGGCAGCGGTGCCGATGGGCGCTCAGACTTGCTGTTACACCGAGGTCATGGGTGCTTGAGAATCACGCGAATTTATGGGCCACCGGATGTACGCTTTGAGGTAGCACGAAAATCTTCGTATCAGAAAAATCACTCGATCCTACGCATGAAAACGATTTTCTGTAGAGTAAAGGTCAAAACAGTAATATATAGGTATCTCCGCTTTTGGATGCCTTTTTCTCAATAATAATAGCTTATAAAAATAAAAAGATTGTTTAAAGCTGATAGCCTATATTAAATTAATGATGTATAATCCGGTATAAGGGCAGCTCCGGATTGTTATAAATTATTTTGAAAGGAAAAAGTGATGAATAAAGAGATGAAAATAAAACTCCCAGAAAACTCCAAGTCACCGGATCGAAAGATATATATAAACAAATTTATATTTCGAGGCTGTAAGACTTTTTCTTGCACTGCTCATGCCGTGACCGTTCTTGGAGATTGCCATGGCGGTCGGCATGATAAAGGGTATCATAGACAATGCACCCGATGTGGACGTTGACAGTATTGTTCCCGCGGATATGCCACTACGAGTATACAATGCATCCGGTGAGGTTACCGATACTTTGGTAATGGCCGGCTTCAAACCGTCGAAAGAGGTAACCTATGACGAACTTCCAAGAAGTTCTTATTGACGCTTTTATGGCGATAGGGGACTCCAGATTTTTGGAGCACAACGGAATAGATACCAGAGCAATCCTCAGAGCGGTCAGCGGTGTAATAACCGAAACAGTTCTTGACGGAGCTCCACCATAACAGCAGCTTATAAAGAATAATGTGTTCAACGGCGGTAGAAGCTCGGAGAAAAGGTGGAAAAGTTTCGGAAATGTATCTTGCCGAAACTTGAAAACAGATGGATAAAAAGCTGATGCCTAGATTATCTGAGATACCATCAATCTTGAGAAGCAACTCACTGGGGTAAAGGTTTGCCACCGAAGAGGTGCTCGGAAAGGTATCAGTTTAACTCTTTCTGAAGCCTGTAACCTAACAAGATACCAAGTACACAACCTATTGCAGTCGAGGCAAATTCCCGAAAAAGAAAATAATACTTCAATATATGTATGAGCAGGGGTATCTCTGCAAAGGGCAGCAGGAAGAAGCTCTTGCAGATGATGTGATTCAAATCAGAATATCAATACGCTTGCAAAGGATAATCACTACAGCTATTTTACAGATCTTTGATTTCACAGGTTACATCCGCATTTATAAATGAACTGGGATATACGAAAACTCGGGCACAATCTTTTTGTACAGCAGGCCTCTCCATATATACCGCCGGGACCCTTCACTTCGCAGATTGTAGACGGCAAAGTCAACAATCCACGAAAAACTATCCCCGATACAGTATGCACTGGAATACAGACTTACAGTCTCGACAGTGAAAAATACACAATTATTCCGAAAAGGATATTAACCGATACCGATTCCGATGTGCTTCGCTGACGGCTTCAACGGACTTTATGTACTACTGAGGATGCCGCAAAAGCGGATGCTGGCTATAGCAGCTACAGTTGTTAAGGACGGCGATACGGTAGATTGGTGTAAAACTGTGGCTTTTTTGGAGCCTCGGGTTTCCTTTGTTCTTATGGATCAAAACCGGTGCCGTAAGGCTATAAACGAGTGAGGTGAAAAGACATCTTCTCTTTTCTCTAAACAGGGCTACAAATACTACCAGACAGCCGGGTTCAACTTTTAAGGTAGTGTCATCATTTGACCTGCACTTGATACGCGGTGATACTGGCTACAACATATTATGATGCCGAATATACAGGAGACTTTCCAAAACTGGTATGACAAACAGGGGATATATGGGATGGTCAAGCATTCGTGACGGTATCATATATTCTATGGAATATAGTTGCATTAAAAACACTTATGGAAACCGTTACACCGAGTCCGGGTACATTATGCCGGGACTTCGGTATGTACCACTCTTACCCGGATCGGGACACAATGCATCCCTTGCACTCGGAGGTCTTACAAAAGGTGTTACAAACGAACTTTCGGTGCCTTTGCAACAATAGCAAATCAAGGTGTATATAAAGACCTGTATTCTTTACAATTGTGGATCACAACGGAAAGACTTTTGATTGACAATACTACACCTCAGACTCACAGAGTTATAAAGTTCAACACACGCTTCTTACAGATGCTATGGCGGCATCTACAGAGACAACAAGTTTGCAAGCAGCGGGTAAATATAAATTCCACATCTACCAGGCTCATCTCGATAATATCAGGTGTAGCGGGTAAGTGGTACATCTTCCAGAATGTGGACGTATGGTTTTGTGGGATTTACACCATATTGTCTGAGGAGTATGGGCAGGATGTGATGACAAACTCTCTCCAGATAATGGAGGTACAAGCTACAAGGATATGCGAAAATAGTGACTAAGTTTCAGATTTTCGAGGATATAGGCTTCCCTGTTCCCGATTCCGTTGAAACCGCCGTTGTCTGCAAAAGTCGGAAAACTTCCTACCGGGCGTTTGTGACCACGACCCTCGCGGCGATTCCATATACGGAATATTTTTGCCAAAAGGAACTGTACCTACAGGGTATGCGATCACCATACAGTGACGGTATGTGGCAGCCGGTCTTTTGCCCTACGCAAACTGCGAATACGGTTACAAAGGTTTTGCCTCATAGTTTCCAAGCGGACGGTCAAATACCGATGATTCACGGTATGCTGCGGTACCTACGGCAGCTACCATCCACGGCGGACCGGTCAATTGACTGATCCTAATGCCTACGGCAAATGACGGAGACGATGCAGGAGTCGGTGTGTCGCCAGAGCCGGTGTAAATCATCCGGTTGCAGATCCGAAACAAAAATAATGTAACTGTCGGTGTGGCACCGAACGGTGATGTTGTCGGGCAGCGCCGGGAGTAATTGTCGGCCAATCACCTAATACAATTGTTGCTCCAAATAAAACCAAACTCAAACAGTTCAAAACCCTAAGAGGCAGCCTTCAGAAATAAAAATTCCCAGGACTACCAGCCTCACCTATAAAGACAGGCCCGTCTTCAAAGAACACGAGGGATTCCGACGTATTACGGCCCCGGATTACTCCGACCACTGAGCACCGTTCGGGACCCGGTGCTCACATGTCCACTGAAGGCCCCAGGCCAGGTTCTCCGGTACCTCGGGACCCGGGCGTATATTCAAACACAGAGCTCCACGATTTGTGAGCTCACTTTTATTCACCTAAAAATCATCTTATCGGTTAGTACGGCATCCGTTCGGAATACAATTCCATCATCGAAACCGTCATATTCTTTCTCACTTATCACCTTCAAGAACTTTTTAATGCATGCCGTTATTCATAACTATTGTCTTTATTTCCGAAATGCAGGCATCTTTGATATTATGTAGTGTAATCATCAGTTGTAATATTATTTTGCAGTTTACTATCCTGTTAGTTATTTCCATTATCTTCTTACTGGTCTTGGGATCAAAGCCGCAGTATACTCATCAAGTAACAAAGTTTCGGTGTTTCCATGGTAGTATCAAAAGGTAGCGCCTGTCTTTTGTCGCTCGCTGAGCCCTCGACTTCATCAATCTGTGCTCAAAGCTAACACAAAGTTTTGTACATACAGATTTGAAATATTCTCTGTCACTTCTTCTTACTCAAGTCCGAATCTCACCTTTTTACCACGGCTGCATGTCTGGTCCCTGTACTCTTCTATCGTCATATATGATGGTGCCGTGCCCTTTATTGGGTCTGATGCAGCCTGCCTATGAATCTGCTCTTTTTATGCCCTTTCATATATGTATATCAAGTCCGTTATTATATATTCTTCGCTCTCCACTTCTATATTACCTGCAATCGCATTTAACATAGTGGATTTTCCTGCACCGTTACTGCCTATACAGTTACAAAACTCGTCATTTAATTTAAGATTCCAAATCGTAGGCCTTTTCTCATTTGGTGTCTTATTAAATATTACATTAACATTTTTAATTTCCATGTATCTTTTCTCCATCTCTTGCAATTGTGGGTTTTATCAAAGGTATGCTTGTTGTGATCAGCTATTACCGTGAAAAAGCTTTTGAGTATATGGCCGGACTGGTCGAATGCTACCGCAAGCATTATACGATATATTATCGCACCTACTACCACGGCAATCAATGTCATTACTCTCTTTTTCTATACAGTCGTCTCTCGATTGCATGATACTTGCAGGTCAAGTACCAGCATTCGGTTCCTACTCCATGTGTGGCTGTCTATGTGTGCATATATTGCGCCGAGAAGGCTACTATAAGTTACAAAAGTGCAAATCGTATTTTCATAGCATCGGTGTTTATACTTGAACTTCTTACCGTTGCCTCATTATCACCGGTAGCTCTGAAAGCCCTACGGGTCATTAAAAGTAGCTTTAGTGCGGCTACCAAAACAACAACAATTATAAACAGTAAAATCAACTTTCCGATATCGGTTGTACCTATAAAAACTTTCCTTCAAAAGGAGTAAATACAGTCTTTTGCGTGAAGAAAACACGCTTATCACCCATTACAAAGAGATTTATGAGAATGAGAGCCTGTCATTGTAAGTATTCCTGCCAATATAGCATGGATTTTCAATTTTGATATGTAATATACCGGTAGACCGTACATGCCTGCAATCATTCCGCCTAAAGGCACCCATTAAAAAGTCACATGGCCGGAGTTTTTGGCTACAGACCATATAGCACTGTAAGCCAGGCCTGTAACAAAACTTCCGTCCACCGTCAAATCCGGCAGATCCAAAATTCTGAAAGCTATAAATAATCCCAGTGATAATGCTTGCAAATATCGGTCAAGTTCAATACTACCAAGTAATGTTGATAATGTCATTTTACTCCTATTTATTTTGATTTAATCTCAGACAAATTTCTTGTCTGTTTTGATGCTCGGTATCTCTATACCGGTGCAGCAGCTGATCTGTGTTTACATAGATAAACAAATCGTCCTGATACTTTGCAGAGTTTCATTTGCAGATTTTCCTTAAGTATTTCCACCATCTTGGCTGTTTCTTTTCGAGATCTGTATAGTCAATACCACTGTGTAGACCACCGTCCATTACCATAGAGTCTGACACTCATATGGGCTGTGCCTTTATTGCCTCCTGATGTAAGTATAGGCATAGCCTCTGCAACAGTATTGTCGTTTGATACAAATATCATATCCACTTTTTCAAAAAGTGATGCTGCTGCTGCTGAAGGTCGGCACTTGTTGAAATACTTACTGTTTCAAAACTCAAGATTTTTCTCTTTTACACATAGTTTTCAAGTAATCCCAGAGATTAGTTACGAGTGTCCTCTCCCGGATTGTATATAAAGCCTACCTTCTTTACATCGGGAGTGATTTGAGAGTGCCAGATCCATTATTTTATCAATCTACTGCATCACTTGTTCCTGTCATTCCTTTCAGCCGAGCGCATTCATGATCTGTAGTATGCCTGCACCTATAGGATCTGTAACTGCAGAAAAACTACAGGTGTTGTCTTTGTTAAACTCACTAGCTCCTATGCTACAGGTGTAGCGATACCTACCTACAACATCCTGCTTATCACCCTCAAAACACGAACTATACTTGTGATATTTGACATATCTCCCTGTGCATTTTGGAATGTTATCTTAACATTCTCACCGTCCACATATCCCAGGTTCTTTAACTCATCTTTAAATGAATTATATATTATATCAAGTGACTTATACTCAACCAGCTGAATCTCCGATTTTTCATCTCCGTGCTGTCTGATCTCGCGCTTTTTGCTACTCTCTGCAGCACTGCTGTCTGCTGTAGTTTCCATGATCAGTGCTCTGCGCCATATCAGCCTTCGGTGTACATCCTGCCATCAAAGCCGCACCTATTGCAATAATTCCAAGTTTCTTTATTAAATTCATTTTCTCCTCCTTAAGGCATTCGATATAGAGATATATTTACAGACAGTGACCTTTTGCACAAACGCAGGCCCTCTTGTCAAAGGACAAGCCAAAAGCCTGCAGTACCACCTTCGTAGTAAAAATGCTCTCTCTAAAATGCACACATTTCTGCCCGATAACAGGAGCACCGTCTTAGCTACTTGTTTCCTTTCACCTCGCCCTCATGGGTCCATATTAAAAATCGTCATCCCTATCGGTTCTCAACACCTCCGACTCTCTGTGAGTAACTAATTTCTTTTCTCCCAATCAACGGTTTATTAATTTATACTGTAAAAACTTAAAATTGTCAACATTTACCACTAAAATTTATGCATTTATTTTCTGATTTCACTATAAGCGGCATTACAATAATAAATGAAATAATATCCGCCGCCAGTTGTGCAAGCATATCCCGTATATTCCAAGAAATTTCGGCAATACTCAGCACCATGGAACAAATGTATACCGCTTCTTAAAAACAGGCTATTGATGAAGCCAGATTTTCTCCCGCTCTGCGAAACATCATACTGGCGGCAAGCGTAATAGGTGATAAAAATAAAAACACATTGTGCTCTTAAGGCAAAGGTTCCAATATTTATAACATCGGCATCATCCTCTGAATAAAACCTATTATATGTCACGAAAATATAAAGTGAGACACTTAAAATTCCTATTATTATCATACTGAGGTCCACAGCAAAATACAAAAGCCCTCTTCACGCTAAAGCTTCTTTGCACCGTAGTTAAAAAGCCATTACAGGTTGAAATCCCTGTGAAATTCAAGTGCACGGCAAATATAAAATTACACCCTGCCGACAATACTCATAGCCGCAATAGACCGCGTCACCATAAAGGCATGGACATATAGTTTAAAACCATGGTTGAAACACTCATCATTCCCTGTCTTATCAGACTCGAAGCCTGTCTCCAATATATTTACAATATCCTTTGCATCTTTTGATACTGCTGAGAAGTCCTAAACCTGGAAACGGTTCTTTTCTCCACCGAACATTACCAAACAATACAAAAACTTATAACCTGTGAAACCGCAGTTGAGATACCCTGCCCCAAAAGTACCCATATTAAATACAAATATAAATATCGGGTCTCCGATAATATTTAATACTCCACCAAGAGTAAGGCCTACTGTTGCAAGTGCGGCTTTACCCTCATACCTCAGAACATTATTCAGCACACAGCTTCCTGTCATAAGGGAGCTGAAAAAGTATCTGAATACCGTAGCTCTTTGCATAAGGCATTATCGTATCAGTACTTCCCATCAGTCTAAACAAGGCTCTATAAATACTATGCATGAAGATCATTATAAGCACACCCAAAACAAGTGACATAAAAATCATGCAGATGCAAACTTTGTGAGCCTCATCGCCCTGTTTTATTTCAAGCTTTCTGGATATATTTGAGCCGCAACCGTGACCGCACATAGAAATCCGAGTGCACGGTTATCGTCATCAGAGAATACTATACCTATAGCGGCAGAAGCACTGGTTCCCGAGCTTTCCGACAAAAATGTATCCGCCATATTGTAAATATTCGTTACAAAGCATACTTATGATAGTTGGAATGCTGAGCCGTAAAATCAGTTTTTCTACAGGAGTCTCTGTCATTTCCCTGTACTGCCTGTCCAGGGCATTCATATTTTCCATACTACCTGCCTTTCTGCTCACATATAAAAATATCGACATTGTCACTATAAAATAAAAACCATGTGGCGGGTTTTGAAAACCATGTGGTAAAAATGAAAAGCTGCAAATAAATAAATACTTGTGCATATATAATATATAGAATGTTGCATACCTTGTGCTTCTAATAAATTTCTCAAAAGAAAATAACCGATGCAGCCAAGTGCCCAGGGAAAAATACGGCAACCTGCTATTCCGAAGTCATAAAGGCATCATAAAAATAATGTCACTGTTGTAAGTTCCGTTTTATTTACAAAAATAGAGAGTCACTATCTTCGGATATATAAACAATTCCCGTAAGAGCCCAAGAGGAAACAGCCCTTTAACCGAAGCTGTGTTTCCGGCAATTCCTTCTATCAAGTATCCAAATTGTCATAATTATTTGCAATATAAATATGGCTGACTTATAAATATGGGCAGATTATATTTCATTTCAAATATACCGTTAAGATACTCCACATTATGACTTCTTGCCACAGAAAGCAATAAATACACCGGAACGATAAATACTATAACGCTCACAAAATATACAGGTCTTATCCTTTCCCTCTTCCAATATAAATTAAGGTTACAAAGGCAAGAAGCACAGCAAACATAAACTGAAATCTTGATACACAAAGTATCGATATCGCCATATGCAATAATAGTTTGCTAAAACCAAAATATTATCTTTATAATCTCACCTGCTCTCTTCATTTAAGTGAGACAATACTGACAGCACCAAAATACAACTTACTGTAAGTAATGTACGCACTGAAATATGAAAATAAGAGTATGCATAGAACACCTTTTTCAAAGAGGAATAAAGTCAGGTACAATGGCCTCTATATTAAAAAGCTGCCAAAGATGTGAGCACAAGTATAATGATACATGCCATGCATCATATCTTCATTGCTTCTTTCAAAGCACTCTCTCCGTTTGAATAAAGTTCCCCTTAACCGCCTCAATATATCAAATACAATATAAAAACATCCGAAGGCCAGACAAAAAGCAGATCCATGTGGTATCTCCCCATGGTTTTGCAGGTATAAACTTCATAGCTGCAGACCCTCACCGCCGATAAAAAGCCAGTGCAAAACACCTCTAAGATTTACCAATGATTTTGAGTATCTGTATTCCTTAATATACAGATATAATGCCATAAAATTAGAACAAACCGGACGGGGCATAATGCTCCATCCGGGATAATACACTACGCTAATAAACTGCAAACAGTGTATATTAACATCCAAGCTCCTCTGTCAATTTCTTTAAAGTACTCTTTAATCTCACTCTCTGTTGGCATCTCAGCACCTTATCCACAGTAGCTTTCAAGTCCTTGCTGTCACACCCGAAATTATCTGTCTGGACTTCGGTATGCTGAAAGCCGACATTGAAAATTCATCCATTCCCCATGCTAAAGTACAGGAATAAGCAAAGGGATCCGCCACAGCCTCACCGCACATTCCGACCATTATTCAGCCTTTTTACCTTCTGTAATAATTCTGTTGATACTTCTGAGTACTGCCGGTGAAAATGGAGAATACAAACCTAGCAATCTTTACATTTCACTCTGTCTACGGACATTGTATATTGAATAAGATCATTGGTACCTATACTGAAGAAATCCACCTCTTTTTGCAGAATATATCGGCAAGTAATGATGCAGCTGCGGTCTCAACCATGATACCGACTTCTATATTCTTATTGTATGCAATATTATTTTCATCAAGTTCTTTCTTTATATCATTTATAAGCATGCCTTAGCTTCTCTTATTTCATCCATGGATGTAATCTGGCAGCAACATTATCTTGATATTTCCAGAAAGCACTTTGCACGAAGCAATGCTCTTAACTGCAGTATAAATATCATCTTTTCTGTCAAGGGCGGAGTCTTATGGCACGATATCCGAGAAAGGATTCTCATCCTGTACTATTCCCATATAAAGGATTTCCTTATCACCGCCTATGTCAAGAGTTCTGATAATATGAGCTTTCCTTCCATGGCAGCAGCTACTTCCTTGTAGCTTTCAAACTACTCTTCTTCGGTGAGCATACAGTCTCTGTCCATAAATAAGAACTCGGTTCTGAAAAGTCCGATACCTTCATACCGTTTTCAATTACCTTTTTGCATCCTCGGGGGCTTCGATATTTCCATCTATTTCCACCTTCTTTACCGTCCTTAGAAATACTTGGCAATTCTCTGTGTTTCTTTAACAGCTCCTTGTTTGCATCATACTTTTTCTTTTATCCTCATACTCGGTTTTTCGGCATCTGTGGGCAGTATAATGACCTCTCCGCTCTCACCGTCAAGAGTATATCCGTGTCGTCACTTATATCCTCGGGAAGATTTGAAGAGTCCCACTACACGGGTGTTTCAAGTGCTCTTGCAAGAATAGCCGAATGTGAGGGTCTTTCCACTTAAAGCTAATGTAACTATTCCGGACACATTATCGGGATTAAGTCCTGCCGTCATAGAAGGTGTCAAATCCTTTGCAACAGAATACTGCCATAAAGGAAGTTTTTGAAAGATCAGTATTTTTCTATACCGAGTAGTCTTCTTTATAAGTCTTGTTTTAATATCAATCATATCGGTGGCTCTTTGCTGCATAAGTTCATCGTCCATTGAAGCAAATACGGCGATACTGATTACATACCTCTTCTATCACATACTCCACACAAACACTTTCACCTTTTATGCAGTTCACTATCTCATCCACAAGCATGAGGTCGGACATAAGCATAATATGTCCAAACAAAATCTCCACTTCCTTCGCTGAAGCATTCTTTTCTAAAGCCTGCGACATCTCTTCAGTCTCAGCCTTAGTTATGTCCAGAACTCTCATGAGTTATTACTTCAGCTTCACTGTCTGAAACAGTTTTTCTTCTCAACTTCCACTTTTTGTTCTCTGACTACTTTTGCGACTCCATACCGATACCCTCAGCAGCTCCTACGCCATAAATTTTCATTATAAACCTCTCACTTGCTAACTCACAAAAACACGGTTATCAAATTCTTTAAAAGCTTCAAAACCTCTTTCTCATCCTGCCGTCATGTTGTCTTAATCATCACCACATTTACACATGCCGCAAGCACCTCAGAACACTCTTGGCATTTGCTGTAGCATCCTTAAATATAATATATTTTTAGATCATATTTCAATGCTTCCTTGCATAAGTACCCTGCCGGTCTTAAATGCACAGCCACTTGGGTTTATCACCTAAGTTCTTCTGAAACCATCCTAAAAAACCTCCCTATAGTTTTCAGCAGCGGGACTGCTCTCTTCACTGCTGCTGCTATGTTCACTGTGAGTTGTCGTTTCATTTCTTTTTCATTGCGGGACTTCCTATCATCAACCTCAGAAAAGTATATGAATCCACACTCAAACCTGTAGGCAATTCAAATGTAAGGGTTCCGTTATTGGCTCCTGCCGTCATCTTACCCACATCAAGGTAGCCTTGATATCTGAATTTGATACGGCCTCAGATTTGCGCTAAGGCACGAAACCAACAGTTATCCTCTCGGGAATGATATTTGTGGAAACTCAGTTCTTGATCCCTTTATCTCCAAATCATCTATTGTCAAAGTCACAGACTTCTTATCAAGCGCCTCTACTTTCAATGTCACTTGATATTTGATATCACCATTGCCGATACATTTTCCGGAAGGAAATTTTTCACATCGACATCTACAATCCATCACTTGTCGCTCCCCTCAACACTGAGCGCCATTGCAGGTATTGTTACAGAGTCAAGTCCTTCAAGTACTTCGAGGTTGTCCACGTACCTGTATGGATTTTTGGCTACTCTCAGCACCTGTAAATATATAACCCTCAGCCGCTTCTCCACCTACTTCAAAATTTAATACTGCCAAGTTCTTCCGTTTTAACATTACGATACTGTAATTTACCGTATCAAAGCTCTTGGTAACTCTACTGTCGGATATTATAAAAGCATTTCCGTTGGCATCAAAATACTTCAGCTCGGCTTTTCCGGTTACATTACCGTCCATTCCGTCAACATCAATCTCCCGCCGACTTTGCTTGTTGTCCGATAACTGATACCGGACCTGTGACCCGCCGTATTCTTATCAAAGCCTTACCTCACCCACGGAATAACCGTCCGACGAATTACCCGGTAATCTTGGTGAGTCATAGTAAATTCTTTTCTTTGCAATCCTCAATACTCTGACAATACTCGGCTTTTGAAGTAACGGCACACGAAATCGAATATTGTTCAACACTTCAACAGATATCGGTACAGCACCCGTTATGTCATACATATCTCCAAAGATCTATTAAACCTTAAAATCTGACGCAGATATCTTGCTCTCATCTCTTGAACGTGCTTCATAACTTACGGTTACCGTGTTTGCTCCCATTAAAGAATAAGTCTTACCTGCATCAGTAATATACGTTGGCATTTTAAAACCTCAAGATTAACCGTCTGAGATCTTGTAACAGCCGGTTTGAAATCTTTGTACAACTATCCATACAAAAATGCTGTAGCCAAAGAGCTGATTTTCAAAACAAGATTGTTGTCTTTTCATTACCTCTTCCTTTCAGCAACTTTGACCATAAAAGGCTCTTCTTCTCCTCCGCTGTATTCTCAAGTAAAACGAGGCTCACTTTCTCAGTTCCTCACTGTCATTTACCTTTCATCAAATTTCCGCCAGAGTGACAGAAACCCTTCAGTCTCCTCAGATACCACTATTGTAATTGAATCAGAAACCTCACTTTATGCTGATAGCGCTCATGCCTGGTTCCAAGATCCTATGATTCTCATATTCTCAGAAAAGAGGCAGATAACAGGTTGCCGACACAGTTGCTTGCCTCTTATAAACGCACTGCACGTCATGAGAGGTGTTATGTTCAAAGATATTTATAAGTAATTGACGATACAATACCGTTTTGTCAAAGTCGGTCTTTTCTATATATTTACAAGACTATCTTTCTCTCTATAACAATCAAAGCTCCGTTTTCGGTTTTTGACATTGTAAAAGCCGCATTAACAAAGCTCTTACATCGTACTCTCGCCTACATCGTCTGTAATTGCTTTTATTGTCAAGCAAAAATCTTCATCAAATTTTTATTTCCAAGCTGCTCAAGAGCCTTTCTGAGCTCGAGCGCAAAAGTATAATAAGCGCAGTTACCACAATGGTTGCAATCCTTCCCAGAATCTGCATATAACACAAAGTGCAATATATATGCAATAGTGTAATCTCCAATATAATAAACCAAACCACTTTAACAAGGTCCATGCCTGGTCTTTTTGTAATCCATGTCATTATTTCATATACACGATATGTATAATCAAATTTTCAATTATATTAGTACATCTATATGTGGAAAAATATGAAAAGCCCATCACGCATCAACCTCGTGATTATGTTCATTCACTACCCCATTATTTTTGTTATTCTTTTCTTTCCCTTTGTACTGAACGAGTTGTACCTTCTTGTCTGCGGCTGTGATGCGTAGATCAGCTTTACAAAATAATAATCATCATCCTCGAAGCTGGGCGCGCATATTCACGGGACCTGCCAATCTACCGAGAAAACAAAGAAATTATACACGCATGGCATGCAATAATCACGGATATCGTCATAGGTCCTGTTATAAAGTCCAAAGAGGTGGATATATACCAAAAATAAAATCTCCCAATCTGCAGAAGTCCGCAAATTGAGCAATAGCACCCGGCGGCAATGGCTATCTGCCATGCATAATCCATATTCTGCTTATGCACATACACACTATAAAAGGTGAGTGGCTGCAAATACTACATTATAAATAAGCATGGTTTGTTGCATTTGATGCTGTACTACGTTTATTGCCTGTGAATATCTTTGTGTAATATCCACAGGCTGTGTATTTGTCAAAACACCTATATGTTCTGCCTCGCTAAACGCCCGTGCGCCAGGAAATGTATATAAGTATTCCAATGTATGGAAGAACCATGCTTACCGCGCTGCAGAGTCCTACCACAGAGGTATAACGCCTTTACGGTATCTTCACGGCAAAGAGCATCATGTGTACAAGAATCAAAGAACGCTGCTCTCTTACCGAGATCCATGGTACATAATGTACCGTATCAGTATGATGCCTGCACGTGATGCGCAGCTCAAGAGGATGCCGTAAACAGATTTGTATCATTGTTACCACTTGCACTATTGTGCGCTTACCGCCTCGCGAAAAGCACCTATTACAGATAATGTCAATAGGGAACCTGTCAGCACGGACTGTTCACAATAGCTTAGATTTATACTTATAAGCATCCTAGCTGTAAATAATATTATATATTTAATTCCCTTATCTATCATGGACGATATTTTGCATAGAAACCTTTAAGGGCTGTTTCTAAATACATATAGCTGTAGCATTCCTAACCTCCGATCATTGGTGATCTTATCTTCGAATCAAAAATAGTTCAATCTGTCATTTGAGAACTTTTACAGGCTCCTTGCGCCTCATCGTCTGTTTGCGCGATCTATATATGCAACAAAGCGCCAAATGCAATCAAATCCCAATATGTATAACAATGTATATATGACTACTGCAGAAAACTACTCCGACTGGCATGATGTTTACACGCGGACATCAACTCTTCCCGAAGTCGTCAGGAAGACAGCCAAAACAGTTATAAAGAAAGAAAGCAAAGCAGAAATGTAAACAGGACTTAGCATGTGTTTACCCATGATCCTCTTTAGAATAAATTATCTATCTCAAACATCTGCTCGCCCTATCCTCTTTTTAATAAATGCATAATTCCGTCATCTGCTTTGTTTTCTCTCGTTTAGCATACTTTCTCCCAACATTTCAAAGACTTTCCGACATTTTCTATTATTATATCTCATATCTAAGGTTGCATAGGCAAATATGAGTGGTGTTGATAAGCTTTCACTTAAACAGCTGATGATACCGTAACAAAGACTTATGATATTTCAGCCTATATGTTTTGATTCACACCTCAATAATAACCTTAGCCATGAAATCAATCGGCATCTGTCATTCCAGATATACACCTGCAGAATGCTATGTTCATAATACGAGTCTGTGTTTGTGGTTACTCCGACTGATCCTGTATCCTTCTTTGGCGCTCTCATACAGTCGAAAACATGGATGTTGTTTTGTGAATTCCCCACAAAACATTCTTGTCTCTGGATGCCCGTTTGACTCAAAGCCTATTTACAAGTTTTGCTCTGTCAACTCCTCTTTGCGTGCCATGTGAAACCGAACCAACTCGGATCTCCCGTTCTTTTACAGGAACCAGAGTATAGGCCTCTCTTATCTTCTACCGGCTTTGGTGCCTCATACAGTCTCTTAGATTTTCTCTTCTTCCCTATTAGAGCTAGTAGATTTCTTTAACTGCGCCACACTCCGACTGCTGCACGAAGATCATGGGCTTTTAAATTGCATCCAAAATGTGAGTGCAAACATACGTATCGATCAACCTAAGGCCAATTCCTCTACGTACTGACGGTCAAATCTGTGTCCACACATATTGTCCTGTCTGGCGAATAGCATACAATCTCTTCCCCAGTCTCTTATAGATTTCATTGTCTTGCTAGAACCGGATTAGAAAGTATGTACGCTCCACCCTCTCCATAGTCGCCGCGTGATGTGGAGGATGGCTGCACTTGTTCCTATATCTCCGATGGTACCTGTAAACTTCTTCTCACCGTCTATAATAGATGTGCTTCCAGAATTGCATCGCGGATTGTCCTCAATAAGCCAAAGAGGGTATGCTTTTAGAAAGCCACAACAGCCTCGAGATCAAAAGTTTCCAAGGTATTGTGCCACCATTACGGCCTTTTGTCTTTTGGAGCAAAAGCTTCTTCAAACCTAGTCACGCATCTATATTGTACTGTGGTGTTGTAACATCTCTACAAAACAGGTACCGCTCCGTAGTGTATAATAGAGGTGCCTTAACTCGTTGTAGAAGCCACGGCACTGCTGTAGTGGCCTCATCACCTCTTTTTACCTGTCTTTTCCACCTAAAAGCGGTGATGTCAAAGTCATAAATGCAAGCAAGTTGGCACTTGGTCCCAGAGTTTACAAGTGATACATGTTTCTGTACCGAACTGCTTTCCAAACTCTTTTTCAAACTCATCAAAAATATCTTTCCGGCTGTAAGCCAAAATTCCAAAGAAGCATCTACCAGATTTACCATCTCCTCAGAGTCGTTACCTCTTGACCTATAGGTTATTCTATCTCCTTCAGTAAACTCTGTAATATTGTGAAATTTGTCGTATGGTACTCGCTACCAGCTCCAATATCTCTACGAGCATCATCCTGTGTTTTAGTTTTCGAACATTTCTCCTCCAAGTGCTGCTACTATTTGTCAAATAATATTTTTATCTGCTTTTTCAGTTACAGCATTCATAGTCCTCTCCATTGTTCCATGCCTTATACCATTTCCGCACAAATCAATGGCTCCATGAACATCAAGCCCCGGTTTCCACGTCCATACCACTTTTTAATTTGTCACAATTAAAGCACTAAAATCCCGCCTCATGCACGGGCCACCGTCTGATTGAATTTTGAAAATCAAACTCCACTCTCCCCAGGCTCTTTTTAAAACTTTCTACAAGCGTCTTTGCATTTACACAGTCTTACTGTCATCCGGACCTACCATTGCTGTTAAAAGTATCCTCAAACTTTTCTCTGTTCTCTGCCTGTATTCTCCCTTAACTATATCAAGATAAATAAAGGAGCGGCTCAAGTACATGCTGAAAAGGTCTTATTGAATTCAGTTTCTTATTATAGCAGGATACCTTTGATATTGCCCGCTCTAACACAGTCGAGGAACAGTCTGTCTTTTTGACCAAAATCTCACCACCTATTACATTACCGGCTCTGGCTGTAGATACAGTAATTAAGAAAACTCTTTTATAGCTGTATAACAACAAGTTCCGACAAGTTTAGTTGAATATGGATCATAATAAGTCAAGGAAATCATCTTACATCTATCCTGTTTCTTTTGTGTGCATATACTTTATCTGTTGTAACATTCAAAAAAAACTTTTTACTTTTTTGAGGTCTTACATTCCATAATATTTAGTACCGCAACATTAGTTTCGGCGTAATATCATGGGTCTCTCATAAGTCTCGACTATCGGCAACGCCGCCACTTATAACAATTATACTCAAAACCTTACCTCATCAAATACACCTCTTTAAATCAGGTGTATATCTCCAATAACTTGAGTTCATTTCTGTTCAAATCGTGTAAAATATTTTGTATTGTCTGTAGGCGGATTCAACACCATGTCAGTTTTGTATCTTAGATGGCCAGGAACCTTTTGAGCTGTATGCCCTGGTACTTTTTATAAAACTCTTTTAACTCTGAAAATTCAGTGCCTCATCCACTGGGGCCTTTCTAAGCACCCCAAGGTACCAATTTTCTTTTTCTCTTTGTGTGTCGTATAAATCATGGTTTCGCCCGGCTGTAGCATGGGCTTTGCTCCAAATGTTGTGGCGTCACCCTCTGTGTGTAATGATGATGTTCGGTTCAGCACCATAAAGCCGCCGTTTTGCCGTTAAAGGTCATCTTCGCTGCTTTTCTCTGAAGATGTGTGTGAGTTGATTCTTCCCTTTTGCGGTACACCCTTTTGCTGTGCCAGGCTTTAGTAGTTATTATGGCTTGTCTTCTGTTGGAACTTAAGAAGTGCGTCTATATCCACATCTGCAACTCCGTCACCATATGTAGCAGGCATGAGTTCACATCTTAACGTGCTTTCTGCGCCACTCTTCAGATTCTCCACTGTGTCATAGTATTACAGACCTGTATCATGCTTTCAGTCCTCCACATTTTCTTCTGTGTGCTTCTATCTTGTTGTTATGCTTCCTTATCAAATGTCAAGTTGTACAAAATAATTTGCAAAATATCTTTTGTCTTATTCTGCCATACCCCTATAAAATGTAATTCATTGAATTCCAAATATTTTGAATAATACTATTAATATATAAAATCATTGTTCTATGATCTCAATCATTGGCTTCGGTTTCAAATGACTCCTCAGAAATTATAACGTTCCAGTCCGCCTGCTAATAATACAACTTTCATAACCCCTCATTTTGCACTGTAATCTGTTTGCTCAGACTATTTTATCATTTCTACAGCACTCTGTACAATCCATATTATATATTATTCGATTAAACAGTAAGCATTATTCCTAATATAAATTCGGTATATTTGTATAATAGAAATTTCTTAATCTGGAAATATGTGGAAAATATCGAGCCACCCTCTTTCTATTTGAGAAAAAGTTTAAACCTGGCGTTGCAACACTTTTGCCCTTTATCAATGTGATTTTATATATTTTTGCAAGCATTCTCAGAATGTGATCTTTAATCGGCATCGACGATATCCGCCGCCAACATCTTTTCCTAAAGAAAACTGTCCTTATGATTTAATGGTTCTGTGGCTTTCCCGTACTTATAAGTTCACCTCAGTTTGGTATTGTTTACATTTCATAGATTTACCTTCTCAACAAACTCAGATATACTCAACCACTACCACTGATACATCAGTGTTTTTTTCATATATTCGATTGACTTCGTCTTTCTCTCTTACCGCTATATCATCACTGTGTCCATTCTTTTTAACATAATCACACCACCACCGAGATCTTTGTGATTGCTGTTAACCATATTCTTTTCCAACTGTATTTACTGAATAAAGTTATATCTAACACTGACTTTTTCTTTCTTTATTCAGTATATTTCAGTTCCCTTGAGCACCCATCTTTTACCAATATTTCAATTCTTTTTGTATTTTATAGTCTGGTTGGCCATACTTTCGTGCTCTTTTTTTCTAAGACTCAGCTTTCCTTTATATAAACAGACATCAAAAACTAAATTTCAAGTTTTATATAATTATTTTAATTTTTTATTATTATAAACAAGTAAACTATACTTTTACTACGACTTTACTTTATTGTTTTATACTTGATTAAGAGATTTTTCTTAAATTCTCTCCATCATTCTCTCACCGAATATATCAACTATCCACAGTTCTATAACTAAGGATGTTTTCATAAAAGTGCTCTCATTCCCATATATAGTCAAGTAACTCACACAGAGAAAATAATGAACCTAGCACACCATTACCATGGAAACATCATTTTCCCCGGCATAAACATTGTCCTGTCAACTTCTTCTCTTGGTTCCTGTGAAATATACTGACCATGACCATTATTACCAAAGCTGCACATGTCTGTGGTTATGAGTAATATATATCATTTGATGGCTTTGACCTAAAATAAACTCTAATATACCACAATATTAACAGATTTCCACTTTTATCTTCCTTCTAACTATAATAAAAGGAAAATGTAAACAAAACCGGAATCCTGACTGCAGATAAACATTGCCGTTTAGTTGCTGCTGTTGCACCGCAGGGGCCTGCAGTGCAATGGGTGCTATTCCTATAATATTATATGAAAGAAAATAAATAGCACCGCCAGCGTACCGAAAAATATGGATATTTTTTTTTTGTAAAACCGATTACACTGTTTTGCTCATATTCCACACTCTCGGTGGTTTTCTAACTGTGGGCGGTGACCTTTTCATAATATCAAATCATAATTATAAGAATTGACATTTATTTTGTCCCGAATCGAGCCATGTTACCTGTAATCAAGCATACAATTGCATACATTGCGGAACCCTTACCTCGCAACTCAAAATTGGGTTATCCCTTCCCTCTCATATGCAAGCAGTGCTGTATTTTATCATCCAGCCACATATATGCTCGCTGTGATATACATCGAGCCGAACGAAACTGCAATCAGCCATCCTGCTGTAGCAATAAACATCGATAATACATACTTAAGTACATATAGTATATCCCAATGAAAATTCGCAATATCATTTCCGTGTGAAATTTTTATCCTGGCTCACATAAATTCTTTCACGGGTTGTAATACTCGCCTGCGATATTAAAACCACTTCGGCTATGTAATAACGCCCTATCATACTGTGCCAAATCCGTTGCCCTGTAAATAAAACGCAATAAAACCCGGCGCGTGGACGAGCATCATCCAATATAGCCCTTGCAATGATATATATATGTGGATATGTTGTCTTTCTCTCCTTTCATTTTCCTTTGTCCCAATCCCTTCTGCTTTCGCGCATCAAGCTGTGCATACACTTCACATCGAGTCCAGCACTTGTCGTAACTGCGATCTTATGACTTCACCATCTGGCGGAGTTCTGGGCTTGTATGACACCATGACTCCTCACCTGCTGCAATTCCGGCATTGCCCGTTACCAGGTCGTCTTTACGGTACAGAGCTCACCCTCCTGTCTGTTTCGCACCTTGCTTTGCAGCCTTTTAAAAGCATATCCGGTTGCCCGACACCGTTTTCTATCTCGTCACGCAGGTGGAAATCATCCAAAAGTCAGTCATGCTACATTTTGCCATTTTAAAAGATGTTTATGTGCTTCGCTCTCTCTTAGTTGATGTCATGGCAAAACCTTAACAATGTTTCCTTCAAATATTTAAATGGTATCATTCTACACACCTTTTTCAACTTTGTCAACCCATGCTCTTATGTAAAACGGCCTCTATGTTCCTCTGGCATCCTACTTTTCTGCTTATCAAATTCTTCATACTCCGTCAGCTCTCAAATCCTCTTAATGTCTGTTTTTAACATCTGGCTAGCCTTATCATATTTTGCATCCTATTTTGCCGCATTCTGCCATGCTTTTCCACCACCGGTCTTTCGCCTTCAAACGTATGATTACACGCCCATCAAATAAAACGCTTTGTATCATTGTATCCGCGCTTTTATTACTTTTATAATAAGATAACATTTTTTTTTTATGTAAAGCCATAAATTATATTAACAATATATTACATCTTTACAAATAAAATGAGATAAACTCTCTCGACTCACTGAAATTGGTTATCTCTTTTCTCTGGTCTGCCTTGTTCTTTTCTTTTTTACAAAATTTAATAGTTGCAATAAGTGAACTTATTAAAATGGCAGACATATGTACTGATATCCATAGTATCTTGCGTCTTTGGACAGTGCAGCCTGCTCTCTTTGACCTGGGATCATGATACGCTGGGGTTCACCTTGATTGCCCGGGGTTATCTCTGCTTTCAGCAGTTGTGCTATCTTTAACTGTATTTACGGATTCTTGCTGCCTTCTAAGTCTGTCGGATCGATCTATCACGCCTCCTGCACAGTATTTGAAGGTGTTTTGCTGCGCAGAACCGGTGTTGCTATCGGGTCTGATAGTAATATCCTGTTTCTGTCATCTCATTAAGGGGTAGTATCTGACTGATGTGTTACTATTCTTGAAGGTCAGTGTTGGCTGACAGCAGATGTACCCGGTCCATTGTGCACTTGGGTTACAGACCAACGGAGTGCGTTGGGTATAATTACGACTTGGTCCTTTTGGTATATATAGTAACCACAGTTTGTCCTGTTGTGAATGATAACCATGGCGTCCCTGTGCAATTTCGATGATATCATATATCTTTTTGTATTTGTTGAGTAAGAGTCGAACTTCTTGTTTCCATCAGTATATCACTCTATCAGTATTTACATAATAGGCAATTACATCTCTGCATCTTTTCTTCCTGTAAACTTATAGGATTTACAGTCTGAGTTCCTCGTGTTCCCGTTATGATGTTATAAATCAGATCTAAAATTGTCAAAGACTTAGTGCAATCTGGTTTTCTGTTACCAGTCATTATCACGGGTGTCAAGAGGTATATTTCGCTATATGTAACAGCTAACATTTTCTTCGCATCGGCGCGTTTGCCAGATATAGATCTACTGTATGATGGTACTGCGCTGTGAAGGCGATCCGTTTTTGCGTTGACGTTACTGTTGTCAATCTTAATATTGAATGATGCTGGCGATGTGGTATGCCAGCTGATACATTGTCTGTTCCTGTAATCCAGCATATGTGTTTCCATGATGATTATCAAGATAATTTATTGTCCTCACGATTTTTCTCTTTTCTTTGTAGGGTAGGTTACGGTCTGGGCTCACTTGCAAATGTTCGTTTGCATTGACGGTACTGTCTGCACCTCAAAATCTAATGGTCTCGAGAGGTTTGTTGTATATGGTAATCAAGTTCCTTGTGCCGTTCCATTACCATTGGAATTATGTCAAATCGCTTTCCATCATATACAGACTTATGATGGTTTACATTTCCACCATCATCTCTTCTGCTAATATAGGTTTACAGTCTGTACATTGTACCCTGTTAAAGTTCCTGTTGTGCAGAGCACTGTTATAAGTATAAATTCAGTATATTCTTTACTATTTGACTGTATAACGTCAAACTTACTCCCAGTAAAATATCAGATGTAAATCATTACACGCCATCATCCGCATATCAGCTGTTTTACATCTCTGCATCGTCTACCACATAACCGCCGCTTAACACGTGACGGTACGCACTCCGCTTGCAGATATCCTCGCAACATGATCTGTGGGTGTTGCATTTACAACCGATGGCAGCGAAAATTTTGCTGCCTGCTGGTGCGGTGCGGTGAGTATGGGTGATCTGCGACTTTCCTGCTCCCGGTAAGTTTTCCATCTGCCGCAGCAGTGGTGGTTGTTCCACTTCATAATGATGGCACCAAAGACACATCTCGCATCATTTCTTGTGTATGCTGCGGCAGTGTTTTCCTGCTGGGATATACTCCCATGTGGTTTTGCCAGTGTTGCATTTTACAGCCAGTTTGCAAGATTTAGCGCAGCGTGTTGCTCTGCCGTGGGTCGACTCCTATACCCTTCCTGCACAAAAGATTCATCAATTGCAAAACTTCATTCCGTGGTTCCGTTCTCATAATGTGGAGCTATTACATTCAACATCATTTCTCACCTTATACTCATAAGTTACATTTGTATTCATATTTATATACACCTGCGTTTTATTTTTACAGGCTGTGCCACCAAAGTAAATCAATTATTATCACCATTATTATTATGCGACAGAGAGCTTTCCCTGCTCCAAAAAGTGTGTCATGGAACCAACTGAGTGTGGTGGTTCCTGCTCTGTGTGATGCACACTTACCACTCAAACATTTCATAATCATCTCTCTCTATAATCTAAAGTAACAACCCAAGCCTTGGCAGTAGTACCCGCTGCAGGATATGTTCCTGTATGATCTGTGGGTGTTGCATTACAACCATATAATTTGCTATAACTCGGTACTGTAGTATAGTGATCCCGGACTTTTCCTGCTCCGCTCAATGTATTAGGTGGGCCATAAGCTGTGTTCCCACGCTACCATGTTCCAGCGCCTTTGCCCTATTGTCCATCACCACATCTTTTCTCTTATATACTCTAAGTTACCTACCTTTATGATTCATGTGCAGATATGTTCCTGCTTATAATCTGTGAAGTGTGTAGTTTGCTTTGTAATCTGTTGTTGTGAGTTGTATTATAAAGTGCACCCTGCCATTCCCACTCACTTTAAGATTTTCACCATCACTGCCAAGTGATTTCCCAGTTCCCTACTCCTTAGTGATGGCACTATAGCATCCCTTTTCTTGCCACCATTATTTTTTAACATTCACTTGAGATAATGCTTGTGAGAGAGTTTGATGTGGCATGAACTGCCATATTCGTAATTTCACTGTGTTTGGAAGGATCTCTGCCGGCACTGTCACATTATGTACAGCCATAAATGTATATATATATATATATATATATATATATGTATATGTAGTAACATCCGCTACCGCAGTACCTGCCATTATCTGTCAAAGGTGCTCCTGCGATCGATACTTTATAAAGTGTGTTCCTGTGGCCTTTAATGCCGCATTTGCGGTTCTATTTATTGCTTAAGGTGTAAGGTTTACAGTATGTAAACCATTTCCTCTCAAATGTCTCATCGGTAATCATTTCTATTACCTTGTAGATGATGACGGCACTGCGACATTTGATGTGCAGCATCACCTGTTGGTGTAATTCTTATTATTTCCCGCTGATATTGTAGGCGGAGCCATTTCCGTCCGTATCTGTGTTTGCAGTGGCAAGTACGTTTCTACCATCGAAACTACCTCTTGATGCACAACTATGCTCTCCGTCGTCTGTACTGGAGAGATGTTTCCGTTTGATTCATATCATAAACTTTTCCCTGTATTTTACCAGGAACTATAGTATTTGCTACAGCCTCAAATGTCACCGGTATTATTTCCCGAATCCGGCTTGCAATGAGTTGTTGCCTTATCTGACTGGAGTGGAAATCAGTGCTCCCGGTACTTTAACGCTAAAATACAATGTATCTGTTTGACCGCTTGCTAGTATATATCCAGTCTCATTATACGATCTTGATCATCTTTACCTGTGACCAATCTGCTGTGTTCACCCAGTTTGGCATAGTTTACCATATATTTCCGATACATTACAGGTGTATCTGTGCTGTATTGATAAATATATTCGGATTTGCGGCATCAAACGGTCCCATCATCTTTACTTAAATGTAGACCTCTGTCCTCATATGTACCGTGCACCGTCGGCGCAATCGCTTTATCACTGAATATGGCAATATATCAAGGGAATGTAAATCACCCCTCGGCTCTTTGAGTTATTGTAAATGACTGGTAATCAACCACGATTTGATCGGCTGTTGTAACAGATGAATATATTGCATCGCTCTTTGATCTCTTGGTTAAAAGCCGGCTCGTGGGTGAGTACTTAAATTTTGTTTGCCGTAAGCAAATCTCTACATTGTATTTCCGTCATTATCAACATCAAACGGTCAATATCCCTTACCTGCAACAGGGTGCAACATTTCATTATTACTCCAGTTTACTATACTTGATGTGATCTCCACCGTCAAGATTCCTTGTAGCCAACGGTAAATCTGTATAAAACTCCAATCTGGAAATTACTTGAATCCATTATGGTTTAGCAACTTCAAGCCGCTTATATTGTGCCTTAGGCAGTCTTGCCGTGCCTTTATAATTTGAATTATTGTATATGTATGGGTAATACCGTTGTGTTATTCACTACCCAACCGGAGCGAATTGCGTCTCCACAAGTATAATATGAATAGCGAACTGTTATATACTTAGGGGTCAGGATCTGCAAAACCGTATATGTCAAATTTTCAAGATCCCTGCTGAATTTCCTATAATCAAGCGTACTATAATGGCTTTGTTTGATTAATAATATATTTAAACCTACCATCCCTCGGTGCATTTCAGGATAATCAGCTCCTTCTTAGACTTGCCCATTCCTTTGACCATATTTGTACATTACATCATTTTGAGTTTATTACTTGTTCGTTATCGCCTATACCTTGGGTGGCATTTTTTGTATTAGTAGTTCCTGTGCAAAGCAGTACCTCAATGTGTTTTTAACAATTATTATATGAATTCTCCGTTAGCAACGAATAGATACTTTATAGATACACACCTTCACCATAACTAGACCATGTGGACTTGTGGTTGTCGGAATATTATTCATAAATTTTATCGGTGTATCAAAACAAATTCAAGTTTTAGCGCATAATGCTTTAGGTCAACATTGTTTCTGGCTCTGTGTCGATAATATGGCAACATTGATTTGCAATCACTTCAGTTATTCCTCCGGCAATGCCTATAAGCAAAACTGTTATGCATATTTGCAATTGTGTTGCATCTCAAATACAGTAAATCTTCTTCCAGCTCTGCCGCATTTTTACCTTAATATTTCTACCGTCGCGACGGATTTGCATGCCAACAAGTTCCAATGATCCTTAGCAAAACCATCAACTATTTTATCAACAGTATGATTGTATTGTATGCTCCATTGTCTTCTGAAAGCTGGTTCGGGTTGCTCCTTAATACTGCCATCCTGTTGAAAGATATGAATGCAACTGTTCCTACTTATTACTTAAGATATGATTTTTCTTATCCACACTCTTATAAAATAAAACCGTCATCTCTTGGTGGTGTTCGGGATATGAATAAAATGAATCTATTTTTGATTTTTATAAGTGACGCCGGATCAAGGCCGTCATCGTTACAAACTGCCAGCGTACGAGCTCAACTTTTGTGTAGCCGTTGTAGCTTGTTCCAGCTGATTATTATATCATGGTAAAACTACCAGTAAATTTGACGGTACCAACTCATCTTTGGTTGATGGTTGCCGCATTGTACGTCCACTTTTCCATTTCCGGATATAGTCGTATCCCAAATAGTATTCACCAGGTAATTATTGAACTGTAATCTGGTTTTCTTCTATCAACCCTTTGATTTTTTTTTGTATCACCGCCAAGTAGTTCAGCGCAGGCCATTTCAACTCTGTATAGATCACTCGACATGTCTTGTGAGCATCATTTGACAGTACTGCATTCCCCCGTTACCAATCTGATAGACCTATTAAATAATATGTGTTGTTTGTATCAGTATTGCATTCTTAGTACCTATAAAGGGTATTGAGGTATATACAAATTATTATGAGTTGCCAACAATTTCCATCAACTGTAAACTCGATCGGTATGTTGTAAGTTTCTCCGTTCACTAAACCGTTTTGCTTTTAAGTTGCCTTACAAGGTATGGTAATCATTGCAGAACCGGCATTAATATATTTAATTTCATTATATAATAATCGCCCCTGTTGAGTTGCGCTTTTTGCATCCCCTCAGTGAGCATGTTGCATATATGATGAACATATCTTCCTTGTTGACGTATTGACAAGTATAGACTTATCCAGATATATAAGTGAATATGCACCGGGGTACAGCATGCCAACCGATGATACCACCGACAATGGCATAAAGGCACACGATCCCACAACATAATACTTTGTGGTTGGTGTAGCTATACTATTATCGCCGACATTTGTTGTTATATCCGGATTGTTTTACCGGTGGTGGTGTAAGCAGCCCATGCTGGTATTATTAAATGTGCCTATGATCAAATTAATGATCAACCAGCATAAATCTTTTTCTTCAGGTTTTCATATGCAATTTTCCTTTCACTCTATTTAGCAGGTTCATAATAATAGCACATTTACAAAATATTTAAAAAGTTTTAAAAATAAACAAATTTTAACAGTTGATACCTGCAAATCAGTAAGTTTTTCCAAGATGAACTTTCATTGATTCAACTTATCCTCGCTTTCATATTAAATCCCACCTTCCAGCTCTTCCCTCTCTCATTCCCTCTATCCAATACTCACATAAAACCACTTTCTCCACAAGCTCTTCGGAACAAATTCATCCTTATCAAATACAGACATCCTTTATCATAAACCAAAGACATGGGGTCTATTTCATCCCAGCTGCTCACTGACTGTCTATGTAGATTCTTTTCTACTTGTTCATAGTGAAATTGTATAAAATACGGCCTTGAGGTTTACACACCTTCTAAGTCCGAGTTCTTTTGCACAATGTACCTTTAAAATCTCTCAAGTGCCAAAACGCATAACTTCCAAAGCGCTGGAAATACAGCCCGCCATACTTCCTGCGTGTATAAGCGGCTTAGTTTGACAACTCGGCCTTTTTAAAAGCAGTCTCTGGCTTGTGCCAGTCTGCATCTACCATGACTCATCAAATACATATGTATCTCAGATGAGCTGAGTACATCTTTCATTTTCTCCAGTACGTGGGTATGTATATCTCCCGGCACAGTCTCTCAAAATAAGCCCGGAATCTTTCCTTTACAAAGCTTGCCTCTGCTCTTCTTTTATGATCTACTTCTCCACAATCCACACTCTGCACTGCAATGCAGCCCACCTCCTCTTTCCCGGTGGTCTCACAATTCTGAGTTCCTGTGAATCCGTTCTACGGAATATTCTATTTCTCTGAAAAACAGCATAAAATTTTATAGATTGTTTACAATTCTTTCTGAAATCCCCACTATGAGTCCACCGTTTTTCAGTTCTCTGTTTATATGGTCTGTCTTAAGTCAAATGGCAACAAAATCCTAAATCATCCTGACTTATTCTTCTAAAAAGCGGAAGGTAAGGACTCTTGAAGCCAATTCGGCGGGTGTCATTTCTCCATTGGAGCTAATGTGCCATTGTCTGATGGTAGAGCAAGACTGTGGAAGTCCTGTCAAGCCTTGGAGCTCCACAAATTTTCTTCCACATGTAGAGCTGTACCAAAGCTGCCACTACCCTGTACAAGATACCATGAAAGCATCATTTCGAGGCATCATTGCTCTTGGCTCAGGTGATCCTCCCTCATCATGCAAACCACATTTCCAGAAGGTGCTCCTCTCCTTCCTGTTCTTCCAAGTCTTTGCAAAAATCCGGATGCGGTGAGGAGCATCTAGTTTGGAAATGCTCTCTCAAGTCTGCCGATATCAATTCCAAGTTCAAGTGTCGCAGTAGCACATATCGATATCAAAGGATGTCATCCTTCATCTCTCTTCCGCACTCTCTACTGCTGTAAGCGGAGAGATTGCCGTGATGTATTAAAATCTGTCGGGTTCGTGGTTTTGACCTCACAATACTGTCTCAGCTGGTGGCCACGATCTCACATTCTTCTCATGAGTTTGTAAATACGACACTTTTTCCCTTTGTGTTTTCAAATATATAGAGTCAGAGTCAGGGATTTTGCGCCTTTCGGTACGTACTCCGGTATTTTAGCTCCTTTGCACTGCTATCCTCATGACGAGCAGCCTGCGGCTCTGTGATGAAAATGTTCCATGATAATCTCAGGTTCCTTGCCTCTGTCAAACTCAGGTATCAATGTTTTTCTCTTGCTTCCGGATGAAAAGAAAAATTCCGGCAAGCCTCGAGATTTCCTATAGTGACAGCAAGCACTCTTCTCGGATTACATCCTGCCATCTTGACAAAACGCCTTTTTCTAAAGGCAAAATGTCTGTAAACCTCTGTCAGCTCGCAGCAAGAAGTGTGTCTCATCAATTACTATAAATCTCTAGATCGCGAAAAAGAGACTGATATTTCCATATGCTTATTTATCATCAATGATTCCAATGATTCAGGTGTTATCATAAAATGCACAGAGGCTTTTTCAACAGTTTTCTCTTGCGGTCTGAGTCACATCACGCATGCCATCTTGTTGCTTAATATCCGCTTCTTACATATAAAAATTCAGCCTTGAAAACTGGTCATTTATAAGAGCTTTTTAGCGGTGCTATATAGTACTCCCACACTGCGAGGATTTTCATCAAGCAAAGTCAATATCGGAAAGAATGCCGCCTCTGTTTTTCCCAGAAGCTAGTAGATGCTGTTAAGCAGGTTTTCATCAGTATTAAATAAAACGTCTGCAGCGTGCATTTTGCACACTCTAAGCATCTGCCATCCGAATTATAAATATGTTTCCCTTATAAAGGGCATATCTTTCATACGTGTTCATAATATAAACTCCACAAAATTTTTCATCAGTATTATCTGATACCGCCTCCGACTTCGCAAAGAGAAATCAGAAGATTCAAAAAGTTCATTTATTTTTAAATCCGGATTTTGATACATAGGTCCAAAAAGCTCAATAAAATCCCTTATCGCTTCTCTTGGGTAATATCTTTCTGTCTGCTCCTATTCTGGAAATACTCAAGTTTTTCTATGAAAAATCTCCAGATCATATCCTTGGTTTTCTACTATACCATAGAGTCCAGCATGCATATCTGAGAGTTTTCACTAATACAAGCATCTCCTCCAGGTCAGTGGCTTCAAGCCTTATCTACGGGTGAGACAGGTCTCTCCTTTACCAGGCTTTTGAAAATTTGCCTTCCGAGTCTTGAGACAGAAGAGCCTCATAGCTGTATATTCTCTTCTCTTATCTTCCAATGTCTGTGGCGTTGCACCATTATAATTCGAGATATTTTGCCTTACCCTGCAATGTGTGATCATACATTGTAAGCATCTTTCATAATTATATTGTCTGGTAACGGCGTGGATATCTTATATATATTTACAAGTTCATCTACCATGATCGTCATTCACTATAGCAGCAAGTCTGAAAAACACTGAGCAAACAGCTTTACATACTCATACCAGTCCTCATCTGTGATAATGATATTGACTCAAGCGCTTCCTTTGCATCTGTCTTTCTGCTGTTCGCCTCTAAAACCAACGAACAATTTTCATCTTTGTTTCATCATCCCCGTCTATATAGGGCGTGATAGTATTTGAGACAGTAGTAGAGCCGAACTCAAATCCGTGGACCATCTCTGAAAGTCCTGCTATTACAGTATATATTTTCTTATCCACCTCATCTAAAGTTCTTTGCTTCCCATGTACACTCCATTTTTTCTTTTCAATCCGTCTGATATTGATTTATCCATCTATCTAAAAAAGTAATGTTATTGCTCCACCTTCGGGCTTTGTTTTTGTAGAACCAAATTTCCTATCAGCTCTCTATATGTCAGCAAGTCCCTGTCCTTTAGTTCCTGCCAGTCTTCTTTCCGTGAAAGATCGCATCTGCTACTATCAAAAGCCCTTATCCATCACATAATTTCTTATGGTCTGTAATAGCTCTTTCCGCTACCGTATTTACTACATAAATCTAGAATGGAGCACCACCTTCTGCCACTATATCCACGTCGTGCAGCAATGCCTCTATCTCATTTTCTTCCGACTGTAATATATGGCAGACCTGTTCTTGGAACCACTCCTCCCTTTAGTAGATGGTCGAGGTTTGAGCAATTCTCTTGGTGCCTTTTTATCTTCATTCATCATATCTCTCCTATAATATCCAAAATATCCTCTCTAGTAATCCTCTACCAAATATATTTCATCACCCTTCACATTTCCAATATATTGTCACCCTATATCTTCAAAGAAAAGTCTCATTTGATATTGTCTGTAATAATTGATGTAAACAGATTATTTGACTTTATCAGACTTTATAATCCTTTCACTGCAATAATAAACTTTAGAATCTTTTAAATTTATATCATCTGATATTTCCGGCGGTTTATCAAAATCTAGTTTTCTGATTTACTCTGATTACCGTCATTATATTTTCCCATAAATTCTTTTCAATAGCATTTTGTATATCAACCTTTTCAACTATATCTGTATTTATCATCTGAGATGTATGCAATCTTCATCTACAACAAACTTGTCTTTTGTAATTTCCACATCGTTTCGAATCTTTTTAATGCAAAAGTCTATATTTATCAGGTTTCTTTCATTGTGTTTTATTTTTCTTAAGAGCTTCGTTAAATGCAGCTGCAATAATGGTGGTAATCGGGTATCTTCCATGCCGGTTTCAAATAATATCAAGCTTAAATTCATCTCTGATCAATCTGTCAATTTCGTGGACTATAGATACAAGTTTCTTCTTATTAAAAGTATGCCCTTATATAAGATTTTTTCCTTCCACCTGCTGTTTTGCAATGATAAGACCTCACTCCGTTTACTATGTAGTCAGCATCTTCCTCTGTTTTATCATCCGCAATAAACCGCATTTAATAACGGATATATGCTTCTGTTTTGCATCCTTCCAAGCAATATGTAAATATACTTTTTGCCGTCAATATTTCCGTTTTTATATATATTTTCCACATAGGCATATATAATTATACTTTTCTCTCTTTTCTTTTTATTTAGACTTGCAAATTTTAAAATCTCTTACCGGCAAAAACATATGGCATCAAATATTTCCATATCATCATAATCTCACGGTTTTTTCAAAATTTCAAGTGCATGATCTCTGTCTAATATCTCTTTTATCAATATATTTTTACCTCATCCACGGAAAGCCTTTAACAAACGAGATACTCCAAATACCATCTATGTAAATTCGCTTTTATCTGTGTTATCTTCTAAAAACCGCCTTCCATAAATTTTTCTCAAATTCTTTGAAGTTTGTTCAAACTCTCAACAGATGAAGAACTGCCTATACCACAGAAGCTCATAGATATATAGATAAATAAGAGATGTAAAGTTTTTGTTATATCACCATTTCCTAACTGAGTTCTCCATGTGAAAAATAAGTCCTCAATTGTTTTATCACTCAAATCATGGTATGTAGTAAAATAACCCTGAAATATCACGCTACCTCACATGATAATCATCCTCATAATCTTCCATAAACTTGGCCTGCCTATAGAGTTTTTCAGCTCTTAATTGTCGGAATAATCATCATATCTGTCACAGTTTTCTCATTTTCAGTGATTTTCTCAGAATCCCTACTCCTTTTTCTTTTAGAAAATCGCTCCCTCTTTGCAAATGGTAAGGCGTATCCGCCTCATATACAGTATTACTTTTACTGTATGCATCTGATAAAAGCTATGTCTTTAGACAGGATTGCCCCTGCAATGACTGCCTTATCAAATAATTCAAATATATAATCTCTATCAGTTTTTATCATTAAAATGATATGCCTATCCAGCTGCTTCCACCTGCATACGCAAAGGATCGACTCATACTCTTTCATCCTGTCAAATAAACTTGCTTCATATTTCAAATCACAATGTTCCATCCATCTTCGGTATCGAAATTCCACTCCTTTCCCCATAAAAGCGCTAATCATCTTTCCCGTTAAAGGATGTTGCACGATCTGTCGACATAGTTAAAAGAGCTGTCCCATCTGTCAGACTCTTCAATATTATGTTTTTCTTTTATGTAATCTAACAACTCCTTTAATTCCATTTATCCCATCCTTCTTTGGTCGCAAAAGGTCTGAATCCTCTTACAGAAAACTTGTATCAGGTTTCAGACCTGTAGGCATCACTAATATTGTGCAACAGCAAAACTTGACAAATCAAACAGACTGCCTAGAGATGTTCCAAAATCTGCAGACCTCATAGCCTCCCGCTATCTTGCTGAGTGTATTATCAAACAGTTCGATCTTTATATGCAAAGCTTTGCGTATTTCTTGCATCATCCAGTACGCTATGCTCTCCAAGAAAATTAATACACTGCCATATCAAGTGCAAGACTTAATGAGACCTGTTTTGGATCAAAATCCAGCGCTGTATCAAATTCTTCCGACAAATCATTCCACTCATTTGAAAAATATCTTTGACTCAATAGGCTACTTATATCATCAGTCTTAACTCCTATGAAAAATTTGCTTGTAGTCAGTGTCGCTCCATGCATATATCTTAATATCATCATCTACACAGACACCAGTTTGAAAAGCTGTCTTTAATGCCTCGTTAAACTTAGGTGCATTTATAACCACATATCGTGGTAATTCTGTCAAATCTCCTCACTATTGATGTAATTCTTGTAGTGTACTCAGGTTTTTACATAGGTTCTGAATGATGATATCTCAAGTTTTTCATCCAACATTATAGCACCTATTTCAATAGTCTCCATAGTACATCCAAGATTTCTATACTCTTTTTCCAACTTTGTTCATTTCCAAATCAACTACGATGATACTTCATAACAGCCTCCCAAATATTTTATACTTATATAATATATAAAATGCTGTACTATAAAAATGCCTTGTAAAGGGTGATCCTAATGTTTTAACCGATGCTTATAATACTATATTTATATGTGTTTGAACAAGAAAATCAGGCATATGGTCTAACCGCCGCCTCAAACTTCTACAATACCGGAATAATAATTTCTACACGTCGATTCAACTGTTTTCCTTCAGCTGTCTCATTTGTTGCCTACCGGTCTGCTTTCTCCATATCCGTTTGTAGTAATATTGGCTAGTAACACTGCAGATTGTAAATAACTCTTTACAGAATTTTGCACGAGTTCTCTGAAAGTGTCTGGTTATGTGCATCATCCACGTCGAGTCGGTATGTCCGTCTATTTCAAAAGTCGGTTATGTTTGCCTCAATTAAAATCTTTTACGGATGATTTAGAGGTTTCCTCAGCATCAGGGTCTGATATTATATTTGTCAACATCAAACAATACTCCCTGAATCCAGAGTGATCATTATACTGTTTGCCTCTATTGCGAGGGCACTGCAGGAGACCGCACTGAGTAAAGGTAGTTTATGTGAAAACCAACGGCTGCATCAACTTCCTTCTCTTTACCCACTTAAATGTAATAACAGCTTTTCCTTACCGTCATTCTCTGTTCGAGACCTGTTTTCTTATTCTTACTAGCTTCGATCCGTCACCGTTTTACTTCAATATCCATATTTTGGTCTCTATATTTACATACTGTAGTATCTACAGATATACTTAAATTGGTTTCCGACTTGGTATACAAACCCTGTTCCGTCTCATCTACCATCAAATGTATACATATCTGTCATCTGAATAATTTTCCAGATCCGTCTGCTTCCACACTGCAATGTAATTCCTCTATTAGAATCCAGTATTGTCCCGATCCGTCGAGTTTCTCTTTTGTATAGTAATTCCTTTTTCACTATCAATGTATTTGTCGGACCCGTCTCCCTCGGTGCGAACCGTAGTATTTTCCGTCCGCATACTGTCCCGAACCGTTTTTCACCCACCAGCCGAAGTTGTACCTCTTATAATCTGGTCATTTTCAACTTTACAGGGTGTTACTGTAATACCAGGGCACTGATGAAAGGCTTTTAGTGGCGTCCATCTTTATTTTGCATCAGCATTCTCATCTATACCAAGTGGGCAATACTACAACCGGAACCTCGGGAATCTCTCCAAGTGCATACCCAGGACTTTTTAATTCATCCTCATTCTACCTTACTCTCCAGCTTTTTGTAGTCTCTGCAGTAGTTTCTTCCTTTGATGATTCAACTACAGCACTGCTGTACTTTCTTTGCTTTCTGTCTTATCAGCGCCTTTTCACATCCGGCAGCTAAAACACTGACACGCTAAGACACTTGCCAAGTAATTGATTTTTCATAGACAAACCTCCATATCAATTTTGAATTTTTAGTTTTTAAACTTTAAAAGATATTTAGATATTTATTATCACAGTTCAAAGCCGATTTTCCTAACACTGTAATTGTACAATGTTTCATTTTGCAAAATAGATTTTACAATTTTATAGTACGTCTTAATAATTTGATAATAATTTCAAGATTTTAAAAAGTAAAAATGAGTTGAAAAATCAGCCATCAAAAGTATTTATTCATATATTTATACTAAATCTAATTTCATGAAACAGCAATACATTTACTTTCAGAAGAATTAAATATAGCCGGGTATGATGCCTTAATATCAAATACCCGGCTGTATGTGAGAGAAAAATAGTCGGTGCACCGACATGTCGCGATGTTTAGAACTTTTGCAGAATTTTTAGAATACTGAGATTAGACTGGCTACTCTAAAAGGAAAAGATATCAAACCAAACATCATGTAAAAGGTTTTCGAGTGGTTCCATTATACTAAATACCACTATTTGTGCTGATACACATGATACCACGTTCCGTTGTATTTCGATTAATTTTAGCGTATTCAATAAATTTATCTCATAAAACTGTGCATGTAGACAACTTTCTTGTGGTTCATATTGCCATAAAAACGCACTGAATTTTTATAGCTCATCATACAAATTTAATATTTAAATACCCATTATAAAAATCGCGTACCGAGTCGGTATCGCGATGATCAATATATTTTACTTTCCGTAATCCTAAAAGATTGTACTTTTTAAAAGCTCATTGCGATATGTCTTATCCGTATTGGCTTTTATTATCTTGTCGAATCAGCCTTCCATAGCAAGTAGTATGTTAACTCTTATTAAATCGAGCACCTTCTTCTGCTGCCTTTCTTTTCTATTCCTTCTTCTGACTTTCCTCATTCTTTCTATCCCTCTTGCCTCAACTATATCCAATACTTCGCACATATTCACAGACCTCCTTCGTATTTGCTTCATCTATGATCTCCTCAAACCTTTTTATCTCCTGTCATTGCAGACATTAGCATCAGTAATTCCTCTATATGACCTATCGGCCTCTTATCTGCAACATAATTCTTATTTACTCGCATTTGATACAAATAATCTGCAAGTATCCAAAAAGTCACTTTTAAAAGAATCTATTGTTTCTCTGTCCAGATATGCTATCTCAAATAAATTAATCTTATAGTCATTTACATATGGCCTTAATTTCTCATCAACATCTATGATTCAAACAGATTTTTCGAGGTACAGCCATTTTCTGTTCAAACCAGATATAATACTAAAAATTACAGGATATTTTTTCTTGTCATATTTTCAGTTCTTGACTGTTTACCATATTCCAGTACCGTCATAGCTTATAACTCTGTAGCATTAATTTTATCGGTTGTCTGATTTTCTATTCCTAAAAGTGCTATATTTATCTGACTGTCTTTCCAATGTTTCCGCATCTCTGTCTTGGAAACCTAACTCTTCCGTCTGATTTTGTAGTACACTGTCTGTAACAGCATCAAAAGTGTTTCTTCCTCTACCACTTTTCTGCCACCAGACAACAATACATTTACTATATCAGACATCATTGTGTCTTTCAAGCATCTTTTGAGTTATATCTCTTGCATATCTGCTCCTTTATTATATCGAAAATTATTTTTGATTCCATTGTCTTTAGAGTTTTCCAGAATTCATTTCAAGTAAAATATAGCCGGGTATAATGCCCTTACCATCAAAATACCCGGCTATGTGTGGAAAATAGTCGGTGCACCGACATGTCGCTGATGTTTAGAACTTTGTAGAATTTTTAGAATACACAGATTAAGTTTAGCTTTCTATAAGAGAAAAAGATATCAAACCAAACATCATGTAAAAGTTTGATATTTTCATTATACTAAACTATTACCCTATTGGCAATACCTGATACCACGTTCCGTTGTATTCTGATTAATTTTAGCGTATTCAATAAATTTTATCTCATAAAACTGTGCATATAGAGCAATTTTCTTATGGTGATATTGCCATAAAAACAGCGTGAATTTTTATAGCTCATCATACAAATTTAATATTTAAATACACGTGTAAAATCGCGTACCGAGTCGGTATCGCGATTTTGATCGATATATTTGCTACTAATCCCTTAAAAGATTGTACTTTTCTAAAAGCTCATTTGCGATATCTCTTATCTGTATTTGGCCTTTTATGTATCTTGTCCAGATCGCCTTCCTTAGCAATGTTATTTAACACTTATTAAATCAGCACCTTCTTCCTGCCTTTTCGTAACTTCTCTCCTTTTTTCTATCCCTCTTGCCTCAACTATATCCAATACTTCGCACATATTCACAACCTCCTTCGTATTTGCTTCATCTATGATACTCCTCAAACCTTTTATCGCCTGTCATTTGCGGACATCAGCATCAGTAATTCCTCTATATGACCTATCGACCTCTTATCTGCAACATAATTCTTATTTACTCGCATTTGATACAAATAATCTGCAAGTATCCAAAAAGTCGCTTTGTAAAGAGAATCTATATTTCTCTGTCCAGATATGCTATCTCAAATAAATTAATCTTATAGTCATTTACATATAGCCTAATTTCTCATCAACGTCTATTATTCCAAAGTAGATTTTAGGGGTACAACCATTTCTGCTCAAAACCCCAGATATAATACTAAAAGAAATTACAGGATATTTTTCTTATCAATATTTTCAGTTCTTGACTGTTTACCATATTCCGTACCGTCATAGCTTATAACTCTAAAGCGGCATAAATTTATCGGATGTTGTCTGATTTTTCTATCTCAGTGCTTATATTAATCTGACTGTCTTTCCAATATTTCCTGCAACATCCCTGTCTTGAATTCACCTGCTCTTCATCTATCTTTTTCAATACACTGTCTGTAACGGCATCAAAAAGTGCATTCTTCTCTACCACTTTTTACCACCAAAACAACAATACATTTATTATAGAAAGAAAACATCATCTGTCTTTCAAGCATCTTTGGGTTATATCTTTTTCTTGCATATCTGCTCCTTTATTATATCAGAGAAATTATTTTGATTCCATTGTCTTTAGAAGTTTTCAAATTGATTTTCAGAAGTATTAAATATAGCCGGGTAGATGCCCTTAATATCAAATACCCGGCTATGTGGAAAATAGTCGAGTGCACCGACATGTCATGATGTTTAGAACTTTGCAGAATTTTTAGAATACGCAGATTAGAAAGCCAGCTTTCTATAAGAAGATATCCAAACCAAACATCATGTAAAAAGGTTTGATAGCTTTTCCATTATACAAACTATCACCATATTGGCAATACCTGATACCACGTTCCGTTGTATTTTCCGATTAATTTTAGCGTATTAAACAATATTTATTTCATAAAACTGTGCATATAGACAATTTTCTTATGGTCATATTGCCATAAAAACACAATTTTTATAGCTCATCATATAAATTTAATATTTAAATACCATTATAAAAACCGCGTACCAGTCGGTATCGCGATGATCGATATACTTTACCCGTAATTCCTTAGATTGTACTTTTTAAAAAGCTCATTGCGATATCTCTTATCTGTATTGGCTTTTATTATCTTGTCCAGATTGCCTTCCTTAGCCAAAGTATTGTATTTAACTAGCTTATTAAATCAGCACCTTCCTTTCCTCTACTTTTCTGTTCCTCTTCTTCTATCCCTTTCCTTTTTCTCTCACTCTGCTCCATATCAATACTTCGCACATATTCACAACCTCCTTCTTATGTTTGCTTCATCTATAGTCTCTTCAAACCTTTTATCTGCCTGTCATTGCAGACATAAGCATCAGTAATTCCTCTATATGACCTATTGACTTCTTATCTGCAACATAGTTCTTATTACCGCATTTGATACAAATAATCTGCAAGTATCCAAAAGTCACTTTGTAAAAGAATCTATTATTTCTCTGTCCAGTATGCTATCTCAAATAAAGTGATCTATAGTCATTTACATATGCTTAAGCTCTTCATCTATATCTAAAACCCCGAATAGGTTCTTCGGGTATGTCCATTTTTATCATAACCAAGATATAATACTAAAAGGTAATTACAGGGTATTTACTTTCACCATTATATTCTTTTCTGACCTGTCTATACTCCAATCCGTCATATCCCATTACTCTTAGCGGCATAAATTTATCCGGAGTTTGTCTGATTCTCTATTCCTAAAAGTGCTATATTTATCTGACTGTCTTTCCAATATTTCTGCAACATCTCTATCTTGAAACCTGACTCTTCCGTCTATTTTTAATGCACTGTCTGTAACGGCATCAAAAAGTGTTTCTTCCTCTACCACTTTCTTCCCTAAACAACAATACATTTACTATATCAGAAAAACATCATTTGTGTCTTTCAAGCATCTTTTGGGTTATATCTTTTTCTTGCATATCTGCTCCTTTATTATATCAGAGAAATTATTTTTGATTCCATTGTCTTTAGAAGTTTTCAGAATTGATTTCCAGAAGTATTAAATATGGCCGGGTATAATGCCCTACTATCAAATACCCGGCTATGTGTGGAAAATAGTCGGTGCACCGACTATGTCATGATGTTTAGAACTTTTGTAGAATTTTTAGAATACGCAGATTAGAAAGTTTAGCTTTCTATAAGAAAAAGATATCAAACCAAACATCATGTAAAAGGTTTGATGGTTCCATTATACTAACTATCACCATATTGGCAATACCTGATACCACGTTCCGTTGTATTTCTGATTAATTTTCAGCATATTAAACAATGTCTGCATATAAAACTATGCATCACGCCAAATATCATATGGTGATATTGCTATAAAAACAACTTTGATTTTTACACCTCCTCATTTAAATTTAATATTTTTCCAAGTAATTATCTTTTTCAATCCTCATCAGAATTGATAGAAATTCCAATAATTTCTTTAATTTGTAACTGTTTAACCTTTTAACTCTGGCTATTATATTTGCTTTTTATTTCAGTACTTGCATTTTTCTACTACCGGTACTTATATAATGGTCTATCTTATCTTCAAACAGTTCTTCTACCGGTATATCAAATTTATCGCTTATCTTTTAGTACACTTAAACTTACATTTGAATTTTTACCTTCATACTCATACCGTTTGCTGCTTGACTCGATAATATCGCCAAATTCCTTTTGTGTCATTCCCCTGTGTAGCCTCAATTTACGTATACTGTTTCATAGTCACTCCTCCTGTCTTCATGTACGTCTCTTCGGTATTTTCGTTGAATAACTTATATAAAGTATACTATAATGTATAAATTATCACAATATTATAGCAAAAATTAATAATAAAGTTTATATTAACATCTTTAATGTTTTTATAGATGTATCTATATTTTACTGTAATATTTTCTAAATATTTTACTTACATAAAAGACCCAGTTCTCACTCGGGTCTTTATAATAGATTACTCCATTGCACCTTTCAAGTGCTTTTTCCTGCTACTTTGATTATTCCTTTAGAACTGTGTGTAGCTACTCACTTACAGTATCTACATCCAATGATTGTTTTTCTATTATTTCAGGAATTACATCCCATTGCATCTATAAATACTCCTCATCATCCCCTGTATCAACTATATTTATTTCAGTGATTTCTCCATTACAATAGTTACAGAATACCGTCATCTTTCCACTGTGACCTTTAGCACTTCCTTCATAAGTTCCGTCTTTGTATGAGGGCATCTGATGAAACTGTGGTTTGAGTATTTGCTCTTCCAGTGCTTCTTCTTCATTCTTTCTTGCCGCCTCTAAATCCGAATACAGCAAGGACTGCGTAAATAATACAAAGCAATTGCAATGAAAGACTATACAAACAACTCTTTGTTTCTTATACTTATAGCTCTCAAAACAAGGTAAACTACATATATAACAGCATAAACTGTTAAATCAAACAGTGTCTCAAATATCCGTATAATATGGATATACTGAATATCATCGCTATATGCACAAACAGTAATCCATAGAATATATAGGACAGTTTTTGTAATGATTTCCACTTTTTAGGATTCATCCTTTTTCTGATAACCATAAATGAAGTTATTGTCAAAGGTATCAAAAGAATAATCATTATAAGTGAAAATACTGCCGCAAATATTCTCTGTGTATCCAATTCAGATATATTTGTAAAGGTTTTACAAAAATAATACTGCCCATGTGATATATTGTGAATCAAGGTAAATAAAGCCGCAATAATTGCCATTTCACCTCTTGTACGTAGCAGTAATCCTCTCATTTTTGCAGTCGGACATACAGATGCTACCATAACAAGTATAAAGAGAGCACCTGCTAAAGTGCCTCTCATCAATATATCATTGCAATATAATCAACTACAAACGGCAAGCCTTTTTCAGGTGCAATTATAGTTAATATACTTATTAAAATCGTTGCAATATAAAAAAATATGTTGCATGTTTTTTTATAGGCTTTTCTAAGTGCAGCCAATGCTACAATAAGACATGCGACCAATCTCATTATTTTGTTACCTCAATTGTTAAATCAGGATATCCGTCAGCCTTAAGAACAACTGTATATGTTCCTGCTTCTGCAAATACAGGCTCATCCTTACCGTCCGAACTGTATTTTTGCATCCAAATTTATACTTCCATCTTCATTAAATGCAACTTTTCCAAACTTTCTACCCTTGCCGCCCTTATACTCTGTATCATTTACCTTTGCATAAGTAATAGCACTTATATAATCCTTTAGAGTAAGTCCTGCCTCATTTTCATCAAGTTTAAGAGCATTGTTCTCAAAGTGGAACTGTTCCGCATTCAAATTTGAATTTATAACAGCTGTGAAACTCAAATCAGCATATTTATCATTTGTAAATATAAACTGATACTTGCCGGGTACAATGTCCTTTGGAAGATTCAAAGTACCGTTATCTTCCTTTACGTTTGCTATATCAACATCTTTCTTCTTAGAAACCATTCTTCCGATACTGTACTTAGTATCATCTGAGGTTATTTCAAACTTAATCTGTGAGCCGTCCTTAGTATAATTAGCGCTCTCATCACCCTTAATGCTGTAGTTCTCAGGTGCCAAAAGCTTGCAGAACAAATCTGTATCTATCTCTATATCATCGGCATCCTTAAGTAAATATGTAATCTTTGAAATTGTCTGTCCCGGTAAATCCTGATAACGTATATATGCCTGTGCATTTCCATGATTCTCTGTAAACGGTGCTGCTGCAAATGCAAGTTCTTCAGGTGAAAGCCAGATATTCTCCAAATGTTTCCATACCGTACTTCTTACCTTCTTTTGTTTCTATAACAACACCTTGAACATTGTCAACTTCAACTTCTAAGTCCTTTATATCAATTTGATAATTTCCATAGTTTGAAGTAGTTGTAATTGTTGACTCCAAATCATTTTTAACAGTATTTCCAACTGTCTTTTGAGAATGTACCGTCTGAGTTTAACACCTTATACTCTGCAGGTGTTTGATCTGTAGTCTCTTTAATTTCAGCTACAAATGTAAGAAGAGGGTTAGTTGACTCTTTTTCTCCTCTATTGCCTTCTTAGCATCCTCATAAAGTGACTTTGAAATAGCGATATTTACATCTTTCACTCCTGAAATTGTTGATCCGTCACCAACAACTTCCGATACTGCTGTTGTAAACTTTTCAACCTTTTTATTGGTTACAGAGCTTACAGCATCATAATTTCCGTCACTTCTGATGTCTGCTGCCGCATCCGGAGCATCAAGCTTTGCAGTAAGTTTCTCAGGATCGGCTTCAGGCTCTACATTATTTATCTCTCCATAGTAGTAGTCAGCATATGGAATGCTTATCTTTGCATAAACATAATTTTCATTACCGATGTCAGTCTTACTCTCCTTGCTTACCTCAGACTGACTTTCGCTCTGTACTGAACTGCTCTCAGCTGTAGTCGCTGTATCAGCTGCTTTTCCACAACCTGTTACCATCAATGCAAATGCTGCCGGTGCCAATATAGATAGATATCTTTTTCATATGTCCTCCATGAATATAAAATGAAATTGATTGTTTATAGCGCTTTTTGTTAGTACTTCCTAACTCAATTACACAGTATTACATAAAAAAATATATCTGTCAATCGTTTTTATAAAAATTGATCCGGATAAATATCCGAATCAATTTATACTACATACTATCCAAGTAGTTCCTTTATATTTCCCATTCTTAATTTTAAAGAAGAACTCACTGTATCTGTCAGAATCAAATATCTCCAATAACTCCTTCATATTCCAGATAAGGTTTACACTGTCTAAGTCTGACCGGTCAACCCAAAATACTCTTCCTTCCTCCGATGACTTTAATTCACCGCTAAATTTATCAGTCTTATATAAGAGTACCAGATATCTTGTTCCGTCTTCCTGTATCCAATCTTTAAAACCGCAGGCTATAGGATTTTCAATAGTAAGTCCTGTCTCCTCTTTCATCTCCCTGATAACAGACTCAAGCAGTGACTCATCTTCTTCCACATGACCTCCCGGGAATACCAAACCGTCAGTTCCTGTTTTTTCCTGAACCAAAACCTTGCTTCCGTCACAGATTAAGCACATATTTGTTAACTCTATTTCTGTTTTTCTACTCAATTTTTCAATTCCCATATATACCTCTCTTTTTAAGCTATTCTAATATCTTGCATATACACAGTCAATTAAAATCGGTATATACCCGGGTTTATGCACTTATTTGTGTATTATTTTCTACTATGATAATCTCATCCATAGAAACCTGAAATACTGCTGACAGTACTATCAAATTATCTATAGTCGGCATTGCTGTGCCATGTTGCCATTTGTAAATAGCCTGTAGGGGTGGCAAAAACCAAATATTTCTGCCAAATTTCCTCACACTAAGTCCTGACTCTTCTCTAAGTCTTACAATATTTTTTCCTGTAGCTACCAAATCTATGGTAGGAAAAATAAACATAACTCTTCCTTTCCGCTTCCGGATAGGAAAGAGTTACTCTTTCTATTCAGAAGCCTTAAAATTATAAATTGGTTTCATTACCTCGATGATATCTACAGAGTCTTTTATCACATCTATAATATCCTCAAGTCTTTTTATATGCCATTGGAGCCTCGTCCAATGTATTTTCATTTATAAGTGGAATAGATTCCCTTCATTTGTCTCTTTGTACTCATCTAAACTTAAGTTATTCTTTGCGGCAGTTCTTGACATAAGTCTTCCGGCTCCATGAGGTGCTGAATAATTCCAGTCAGGATTGCCCTTTCCAACCGCCAAAACACTTCCATCCCTCATATTTATAGGGGATCGAGACCTTCTCACCTGCTATGTGCCGCTATAGCACCTTTTCGTAAAATCATCTCACTCACATCAATATAGTTGTGTATAGTATGGAATGACTCAAGATTTTTCATCCCTGTCCTCTCAAGGATAATTTCTGCCATCAACTCACGATTTCTTTTTCTGCAAAAGTTTTGACAAATCTCAACATCATGTAAATACTCCTCCAGATATTTTCCTGAAAACATAGCATAAATCATCAGGCATGCTTGTTTCAGACTCATATACATGCCAATGAAGATCCTTTTTAGAGCAGTCTGTATCTCACTTTTTCCCTGCTCTTTATAAGTTCTTATTATCTCATCTCTTTTTCCAAAGATAAGTATCATATCCTCTATCTAAGTTTGCCGCCAATCTCTGATAATACTGTGCAACCTGCTTTCCAAGATTTCTTGATCCTGAATGTACTATTAAGTATTTGCATCCGTCACTTGCCTCATCAATCTCAATAAAGTGATTTCCACGCCAGATGTGCCAAGTGAACGCTCAAGTCTTCTTGAATCTCTCAAATATCTGAAAGCAATTTAACTTTGTTAAATCAAAGTGCTCCTGTCTGCCCTCCCATACATTCATTCCTGATGGGAATATAATGAGCAGCCTCATCTACTTTTTCAAAAATCTATTTCACTTTTCCAAGTTTTACCGTATACATTCCGCATCCGATATCTACTCCGACTATATTTGGAACAGCCTTTTCCTGTATAGTCATTGTAGTACCTATAGTGCATCCCTTTCCGGCATGAACATCAGGCATTATACGAATTTCTTTGAACCTTCTGTTATTATATAGTCGCACATCCTTCTGATCTGCTCTATTGCCTCATCCTCTACAACCTTTTGCATAACATACAGCTGTATTTACTCTACCTTTTATCTCAATTCTATCCATATCTTCTCCTTTACATCAAAAACCGCCTACCCATTTAGAGTAAGCGGTCTCAAAAACATTTATCTAATATCAGCATAGTATCTACCTATGCCTATAATTATACAAACAATTTTCTCGTACTTGACCTATCTCCAATGGGTGCACTAAAAACAGAGCCCTTCCTAGACGGCATACTAAGGAGCGCGTAATCACGACGTTCAATATTTAAATAGTCAAAACGATTCATTGTTCTCATGTCTTTTCCTTTCCGGGCATCAATCTGCCCAAATTTCTTTATTGATAGAATAACATAGTAAAATACTTTTGTCATTATACCGGCGGTATAAAAATCGCTCTAAATCTTACAATTTAATTACCGGTTTATAGTCTTTATGTATGAAAAACACTTCAGGCTCAACTCCGATATTATCTCTAATCCCACTCTACAGATTTTTCCAATATCGTATGCGGTATTATAATCCGGTATCTTGGGAATTCTTATATGAATCTTTATCCTTTGACACTTTATTTCTAAGCTTCAACAAATTTTTCAATCATATTTTTATTATCTGTTTTTGTATAGCTCTTATAAATATCACTATTTATATCCTTTATATCAATAATCCATTCATCCATATCATACAATACCGGTTTTATATTATCCCAGGAACATTAAGTGAAGTTTCTATTCTTTTGCCCATCTTTTGGTCTACCATAGTACAAACCTTATGAATATACTTTTGATTGCAGTAGAGGCTCACCTCCTCCAAAGACAACACCTCCTCCACTCATCAAATAATAAATATCATCCTGTTTTTAAAAATCTCTATCAACTCCTGAGGGTAAATGCTGCATGTTGAACTCCAACAAACGGTTTTTGGGGCTTATGACAGAAATCATTTATGCAATATTTACAGTAAAGAGGGACAATCAAAAAAACACTACCAACGTAGATATCCCATTTCCGTCTGTTCCATCCTAAGTCTTGAAATAGATAAAATATCTCCAAACATTACTCTACCTCCTCAAGATTAATACCTGGAATTCTTTGCTTTTCCTTTGGAATCTCTGATAGCTTCATACTTAAATACTTTTGCTTCTTCATCACATTTTTCACAGGGTTCCGGCACAGGCACCCACATAGCTGCACTCCTCAGAATTAAAATTCTATACTGTTCATCTGTGCCAGTTTAAATCTGTATTCACGGAGTATATTGCAAATTTTCTTCCCATCTATTCTGGCTATCTGTCTGTATATTATGTCCTTTTTATTTTCTCACTCCTTTGATACTCAGGAATATCTACCATACCCTCAATTAAATACGTATTATCTGTATACTCATCATTATCTGACGGAGTATTCAGTACTTTTTAATATAGCCTCTTTCACCGGATGATTTGTACAGTGGAATATACGTTTTTGATACCAAATCAAAAGTATGATTCATTTTCCAATTTTACTTATACCATCTATTACAATCGGAAAAATCTCCTCAAAATAATTTTTGGACATCTTCTAAAAGATTACTAAAATTTCTTTATAATCATTCTTCAAGTATTCCTGAGTGTCTATATAGCAAATTGATTTTACACCTGACAGAATCTGAAAGCATCTCCTTATGAATCTTTCATCCCTTGCCTTTCCTTCAATACTCCAGGTGGACTTGCCCAAAGGTGAATATTCATATGATGCCTTCTGTTTTTATAATATGGTATGGATATAAACTATCCGGATTACCATCAGTTAAAAATATGATATCATCTTCATATTGTAACATGTTATAAAGTTCATCTGCCACATCTTCTAAATCATTATAAACTCTACTGCTCAACCCCATACTCATACCAAGGCCAACTGATTTTCTCGGACAGATAAAAGCACTCATATTCATCTGTAACCTTACTTCCCGTAAAGACAGACCATTAACACTAAGTTCTTATATTTTTTAATATAGGATTTCCATAATGCCATAATATACCGCTATCTGTTATTACTATTTTTCATTTATTTCCTCTTTGTTTTTCAAGAAAAACTATCCATATTTGTCTCTTATATTCTTTGCTATAGGATATACAGGCATTTTAATGAAAAACATATACTCATCTCCAAATGAGAAAACTGTAAATTTCATCAGAAATAAGTTTTAGCTATTTTATCTGACTGTAGAGTTCCAATTCATATCCAATGCAATACTTGTGCTCTCACCGTCAAACTCATCCTTTGGAAACTCCGGTAAAGACCATATGGATTCCATTTATCAATTTCTTTTTAACAATTTCAAAAATCGGTCCTCTATCTACCCCATTCTTGATTACTTTGTTCTACCATTTTCTTATATTTATCTTCTTGAACTCAAAGTCTATAATAGACGGTGAGCACCAAATATCTACCACCTTATTCCAATCCCTTGTCTAGACATATACCATCTATGAGTCTCTGCTTCAAACAATTCATCCAAAAGTTTTGTAATCTATTTCACCACTTCGTCATAATAACCACATCTTTGAAATGACACATGATCGTTTATATCCCATAATCATATACTCTGATTTCATTTCCTCTAAAACATAAAGTTACTTCAGGTTCACATACCTAATTTGACCAAACTGTGTTATTGCTTCCTTTACATAATCTATGGAATATATATTTCCCTTTCCCTGATTTTTGAAAAAGCTCTGTAAAATTCATATTCATCCATTTGCTGTAATCCTGATACCTGACCATCTCCCATTTCCATTATTATAAGACTTTGCCGTCAGTTTTTCTTGCCAAAAGTCTATAGTTATAAAACTGCTTTCTATCTTACTCTATTATAGATTCAATCACATGATATTCATCTTCGGTTATATTTACTTCTTCACTGTCATTCCAATAATTATCTGCAAATCAATATTTCACCCTTGAAAACAAATATTCTGTATTCCTCTGAAATAGGCATACCGCTGTCTTTATGATTTCCTATAGATTTCAGACTTTCAAACTTTCAGTACACTCCACCTTCAAGATTTATCTGCCTTGGCGAGTTAAATAAAATTATTGATTACCCTACAGTATTCTTCTCTGTCACTAGATATCTTTTTATAAAACAGGCATCATACCACTCATGTTTTCTACTCTTTTACATAGTCTTTTATAATAAATGCCCTCTTCAATCTTCTGTAAGTTCTTAAAAGCATCTCCTATATCCTTGACTCACTCCAACACTAAATAGTGTAGTCCTTCAAAATCACTGTACCATCTCGGCAAAAGATGATATTTTGCATACTCTTTCGGTGAGTTTATCAGCTGTATTCCTCTTTCCAGAAGCAGATTATAAAAAGTTTCTCATACATATGTGTGACATCATCCATCCCCTGTATATATGTCAAACCTTCAATATCTTCACCATAAAGCGACAGTTTCCCATTCTAAAGTCTTCATAACTAAATAATGCACAGCATGAGTCTAGACCTGTTGCACTGATATTCTTCCATATAATTCTCATCCACTCTTTTTATTTAGACGGATGACTGCAAAAATAAAGTTTTAAATTTTTAGCAGTTTCAAAATTTCTCTTTCCTCATATATCCTCCCTACTAAATTCCCTGTTTTTATTATCTTTAGCATAAATAAAAAGCTGTACATTATGCCAGCTTTTGTACGGCTTATATTCTAATATACTTTTATCAATTTAACAAACTCTCAATCACGTCCTTTTCTGTAGCTTTAGATTTCCATTTCTCAGGTATATTATCATAGCCATAATAAAGCCACTGCAAGTCCACCTGTTATGGCTGCCACAGTATCAGTATCATCACCCAGATTTACAGCTTTTAAAATAGCCTCCTCATAAGATGATGATTTGATCAAACACCATATTACAGCCTCCAGTGTATACACTACATAACCTGTACTTTTTATCCGGTCTTCAGACACATCTTTAAATTCTGAAAGAGAAATGAGTCTGTTATAATTGTCAAGCTCACTCTCAGTAATTTCACTATAATACTTAAATGCATTATCTACTCCTTGCCGTAGTCCTTCTGTTAATTCTCCGTCTTTATCTAAAAATAGCTTTTTACTAAAAATAATATATCCCACAGGCTATTTTACTTCTTAAATGTGCATGTGTCAGAGCTGAACAATTATGTATAATATCTATCGCTTCATTATCAGGCAATTTCACATTTTTTTGCTGTTCAAATATGTACAGACACACAGGTAGAATTCTCATAAGTGAACCGTTACCGTTATCCCACTCCGTTCTCACCTCCGGATTGCAGAGGATCGGCTCCGGTACTATATTTCGTAATAGCTCTTGAGTTGCAATACCGATATCAAACACATTGTCCAAAAGGTGTATACTCCCCATTCATACACCAATCTTGGAATCTATCCATTATATCCTTATAATCAATTTTACCCTTATCCCTGATACTTGCAAGGGTTGCAATCGCCATGCTGCTGTCATCCGACCATGTACCCTCAGGCTGATGGTATGTGCCATATCCTCTCATATCTGTTACAGGATCAAGTTTTCTATCTTCTCTTGAACTAAACTCCACAGGTACTCCCAATTGCATCTGCAACGATCAAACCATACATTCCTGATTTCCAAATATTATCCATTAATCCCCTATACTCCCGGTAAAAACTTATTCAATTTCTTGTATTTCTTATATTAAAATTAAAAAGTGATACTCATCTTTTTCACGCCAATATCTGACTCCATCTTGCAGAAATAAGCTTTAGCATAGAAAAACACTATAAGCCCAGTAGCATCCAAGTGAATAGGCATCATTTATCTCTACCAACAATGTTTTGCCCGTCTTTTTGTAACACATATGTCCAAACTACAGGCCATCGGTCTTTCCTCCCAGCTGATAAATGCCTCCATCATAGAATCCAAAACTTTAAAATCATAATGGTATCTATAGCTTTTTGCTTCTGTCCAATAATAAACCATATGGTCTGACATCAACTATCTCATCATAGATTATAAAACATCTCCATTCCGCACATATGTCCAAAGGCTCACTTACAAGTACATCATAATCTTCAGAATAGTTCCCACAGCCGACAAGGTCGGATATACTGCTTATTATTTTTCCCTGTAAAGGCTTTGCTTCTTACAGGCTTAACAAAATAACCGGCTGACCATTTTTCTTCACTTCTTGAAATACTGTTTATTGTGTCCTTCCAGACTTTTCTTCCAAGAAATTTATCCATTACTTTTGGATAATCAGGTATACTTGGTTCAATACCGAATTTTGAGAATATACTGTTGCATTGATCATATAATCCAGCACAATATCTTCTCTATTTACTCTGTCATAAATTTCATCAATTTTATGATGAGGGAATTATCTCCGCTCCCAGCTCTCTAAAACCATACATCGCATTTGCAATATTTACACTATGAGAATTTCTATTTTCATTTTCATTGTCAAATTTTGTCTTTAAATAAACTTTTCCCATAATCCCACCTTTTTATACTATCTTTATATTATATAAACACACAAGATAACCTTCAATATACTTGTAATATAAAAATGTCCTGAATTTCTAAAACAGGACATTAAATACATATATTTTATCTTTGTAATAAACCGCTTATATTAATTAGAATAAAAAGTACAGGCCTTGAAGTCAGTATTAATATCAATACAAGTAAATTAGATATGTGAAAAAGTAATTTATTTACTAATCCGTTTGATGAGCACATTCGTAATGCAAATCCCTTGCCGATAGGTCAAAAGCTTCTCACGCTTTCCATTGAGTGCGTCGATAACCATATGTGAAATAAAACCTATACTGAAAATATGGGAGCCACATCAGGAAAAATCATGTATACAAAAAGCCAAGCCCAAGCAATGCCAATATTGAATGCATAAATGATCTGTGTGGCTGTTTCATTCCAAAAATACATATACACAAAAACGCTAATATTCCGGTAATAATTCTTGCAATATTGCTGTCCGCCATCAGTCTGTCATATATACCAACGTGGAAAATGAGCATCTGCAATTACTATTCCGGTAACAGTTCCAACAGCCAACCCTATAAAGTGCGATCCACTTATTGTAGGCACCTGATGTACCTACATCTATATCACTGATAATACCTCCAAATCCTGCTACAGCTGTTCCTGCACAAGCATTGTTATACTCTGTGGCCTGCAGAGTGCAAAGCCCTGCTGCCATACCTACAGAAAAATGTGTCTTTCCCAGCATCCTTTACCTTTCTTATGCTATCTCCTACCCGCTTCAAGAATTTGGTTTACAAGTAACTCTATCTCACAGTTTTCATCTGCAATATTTTCCTTTTGCCAATCCGAAATATCACTTATAACATTACAATTCTCTGAACTTAGCGGTAAATGCTTTATCGAATGATTTAAAACTGCTAACAAAATTTCTTTAGGGTTTTCTATATTGGAAATACCAAGTACAGGTCCCTCATCAAGCATTGCATCCACAATCGATAAAACGCCTTCAAGCTCCTCATAAGTAAGTCCATCTTTTTTAAGTATTGCTTCCACATCTGCCTTTTTATAGCAATCCCATCCCGAGTAAGCCGGCATAACATCATTTGATACAGCACCTGTCAAAAGCCAATACTTTATCTCTTCCGTTTCCGGTTCAATATAGTGAACTGCATGTACTTTACCCCATCCGTTTACAGACTTCGCAATATTCATTATTTCAGTATTACCATTTTCCCAGTTTCTCATTATAAAAACCGAATATAATGTAAACTCATCCGACAGACCAAGAGTCCTTACCATACCCTTTACTTCTTCGCTTTGCCCAAACAATTCCTGAATCATCATTCCGGCTTTAACACATTCAATATTTGCAGACTGAGTCATCAAATGTAGGGAGTATATATAAAATTTATCCTCTATTTCATCCTTGCGGGCAAGTATACAATCTTGAAGTTCATCTATGAAAATTCACTACTCTTATACGTTCACAAAGCTTTTCAAGCACAGAATCCGCCTGATCATAATCACCTGTATTAGCAAAGGTAATAACTGTATTTATCTCTTCTATGTCTTTTTGTGTAATCTCTGCCCGCCCCCATATGATAGACACATATTCCGTCCTTCGCACCGTCTATATATCTTAAGACCTTCTTCATCATTTGGTAACGAAAAATCTTTTTCCCAGAGTTATTATATCGTCGTCTTTAAATTCAGTTTTGGCCTCAGGCGATCCGCTGAATTTCAAATATAGGCTTTTATTCATACTCTCTCCTTCTATTTTTCCCATCTCAGCCTTAAAAACTAAAATAACATCCGCATCCGAGTAACAAAAACTCCGCCATCCCTCAGGCTGTCCCGGTAGCTGCCCCATATCTTAGAATATCTAGTATGGGAAGGGCACAGTGCATTGCCATAGGACAAATTTTTCCCTATCCTCATCATAATCAAATACTTCTCCGACAGTGTCCTCTGTCGACATCCCATCTTTCCCCTACGATGCAGTAATAGTTATTTTTATTTTTGGACGTTTTCCTCTGTTCATTCAAATCCTCCACGAAAATCTACCTGTCCCAATAGAAAAGATTATCAATCACATCTACTATACCGTCCTCATCATTGGACTTTGTAATATAGTCTCAGCCTGTCTTACTTTTCTCCTGAGCATTTCGCCATTGCAACGCCTATACTTTGCAGCCTGTATCATTGATAAATCAGTGAATCCGTCTCCACAGCAAACAAGGTTCTTTGTATCCTTGCCTATCTTCTTTGTCATATTTAAAAGGTATTTGCTTTATCTATGCCCTACCTCTGTAACCTCTAAAAATACGGCTCTGAGACGAACAATATTTAACTTTCCTTCCCAAAAGCTTTTTCATTTCCTTTCAACCTTTGCAAGATGCTCACCCAGTGCGGTCATCAAACATTTAATAACTGGAAATGTAATCTGTGGTGCAAAGCGGATCAACTTTTCACTCTTATAAAGTGATTTATTGTGACCTCCAACATATAATATTGCTCATCTATCAAGAGCATATGCTTTATCATGATTGTAAGTCATCATATTTACACCAAAAGTGTTTTTGCCTGTTCTTCCAAAAATAGAGCAAATACTCATGTGTAGCTCCTTCATAAACAGCTCTTTGTCATTTTTACAATCATAAAAATATCCACCATTATAGCAAAGTATATAGCCACCTTTCTTTTCAAGTTCAAGTATATTTGCTATCGGACTTACTCCAAATGTAGGCCTGCCGGATGCAAGTAACTGTTCCTCAGCCTTTATAAATTTGATCTATAGCGGCTTTTAGTATTCTCAGTAATCTCTTTTTGAATTTGTTAATGTACCGTCCAGGTCCAATGCAAGAACCGCTTCGCTTATCCTTTATTTCTCTTTTTCTTCAAATATATTCATTCTTCCATCCTTATAAAATGTCTGAATCCTTCTCCTGCCACTTCATTTGAATCCAAAATAATAACAAATGAATTAGGATCAGCCTGCAGCCTGTCTCACTGTATGCACTTCCTTTGTTCTGCATGCACACATTACAACATTTCTTTCTTCATCAGTATAGCTTCCCACAGCCTTTAAGATATAGTCGAGCACTGCTGTCAATAAGATCGATATTTCCTTTTGCCATTTCCTTCGGCTTATCACAGACAATCATAATAAGCTTACCGCGCAGTGAGGTCCGTCCATAGCCTTATCAAGTACTACAGATACCAGATAAGCTAGCAATAAGTCCGTAAAATCAAACTGTTTACATTTCTTTGGAGACCAATGCAACACCCAGTACAATAATCAAAGAGTCTATAACCAATGCTATCTTTCCAGTGAAATATGTGGGAAAATGATGTATCAAAACCATTATAAAAGTCCGCACCGCCTGTGGAAGAATCTCATAAAAGATAAGCGCATATCCTGTTGCCGATATTATTCCGGTACATATAGCAGCCAACATATAATCCCCTGATAAACAGGGCAGTAGCTTTTTGCCACTATATCAATCATTATAGAAGTTATTATAATCGATTTAACAGACTTTAATAAAAATTTTCTTCCATTTCTCTGTACGAGAGTATTGCAAGGTATGTTTATTATTGTGTTCTATTCGACAGGAAGCCTTATCAATTGCATAATAATTAGTGCCAAACACTGTAAATCCCACGTAGGAATTTGAATGCCGCCGCAAAAGCGTATGTACCTATTCCATAAAAAGCACTGCTATGATATCAACGATAATATCAATTGTTAATTCTTTTATAAATTCCTTTATTCATCCTTTTATAAACCTGTTCTAAAATAATTCACTCTTGTATTTTTACAGAGTCTTCTTCAGTTATCTCTCTACACTCTGCAGGATTTTCCGGCAGCGAGGTGAATTTGCCGGTATATCCTTTTGTAACCACACTTCCGGCAGCTATTACACTGCCCTCTCTCATAGTCACCCCTCCTGTATATTACCACATTAGCCGCAATCAGCAGTTTGATCCGATGTTAATAGGCTTTGCATACTCATCATCATATGCGCTCCGTCTTCTTTTGTATTTTACATTTCTCTCCTGCCATCTAAGCGGATGAACAGGTGTCATAAGACTGCAGTTCGGTCCGAACATTACGATTATCACCAATATTTACCGGACGACATCCAATACTGTAAAAGTTAAAATTGGCATAGTAGTTTTCTCCAAATGTTGTAAAACTCCATAGTCCATAAATCGGACCTGTAATATAACTCCCTTACCTTTATTCGTATGAGCTCATCCAATAACAGTATCTTCAAACAATCATCTCAAATAAAGCATTGTAACTGTTGCGAAAGTCTATGTGCTTTTGTTCTCAGCCTTACCAATTCTTCATCAGTCGGATCATATATCTTCTCTGCGAGCATCTTCTCTTTTCGCTCATCTTATCTCCTATATAATTAGTATTATTAATGCCAAAAACATATATATACTTATATTAATAAAGTGCAGTCCAAAAGGATTGCCTTTGATCAAATCTTATATATATCCTTCCACTTAAGCAAAAGCGATGAATTAATTATTACAAGTAGAGCCTGCATTATGTACCAATGCTCCTACAATGAGGATTTAAACACCTGTTATTGCCATTCGCAATGAAATTCAGCCCCATAGAAAATGACATATTTAACTTTGATAGTATTCATCATCTTTTAGATAGTGACAATAAATGTGGAAGCTCCTCAACTATCATCATCTACAAGTGCAATATCCGCGCTTCTATGGCAATATCGCTTCACACTCACCCATTCATAGCACTACCAACAGTTGCTCTTTTAAGTGTAGGGGCATCATTTACACCGTCTCCAATCATACATACAAGCTTTTCTGCTTCCTTCTCTGCTCTCAATAAACTTGAGCTTATCCTCAGGCATACACTCTGCACGATGCTCTGATATATTTAATAAACTTGCTATATTACCTGCCGCATAGGCATTATCACCTATAAGTAAACACCGGATACTCCAGAAGTCCTGATTCAGCTGTGAGATCATTCTGACCGCTTTCAGCTCTTAATGTATCGGAAAGAACATATACCTCCAAATCTGTGAATCTATTCCTATATAAATACTAGTACATCCCTGATTTATGAATATTCTAGTACGATTTCATCTGTAATTTTCTACACATGATGTTAGTTGTATCTAAAAGCTCTTATATTACACATAAGAACCGTTTTTATTGTCTACTGTTGCATGATACTCCTCTTCGACGTCATAATAAAAGTCTCTCACTTTATGAAATATCATCCGGTTATTTTCTCTTTATAGGAAGCCATCAGCCTTCCTATAGGATGCTCTGAAAGCGTCTCATGTGCCGCCGTAAAGACATAATATCTTCATCAGATAAAAATCATTCGATTATACTCTTTGTATTCGTAACCGTAAGCTTACCAGTGTAAGTGAGTTCTGTTTTATCAAATAGCAATTGTATCAACTTTGAAAGTCTCTAAGCATCTCCTCTCACGAAATCCGTGTTGTTGCATTTTCCATATAGCTACTGTATAGCCGTAGGAGTTGCCAGTACCAATGCTGGGACAATACAACTAAAGTATGGTAACCGCTCTGATTATTTCACGGTAAATATCCAGGTAGTAACGCTGCACTCAGTGCTATAATTACAATCCATGTCGCCCATCTGTCCGCTATGCCTACATATCTTTGACTTCCCTGCATCTGTGGATTGTACAAGTCTAATCATTCTCTGAATGGAGCTGTCCTCTCACTGACCTTTGTAGCTCTCATTTCAATATCTCGAACTGATTTATAGTTCCACTTGCAACCTCATCTCCTACAGTTTTATCTACAGTGAGGACTCTCCCGTCATTGTATCGACTGATCTATAGACGTCGCACCTGAAGTAATAATACCGTCAACAGGTATGCTTTCACGCGGTAGTACCCTATAATATCTCCTGTCTTTTACACTATCCGATTCTATAATTCTTTCAAACACCGCTTTCAATAATCCTTGCAGTTTTGGGTGTCAGCTTTACAAGCTTTTCAATTCCCTCTTGCCTTTTCCACAGTTAAATCCTCAAGCAATGCTCCAAACTGCATGATAAAAGCTATTTCTCCGGCTGCAAAAACTTCACCGATACATATGGCTGCAATAAGTGCAAGTGATACCAACACATCTGCTTTTATATCAAATTCTGTAGTCAGACCTATTATAGCTTCCATTATAGGTAATCGCAAAGTATGATTGCAACCCATGCAAGATTAATCAGGAAGCTTTATCAATCCGGTTAAGCTTAAGAAAAGATAATCCCGATATAACCAAAAATACTATATCTTTTACTCCTCCAATTTCCATCAAACCTTCGATTTTTCCCATAAAATCTTTCATATAAAGCCTTCTTTCAAAAATACATAACTTATTATACCATATGGGTATATGTTTATGCTCGCATTATACCATAGGGTATATGTTTATCAAGCTCGTATTAAAAACCGATACATTAATCATTTCGCTTTTGAATAATGTATCAGCTTTATATCTTTATCGAATATATTAGCCCATATTTGCAAATCGCTCACCGCTTTTTGTAAAATTTCTCTATAGTCTTATCTACATCACCATGGTCAATACCGTCTCTCACACAGTGCTGTATGTGTCCTTCAGTATCACTTTTCCATCAACTATGTAAATGCTGATTTTTGCGGCATTTATCTGCAACTACACATCCTCACATGGCACGTCTTCCTCTATCATTTTATCTATTGCCTGTACACCTTGCTATTATCTTTTAATCTGCGATGCAGATTAGTTTAAATCCATACACTGTTTCATAATGCCTCCATTTTTCTGTTAAAGTAATTTTACTAATATATCCAACGTTATTATCTCTAATAATTTTATAAGTCAAATCTGTTAAATATATTATAATTCAGGCAAAAATTTATGTCAATGCAGGCCTTGAGTTATGCGAGCTCTGTATTTCATACTATTCTAATACTTCATTACCATAGTCTGCATTTTCTTTTACTACATGTCCCGTTATTTAATTCTTCAAAGGCACTGTCTTATTTCCGCCTCTGTATTCATAACAATAGGTCAAACCAAGCCTAAGGCTCATCCAACCTCTTTGATGCATATATCAATATTTCTGCTTTTATTATTTTTGGTTTCAGTAAAACTCTGTCCCCATCTCCAAGCTTTTGCAGTTTTCTCCTCTACATTTTTACCTGAAATTATCACTTCGCCACGCAGTGCTAAATGCAAAAAGCTGACGAGACCCTCTCTCTACAGGTATTTCAACACTTGCATTATCTTCAAGATGTATGTCATAAAAATCTAAAGGGAGATACTTTCCACTGCCATCCCTCTTCATCTTCATACTTTCCTGTAATCGGTCAAGTTCTACCTCCTTTAAAATTTAAACTCTTTAATTTCTTTGTTTTGAAATACTGTGATATGCTAGGCGGTGCACTCATCTTATATTTTGCATGAGCAAATTTAACCATAATTGAGTACCAGAATACGTTCTCCTCCGGCATTTCTTTCATGTTCCCACCTGAACCCGCTGTCGGCCATTGTGCCTCTCCATCATATAATGTGGCCTCAGTCCCAAGATGATCCTATGAGTCATTTCTCCTTTTGCATAAAAAGCTCACAGATCTCTATACCTCTATGAGGGTGCATCGGAAATCAGCACTATAATCTCTCTCTGTCTTTGACTGTCAAAGCATCCAACATCAAAAATGGATCGTATATATCTCTTGTAGCGTTTCCCAGCACACGCACCAAATGTACCCCTTTGCACCGTCTATTGCCTTTTCTCCTTTGTCTCAAATATGACTTTCTATTCAAATCTATTCTCCTTATCCTAATGTCTCATGATTCCATGAGTGATATATTATATAGTATTATGTCAAATCAGGTTTTTAAAGATTATATTTTTATATTTGGGTCAATTATGAATATTTACACATTTCTATAATAAAATGGGCAGAGCGGGTTTGAACAC
>BNJU01001016.1_pt1 | contig 80744 bp, 113 predicted proteins | sample 8539281 | NCBI WGS metagenome assembly BNJU01 (sample SAMD00202456, study PRJDB9452) | human saliva metagenome | isolation source: human saliva | place: Japan | reverse complement strand
ATGTTACACAGCAGGAAAGCCCGGCAAGTTCTCACCAAGGACCCTATGCTCTAATCCGCAAATCCTTCAAGAGTATAAGCCCTAAGATACCTGGGGCTCCTTCCTTTACCGAGGATCTTGGATACTTGCCTATGACTTTATCCAGTATGAGGAGAACAGCCTGCATTTTTCCGGAAAGGACGAGGAGGACTTCCAGGATTTGGATCTGATGCTCTTGACAAGGTAATCTGTTTTGACCATTTCCTGCAAAAGATTTTCCTGATTGTGAATAGACCCTTTCCGAGGGAGAGCGGGGCTATAAGAGAGCGGTTTTGGAATTGGAAAATATGCACAGGCTCTTGAAGAGCGGAGAACAGAAGAAGAAGAGCCCGGCAGATGCCTGTTAGCTTCTGCCTCCTCCACAGCAAGGAAGAATATATGCAAATGGTGAAGAAGGCCAAGAGACATTTTGAAGGATGGAGACATTTTTCCAGATTGTCCTTTCAACAGGCTGGAAGCGGACTATGAGGAAGTCTTTTTAGAAGCTATAGGCACCTTCGTTGCTTAAATCCCTCCCCTACCTTTTCTACTCTTTCCAGTAAGGACTTGAGGCTGGCAGACAGCCCGGAAACTCTGGTGAAGCTTGAGGACTGGCGTTTTGCAGACCTTCCTCTAGCAGGCACCCTAAGAGAGGGCGTAACAGAGGAAGAGGATAAGCGCAACGCCATGGAGCTTTTGCAGGATGAAAAGGGAAGTTTCCTGAGCACGATATGCTGGTGGACTTAGGCAGAAACGACATCGGGAAAATCGCCAAGGTAGGCAGCGTAAAGGTGGAAAAAGTACCATGAAATTCAGCGCTATTCCCATGTGATGGCATATCGGTCTCACAGTAACGGGAGAGCTTAAGAAGGCTATGATGCGCTGGACTCGCGTTTCCGCCGTGCTTCCCGCAGGAACTCTGAGCGGGGCACCGAAGATTCGGGCCATGGAGCTGATTGACGATATAGAGCAAAATCGCCGAGGCATCTATGGCGGAGGAATCGGATACGCTGATTTCAACGGAAATCGGACCTCTGTACTTGCAATTCGCTCGGCTCTCATAAGAAAAACGGAAAGGTGGGGATTCGCTCCGGAGCAGGCATCGTGGTGGACTCCTCCGAGGAAAAAGGAATTGAGGAGTGCCAAAACAAGGCAAGAGCCATGGTGGAAGCCATATCTGAAGAGGGGAGGAGGAAGAATGATTCTTTAATTGATAACTACGACAGCTTACTTTTAACCTGTATCAGATGCTGTCCCAATACGAGACGGTGGAAGTCATCCGAAATGATGGGAAAACCCTGGAAGAAATCGAGGCCATGCGAACTGGCAGGAATCGTTCTTTCTCCTGACCGGGCAGACTGGAAAAATTCCGGCATTTGCCCCTCAGGTAATTCGTTCTCTCTCTGGGGAAAATTCCATTCTTGAGTTTGTCTGGAGAACAGGCTACTCTGTCAGGTCTGATGGCGGCACCGTAAGTCACGCCATACAGCCCATGCACGGTGGACAGTCCGAGGTGTATGTGGAAGATTCGAGCTTTTTGAAGGCCTTGGCTGGAAAATGAAGGTGGTTTCGCTACCATAGCCTCATTGCGAGGCAGGAGGAAAGCCTGAGGCACAGAGCTTCGGATTACCGGAAAAACCAAGCAGGAGGAAGTGATGGCGGTGGAAGACAGGAGCGGAAGGTTTTACGCTGCAGTTCCACCCGGAAAGCATCATGACCAGGACGTGCGCGCAGATTTTGGAAAATTTTGCAGGATTTGTATAGGAGCTATAAGGTAGAAGAAAATGAGCATTTTAGAGGAAATCGCAAGGAAAGACGAAGGCTGTGGAAGAGGAGAAAGCTGCTTTTCTTTTGGAGCTGGAAAGGCTTTGGAGGAGGAAACCTAGCTTTTACAAAGAAGCCTTTGGGAAGAAGTAGTGGGAAAGTCCACCTTCAAGAATGAAGCTCAGGAGGATGATGCATCTAGCCTAAAAATCTTCGAAATCAAGGAGAGCTTTTACCAGGCCTTGGCCAAGGAGGGCTTTATCCATTATCGGAGAGTGAAGCAAAGCTTCCTCCAAGGGCATTATTGCAGAGAACTTTCCTTATTTACAGATTGCAAAGGACTATGAAGCCGCTGGCATTGACGCCATTTCCTGTTTGACGGAGCCTAAGTCTGGGGAAGGACCAATATTTAAAAGAAATCGCAGAGGCGGTTTCTGTGCCAGTGCTTCGAAGGATCTCTGATTGACTCTACCAAATCTATCAGGCTAAGCTTTTAGGGGCGAGCCATTCTCCTGATTGTCTCTCTCTTGGAGAAAAGGAAATTGAAGGAATTTCTAAGCATTGCCGAAAAGTGCTGGATGCCTTGGTGGAATGCCACGAGTGAGGAAATCGCCAGCCCTCTCTGTAGGGGCGGAGATTATCGGAGTCAACAGAAATCTAGACCTTTCCGTATGAAAACAGCCTATCCCTGAAGAAATCTGGAGTAGGGACGGCTCTTCGTGGCGGAAAGCGGAATGTCCAGGCCGGAAGAGCTAAGGCTTTTAGAGGAAGCGGAGGATGCGGAGTGCTAATCGAGAAAGCCTGATGCGGGCAAGAGAGAGCAAGGAAAAGCTTCAGGAACTACGGAGCCTATTGAAATAAGAAAAAGCAGAGGGTAAGGGAAAGAAAGATGCAGAAGCGCAAGAATGTATCAAAAACTGGTGTTGGGAGAGATTTAAGCTTTCAGGAAGCTACGAAAGCATGAATGAAATTCTGGACGGAAAAAGCCTCGGTACAGGTCACCGCCTTTTCTTACGGCTCTGGCCTGCAGAAAGAGGAGGAAAGAAACATCACGAGATTACTGCAGTTTGCTAAGCGATGCGATACGCACAGAGGTAAAAGCATGAGGGCATGGAGGTTTTGGAAATCGTAGTAAACCGTGGAGACCATAGCGAACAGCTACAACATTTCCACCACCCGCCTTGTGGTAGCCTCTTTAGGGGTAAAGGTGAAGCACGGAAACCGGCAGCCTCTCCAAGTCCGGCACCGCTGATTGCCAGAAAGCCTTGGGCATTAACATCAGTGTTGCAGGGCAAGGAAAAGGCGGAGGAAAATGCTGAAGAGCACCGGCCCTTTGCTTCCTCTTTGCCCAGCACCACCACACTGCCATGAAGTGGGCGCTATCCGAAGGAATTGGCTTTCGACCATTTTCAATATCCTGGCTGACCAACTGCAAAGCCGGATGCCATGCTTCTGGGAGTCTATCAGAAAGACTTTTAGAGCCTATGGCGGGTAGCTTCATCACTTAGGGGTAAAGCGTGCCTTGGTGGTTTGACGGAGCAGACAGCATGGATGAAATTTCGTTTCTGACAAGACCTTGTGCGAATTAAGGGATGGATAAAAGCCGAATCTTTTGAGATTGCTCGGAGGACTTCCATTTGGAGAGGAGAAAAGAGGAGCTTGTGGGGGAGATGGGGCGGAAAATGCGGCAATGCCAAGGGACTTTTGTAGAAATTCAGGGTAGCAAGAAAACGGCTCTTTTGTTAAATGCGGAGCAGCCCTCTTTATCGCCGGAAAGGCGGAAGATTGAAGAAGAGCATCCACCTGGCAGAGGAAGCCATCAGCAGTGGAAAGGCATTGGCCTTCTGGAAGAGACTAGAAAAGCTTCCCAAAGCTAGGCAGCGAAAAGGAAGAGGCATGATTGTCAAGCATCATGGTATCACGAAGGAGAGAAATTCAGCATCGCAGCAGCTTCCCATAGATTATGTGGGCTTTCATTCTATAAGAAAAGCAAACGTTATGTGGACAAGGAGCAGGCAAGGCGCCTACGGGCAAAGTTAAAACCTCCATTCCTTCGGTGGTAGTCTCTGTAGAAGAAGAGATTCCGAAGATTTTTGGAGCTTTTGCAGGAGGGGGATTATCCAAGTCTCAGCTCCATGAGAAGAAGAGGAGTCCCATGTTCTACGCTAAGGAGAAATGAAGCAACTTAGGATTCTTTCTGGCAGGCCTTTCATTTTAAAAGAAGAAAAAGGATATAGAACGGGCAATGCCTCCGGCAGGCCTGATTCTTCTGGATGGAGGGAAAGGAAGGCAAAGAGGCGGAGGCAGGACTTTTTACAAAAGATTCATCAGTCCCTATATCTTGGCAGGAGGACTTTCCTGAAAATGTAGTAGAGAAAATCAAAGCATGTTTTTCCCCCTATGGATTGGATGTCAGCTCCAGAATCGAGGAGCAGGAGAAGATGGTGTCCGGAAAAGTCCGGAGAAGATGGATAGCTTTATACATTTGGTGAGAGAATATGAGAAGCAGACTTTGTGAAGAAATGAAGCAAAGAAGATACAATGAAAGATGCAATAAAGATGCAATAAAAGATACAAAGAAGTAGCAATGAAGATGAAATGAAAAGATAAATCCGGAAAAGGAGTAGTATGAGAAAATTGGACGTTTTTGGGATCTACGGAGGACAGTACATTCCGGAAACCCTGATGCAGGCAATAGAAGAATTGGATAAGGCCTATACAGAGGCTAAGGCGGATCCTGCATTTCAGAAGGAGTTAAGCCGTTACTAAAATGACTATGCAGGACGGCCCTCCGCCTGTATTATGCGGAAAAGATGACGAAGGATCTTGGAGGAGCTAAGATTTACTTAAAAAGAGAGGGATCAGAACCACACCGGTGCCCTACAAGATCAACAACAGCTTTTGAGCAGGCTTTGCTGGCAAAGCGTAGGGGAAAGACCAGACTGATTGGTGAAAACCGGAGCAGGACAGCACGGCGTGGCAACGGCAACGGCAGCAGCTCTTTCGGTATGGAGGTGTGGTTTTCATGGGACAGGAGGACATTGAGCGACAGGCCTTAAATAGTTTACAAGATGCGTCTTTTGGGAGCGAAGTGGTTTCAGAAGACCGGAACCGCCACCTTAAAAGGATGCGGTTTCCGGGAGGCCATGAGAGAATGGACCAAGAGAATTTCCGATACCCATTATTGCCTCGGTTCCGTTATGGGACCTCACCCATTCCCTCACCATGGTAAAGTGGGATTTTCATGCAGGTACTTCAAGGAGATTCGGGAAGAAATTCTGAAAGAGAAGGAAAGCTCCCCTGCGCAGTATTGGCCTGCGTGGGAGGCCTCCAATGCCATCGGAACCTTCTATCATTTTATCCCGGATGAGGGGTAGAGCTGATTGGCTGTGAGGCAGCAGGACGAGGGTGGATACAGAGGAAACCGCAGCACCATTGCGGTAGGAAAAGCTGGGCATTTTCCACGGCATGAAGTCTTACTTTGTCAGGATGAATTCGGACAGATTGCCCCGGTATACCCGCATTTCCGCAGGACTGGATTATCCCGAATCGGACCGGAGCACGCGCACTCCATGACAGCGGACGGGCAAAAGTATGTGCCGGTAACAGATTTGGAGGCGGTGGAGGCCTTTGAATATCTTTTCGAAAAATGGAGGGAATCATCCCCGCCATTGAATCCGCCCATGCCATTTCCTACGGCATGAAGGTGGCGAAGGAGAAGAGTAAGGAGGAAAGCATTGTTATCTGCATCTCCGGAAGAGGAGATAAGGACCGTGTTCCGTAGCGCTTTCAGAGGGGAGGACCTGGTAGAATGAGAAGCATAAAAGAAGCATTTGCAAGGGAAAGCGTTTATTCCTTTCATCACCTGTGGGGATCCGGATTTGGAGAGCACCAAGAAAAATGGTGAAGAGCATGGTGGGAAAAATGGAGCGGACCTGATTGAGTTAGGGCATTCCCTTCTCCGACCCCACCGCAGAGGGACCGGTGATTATGGAGGCCGACCTTCGGGCCTTACAGGGAGGATGCACCACAGAGAAGGTTTTTCAGATGACCAAGGAGCTTCGGCAGGAAGTGGATGTCTCTTTGTGTATATGACCTATGCCAATGTGGTTTTCTCCTACGGCAGCGAAAGTTTATGGAAAAGGCCAAGAGGCAGGGGTTTCGCCTTATTCTTCCGGATGTCCCTACGAAGATGCGAGAAGAGTTTTTGCAGGATTGTGGGCGACTTCGGCATTGTCCTCATTTCCATGGTAGCCCCACCTCCGAGGATCGTATCGCAAAAGATTGCAAAAAGATGCGGAAGGATTTTTGTATATCGTGCCTCCCTTGAGTACAGGAGAGCGAAAGGAACTACCACGGATCTGTCTCTCTTCTGAAAATGGTGAAGAGCCACACTGACATTCCTGTGCCGTCGGTTTTGGCATCTCCACCAAGGAGCAGGCAAAGGAAGTGGCACAATATGCGGACGGCGTGATTGTAGGTTCCGCCATTATGAAGAAAATCCATGAGAATCCGGGGAAGGAAGAGGCCGTACTGGGAGAGTATGTGGCGTCGATGAAGTCAGGACTATAGCAGCATTTGTAAATGGATAGAAGCATTACTCCGGCTAAGGATTCTTTCTGAAGACAATCTGAGCTCGCCAGTACTTGCTGAAAGCAGTTCACGAAGCTTTCAGCTTAGTACTGTTGCGAGGCGAAGTTAGTGGGAACGTGTCTGAAGAAAGAACCCTTAGCCGAGGATTGCTAGCCTTTTTCAAAGAAGTCTAGAATCAAGATTCCCAGAACCGCCAGTCCAACGGCAAAACACTGGGCTTTGCTAAGCTTTTTCTTTTAAGAAGATTCTGGCCCAGATTACGGAGAAGAGGCAGTAGCTGGAAATCAGGGGTGGAGGCAACAGCATTTGCTCCAATGGCATAGATATAGGTGAACTGTCTATTGTTTCGCAGACGGCAGCTAAAAATTTCGGTCCTTCCGTAGGCAGGCTGAACTTGGTCTTTTTACAAAAACTAAATAGAAAAAGAGGCAGACTGCCAGAGTACAGAAGGTGTACTCGTAGGCTACATTTGCAGAGGCTTCCGGAATTTTTCCAGAACCACCGCGTCTAAAAATGTGCCCAGTCCGTCAATGATGCAGTAAAGATGGGGAAGAAAACATGATAAAGCTGTTTACATATTTATCCTCCACCTTTTCCTGCATCTTTTTCGTTCCGCATCCTCATGCTTTTGCAGATAGGAAAAGCAGGTAAATGGCAAAAAGATCCTTTAGGGATCCCAGCTTGAAAAAGAAATCCGAACCGACCAAAAAGATAGAAATTAATGATAAAATAAACCACATATTGACTCATTTTAAAGAATTTTTCATGTTTTTTCGTCACTTTTATATCGAAAACCGATAAATAAATATTCTAAAAATTAAACTAAGAAGTTTTTAATTCCTAGTAAAACAATAGGAATAATAACATGGAAGCTTTATTCTGTATAGAGATATTTAGTTGTTACACTATAAAAATTCTGATAGTTAAAAATATTATTTATTCAAATACCGCATAAATAAACAAAAATATTTGAAAAACATATATAGATATACAGTATTCTGACTAAGTATTATGATGATAAACGAGTGTCGTAACAAAACTGTGCGACCTCTCCTTGTAAGCACAGTCGTTTTTATGGAGGTACAATGATGTCAATTTATTGTGAGGCTAGAAATTTTGCAGAGAAATTCATTGATCCCTATAGCAAAAAGGTAGATGAAGAAGGAGTATTTCCTGTAGAAGCGTTTGCGGAGATTAAAAATCAGATTTTTAACTCTGCTCATTCCTAAGGAGCAGGGAGGCTTAGGCTTAGGAATTCAGGAGCATGTGGAAGTTTGTAGAGCTTTTGCGAAAAGTGATGCAACAACCGGACTATGCTATATGATGGCTAATGTGGCTTTTGACAGTAGTTTTTATCTCGAGGAAGTGAAGAGATGAAGCAGAGAATTGTCAAAGAAGTGATAGGAAGAAAGAAAGCTTCTGGCTCTGGCTTACAGTGAGCTGGGAACAGGAACCCATTTCTATATTTCCGATTTGAAGGCGGAAAATGACGGAGACAAGAAACTCCTAAGCGGTGTAAAGAGCATGGTTACCTCCGCCGGGCAGGCTTCCTATTATCTGGTTTTAGCACCCTGATGTGGAAGGAGCTATTGATAACTGGTTAGTCCTCTGAGACTCTGGATTAAAAAGTTTGAACAAAACACCTGGCACGGTCTTGGTATGAGAGGAAATGTTTCCTGCCAGATGCACTTGAACAAGGCGGCTGTTTCTGTAAATAATAGAATCGGTGAGGAAGGTGCCGGACAAGAGCATGTGTTTAATGTTGTAGCACCTTACTTTATTGCGGGACTTGCAGGTGTATATTCCGGTCTTGGGGAGCACATGTTAGAGGTAAGCATTGCCCATGCAAAGGAAAGAAAAGTATACCTCCGGAACTTCTTTGGCAGAGATTGAAACCGTTCAGATTCACTCTTTGCGAAGATGTACAATCTGGTTAATTCTCCGTTTGCACAGCAAAGGAAGCGACCAGAAGTGCTGCAGCAGGAGAAGAGGATGCTTAGGCTAAGATTTTGTCCGCTCGTGTGATTGCTTGTGAAATGGTTATTGAAGCCGGAAGACTGGGCATGAGAGTTGGAGGTGGAAAGGCTTATAACAAGGTCGGCAGTATGGAAAGACTCTTAAGAGATGCCTACGCCGGACAGATTATGGCTCCAGTGCAGACGTGCTACCGTTTGCCTCGGAAAAAGCTATTACAGGCTTGCCTTTTAGTATAAGTTTTTAAAGCTTTTAAGAAAGGGAGAGGAACACCCAACTCTTCCTTTCTTTGATTATTCATATCAAGTGGCGCAGGCGAAGCCTGGAGACATCTTGTTTCAAGAAGGAACAGGAGAAAAAGACTTTTGTTTCGGCTTAGTCTCAATACTCTACTGTACATTGATTATTTGCAGGATGATATCAAGAAAAGAGGATAAAATGGAAAAGATAAAGTTAGAGCAGTTATTTACGCGCCAAAGGTAACTGTTATTTGGGGGAATTATTCAGGAGTTTTTGAGAAGGAAACTGTCCTATTGAACCGGTTTTTATAAGGATTATAAGAGTCAGGTGGACGGACTGATGAGGAGAAATTGATATTGCCTGGAACTCTCCTTTTGGCTTGGCTGGACAGTTATTTACGAGTAAAGGGAGAATGCTTAAACGGCTCCATGCGTGATACGGATCAGGATCGGAAGAGTTATCTTGTGGTAAGAAAGGACAGGGGCTATCAGACTATTTCGGATATCAGGGGAAAGACCATTGGCTTCGGAGCCTATGATTCTCCTCAGGCGCGTTTAATTCTATATATCATTTACATAAGAATGGATTGGAGTTTGAAAAGGACTATACGGAAAAGCGTCTGATATCGGTCTTGGCCTCCATGGAGACCATGTGGGAGGAGAGCTGATGCGGCAAAGGCTATGCTTTCCGGTGAAGTAGACGGAAGCTGGATGCTGGATTTAAACTACAAGGCTTGGATTTTAGATGGAACCTTGGATGAAGCACAGGTGCAGATTTTATCCGAGACAGATTTCTTTGATCATTGCATTTTCACCGGAAGAGCGGATTTTTCTAAGGAAGCCTTTGCCCATTTTACAGAGGTTCTGCATAAAATGGATTACAAGAATCCCGCCCATAAGGAAATGATGGACATGGAAGGATTGAAGGCTTGGGTACCGGGAAGAACCAAGAATTTTGAGCAGATTAAGAAGGCCAATGAGTACCTGCATTTTTTTGAGAAGGAGAATGCATGAGTAAGCATTTTCTCCCCTTTACCGGCTCCCTTATAGGCAGTATGCCCAGAACGAAGGACTTACTTTCAGGAAAACATCGCCTGCAAAACGGACAGCTTTCCCGGGAGGACTATGAGGCCATGCTTCTTAGAGAAACGGAAGAAGTGATTCGTTTGCAGGAAAGAAACGGAATAGACATTCTTACCGGGGGAGAGTTAAGCCGGGACAACTATGTTTCCTTTGTGGCGGAAAAGCTGGAAGGTGCTACCATGATGAGCATGGCGGATATGCTACCCTACATGGAAGATAAGCAGGGCTTTGAAGAAATTCTGGATACCCTGGATGTACCCGCAGTCAGTATCAAAAAATGCCATTTGTACCGGGAAAATCAAAAGGAAAGAAAGTCTTTTAAAAGAAGAAATCCTTAGAATCCGGCAGTTTTCGGAGAAGGAGATCAAGGCGACTCTTCCCGGCCCTTACCTGATGACCCGTTCCATGTGGCTTCCGGCGCGTCTTCCAATGGGCTTATGACAGCAAAGAGGAGTTGGGAAAAAGATGTTGTGGCTCTTTAAAGAAGAAATTGAAGAGCTTAGGGCAAATGGGGAGTATCGGTATTCAGTTGGATGAGCCGGTGCTACGGAGGTAGTCTTTAGCAAGGGAAACCAGATCCTTTATGTGTGCCGCCTTGTCGGAGAAGAAAGACCCTACAGAGGAGTTGGAGTTTGCCTCTTCTTTATTGAAGGAAGTGGTAGATTTTATGAAGGAAAAGGAGCTTTGCAGCGTTCTTCATGTTTGCAGGGGCAACTGGAGTAAGAACGAGGGAATCCTTTTAAGCGGATCCTACACGCCGCTGGTTCCTCTGTTTGCCAAGGTACTTCCTTCGGTTCTGGCTCTGGAATATTCCACCAAGAGGGCAGGAGACTTATCCTCCCTTTTGGAAAATGAAGTAATTAGGAGAATTGTATTTTGGGATTAGGTGTGATAAATCCGAGAATTGATTTGGTAGAATCCGGGGAAAGCATAGTAAAACGGGCAGAAGAGGCTTTGCAATATTTGCCAAAGGAAAGAGTATGGTTAAATCCGGACTGCGGTTTTGCTACATTTGCCAATCGTCCTGTAAATGAATTTCCCTGTATTGAGGCAAAACTAAAGGAGTTACTAAGGGCTCAGGAATTTTTACGGAAAAAATATTAGGAGGAAGCTTGTGGAAAGCCATGAATATGAAATGCACCATCAAGACTTACGCTATCGTGGCATAGTAAGGCAAAATGGTCAGGTTCAGGTCTATATGCAAAACCATTGTATAGATTCTTCTAAGGAAATGGAGTTTGACAGCAAAAAGATACATACCGACACTCTGTGAACCTTTTTCTGTGCAGGCCTGCTTTCCGGAATTCTTCATGGCATTTGCAGTCTTTTATGAAGAAGGATGGGAATCCTTTGGAGGATGTGGAAGCAAAGGCGAGGGTGGTTTTAGACCACCCTCTATCCTACTTAGGGGTAAAGGGATATGAAGAAACCCCTAGAATCTCTAAAATCACCATAGACCTGTATTTCTATAGCTTTTTGGAAGAGGAAGAGGCGATAGAACGGTGTCGGAAGCCTTGAAGAAGAATATTTTGTATCAAACAATTCTTCCGGCGATAGAGATAGAGCTTCGTTACCATAGTTCTCTTTAAAGAAATTCCATTGTAGTGTTACGATTTTTTACAAAACTTGTGCAGTTTAGGCCTCTATGTTAAAATGGCAAAGGAAAAGGAGGTCTATTTCCATGAGTGATTATAGAGAGAAGAAGAATGCCCGCTCTGCTAATGGCGATACATACGGTTTACAGGCTGAGCCTAATCAGCAGTGGGAAGACCGTCTGATGGATGCGTTGAATCATCATACAGAATTTTATGTTCCTATGCGAACTGTTGAAGGGACAGGAGAAAGCCTGCTTTTTGCCGTAGTAGAGGATAAGGATCACTAACTCATTTTTATGTTTTGTTTACTTCACAAGAAAAGGCAAAAGCATTGGACTAGGGGTCTGGAACCCACGCCGTTTTAAGCTTCCACCAGGTAGCTTCCATGGTCGGGCGACCCCAGAATCTCCGGTCTGTAATTAATATGAACACCGAAAACTTTATCCTGTGGCGGCAGTTTATCGTAAAATTGCTCCACCAGAATCAAGCGCATTTGATGGGACAGGATCCGGTGCAGGTTTCCGATGCTATTGAGTTTTTCCGACCCGGGGGAGACACCAAGGAATTGGAAGAGGCTCTGGCAGAGTATATGTGGGATGACCAGAATGTTACGGCCGCTTACTGGTGGGAGCTCGTCAAAATGATAAGGGAGTTTAATGTTTGCATCGTTAGTCATGTAGGCAGTATTCAGCCAAGCTTCTCCAACATTTCCGTATTGGGAAGAGATTTTGGCGGAACATGCCTCTGGCGGTAATGTCTTATCAGAATAAGAAGGCGGAAGACGCTGTAAGGACAGATTACCTTTCTACAGAAGACTCTTCGTGTTATAAGCCGGGAAAAAGATCCCATATATGATAGAAGATAGAGGAGAAGCAGATATAAAAGTATTCATGATTATAAGTATTCTTGAATATAAGTATTATAACGTAAGTATTCTGTAATATAGGGTTATCAGACAAAACAGAATACACATCAGAAATAGAAGAAAAGCTAATCAGGAGTCCGTTTTTCGGACTCTTTTTGTTAGCATAAAGCGGTAATAGATAAAAAGAATAAAAATAGAACAAAAATAAAAACAAACATTTATTCTAGAATATATATTTACAAAAACAAATGTACTGTTTTATAATATGGAAAAGATAATCTGAAAGGAAAGGAGGAGGAGAAAATGATGAAGATTACGTTAAAAACTTTTTGAGATATTTGTTGCTTCGTATGGGATCTCGTCTGTAGGATGCTTTTATCCTTCCGCAGGTAAGATGGATGGCGTATTTTGCCGTTGTAGCTTCTATTCTTTTATGGCAGATTGAGGAAGAAAAGAAGAGAAGAAAAAGAAGGTACAGTTCTACAAGAAGATGGGAAAGATTATTGCTCGTAGACCCATGAAAGTGCCTAGATAGAGGGAGCAGATATAAAGTTTAGCCTTTGAATAATGCGTGATACTTTTGCTTTTAAATAAGTAAGCATGAGAAATATCGAAATGTATATAGAGATTTTTTAAAGCGAAAAAGCTCTTGAAGGTCTTTTGATAAAGAAAAAGTTGCTCGAACGAGCAACTGAACTCTTATTCATAATGACTGCCCTGCGATACGCAAGACATCTGATTATTCAGCTGCGATTGCTCTGGCTGGGCATGGCTCTTCGCAAGCAGCCGCAATCGATGCAAGTATCTGGATCTACAACATACTTTGTTGGGCCCTCAGAAAAACTGCCTCTACTGGACATACTGCTGCACATGCTCCACAGCTTACGCACTCATCACTAACTACGTGTGCCATAATGGTTCCTCCTTTTAATGATAACAGACTCATGTAACTTCACCTCCCAGTAAAGTCCCCTATATTCTAAAGCATTTGTGGAATATTGACAAGAATTTCAGAATTCCTTTGTTCAAAAATAAAACCAGCGGAAAGTATCTGTATTACTTTGTAACTTTCTTAGTATGTACCTCGTATGTTTTTAAAAAGAATATAGTAAAGAGATTTAAATAATATTCTATTGCTTGAAAAGAGAATCTGTATTTCTTGGAGTGAGTGATAGACTCTGCGATTCGTTTTTCATTGGAATTCCTTTGGTCTATGGGAGACTATTTATAATCCCTAATTTTAAAGGGGTTCGAATTGACTCCTTTAGAGTTGTAAACAGTACATCAGCATTAAGGAGGAAATCATATGTCTAAGGCGAGAGACGATTGAAGCAAAAAGGATTTGCTAGTTCAAATTTATACTGAAGACTTTAAAAACGACTATATAAGTCTAACGGATATTGCAAGATACAAAAATGTGCATGAACCTAAAGATGTTGTTAAAACCACTAAGAGTAAGAGATACAATTGAATTCCTTGGTCTATGGGAGACTATTCATAATCCTAATTTTAAAGGGTCGAATTCGACCTTTAGAAAGGAAGCAGGATCAAATGCATTTACCTTATCCCTCAAAGGTGGATTGAAAAATACAAATGCGATTGGTATTGTTTCTAAATCTGGGAAAGGAGGAGGAACATTCGCTCATCCTGATATAGCAATGGAATTTGCTTCGTGGATTTCAGCAGAGTTTAAGCTCTATTTAATCCAAGATTACAAAAGACTAAAAGGAGACGAGAATTCTAAGCTATCATTAGGCTGGAATTTGAATAGAGAAATTTCTAAGATTAACTACTAAAAATTCATACAGATGCAATCAAAGAATACTCTTAAAAGATCTTACCAACGAACAGCTATCCCTATAAGTACGCAAGGAAGCAGATATGCTCAATGTTGCCTTTATTTAATAAAAGAGCAAAACAGTGGCGTGAAGAAAAATCCTGACTTAAAGGGGAAATATGAGAGACTATGCAAGTCTGAATGAGCTATTGGTTCTTGCAAATATGGAAAGCTATAATGCAATTTTATTGGTAAAGGTATGGATCAAAAAGAAAGAATGATAGAACTTAGAAAGCTTCAGAACTCAGCTGATGTCAATTGAAAAGTTGAACAACAGGTATTAAGAGTTTAGAGGATAAATCAAAGAAATAGAGAGGTCTGTTATGAGATGGCATTGAAAATAATCTACTTTCCAATGATATTGATCTTGTCGATACTAATTGCTTTTTCTAAAATTTATTATAAAAGTTAGTGGAAATGATTTTAGGTATAATATCTTTCCAGTATTTATTGGAGCAGTAACTTGTTTCATGCCAAAAAGATAGGCAACTGGATCGGACGGAAAGATGGTCTTCCGCTTCAAGGTAGGCGTGGAGATAATCGTTAGAGAAAGGCACTTAGGTTCGGAAGGATATCGAGCCTAAGTGCCTTTTTTATTATTATATCTACAAACTATGATAAAACATAGATAATGGGCATTTTTACTATCCTTTGTCTATGTATTAAAGTGAATAAAATACTATGGAGCATTATTGCTTCACATCGCTTTAAAAACAGTTCAAAATCAGAAAGGAGACATATCCCATGTTAGGAAATCCGTTTTACAAACATTGTTCCTCGCAAGATGACCAATGCCGAGCTGGTACAGGCGATTCGTGCAGACCTCGCAGGTGAGCTGGATGCCATCTACGGCTACGATGCACATATCCAGGCAACTGATGATCCAGTAGTCAAGGTACGTCTTGCAGACATCCGTGATGAGGAGAAGGCGCACATGGGCGAGCTGCTCACCCTGCTCCGTTACCTGATCCCAACGAGGCTGTGCTTTTGAAGTCCGGCGAGGGTGAAGTCCTCGAAGAACTTGAGAAGATGGGCATCAAGATGCCTGAGCCGGAGAAGAAGGACTGAATATTATCGTCCGAAAAACTTTGATGGAGTGTACTCGAATAGAAAAGAGCCACCACATAATGTTGTGACCTCAAATCGTTAGATTTTGGTCTAACTTTTGGGGTCGGTACATAAAGTGATGGCTCTTTTTATACTCGGCAATATAAAGTCTCGATCTCTCCGCTGCTCAACAGGTCGACAGAGCAGAGTCATTTACACAGCCATTTACACTGGCACCAACGCTTCCCTGATAGATTTAATCTACAGAGTTTAATACATAACAATTCCCTGTAAGAATAAAAACACTTAATAATAATGACTTATCATAGTTTACGGGAATGATAGAGGATCATATAATGTAAAAATCAGATTTTGAAGGGAATGGATGAAAATGGAACTTCGCTTATTACGATATTTCTTACTGTTGCCCGTGAGGAAAACATAACGCGGGCATCGAAAAGTTCGGACATCGCCCAGCCATCGCTTTCAAAGCAGCTGATGGAACTGGAAGCTGAATTAGGAAAAGCGGCTGTTTATCCGCAGCAAAAGAGGGTGACATCCACGGACGAAGGGGTGCTCCTGCGCAAACGTGCCGAAGAAATTTGATGCTATGTGAGAAGACCAGCAAGAGATTTCACAGAGCGAGGATATGATCACAGGCGAGATTTCGATTGCAGGGCACCTTCGTCATCGTGTCTCAGGCTGTGTCGGCTATGATGAATGCATACCCGCAGTGTCAGATTTAAATTTCAGAATGGAGATGCCATAGGATTGAAGAGGAACCGAGAATGGCCTGCTCGACTTCGGAACTCTTCTGGAGCCCGTCGATATTACCAAATATGAACATATCACCCTTGCGGAAAATGTCGAGCTCAGATCTCCTTATGCGCAGTGACTGTCCTTGCAGGAGTTTTTACCGCCTGAGATATAGAGAATATGCCGTTGATTCTTCCGAGACGTGAGGGGCTGCAGCGTGAGCTTTTTCATGTGCCGGTTGGTGATATAAATACGATGAACATTGCGGCAACATTTGACCTGTTCTTCAATATCCCTGTCATGCTTGTGGGAACAAGGTGACGGATGCGCATTTGTACTGGATACGGCAGTCAATACCGGTGAGAGTAGTTCGCTCTGTTTCAGACCGCTGAAACCGGCAATCAGATGTGAATACGGACTTGCATGGAAAAGATATCCCGCATTCTCGAAAGCACAGGAGAAATTTATCAGCATTCTATCCGAAATACTGGTGAATGGTAGTGATGAGGGGCACTCATTGCTGATTTAGTATCAGAGTAATAACCTGGATGGTACCTTAAAATTCGTATATTTCTTTGCCTGCTTATAAGATAATATTCCACCATCGAATCTGTGTCTGTAATAGGGAGAATGATTTTCCTGTCGGAAATCCTGCTTTGGTCGGAGTAATTCGTGACGAAGAAAGGCATGTCGGTATTTTGTGTCAGTTCCTCCATTGCAAAATCATCTGCCTGGATCAGAAAACCCTGAAGCAGGCATCTTTCTGCAAACAAGCTCTGTCCAGAAACCTATTTCAGAACGCAGAAGGCAGTTGAAGCCATTGATATCATCGAAGCTTACAGCTGTCTTGTTTGATTTTACCAGTTCGTGATTAGCGGGAAGGCATATAGACAGCTTTTCTTCTCCGTATTTTACCCAGGATATACTCATCTTCCGGTTTTATGAGAAATTCCACTCTACACGCATTATCGGATATATGCTCAATAATTCTATCCGAATCCAACACAAGCTCAGATGTCAGGGTCATAGACGGATATTTCCCTGAAAGAGATGGTATGAGTGTCCAGAGTGGTGCCGGTGCGCAGGCTTCTGCGTGATGGTGCGCTTAGCCCGGTCAAGGCTTTTACCACCTGTTCTGCCGAGTCTGCGGCGGCAAGAACGGTTCTCGCATGGTGACGGCAAGAAGACCGGTGTCGTTAAAAGCTGATGCGGTTTTTCTTTCTCTCAAAGAGCGGAACGCCGAAATCTTCCTCTATTACCCGTATAGTTCGTGTGATTGTGGGACTGAGAATATGACATTTTTGCTGCTGCGACAGAGTACCGCAGTCTGCAAAAAGCAACGAATTGTCTTAGATTTTCCAGGTTTAACGGTCTACACCTCTTTTAGATAGTCTCAGTATTCATATAATGAAATCCAGTATTCAATATTTGAATTTTACAACAGGTGATTTTTGTTGTAAAGTATGAGCATAAAGAAATTTGAAATTTTGAGAAAATAAAGCAAAAATAAACATTTTTCAAGGAGGATACAGAATGGATTTCATTAGACTGAATGATAATGTGCGATTCCGGTGATTGGCTTCGAGTATCTCATGATTCCGAACGATGGTTCGACCCATAGGGCGGTTTTGGAGGCTTTGAAAAGCCGGATATCGCCATATCGACGGGGCTGCCGTACATGTTCAATGAGAAGGCAGTAGGAAGGCAATGAAGGATTCCGGGCTTCCCGTGAGGAGATTTTCCTGACGAGCAAACTCTGGCTCTAGGACACGGGTATGAACCCGCAAAAAGGTATTGAGAGAAGCCTCGCCACTTTGATACGGATTATATTGACCTCACCTGATTCATCAGCCGTACGGCGATGTGCCTGGCGCGTGGAAGGCAATGGAGGAGTATAAGGCAGCCGGAAGCTCCGTTCCATTGGCGTTTCCAATATGACACCGGATATAGGGACTCGTCCCTGCAGTTTGACACAAAAGCCTTCTGTTAACTCAGATTGAGTTTAACCCTTTTCACACAGCAGAAAGAAATCAGGAAAATGATGGCAGAGTGCTGATACCAAAATAGAAGCATATTTCCTGCTTGGGCATGGGAACAAGAACTTCTGGAGCATCATGTCACTGTGAAACTGGCAGAAAAGTACGGGAAGAATGCCGGACAGATCTGCATCCGCTTTGAGGTGCAGGAAGGTGTTGTCGCGCTTCGAAATCGACCAATCCTGAGAGAATCAGGATCGAATCTTGATGTATTTGACTTTGAGCTTATAGATGAGGAGATGGATGAAATAAGGGAAGCTCGACACAGGCAAGAGCAGTCACGACCCTGATGCGCTGGTGTAGAGAAAAAGCTTTAGAGAGGCATTTGTGATTAAGGAGGAAAGATAAAAATGTCTAGGAAACTTGTAACATATTTTTCGGCAAGCGGAGTAACAAAAAGAGTGGCAGAGACAGTTGCAAAGGCGGCTGGTTCAGATATATTTGAGATTATTCCTGCTGAAAAATATACAGATGCCGATCTTAATTGGCAGGATGATAAGAGCAGGAGCTCTGCTTGAAATGAAGAATAAGAGTATTCGCCTGAAACAGCCACCGGCTGCAAGGTTGATGATATGGCAGAAGTGGATACCTGATAGTGGGCTTCCCTATTTGGTGGTATGTGGCCCTACTATAATCAATACATTTCTGGAGCAGTATGACTTGAGTGGTAAGAAAATCGTTTTGTTTGCCACATCGGGTTCATCCGGCATGGGAAATACTGTGGCAGAGCTGAAGCCCTCCGCTCCCGGAGCGGAATTCGTGGGAGAGAAGAGACTTGCTGCAAATATATCCGAGGCTGATGTGAAAGCACGGCTTAATACACTTGATATATAAAGAAAACAAGGCTTTGGGAAATCTGACTCAAAGCCTTTCAGTGATCAGGAGGACTCAAAATGAGTAATAAGATTGTACAGACAGCAGGCAGGGATGCACTGGAGAGTTTGCCCTCGACTTCGCACATTTTAATGATGATGTGCTCTTCGGGGAGAACTGAATAATGAGGATATTGATTTAAAGACGCGATCCATCATTACGGTTGTGGCGCTTATGTCACAGGGCATTACGGATAGCTCCCTGAAATATCATATTCTAAATGCTAAGAATCACGGCGTGTCTAAGAAGGAGATGGCGGCGGTCATTACCCATGTGGCGTTTTATGCAGGATGGCCGAAAGCCTGGGCAGTCTTTAATCTGGCAAAGGAAGTCTACGGAGAGGAGTGAGCGACTATGAAATATCTGACAAGGGAAGAATTTGAAAAAGGTAGATACCTATGGTATCGGTGCACCCAATGACGGCTTTGGTGCAGTACTTTATCGGGGAGTCATTCTTAAAACCGCTAACGAATTTTTACGGCAGGAGAATTTCCACTTTTCAATGTGACCTTTTCTCCCGGATGTAGGAATAACTGGCACATCCATCATGCTGATAAGGGTGGTGGTCAGATTCTGATCTGTCATGCCGGAGAAGGCTGGTATCAGGAGGAAGGGAAAGAGGCTGTGGAGCTTCTGCCCGGAACTGTTATCGTGATTCCTGCGAATACCCGTCATTGGCATGGGGCAAAGAAGGACAGCTGGTTTTCACACATATCCATAGAGGTTCCGGGCGAGAACACCAGCAATGAATGGTGCGAGCCGGTAACTGATGAGGAATATGCGAAGCTGGGATAATTACGCTTGCATTGCCGTAGTAATCTTATAAAGGCGTATGGCAACTTTGACACAAACAGGTTTCACATGCCCGGTTTATATTGATCTGATAACGATGAAACCACTGACACCCCGCGGTTTCATCGTTAGATTGTATTGTTGTGGCTAGATTGCAAGATCAAGTAGGACAGTCTGAAATAATTCCTCCGGCGAACTGTAGTGAAAGGATTTTCGGGGAGCTGATTGATCCAGTCCTGGATCTCTGTATCTGCTCATCCGTAACGACATCAAAAGAACGCCCTTCGGCAAGAACCGGCGAATCAATGAGTTCTGCTTTTCGTTCAGTCCGCGTTCGTAGGCGGAGTACGGATGACATAGTATATGGGTATCTCACTTGTGATGGAGCGAAAACTTGCTGAATCGTTCTCCGTACAGCTCTCGGAGTGTTTTTTTAAACCTTGCTCCAACCGCCTGTGTGCTTTCTACCGGGTATCTTTTATATGTGTCGAAATCTTGTGGTTCGCTCATCCAGTGTCAATCTCCCAATGCCCAAATTCTTCCCGCTGATTAACCACTGCTGCGGATGTCCCTTTACGGTGTTGTTTACGTCTGACCTTTAGCGTGAGATCGATGTTTCGAGCTTTAACAATCCACGCTCAATGAAACAGCTCCTTTTCTCCGGCAAGACCGCAAATCGTATCAGGTGCCAGATGCTTTGTCAGTATCTGCTTTACCGCAAAAGACACGAATTTCTTGGCTTTCGGCAGCTTTTTATGGGGCAATGACTATTTCGTCTTCGATGTTCGTAGACACGCTGTCCCGAATCTCCAGTAGCGCGTGTATGGCTCCGGATTCCGTCCTAACTACTATACGGTACCTCTGGCAAAGTTCATTATATAAAGTTGATCTTGCAATCTCGACTTCTGCGCGCAATGCGACTTTTTGGGAGCTTTAATTGCAGCAGCTTTCAATCTGTGCGCGCTTTTCGCGTCAGGTGGAGATATGTCCTATTTGTGGTATACTCGTTCTGGGCCATGGCGAACCCTCCCAGTGTGGTGGTGTGTGGTAGTCATCATACCACGAGTTCGTCATCGGCTCTTTTTATTGTCCTAGTTCATCTTACAATCTATCTGGGGACACCCAGACCTTCAATAGAGTAAAGATTTTGTCAGTTGATAAAGAATAAAAAGAGAGTAATCATTAATCCTTTTGATACAATGGTTTTGACTAAAAACTATGCAAAGGAGATTACTCTCATGGATATTGTAGCACTATTAGAAGATTTGGTAAAAGGTTTACTTGATGCGGAAGACAAATTTTTGAAAAACCCCAAGGACTTTAGTTCCTTGGAGAGGTCTATAAAAAGCTTTCACAGAGTCTTTTTCGCTGCTTTCTTGGGTGTAGTCCTTCAAGAATGAACTTAATACTCAGTGAGTGTGGAGCCAGAAAAGATAGGTTTAATATTCAGAGGGTCGATAAGCGGATGCTGATTACCTCTGTTGGGGATGTGTGTTTGATTGTACGTATTTCAAAAAGGAAATCAAAGGAAGGCGGTTATTCTACCTGCTGGAAGAGCTTATAGGGTTAGATTCTCATGAGCGGTTTAGTGAAGAAGCTGAGGTAATGCTACCACGGAGGCACTAAAAACAAGCTATCGTGAGGCGCGACAAAGGTACTGCCATCCAAACAAAGAATTAGAAACTACAGTGATGAATAAAAATACATAGTCTATCGATAGCATTACCCTTGAGGATCTTTCCGGCAAGAAGCAAGTGGAGTATCTTTTTATCGAAGCAGATGAAGATACATTTGCAGAACAGCATGGCAAGGAGTTCTGATAATAAGAGCTTATTTCCAAACTGATTTACGTACACGAAGGAAAGTTTGAATCTGGCTGTAAAGGAAGAAAAGAACTCAAAATAGCTTTTTATTTTGCCGGACTTTATCCCTGAAAAAGAAGGAAATGCATGTCTTGGACTAAGGTTTCTGACTACATTGAAAAAGACATATGATAAAGAGAACTTAAAGAAAGTATTATAGTGGTGATGGAGCCCAGTGGATAAAGAATGGGACGGAGTTCATTGAAAAATCAGTCTTTGTGCAGATAAATTTTCACTGATGAAATATATTAACTGGCTGCAGCGCAGATGTTAGATGAAAAGGATATCGCCAAAGCAAGAATTATGGTATTTACTATACTCTAAACATTCCACTAAGGCTTCATTCTCAAAAATATATAGACTGTATGGCGGAATCAGGAGAAATACAGAGAATAGAAAAGCTTACGGACGTATGTGTTAGAGAATTGGGCAGCTATCAGAGAACGCTAAGAAACAAGCTTGTACAAGGCTGTAGTGCAGAGAGTCATGTAAGTCATGTGTTATCTGACCGCTTAAGTTCAAGACCTTATCATGGGAGCCAAAAAGGTGCTGACAAGATGAGTAAGCTTAAGGTGTTATGAGAGAAACCATGGAAGAGAAAAGCTTCTTCAGTTGGTGAGGATAGGTCGAGAAGAAAGGAAGCTTGAGGCGACCGGAACAGAAGGGATAAGCGTAAAAAGAAATAAGGCTTAGAGATGTGTTAAAAGAGCACTCTGATGCGTCAAAGAAATATATAGACGAGCTCCAGGCATCAATTCTTGGAGAAACGGTTAAGAAGACTTTTTCCATACGAAACCACCTCCGTTTATTATAAAATTTTGACATGGAATAAAAAATGATAATAAGATAATTGAAAAGTTGAAGACCTTTATCAAGGTGTAGTTTTGAAGCTCGTTAACTGACAGTAAGTTTACTCCATCCAGACCTTCGGAATCGGTTGAAAGATTATATGTTTTGTGGTATTATACCATTGCCTTACAAGTAGTTGTAAGGGTTGAGAATTGTTGTCAACAGTTCGCCGAGCAATTCCAATAAGAGTGATCGGGTCAATCTGTCTCGAGTAGCAGACCACAGAGGTCAGCACGTAGATGGTGATGATTAAGAACATGAGACAATGTTCCTCCTGCTTGATTATACACTGATTAAGCATTGCACAACTGGATAGCTGGTACTCAAACGCAGCGTTGTCTGTATTTTTGTAACCACGATTATTTGTATACCCATCGGCTAAGGAATGCTATCCTCCGTGCCAATGGGTATTGCAATACATAGGAGAGATATTATCGAAGAGTGGGTTTTTAGACTGGAGACTATCTCCCAAGAGCAAGAAGTATTACGCTCATTTTGATTGTCGGACAGATATTCAGAAATCTGCAAAAAGGTAACGTGATCCAGATTGGGCTCTTCATCAGCGGGTTTTTATCCTTTTTATTCATTATGAGAAGGATTGCAGCAAATACACTTCCAAAGGGAAAAAAGGACAAAAAGAGGGATATCTGTTATGCGTCACATATTGACCGCTGTATCCTGCAGTACTATTGCCATGAGATGAATGAGTTGTATATACCAGGATCAGAGAGTACGGTATACAGGATGTCCCGGTTGCATATAGATCTGATCTTGGGCTGAATAATATTCACCTTGCAGCAGGCATTTGATTTCATAAGAGAAAATCCCAGCAGCTATGTGATGATCGGAGATTTTACAGGTTTCTTTTGATAATCTGGATCACGCGTATCTGAAAGGACGATGGTGTCAGTTACTTGGGGTAGATCAGCCCGCCTGACCACTATGCAATCTTTAAAAACATAACTAGGTACAGTGTATGGGAACCGAATGATCTGCTCGAACTAAACGGACTGCCAAATACGAGCACAGGAAGGCGCAAGCTGAACGCTCAGCAGACAGTCATTACTGCGGGCTATATAAAGAAAATCGCTCCCACATACATAAGCACACAGACCCATTTGGAATTCCGCAAGGGTCACCTATCAGTGCTTTACTGGCAAATGTGTATATGCTGGATGTTGACCAGAAGATAAAAAAGATTGTGGTTGAGCATCATGGCAAATATATGCGATACAGTGATGATTTCATCATTGTTTTGCCGGTAGAAGAATCTACTACATAATGCCGTTTCCGCTGTGAATCGATAATTTCTGACACCCTGGATTAGAGCTTGAAAGCAGAAAACGCAGATATATAAGGCGTTGCTACTCGGATATATCTAATGTGGGTGAATTGTTCCTGGAGCATCGGATACATCCAAAAGTGTAATCAATTTCCTGGGATTCACTTTTGACGGAGACAAGGTTACGCTTCGTGCAAAGACGGTAAGTAAGTATTATTACCGAATGTATCGAAAGGCTCACGCAATAGCAAATAATCCTGGTCAGAAGGGAAAGGATCATCTGTACGAAAGGTATTCCGAAAGAGGCGCCAGAGAAGTTGACCAGAAAAAGCGAAACTTCTTTACATATGTTCAACGAGCTGATAAGATCTTCGGAAAGTCAGAGGAGATCAGACAGCCTGTAAAGAATCATATGGCTAAGATCCGAAAGTCTCTAAAAGCAGGAAAGAAATAATCGAATTTCTGTTGGTGAATTGGCGTTACGCCAATTAAAAACACTGCGTACGGGAACTTATGAGAACTTACGGAAACCGGCCTTTTCAAAAAGCCTTGAAAATATAAGGATATGGGAACTCATGGAGATTTACGTGAAAACCGAGTTGACTTCCCGACCATGAAGACCCTCGGAAAGAACGCGGGAGAGGCGGAAAAGGCAGCGGAGGCGGAGGAAGGTTTCTTCACGCCGAATGCAAAGATTGACTTTTCGAAGGTCAAGGTAGAGCCTCTGTTCGAGGAGACCGTAGACTCTGAGACCTTCTCGAAGAGTGATTTCCGCGCGGTCAAGGTAAAGGACTGCAAGGCAGTGCCGAAGTCGAAGAAGCTCTTGCAGTTTACCTTAGATGACGGAACGGGCACGGATCGCACGATTTTAAGCGGCATTCACGCCTACTACGAGCCGGAAGAGCTGATCGGGAAGACCCTGATTGCAATCACGAACCTGCCGCCGCGCCCCATGATGGGCATCGAGTCCTGCGGCATGTTGCTCTCTGCCGTCAACAATCTGAAGGACAGCGAGGACGAGGAGCTGCACCTCCTCATGGTGGACAACCACATCCCGGCAGGCGCGAAGTTGTACTGACCAATCGAGAATGAATATAGAGAGAGGTATGCCGAGTCAGAGTAATCTGAGGAGGCGTGCCTCTCTTTTTGGTGGAAGAGAACGCGAACTTGATGGTCAGGAAATACATAGCTTGCTTGTATCGATGTGATGAGAAGGAGAGTACACTGCTGTCAGCGTAGCGAGAGGGATAACGACATGGAGCTCTTTCGATTGCCATGAGTCAGTCAGTGCCAGATGAGGCAGAACTGTCATTCAGCGTCACTTCCTATCTGCGTCACTTGCATGATGAGAAATATTTCGGCAAAGGGAAGACCGGAAAGATGAAAGTAAAGGAGCTGATCGGGCAGGAAAAGGAGCTAAAAAGGTTGAACTCTGGACGGCGGTGGAATACGAGACTTTGATAAGATTGCAAAGAAATACGGCGTGGATTATGCGGTAGTTAAAGATAGGAGACCGGTCTATAAGGTCTTTTTCAAAGCTCAGGATACAGCTGCGATCAATGATCTGTAGCTGATTATACGAAAAAGCAGATGACGATGGGCGCTCGAAAAGCAAGCTGTTCTGGATAAGATTAAGAAGTTCAAGGAAGTCGTGACTTCTATTCTCGCAAGGTTGCAGAAAAGATAAAGGAGCAGGAACGATGAATACAAAAAGTGAAAAGAAAATCATATTGAACATCCCAGCTATTGCTCTGCTGAAAAAACTGAAAACAGATAAAGCCAGAAAGGCGCCCTTGAACATATCAAGTTGGTGGCATTGATGGAGAAGTGAGACTATATTGTCTATAGCTTAGCAGAGTTACAGATTTCAATAACCTTTCTTTTTTTCATGGCCTGGAAAAACGTCTTCTTGAATTTGCTTGAAGATATAGTCAGGTTGCGTCATTTATTGATGAATCTATTGAGGTGGCATTTGCTGGCAAATCATAGAATTTCAACGCAGATTCATTCTGATCAGCGACTAACTCGAATACATCAAACAACGATATCTGAGATAAATCGCAAGACAGAGTTGTGCCACCGGGACCCTGGTTTGAGCCGATATAATTCTTTTTAGGTCTCAGCATAGTGTAACGGATAATGAAGGATCAGCGCCTGTATGCTCGGCGATAAAAATTGCTGGTGATTTTTATTTTTGGTCATTATAAAGATAGCAAAATACAAAGTATTTGCAGAGCCAACGTGTATTTTGTTGGAAATTTCATGGTAATAACCTCCTGGATAATTTGGGATGATTGTAAAATCAGGCTGAACAGGTAAACTGAAAAGTCCATAAGCATCTCTTTGCAGAATGTATGTGCTCAATCATCATTCACAAAGAGAAGACCCTATGGATCAAGTACATTCTACAACTGAACACAGGAAGGGTAAACATCTTTCATTTGAAGAACGTGTTGTCATGCAAACTCGTCTCAAAGATGGATGGACACCCAACAGAATCGCCGGAGAGTTAGGTTGCGCGCCAAACACCGTTCGTAACGAGATCAAACGCGGTACCGTCACTCTTTATAGGGGCAACATCTTCCGTTACAGGCGAAAGTCGGGCAGGCTCCTACGAGAAGAATCGTGAGCTTTGCTGCCGTCACTATGATCTTTTTGAAAAGAGCGCTTTCATCTCTTATGTAGAAGAGCACTTTTTTGAAGACGAATGGTCGCTGGATGTCTGTGCCCACCGCGCTCTGAAGGAGGGAACGTTCACCAGAGAGCAGATTGTCTGCACGAAAACGCTTTACGGCTACGCAGATCTTGGGATTCTGAACATCAGAAACATTGATCTTCTGGAAAAGCTGCATCGCTCACCCAAAAACAGCACGAGTTGGCGAAAACAAGCGAGTTCTGGGCAGAAGCATCGAGGAACGGCCAGCCAGCATCGAAGATTGTACGGAGTTCGGACACTGGGAGGTGGACCTGGTCATCGGGTCAAAAAGCGGTAACGATGACGCACTACTTACTATGATTGAACGGAAGACCCGCGAATACTGGATGATCCGCATACCGGGCCGCGATCCGAACGGAGTCATGGAAGCGCTTCGGGAGGCCAGATCCCAGTACGACGAACACTGGGATGATGTCTTCAAGACGATCACCACGGACAACGGCCCGAGTTCTCACTGTTGTCTGGACTGGAGGACCTGATCCGCAGATTCATCCCTCGAGGGTTGCAGGATCGACAGCTTCACTGACGAGCAGATCTGCCAGATCGAAATCTGGTCAATAGCCTCGAGGAAGATACTCGGTTTACAGTCCCCGGATGAGCTCTTTGAGAACGAACTGGACAGGATATACACCGTGGTCACGTAGCATTCGATAGCACAGGCTGACTGCCCGTCAAGGCAACCTCTGAAGAGCCGTCTGAGGCGGCCTTGACTGTCTGCTCGCTCTGTGCTTATGAATACATAAGAGGAATGTAACCATTCCTCCAGGATAACTCATCCCTGTAGTGCTTAGGACTTATTCAACTGTCAATGTTCAACTTGTTATTGCAATTTGCGTCTGGATAATTTGTGATTAAATTTCACAGAACATATTGCACTGGTACAATAGTCTGTGGTAAAATAATCACAGACTCATTATGCAGCGGGTTCCCAAGAATGCAAGGGAGAAAGGAAAACCATGAAATTAAAAAGTATTAGAAACAAGCTTAAATCTACGTATTGAAAGGGGCAAAGGGATTGATGCTTATCAGCATGATGAAGAGGTGGGAAGGATCCAAAATTCTTTCCATGCGGATATAATTTGCAATGTCGAAGATGAGGCTTCAAAGATGAGGGGTATAGAGAGCAATTGAAGGATTACAGACCTATATTTGGGTTGGAAGATGCACAGCAGCGAGGAAATTCAGTATATGTAAAACTTCACATAAAGCAGAAAAGATAAAAAGTAATGACTGAGCCGCATTTACTACATGTGAAGATATTTTTGAAGAAGATTATCTTAATCTTATTGTTTTGAGAATATTGGTAAGTGATGGTTCCCAGGAAGATTTCAAGGATAGAAAAAACAATTTGAAAAGGTAGTTAGCTACCTGGAATCTATAGAGGATAAACACAATGTCATTTTTAAACTAGCGATTGGGAACCATGGGGTACTAATGATGATGAAGATACGAAGAAGATACAGGAAAGAGTATATACAACTACCAATATATAGTTGAGTTGTTTAGCGAGCATAAAATGTTGCTGGCTCAGATAAAGGCTATTCGTTTAAGGGTTATATGAAAATTGATCATATGGCGGTTTCTGATGATGTCAGAATCTGTAAAGATAGAGTATGTTGATGCTTTTTAAAAAATCTGGATGAGGGTATCGGAATACCTGATCATAAACCCATTCTGCAGAAATAGAGTTGAGCTCAAAGAGATGAAACATGATAAATAAAACAGTAGCGTTTAAGAAATTCATAGAATATCTTAACAGCTAGTAATATCAAGTATTGGCAGGATTTTGATGAAGGCACAATAAGACTAACTATGAGATACGAGGGAATGGAGAACGCTCCTGAACGGGCTGTAGAATCCTGCATCTGGTTTTCGTGACGGTAGGGAGAAGTAAAGGTTTATTATATGGAGTCAGCATCTAAGATCATAAAGGATAGTGAACATTTGATGGAGTTCTATGAGCTATTGAACCATATCAATGCAACGTTCTTTCCGCGTACCGGAGATGGAGTCGGGCAGGGTTTGTAGTGATTCACAGTATCTGTATCTGGAAGATTATATAAAACAGAAGATGGTTATGACGATCTCACATATACACGTTATCCGCATGACTTTTTATGAACTTACGCCTATCGAAACAGCAGACTTTCTAACAATGACCTGCCCGGACTATCTTAATAGGTTAAGCATCGGGATATTTGATTTACTGCTTGGAAAAATCAATATTGAGGAAGAAGAGAAACATAGAAACACAGTTTTCAGAGTAAAAGGTGTTTCCATAGAACATCGGTTGTAGAAATGCAGCCGATGTTTTTATGCTCAAAACCGAAGATTGCTTACCAAAGTCAGCGGATTGCGGACGAAATGTGAACTGATATGAACTACAAAAATGTAAGGCAGTTACAAAAAGCAGCGCGCAGCCGATGTGACTCAATTTCAGTTTAGGGAGGCGAGATGAGCACGAAGGCAAATATTTATAAGGAACACGGAAAAGTCCTCATCGAAGGAAAGGATAGATCTGATCTACACCAGTCATCCCTCAGTTCGAGAACATCATCAAAGGCTATCAGTCAAAGCTGATATACGAGATCGAAGCCGAACAGGAATACAAACCGGCGAAACGAACAGGGTGAACTTGGTGTAAGAATATGAAGATGGGGGCATTACAGTGATACCACTGCCAATCAGGCGGTAGCACATGTGATGCTGGAACAGGCACTTGATTGTGAGGGAGCTTTCCGATTCCGGCATTAAAGGATGTTATGAACAAAAGATGAGGTCATTCAGAAGCACAGAGTGCTGAGGATGATGCGAAGGGAGTACCGGTGCTTTAACGGTCAACTCAGATGCTGAGCAAAGAGAACAGGGAGATCATCATGCCGTACCTGATGCATGAGAAGAATACCTGGTGCGAGCCGGTAACTGATGAGGAATATGCGAAGCTGAGATAATTACGCTTGCATTACGGAAGTTGCTAACGATTACTTGACAGTAACTTTTAGAACACACCGAGGAAAAACCATAGCCGAAAATCAGGAATCCAGTATACTAAAGCCTATGATTTTAAAATATCTCTAATCTAAGTAAGTCCTATGTAGGACAATCAGTATTGAAGAGTATCTTTTCATCTTGAGGAAAAGGAAAAGGCAGCCATTGTGGGAATCAATGGTTCAGGAAAGACTACGTTACTCCGCTGTATTCTGGGAATTGAGGAGGCAGATGAGGGGGGGATTGCATTTTCCAAAGATAAAAAGATGATCACCTTGCAGCAGCAGCATGCGGATATGGAACAGGAAGAGGAAGAATACGAGTCTCTTTCCGGAGGGCAGAAAACCAAGAAGAGGCTGGAAGAAATCCTGATGGAAAAGCCGGATCTTTTGATTTTGGACGAGCCGACAAACCACTTGGATATCGGCTCTATTCAGTGGCTGGAAAAGGTTTTAAAGCGCTATGACGGGGCTGTTCTTTTGGTGTCCCATGACCGATATTTTTTAGATAAAATCGTGACTAAGGTAATTGACCTGGAACGGGGCAAGGCCCGGATGTACCAGGGAAATTACACCGAATATGTGGAAAAGAAGAAAATGATTCGAGAGGCGGAAAAGAAAGGCCTATGAGAATCAGCAGGCGGAAATCAAGCACCAGGAAGCGGTTATCGAAAAATTAAAAGCAGTTCAATGAGAAAAAAGCATCAAGCGGGCAGAGTCTCGAGAAAAAGCTCTGTCCAAGGTGGAGCGACTGGAGTAAACCGGAGGATTTGCAGAATGAGATGCGCCTTTTGTTTATGCCAAGGGAAGCTTCAGGAAATGACGTCTTGATTGCGAAAGATTTGGGAAAAAGCTTTGATGGTAAACGCTTATTCTCTCATGGAACATTTTCCATCCAAAGAGGAGAACATGTGGCGGTTATCGGAGATAGCGGTCCGAAAGACTACGCTTTTAAAGATTTTTAAATGGGCTGATTCAGGCGGATGAAGGAGAGTTTCGCCTGGGCTCCAAAGTGAAGATTGCCTACTATGACCAGGAACACGCAGTTCTCCACATGGAAAAAACCCTGTTTGATGAGATTCAGGATACCTATCCGGATATGAATAACACCAGAGTTCGTAATGTACTGGCAGCCTTCCTTTTTACCGGAGATGATGTGTATAAAAGAGTAGGGGACCTTTCCGGTGGGGAAAGAGGTAGAGTGAGCTTGGCAAAAGCTTATGCTTTCCGATGCCAATTTCCTGATTCTGGATGAGCCTACCAACCACTTGGATATTCAGGAAAGGAAGTTCTGGAAGAAGCCATCCGTAACTATGAGGAACGGTTTTATATGTTCTCCATGACCGTTATTTTTATCAACAGAACAGCCACCAGAATCATGGAGCTTTTTTCCAATCGTTTTGATAATTACATCGGAAATTACGACTATTATCTGGAAAAGAAGGAAGATGTCAGAAGCTATGGGGACAGCCTGCAAAAAGATGTAGTACAAAACACTTGGGTAGACCCTGAGGAATTAAAGAAAAGTGCAGGAGAAAGAGGCAGCCAAGCAGGACTGGGCTTTGCAAAAGGAATTGCCGCAAAGAAAGAAAATGGGAAACTGAGTCTAAAAAGGCGGGAAGAAGAAATCGCTCGCTTGGAAGAAAAATCACGGAACTCTCAACGCCATGGAAGAGGTGGGAAGTGATGCAGGCAGGTTGATGGAACTACATAAAGAACAGGAAGCCGCAGAAGCCTCTCTACAGGAGCAATATGCCATCTGGGAAGAAAGCTCCTTGGCATTAGAAGAGCTAGAAGAGGGATAAAGGGACTGTAAAAACTTTAGAAGAGAGCAGGATAGTTTTGTGCAGTATAGGTCTAAAATCGGGGCACTCGCTCGCTAAGTTCGCCTAACAGGGTAGGGATGCTAAGCGAAAAACTACATGCTATTCGTTTTTGCAAGAGCATGAAAAAGTTTCACATTGTATTGCATTTGTTTGCAAAAGTGATATAATCCTATAAGAAAGCAGGGAGGTGAAAACCATGGCAAAAACGGCGAATATCAATGTCCGTATTGATCCGGAAACAAAAAGCGAGTGGAACAGTTATTTTTCAAGCTTTTGGAATTACTGCAACCGATGCCATCAATATTTTTCTTTCATAAATCACTGATGGAGGGAGGACTTCCTTTTGAAATGAAACAGCCTCGTTTCAACTGGAAACGGAAATGGCGATGGAGGAAGCAAAGCTCATTATGGCAGGAAAAAATTCCCGCCAAGCGTTATGCCTCGGTACAGGAATTATTGGATGAGCTGGAAACAGGGCGGTGAATAATGCTAGAGCTTGTAACCACAGGTGCCTTTCGCAAGGATTTGAAAGTTGCAAAAAAACGAGACTATAATCTGTCTTTGCTTGAAACGGTACTAAATACTCTTTTAGAAGAAAACACCTTGGATCAGCGTTATCACGACCATGCTTTAACCGGAAATTATATCGGGTTTCGAGAATGTCATATCCTGCCGGATTGGCTGCTTATTTATGCAGTAAATAAATCACAACTGATTCTCACAGCTTCAAGTGACGGGGACGCACTCCGATTTGTTTGGGAGATAGGGTACATCTGTTTTGGAAGATGTACCTTTTTATATTAGCCCGCCTTACTCTACATCCTTCATACTCAAGGAAATCTTCTTCCTGGCCACATCCACAGACAAGACCTTCACCTTCACAATATCTCCAAGCTTTACCACATCCAATGGATGCTTCACAAATTTCTTGGAAAGGGCGGAGATATGCACAAGGCCGTCCTGATGCACTCCGATATCCACAAAGGCACCGAAGTCAATAACATTTCTCACGGTTCCCTGGAGAACCATGCCCTCTTTTAAATCTTCCAGTTCCAGCACATCTTCTCGAAGGATGGGGGCGGGAACATCTTCTCTGGATCTCTTCCGGCTTTGCCAATGCCTCATAATATCCTTTAGGGTATATTCTCCTACAGACAGCTTCTGCTCTACCCCCTTTAATCCGCCGGGGAGGGCGGAAAGGATTTTTCCCATTTCTTTTCCTTTTCCGGAGAGGAGTTCATTTTCCGCAATTCCCGCCAATGCCAGCATTTCCTTAGCCACGCTGTGGGACTCGGGATGCACGGAGGTCATATCCAAAAAGCTCTTTCCTCCATAGATTCTGAGGAATCCGGCACTTTGCTCAAAAGGCCTTCGGCCCCTAACTTGGCCACCTTTAAAAGCTCTTTTTCGGGACTTAAAGGCACCGTTTTCTTCTCGAAAAAGCCACAATGTTTTTGGCAATGGTCTTGCTGATTCCGGAAATGTAGGATAGGAGAGAGGCGGAGGCAGTGTTTAAGTCCACTCCCACCTTATTTACACAGTCTTCCACCACCTTGTTTAACTGCTCGGCCAGCTTACTTTGGTTCATGTCATGCTGATACTGCCCACACCGATGGACTTGGGATCGATTTTCAAAAGCTCCGCCAAGGGGTCTTGCAAACGCCTCGCCATGGAGGTGGAGCTTCTTTCTCCCACATCAAAATTGGGGAACTCTTCTGTGGCCAGCTTGCTGGCAGAATATACGGAGGCGCCTGCTTCATTGACAATCACATACTTTACAGGGCTCTTTTTGCTCCTTCAAATAGTCAGAAATCACCTTTCCCGATTCTCTGGAGGCGGTGCCGTTTCCCAATGCAATAATATCCACATGGTGCTTTTGAATCAGCTGATGAATCTTCGCCATAGACTCCTTTACCTGATTTTTAGGAGAGTGGGGTAAATGACGGTGGTATCAGTACCTTTCCGGTGGCATCCACCACGGCAATTTTACAACCGGTACGAAAGCCCGGATCCCAGCCCAGCACAACCTTTCCGGTAATGGGCGCCGCATCAAAAGCTGCTTTAAGTTATCGGAGAAGACCAGGATGGCCCTCGTCCTCCGCCTTTTCTGTCAAAATGTTTCGGATTTCCGTTTTCAATGGAGGGGCAATCAGGCGCTTGTAGGAATCGGCGATAGCTTCCTCCAGATAAGGCCTGCATTTTCCTTTTCTTACTGACTTGCAACTGCTCTTCTATATAATGAAGGATTTCTTCTTCAGGAAAACGGAGCTTTACGCTGAAATTTTTCCTTCTCGCACGATTTAAAGCCAGAATACGATGTCCCGGAATGGATTGGATTTTTTCTTCATAGGAAAAAGTAATTTTCATAGGTCTTACTTTCCGGCGTTACTTCCTTTTCCTTTAGAGAGGAGCAAATGAAGCCCTCCTTCAGACTCTTGTTTCAGAATCCATTCTCTTAAGCGGGCATCCTCGGAGAGTCCTCCGCAAAAATATCCTTGGCGTAGTTTAGTGCATCTGCAGCAGTAAGCACTTCCTTTTCCGGGAAAATGTACTTTTCCGCCTCTGCTTCCGGATTTTCACAGGGTAAAAGAAGAGCCTTCGCCAGTCCTTCAGTCCCTTTTCTCTGGCAATCATGCCTCTGGTTCTTCGCTTGAGCTTATAGGGAAGATACAGGTCCTCCAGACGAACGGCGGTATCTGCGGCCGAATTTCCTTTTTCAATTCCTCCGTTAATTTTCCCTGCTCCTCTATGCTATGGAGAATACTTTCTCTACGTTCTTCCAGCTTTCGAAGATACTGGAGCTTCTCCTCCAGATTTCTCAGCTCTTCATCATTTAAACCGGAGGTCAGCTCCTTACAGTACCCGGGCAATAAAAGGGACGGTATTCCCCTCATCCAAAAGCTGTACCGCCGCCTCTACCTGTTTTTCTTTAAGGACAAATCCTCGCTGATTTTTCTGAATAATATCCATATTTTTCTGCTCTTCTCCTTTTTCGATTTCTTCCTACAGATGAGGCCTGTCATTTCCTACAAGTTCTATCCGTCTGATAGGCTTGCCATTTCCTTTGCACAGTTCTATCCTTCTGTTTAGGAAGAAATAGCTTTTTTAATTCCTAAAAAATAGTTCAAAAAGTCCGCCTAAGTATACAATAGCTTTGTTTTTTTCGAAAGAGAATCCCGGAGATTTTCCCGAAGCGGAAAAGGCATCGGGGAATAAATCGTTTATATGTTTTTTCTGAGCAATCATAGGCATTTTCCTGAGGAACCATACGCATTTTCCTGAGTGCGATAGAAAAACTGTTCACAGCGTTATACTGTAAAGGAAAACTAATCACAGTGTTATACTGTAAAAGAAAACTTTTTACAGCGTTACACTGTAAAAGAAAACTTTTTACAGCGTTACACTGTAAAAGAAAACTATTCATGGCATTATGCTTAAAGAAAACTTGAGTTTGAGAGAAGGGAAAGGAGATTCTATGGAGTTTCGGAAAATCGGAGAGGATTATGTGGTACGTTTAGACAGGGGAGAGGAAGTGATGGAATGTCTTACAAACCTTTGTGAGAAGGAGGGCATTGCCTTAGCCAGCATTTCCGGAATCGGTGCTTCCGATTGTATGGAAGTGGGTCTATATAATGTTTCCGAGAAGAAATATTATCCCAAGGAGTTTACCGGGGAAATGGAAGTTACCTCTTTAGTCGGCTCTGTAACGGAAAAGGACGGAAAGCCCTATCTGCACATCCATGCCAATGCCTGTGATGAAAGAGCTTAGAGGCATTGGAGGACATTTGAAAAATGCAGAATCTCCGGAACAGGGAGAAATCTTCCTTCATACCCTGCCCGGCAAGGTGGGAAGACAGGGAAGACTTAAAGGGACAGACCGGACTGAATGTTTTTTCGTTTGAATAAATCTTTGCGAAAATGGTTTCATCATTGTTCCATAAAGTTTTCAAGAGGAAAAGTGGCTTTCTTCATTCTATTCTGTATGGGAAGAAAAACAGCTGAAAAGTACTGTTAGAATTGACTAACCCTGTGCTTTTATGGGAAACTCCATAAGAGCAGTGAGGAGTAGCATACGCGAAAGCGCTAACAAGTCAACATACTGGCAGGAAGCCTGGCTTGTTTTTAAAATGCGAGACTCATGTATAACGCAAGCTATACATGGAGTCTGTCATAGGATTTTTAAGGTATAGCGAGCAATCGTTATGCCTTTTTTATTGTTTGGCGAGTACCGCTAATGCATCGTGGAGGTTCTCATTTTTAATGAGTGTTACCGGTGAAGTGCGGGAGTTCTTGTAGTGTAGGAGCAGTGTAGAAGAATCACATAAACAGGATTCGACTTGGGTTGAGAATCAGAAATCAAAAGTCAGGAGTGTTATGAAGTTTATCATCAACAGTTTTTTATTGGGAGCAGGGTTGGCTATGGATGCGGTAACGGTTTCCATGGCCAACGGCCTGGCGGAAAAAGGAATGCAGGAAAAGAAGAGGTGGTCTATTGCAGGAGTATACGGCTTCTTCCAGTTTTTGATGCCCCTTTTGGGTTGGATTATGGTACATTGTTTATTGCAGTATTTTCAGAAGCTGGAAAGTCTGATTCCTAGATTTCTTTAGGACTCCTACTTTATATCGGTGGGAAAAATGCTGATTGCAGGAATTCAAAAAAAGGAGGAAGAGGCGGAATCTATTCTGACGAAAAAGGATTTGCTGCTTCAAGGAATGCCACTTCTGTGGATGCGCTTTCTCTGGGCTTTACCATTGCCCATTTTACATTGACGGAAGCGGTACTGGCTTCTTTGATTATCGGAGGGAAACCCTCATCCTTTGCTACTTGCAATAGGGATAGGGAGAAAATGCGGGAACGATTCTTTCCAATAAGGCGGAAATCCTGGGTGGCATTATATTGATTTTGATTGGATTGGAAATATTTTTTTCTTTTAAAGAGGTTTTGTAAATGAAAGAAGCGAGGATAAAAAGATAAAAGACGGTTTAGCGGAGGGAGGATCCCTTTGCGAAAGCGCTTCTTTCCTGGTATGACGAAAATAGGAGGATTCTTCCTTGGCGAGAAGAGCCGGGCCCCTATCACACCTGGCTGTCCGAAATTATGTTGCAGCAGACCAGGGTGGAGGCGGTAAAGGGCTACTATGCCCGCTTTTTATCAGCACTTCCGGATATAAAAGACCTGGCGAATGCGGAGGAAGAAAAAGGTTTTAAAGCTATGGGAAGGACTGGGCTATTATTCCCGGGCAAGAAACCTGCAAAAGGCGGCGCAGAAGATTATGACGGAATATGCCGGGGAGATGCCGAAAACTTTTCAGGAATTAAAGAAGCTTCCCGGAATCGGAGAGTATACTGCAGCAGCTATTGCCTCCATTGTTTATAAGGAAGAAATTCCTGCGCTGGATGGAAATCTGCTTAGGATTTTTTCCCGTTTAACAAGCTACCCCAAGGTGGTGTTGGAGCCGGAGGGAAAGAAGCTGGCCTTTTTTTTTTCAGGAGAAAATGAAGGGATTGACCAGGGGATTTTAAACCAGCTTTAATGGATCTTGGCTCCGGCGTTTGTCTTCCCAAGGAGAGATTGCTTGTAAGTCCTGTCCTTTGGGAGATTTTTGCAGTAGTGCCAAGGCCGGAAACCCTTCGGACTACCCCAAGCTTCCGGAGAAAAAGAAAAGAAAAGTGGAGCAGTACAGCATTTTTCCTGATAAGGCATCAGGGAGGAGCTCATGCTGAAAAAGCAGGGAAAACAAGGGGCTTTTGGCAGGGGCTTTGTGAGTTTTATAAACTGGAAGGCCATTGTTCTGAAAAGGAAGCTTTGGAAGCGGTTGAAAGGCTTAGGTTTAAGACCCTTACGGATTAAAGCTTTGGGGAGGCGAACACATTTTTCACCCACAAGGAGTGGGAAATGATAGGCTATGAGGTCTACTGCGGAGACTTTCAGGAGGAGAGCGGCAAAAGCTAAGAAGACTTGGGAAAAAGCAAGGTTATCGCTTCTATACTAAGGAAGAAATTCACGGAGAGCTCAGCATCCCCTCGGCATTTGCGTACTATAAGCAGTTTTATAAAATTAACAGAATAAAAATTTAATTTGGAGTAAGAAAATCTATAGCTAATTTATGCTATGATTAAGCAGGTTTTAGACGAAGGAGAGGCAAGGCGGGCAGTCTGAGATTTTTGGAGATGAAATTTGGAAAACAGAGTCCAAGAAAGGAGGGAAGATGAAGAAGTACATGGAGCTTTATCGGGAAATGCGACAGGACATTGTAGATGGTCGTTATGGCTTCTCGGAACGACTTCCCTCCAAGCGCCTTCTTTCGGAAGAACAGAGATTTCCTAATTACTGTGGAGCATGCTCTGGCTCTTTTGGAGGAGGAAGGCTATATTGAGGGGAAGGAGCGAAGCGGCTACTTTGTTTCCTACCAGGAAGGCTGTGTTTTTCCTGTAAAGGATGAGGAAGAGGCAGATGAATACAGAGATTTCTCCAAGAAAAAAACAAGCTTTTTCTATGGAACAAATGTCCCTACCCACCATTGCCAAGGCGGTGCAAGAGCCATGAGTAAGTATCAGGAGGAGATTCTGGAAGCCTCTGAAATGCAGGGAAAAGCTTTTTAAGAAAGGCACTAAGGAGTATCTTCGAAGAGGCCGGGGCATCTTTGTGGAGGAAGAGCAAATGATTCTTGGTGCCGGTGCAGAGAACCTTATGCTTTATTAGCACAAATTCTGGGAGAGGAAAAAGCTTTTTGCGGTGGAATCCCCTCCTATGATAAGATGCAAAGCATTTACAAAAAGTCATGGTTTGGACTTGGAGTATCTCACCCATGGGGAAAAAACGGCATTGAAAGTTCTGCTCTGCAAAGAGCCAAAGCGAAGGTGCTCCATGTTACGCCCTTTCACAGCTATCCCACAGGGATTACGGCGGATGCTTCCAAAAGGCGAGAATATCTGGATTTTGCCCGTAGAAATACCGGGGTAATCATTGAAGATGATTATGATTCCGAGTTTTCTCCCTGGGGAAGCCGGAAGATTGCCTCTTCTCCATGGGAGGCGGAGAAAATGTCTTTACATGAACAGTTTTTCTAAAACCATTGGGCCGGCCTTTCGTATGGCTTATCTTTTGCTACCGAAGAAAAATCTAAAAGAAAATCTGGACAAAATCTCCTTCTACTCCTGTTCTGTACCGGTGCTGGAGCAGTGCATTCTCACAGAGCTTTTGGAAAGCGGGGAGTTTGAAAAGGCATATCAATAGGGTAAGAAGAAACAGAAGAATCATAAAAAGACTAAGGAAGAAGCTATACTTTTGCAGAAAAAGGATTTAGGGTGAAAGAAATGGGAAAACACGGACTTTTACTACGGATATTCAAACAGTATCATATTGAATGGGTTTGGTATATTACGAAGGAGATGAGCTATTTAATATTTTTTGCTGCGGGAATTTTTGCGATAGACCAGCTTTTTAAATATGCCATAGACAGTGAGCCGAAGGAAAATTTCCCAGAGATTTACCGGGAACGAAGAAGCTTGTGCAGATTCGAAGAGCCCACAATCCGGGATTTTCCATGGGAAGACTGGGAAAATATCCTAAGCTGGTAAAGACTCTGTCCCTGCTGGCCACACTTTTTTTGATTTTCGCTTTGCCCTATATGAGCATTATTTTTAGGGATGGCTTCTTTTTGCAAAAATGGGGTACTGCCATGGTGATTGGAGGAGCTTCTTCCAATACCTATGACCGTCTTGTTAAGGGAGAGGTAACAGACTATATCAATGTTCGCATTTCCTTCTTGAAAAATGCCATCATCAATATAGGAGATATTGCCATTTACTTGGGAGGAATGCTCTACGGTGTGGGAGTGATGATTGATTTACTGAAGAATAAATAAGAAGAGCTTTCCAAGTACAAAAGGCTAGGAGATAAAAAGTTTTAGTACAGCTTTTGTTTGGCCATGTTGTACCGGCGTGAGAATTAGAGTTTTGAAGAAAAACTTGTTTATATAAAAATATAAAACTAAAGTGTATGAAAAGAAAAAGCATAAATAATAGTGGAATAAATTTCTTTTTAAAAAAATAATGGTAGAAAAACCTAATCATTTTGTTAAAATGGGGAAACAGCAGAAGAAAAATCCATGAGTTTTTGACAAAATTTATGGTTTCACGAGGGAGGAAGATATGAATACTATGTTTATGCTGGTGCCCGTATTGGGCGTATTGGGTCTTTTGTTCGCTTTTTTTCAGGCACAGAAGATTCAGAAGGAAGAATCCGGTAACGAGAGAATGCAGGAAATAGCTCATGCGATTGCAGAAGGAGCGCAGGCATTTCTCTTTGCGGAATACAAGATTCTTCTTTTTTTTGTTTGCAGCCTTTTCCTTTGCATCGGCTTAGGAACAAGAAGCTGGCTTAGCGGAGCGGCCTTTGTCTTCGGTGCTTTGCTTTCCACATTGGCAGGATATTTCGGAATGCGTTCCGCAACCGCAGCCAATGTTCGTACAGCAGAGGCGGCAAGACAGTCCGGAATGAAGAAGGCTTTATCCATTGCCTTTTCCGGCGGTTCCGTAATGGGAATGTCCGTGGCAGGCTTCGGTATTTTCGGTTTGGGACTTTTCTACTACTTCACTAAGGATGTAGGTGTGCTTTCCGGATTCTCCTTGGGAGCTTCCAGTATCGCCCTTTTCGCCCGTGTAGGTGGAGGAATCTATACCAAGGCGGCTGACGTTGGAGCAGACCTTGTAGGTAAGGTTGAGGCGGGAATTCCTGAGGATGACCCCAGAAACCCTGCGGTTATTGCGGATAATGTAGGTGATAATGTAGGTGACGTTGCGGGAATGGGAGCTGACCTTTTCGAGTCTTATGTAGGTGCTTTGGTTTCTGCCATGACCTTAGGCGCACTGGCTTTTCAGGATAAGGGAATTGCCTTCCCTCTGCTTCTTGCAGGATTATCCTTACTGGCTTGTATCTTAGGAAGCTTTTCCGTAGTAATGATCGGTGGAGAAGATCCCAGTAAGGTATTAAAGACTGCCAGCTACTCTGCTGCAGCGGCAGTTATTGTCTTTGCCTTTGGTCTTTCCAACTATTTCTTCGGAGACTTCCATGCGGCTTTGGCTGTAACGGCAGGCTTGATTGCAGGATTATGTATCGGCGCCATTACCGAGTATTACACATCTTCCAGCTATGCTCCTGTAAAGGAAATTGCGAAGCAGTCTGAAACCGGATCTGCTACCAATATCATTTCCGGTATGGCAATCGGAATGCGTTCTACTGCTATTCCTATTTTGCTCATTTCTGTAGCAATTTTTGTATCCTTCAGTCTTTTAGGACTTTACGGTATTGCTTTATCTGCTGTGGTATGCTTTCCACAACAGCAATCACTGTTGCGGTAGACGCTTACGGACCAATCGCGGACAATGCAGGCGGTATTGCCGAGATGGCAGGCCTGGAAGAGGGCGTTCGTAAGATTACCGACCAGCTGGATGCTGTAGGAAATACAACAGCGGCTATGGGTAAAGGGATTTGCTATCGGTTCCGCAGCTTTAACAGCTCTTGCTTTATTTGCTTCCTATGCAGAAGCTGTACAGTTAAAGAGCATCAATGTTTTTGGACAGTAGGGGTATGTATCGGACTCTTTATCGGTGCTATGCTTCCCTTCCTTTTCTCTGCATTTACCATGAGCTCTGTAAGTAAGGCAGCCTTTGCCATGATTTCAGAGGTTAGAAGACAGTTTAAAGAGAAGCCGGGCATTATGGCAGGAACAGATAAGCCTGACTATAAGACCTGCGTAAGTATTTCTACCCGTGCGGCTTTAAGGGAAATGATTGTTCCCGGTGTACTGGCTGTTATTGCACCGCTGGCTATCGGATTACTTCTCGGTGCAGAGGCTCTTGGCGGACTTTTGGCAGGATCTTTGGTTTCCGGTGTTATGATGGCAATCTTTATGTCCAACTCCGGTGGAGCATGGGACAATGCTAAAAAGTACATTGAGGAAGGAAACAACGGCGGAAAGGGTTCTGAAACCCACAAGGCAGCGGTAGTAGGAGATACGGTAGGAGATCCTTTCAAGGATACTTCCGGACCTTCTATCAATATTTTGATTAAGTTAATGACTGTTATTGCTTTAGTATTCGCTCCACTCATTATGTCTCTTGGCGGAATTTTTATAAAAGTGCTATACTATGGGGAGTATTCTTTATAAGTTGTTTATAAAAGATAGGACAAAATAGCTAAAATACTCCGATAGTTAAAAATACTTTTGTAAAAAGAACGAAGTATTTCCTCGAGGCTTTAGGGAGAAGAGAGGGAGGGATACTTTGAAACAGAAAAAGCATTGTCAGATACAATGGCCATTTATCCATTTCGGTGGATAGGTGGCTTTTTGTTTTTAACGAGTATCGTCGGCAAAGCCTGTGATATAGCGTTATTGACAGGGGATAAACAGAGTCGTCCTGTGTTTTTTTGGAAGTATTTTGGAGACTCTGCGGAATGTTCCGCCTTCGGAGTAGTTTGCCCCATAGAAGAGGAGGCTTCGTATGAAAATCAAAATTGGCTTAGTGCCAAGACTGATCATTGCCATTATTTTGGGTATTCTTGTTGGTCAGTTTTTTTCCCGCTGTGGTTCTGTAGAGGTATCGTTACTCTTTCAGGCGTTTTTAGTAGCTTTTTAAAGTTTGTAATTCCTCTAATGATTCTGGCTTATGTTACCATGGGAATTGCAGACCTGTCTCAAGGAGCAGGGAAGCTTCTCCTGATTACTGTTTGCCTGGCTTACGGTTCTACCTTGGTAGCAGGAACTGCATCCTATGTGGTATCCAGTAACCTTTTCCCAAGCTTTATGTCTCCGGATGCTCTGGATCAGATTGCAAAGACTGCGGATAATTCCGTTTCCGGATACTTCAGCATTGCCCTTCCTCCACTTTTGGATACTTTATCCGCAGTGGTATTGGCCTTTATCATGGGACTTTGCCTTTCTTCCATGAAGGGAAGGAAATCGGACACGACCTTTACAATACCATGAAGGATTTTTCCGGCATTATTGATAAGGTACTGCATACCGCCATTATCCCTCTGCTTCCTTTATATATCATGGGAACCTTTGTGGATATGACTTATTCCGGAAAGACCTTTGCTATCCTGAGCATCTTGTGGAAGGTATTCTTAACCGTAATCTGCATGCACTTAATCTACATCACTGTGCAGTTCTTTATTGCAGGAACCATTGCCAAGAAGAACCCGATTACTTTGATTAAGAATCAGATTCCGGGATATACAACCGCTTTGGGAACCCAGTCCTCCGCAGCGACCATTCCTGTAAACCTGGAGTGTGCAAAGAAGGATGGGGTATCTGAGCAGATTCGTAACTTCGTAGTACCTCTTTGCGCCAACATTCATATGTGCGGATCCATGATTACCATCACAGCCTGCGCAACAGCGGTATGTCTGATGAACAACCTTCCGATTTCCATCGGAACCGTTGTACCCTTCATTATGACTCTTGGTATTGCTATGGTTGCAAGCCCCGGTGCTCCCGGTGGATCTATTATGACAGCACTACCTTTCCTCTATATGATTTTCGGTAAGGAAGCAGGAGATCCTAATGGCCCCATCTGCGCTATCATGGTTGCTTTATACATCACCCAGGACTCCTTTGGAACCGCTTGTAATGTATCGGAGACAATGCCATCGGCGTTGTGGTCAATGAGATTAACGAAAGACTTTTTGCCAAGAAGGCTTAAGAAGCATGATTTGATAGTTATAAAAGAGTGGAATGCCCGAAAATTCGGGTGTTCCACTCTTTTCTATATAAAAATAAAACTTACACCTACTTACACCCCTAAGGTGTAAGAAAGTGAAATGAAAAATAAGGAGAAAGTGTTAAAGTAAAAATTAAGTATTTTCTGTATGCAAGGAAGACTCACTATGAAAGTTCTTCGCTTCATACCGAATAAATTTTAGGTCAAGGAGGAAAAAATGTTTAGACGAAGATGTGCAATGGCATTGTCGCTACTTTTAACGCTTTCTTCTATCTTTCCTGCAAGTGTGTTTGCCAAGACTTTTAGCAGAGCAAAACAAGATGCTTGTTCAAGAGGAAGAGGAAGAGGAACTTGTAGGGGCGGAGGAAATGACTGAAGCAGAAGACTCGGGTTCTTCAAAGCTTTTCCAAACTTTGGGAGACAGGGAAGTTTCCTTTTATCAAAGTGAAATTGTGGATGGTATTGTTGTAACAGTTACTGCGGATGTAGGGGTATTTCCTGAGAATGCCAGATTAAAGGTGAAGAAGCCTTCCAAAGAGACAGAAAAAGGTGGAAAGCGCTGTAGAAGAGAAGCTGGAAGAAGATCAGGATCTGACCCATAGCCTTATCCTGGATATCAGTATTCTTAATTCGGAAGGAGAGGAACTTCAACCGGATACGGATAAGGGGAGAAGTCAAGGGTACAATTTGAACAGCTGAACTTTTACGGAAGAGGCAGAACAGGAGCTGGCGGTTTATCACCTGGATGAGCCTGAGGCGGAGGTAGAAAAAGCTGGAGGGACTGAAAGTTGACTCGGAGAGTAAGAGTCTGGAGATTTCTGCAAAGCATTTTTCGCTCTTTGTAATCAGTTTGATTGATAAGAAGCAGGCTAACAGTTCTTCTATAGCTTTTAGACTTAGGAAGTAGTCACAATGTCAAGGAATTGTTTAATAATTTGGAATCAAATAGATTCTTTTACTCAGTTAAGGAAATTAAATCTTTAAATGAAGATATTCTTGCTGTAGAGAAAGAAGAGCAGAATACTTTATTACGGGTAAAAAGGCAGGAAGTGGAAGGATAGAGATAAAAGTCCATGGATGAAAGTATTCGATATCTGGATTTTATCGTACAGAATGCCATCTATTCCGGAAGAATCGGAAAAAAATATAGACTATATATTGACCGGAAAAGATAATAACCTAACCCTTACCATAAGGGATATGGGGATACTGACTTTAGAGAAACAGCACCTTGGCAGGTATTTAGAAATCAGATTAGTACAGTTGTTTTTGGAGGAGGGCATACAGCGTTTTGATATCGATGAGGGCCTTTAAAGGGAATGCCGAATTTAAAGAAGGCTTCTTTACCTTCTACATTAAAAGCTTGATTCCTGGAGAAGCATTTTTATCAGTCCAATCAGCTGGGGATGTGACGATTCCTGCTCTGTTAGGAAATAGGGAGCAGAGCCTTTGTAAAGACTGGAGGAAATAAGAATAAGATTAAAAATCTTTCTTCTTATAAATTAAAAAGCCAGGAGGAGATTGAGAATAGAATGAGTCATTATGACTCTCGTTATACTGGTGTGGAGCAAAGTCCGGAAGCAGACTCAGATAAGATTGTTTCTTTTTGAATTCGAGGGACTAAAGCTATGGACTTTTTCAGGGGAAAATAGCCTTTTTGGAATTATCCTCTGCTTAGCCGAAAAATCAGGTAGTTATAGTACTGCAGATATAGATTATTATCTCTACAGAACTGATAATCCTACTGAACAGGTGGAAGAAAGTACTTTTAAAGACTGCAGAAGGAGTATGGAATATTGATTTAGCAATGCAAGGAGACAAGTCTATACTGAATTTGTCCGTTGGCAATAAAATGGTGCAAAGAGAATTGCAGTATGATCGTCGCTTTGACCTTAGTACTTGGGAGGCCGGAAAAAGCTATAGCTGCTATGTTCTGGCAGTCATAAAGGAGGAAGGGAAGGAGAAGTACAGGAAGGTTTCTCCGGCTTTCACCATTTCGTTAGCTAATGCAACAGAACTACCCGCTCAAGAAGGGATATTACTTGGAGTATCCGCCCCAAGAATCCGGGAGAGTTTAAGCAGCCCTTTGTTCTTACTATTGGAGGACAGGGAGATATACTGGATTGTAATGGAAAGAATGGGGACAGACCTTGGGTTAAGCTTTTAAAGGCCCTTGACCACCCCGCTATGGAGCTGGACTTACAAGAAGGAATTACCAGCATTGGTTATGATAACTTTAAAGATGCTAAGATTATTGGAGATATTAATTTCCCAGACTCCATAAGAACAATAGGATCCAATACCTTTTGGATGGCAGTTATTGATGGAAATATTCATTTTCCCAAAAATCTAAAAGAAAATAGAGTTTAATGCTTTTGACAGGATTTACTATACCGGTGACATTAATTTACCGGAGGGTTTGGAAGAAATAGAAGAGGGAGCGTTTTATGGAAGGAACAGTAATTCGGTAGTACTTACACTCTGTCGGAGTTGAGGAAAAACTGATTCCCAATTCCTCTATAGGAACCATAACCATTCCATCTACAGTAAGAAAAATCGGAGAAACAGCATTTTTACAAGGAAGATATGGGCATTAACGGAAAGAATAAAATTATTAACCATTCTTCAGTAAAAGCTTAGCGATCGTCATGCCAATCTCTCTTTACCGACTTTACCCTGGATAATTCCGGAGAGGAAAGTATCATAAAGCCAAAGAGTAAAAATACAGGCTCTTCTTCTAGTGGCTCTCATGGAGGAGGCGGCGGTGGAGGAGGATCTTCACATAGCGGAGGAAACTCTTCCTATAGTGGTAGCTCTAAGCCCATAGTGAATCAAGACAGTAAGCCCAAGGAGGGAACCGATAGGGCTGACTGGCAGAAGGACAGTAAGGGCTGGTGGGTGAAGAATGATGACGGCTCTTATCCTAAGGATGAATGGAAGAAGATTAACAATAACTGGTACTTCTTTGATAAAGAAGGCTATATGTCCATCGGATGGATACAGATTAAGGATGCCTGGTACTATCTGGACAATACGGACACGGAAAACGGTGGAAAGATGAATACCGGTTGGAAGTATATCGGAGAACAGTGGTACTACTTTGGTACCGAAGAAGGAGAGATGCAGGAAAGATGAGTACCGGATGGAAGTATATCAGTGGAAAAATGGTACTATCTAAAACCCTGAAGCAGGTGCTAACAACGGAAAAATGCTTTTTAATACTGTGGTGGACGGCTATACTCTGAGGGTCTGACGGGGCATGGGATAACCGACCAAGGCAGGCGAACTAAAAGACATTATCCTGAGAAATAGACCGGAAAAGTAAAGGCCGAATAAGGATGTTCGAGATTTACAAGTAGTTATACAGAACAGATAAAAAAACCCCATAAAAGAATTAAGGAAAAAGGGAGTGTGCCGGTCATACTCCTCTACCCTGACTATGGTATATTTTACAAAGAAATAACTTGGTTTTTGCATGGAACTAAAGATTTACCGCAAGGAGAAAAAAGGAAAACATTTTCCCGGATTGGCTTGCGTAGGATATAAACACTAAGTTGAGCTATCAAAAAAGGAGAGCTTATGAACGTTTTCAACATTATTGGTCCGATTATGATTGGACCCAGCAGTTCCCATACCGCAGGAGCGGTTCGTTTGGGGAGAGTAGTAAACAAGGTGGCAGGCTCGGATGAGTTTAAGGAATTGGATATTGAGCTGTCCGGTTCCTTTGCCAGAACCTACAGAGGGCATGGAACAGATAGAGCTTTGCTTGCCGGCATTATGGGCTATCACAGCTATTCCGAGGAGATTCGGGATGCGTTGCAGATTGCCAAGGATAGGGGCATTGATTATCGTTTTATTGAAAATGATATTCCGGGAGCTCACCCGAATACCGCTCGAATTCATTATCTTCTGCAAAATGGCCAGGAGGGTACGGTGGAAGGCGCCAGCATCGGAGGGGGAAACATCCGGGTGGATGTGATTAACGGCCTACGGGTGGACTTCACCGGGGAAAGCAACACCATTATGGTTTTGCATAAGGACAAGCCGGGAATGATTGCGCTGGTAACCCAGATCATGTATGAGAAATATAAGGACTTAAATATCGGAAATTTCCGTCTGAGCCGTCCGGAAAAGGGAGGAACTGCCTTGATGACCATTGAAATCGACCAGATGCCTCCGGAAGAACTGATGGATGAAATCAAAAAGCTTCCCAATGTAGAGAATGCTCTCTTGATTCGTGCCATTTAAGTTTTATTCTATACAGCTTTAAATAATATTTTGAAGAAACAATACTTTTAAAGAAACAATGAGCTTATTATAGAGGGTTGAAAAGAATTGCCGCAAGGCTATGGGGCCGTCGGATAGCACGGAATGCTAGCCTGCAAGGAAACGAAGCCTGCGGTAGGAGGATAAAATGATTAAATACGATACCATAAAAAGAGATTTTGCGATAAGGCGGAGGCCAGAATCAAAAATCAGTGAGCTCTGTTTGGAAGACCAGTCAGAGCAGATGGGACTCTCTAAGGAAGAAATTTATGATATGATGGAGAAAAACTTTGATGTGATGGTGGACTCCGTGGAAAAGGGAAGCGATAAAAATCTTCGTTCCACCTCAGGACTTACCGGAGGAGAAGGAGCCACCATGCTGGAATACTCTCAAAAGGCCAATGGAGGGCTGATGGGAGAGTTTATGACCAAGGTCATCGGAAGAGCTATGTGCGTTTCCAACTGTAATGCTGCCATGGGAAGAATTGTGGCTACTCCTACGGCAGGCTCCTGCGGAATTTTACCCGGATGCCTGGTGTCCATGTATCAGGATAGGGGCTACAATAAGAAAGACATTGTTATGTCTATCTTTACGGCAGCTGCCTTCGGAATGGTAATTGCCAAGCAGGCTTCTATTGCAGGAGCAGAAGGGGGCTGCCAGGCTGAGTGCGGTTCCGCCTCCGGTATGGCAGCAGCTTCTCTTGTAGAACTGATGGGAGGAAGTCCCAAGGCCTGTGGAGATGCTTTTGGGCATGTCTTTGGTAAATCAGATGGAGCTTAGTTTGTGACCCGGTAGCCGGCCTTGTGGAGATTCCCTGTATTAAAAGAAATGTCTCCGGCGTGGTCATTGCCTTTTCTTCTGCGGACATGGCTTTAGCAGGGGTAGAATTAAAGATTCCTGTGGATGAGTGTATTGCCGCTATGAAATCTGTGGGAGACAGCATGTCCAGTACCTTGAAGGAAACGGCTATGGGCGGCTTGGCTGCCAGCCCTACCGGTATTCGTTTAAGAAAAGAAGTCTTTGGCGAGTAAGCATATTGCATTTTTCTTAAGACTTTTATTCTTTCCGCTTTTCTGACTAGGCAAGAGGAAAAAGAAGGACTTACAATAGATAAGATTTTTGTTGGAAAAGAGCAAGGAAAAAAAGGAATAGAAAGGACGACAGAGGACAAACTCTGTAGATAGTACAAGAGAGATGAGAAAGATAGATAGAGCTTTTACGAGAAAGAATTTTTCAAAAATAGCCCTTGGATTTTTATTTTCCGGATTTTTGACATTTTCCCTGTCCGGAAACAGCTATGCCTTGGATCGCTTCTTAGCAGGAACCCATGGAAACGGAATTCCTATCGGGGGAAAGACTGTGGAAGAGGCGAAGGCTTATCTGGAGGAGAATACAGTCAAAACTATGTCCTGTATTTAAAGGGGGAGAGAAGACGGAAGAAATTTCCGGAAAGGAAATCGGCTATCGCTTGCAGGCGGCTACCAACCTTTCCGAGATTTTACAAAAGGAAGCGGAGAGCGGTGAGCAGGGAAGCCCGGACCGTCGTATCGACTTTTCTTTAGAGGGAAGTACGGCAAGTTATGATACGGTGAAATTAAAGGAAAAACTGGAAGCTCTTTCCATGGTGAAGGATGCCAAGGAGACCAGAACTGCTACGGTGATTAAGGAAAATGGTGTTTATACCATTGTCCCGGAGCAGGAAGGAAATTCTCTTAACTGGGACAGGCTTTGGGCAAGGGTAGAAAGAGCTCTGCAAAGAGGGGAAAATACCATTCTTCTGTCCGATGAGGGGATTTACGAGGAAATTACCCATAGAAAGGCGGATTTAGAGGGCAAGGTAGAGGCCATGAATAAGCTTTCCTCTGTAAGCATTGTGACCAATATCTTAGGAAATTTGGAGACTTTGACCGGAGAACAACTTCAGGAGCTGGTTACCGGAGTGAATGCCCAGGGATTAAGTTTTGATGAGGATAAGCTTTTAGCCTACGCCCAGTCTTTGGAAAATAAATATGGAAATGCAGGAAATACCGTATCCTTCCATTCTGCCAGTGGAAAAGACATTGCCATGAATACTCCCTACGGCCTGCATATCAATGTGCCGGCGGAGAAGGAAGCCCTTCGGGCAGCTATTTCCGGCTTGCAGAGTTTAGAGAGAGCCGGTGTATAGCTATAGACCTGCTCAGTATGCGCAGCCTCAGTTTGGCAATACTTTTGTGGAAATCGATCTTGGTTTACAGCAGGTTTATTACTACGAAAAATGGGGCTTTGGTTTGGGAGAGCCCTACCGTAACCGGAAAAGTGAGTGCAGGCAACGCAACTCCCAGCGGTGTGTTTTTTCTGAATGGGAAAGAGGCTAACAGAATTTTACGAGGAAAAATAGTGAACGGAAAGCCGGAATATGAGGCTCCGGTTTCTTGTTGGATGCCTTTTAACGGAAATATCGGAATGCATGATGCTTCTTGGCGTTCCAAGTTCGGCGGCAATATCTGTAAACAACGGATCTCATGGCTGTATTAATCTGCCAAAGAATAAGGCGGCAGAGCTTTTTCGCCAGAATCAGAAGGGATGCCCTGTGTGAGTGCACCAGTAAGCAGAACTTGGCAAGAGTGAGAAAGAAAAAACTGTAGTGCTTAGGAAAGATTTCCGCAATGCAGTTTTTGTACTGAAAAAGAAAAAGCTGGATAAAAAGAAGAAAATCCTCTAAGATAGTGTCCTCAAGACCGGGGTGGAAGATCCGGAAAAGAAGAGCCGGAAAAAAATACCGGAGTAGTAAAAGGCATAGCAGTTAAGAAGTAGAAATAAAGAAATAGCAGTTACGAAGTGGATATATAGAAATAGGAGGAGCAAGCATGAAAGAGAAAGATATTTTTAATTAGAAGATATATCGGCATGCTGGTAGGGGTATTGAGTGATTTCTATAGGAATTGCCTTATTTAAGAGTCTCATCTTGGAAAATGACCCGATTTCCGCCTTTAACATGAGACTGGCAGAAATCTTCGAATTTCTTGGGACAGCAAAACCTTATTGCCAATGTTCTATTTCTGATTTTACAAATCTCCTTTGGAAGAAAAATATATCGGTGCCAGGGACCTTCGTGAACGGTGTGTTGGTGGGCTATGTCGTAACTTTCTTCTACGGACTTTTTAACAAAAACTTCGGCTATGCGGAAGAACATGGACTCCTGGTGCAGCTCCTTTGGGTCAGTATTGCGGTGGTGGTGACTTCTTTTGGGGTGTCCTTGTATCAAACTGCAGACCTGGGTGTGGCTCCCTATGACTACCTTTCCCTGGGACTTCGGGATAAAACCAAGAAGCATTACTTTGGCTGTAGAATGTTTACAGACGGCTTGATGGCTTTAGGAACTTTTCTGACCGGAGGGCTTGTGGGAATCGGTACTCTGCTTTGTGCCCTTTTGCCTAGGGCCCTTTGTGCAGTTCTTTAACCTTCATTTTTCCGAAAAAGTGGATAGGCTATGTTCCTGTAGGGGATAAGGCAGAAGAAGAGCGGGATAAAGAGCAAAAGTAATCCGAAGTATAGACACAGAAAAAGTTGATTTGAGTTTATGGCTAAAAATATAGAACTATTTACCAAAGAAGGCTAAATTTCCTCTCAAAATAAGAGAAAGTCAGAATTTCGTAAAAAAACACAGGATGAATTTGTAATAACACTAGACGGTTTTTGTAAGAATGCGTTAGTGAATCTTCATCTTGTGTTTTTATTTTCGCCACATTTGCTTCCTAAAATGGCAAACTGTAACACAAACCCTAAAGGAGATTTTATGCAGGAAGCAAATTTTACAGTAAATACAACTTTGACAGAAAGAGAGGAACTTGTGAAAGCAGGAGAATAGAGTAAAGGATAAGAAAAAGAATTTTGGAAGAAAAGGCTTAGCTTTTGCCCTTGCTCTGATGAGTCTTAGTATGACATCCGCATTTTCCGGTTTTGCCAGCCCACAGGAAGAAGAGCTTTTGGTATTTTCCGAGGAGGGAGCCATCATTTCTCAAGAAGACCAGAGTGTATCTTTATTTTCAGAGGATATTCTGGCGGGAGATACTGTAAGTAAGAGCCAGCAGATTGTAGATTATGCCAGCCAGTTTATCGGAAGACCCTATCGTTACGGTGGAGTAAGTCTTCTTCACGGATCGGATTGTTCCGGTTTCTTAATGGGAATCTTCGGACACTTCGGTATCGGACTTCCCCACTCCTCCGCTGAGATTGGAAGCTTGGGAGCCAATGTAGGATCTTTGGCAAATGCGATCCCCGGAGATGTTTTAGCCTATTCCGGTCATGTAGGAATCTATCTTGGAAATGGAAGAATGCTCTCCGCATTGAATTCCCGCTCCGGTGTAACCATCGAATCCGCAACCTACAAACCTATAAAATCTATTAGAAGGTTCGTATAAAAATGTTTTTCTTTAAAAATAAGAAAAATAGCTTATACTGTTTATCATACCGCCGATAATGATATCAAAGGAAAAAAATTCATTAAGAATTTCTCCCTCAAAGAATTATCAAGTTCTCCTAGTAGAATGTGTGTGATAAAAAAAGTCCACGAAAAGGTAGCAAATGCGGCAAAAAGCCCCGGAATGCTGAGTTTATCAGCGTCCCGGGGCTTTTTGATTTCAGATATTTCGAGAAACTCTTACTGAATTCTGAAAAACTCTTACAGTTCTATGGACTGTATTGCATTTGTCCTTGGAAAGCTGATAAGCTAGCAAAGTTAGAGAAGATGGAGGAAGTATGGAATTTCAGAAGAAAGGGCGAAGAATCGCCATCCTATCTGCTTTATCCTTAAGTCTTGCATGTGCACAGCTTTCCGCATATGCTGCAGGACCGGGAGACAGCTTAGGAAAAAATGCAGGGAATAGCACAGAAAGCAGTACAAATCAGAACAGTAGCGGAAGCTCCTCCCAGGGAGATTTAGATTATTCCGGTTGGTACGGATATACCAATGCGGACGGTTCCGACTTAAAGTATCTGGAAAAGGGAACAGAGGTTTCCAAGTTCCAAAATGAAAACGGTCCCATTGACTGGGAGGCGGCCAAGAAGGACGGATTGGACTTCGTTATGATTCGTCTTGCCTACGGAACCAAGGAAGATGCATATTTTGATGAAAATGTAAAGGGAGCCCAGAAGGCCGGTATAAAGGTGGGAGCATACCTTTGCTCCACTGCCAAAAATATGGATGAGGCCCTGGCAGAGGCAAAGCTTACCGTTAAGAAGATAAAACCCTATAAATTTGAATATCCCGTGGCCTATGATTTGGAAGTAAACTCCATGCTTTCCGAGGGATTAAGCAAGGAAGGGCTAACCGCCATGACCAATGCGTATTGTAAGATGGTTAAGAAGCCGGTTTTATCCCCATGGTCTATGCCAACAAGACTTGGCTGACCAAGCACATGAACTTATCAGACCTGCCCTATGATGTATGGTTTGCGGCTTACCCTCTGGATCGGGTTTATCGTCCGGTGGAGGGCAGTGCCACCACCATTTGGCAGTCCAGTGAAAAGGGTGTTGTGCGAGGCATCAAAGGGAAAGGTCACCACGGAATTTTTCCTGGAAGGCTTATGGCGGCGGAAATCGGTGAAAAAATGCCGGAAAGTCCGAAATAAAAGTGACAACAGCTCCGGAAGTAAGGGAAGCAGTAGCGGAAACAATGCAATAGCAGCAATAATAACAGCGGAAATAACAGCAATACTGCTAATGGCGCTAACAATGGCAATAACAGTAGCGGTAATAGCAGTAATGCCGGCAACAATAGCGGAAAAAATAACAGCAACAACAGCAATAACAGCAATAGCAACAACAATAACAACGGCAACAGTAACAATGCCGGAAACACCGCTCTAAACAAAGAGGAAAAACAGCAGCATCAGCAGTAACGGACCTGCCGGAGAAGCGAAGAACAGCGATAACGGCTGGGTGCAAAACATCCCCGGAAAATGGCAGTACAAGGAAAAACGGAAAGCTTTGTTAGCGGCTGGAAGAAGATTTTCCGATAAGTGGTATTTATGGACGGAGAAAGGCAATATGCAGACCGGTTGGGTGAAGGATCAAAACAACTGGTACTATCTGGACGGGCAAAGGTGCCATGAAAAACCGGCTGGATCAAAGAGCAAAATACCTGGTACTACCTAAAGGATAGCGGTGCTATGGCAAAGAACTGGCAGAAGCTTTCCGGAAAAATGGTGATTGGCTGGCGGAAGACGGGGCTATGCGAACCGGCTGGAAGAATATCAACAATCTATGGTATTATATGGAAGATTCAGGAGCCATGGTGGAAAACACCACAAGAAACATTAACAGGGTAGAGTATCGCTTCGATGCTTCCGGCGTTTGGCTTCATAAAGAAGAAAAATCCTTATAATAGGAATGAAAGAACTCGTCGATGAAGATAAGGAAAATGAGGCTTCTCTTCCGAAGAAATGCAAGTTAGGCATTTGCCGGAATTCTTCATTTTTATAAGAAGAGATAGAGTAAAAGAAAGAGGAAAAGGATATGCTAAAGAGAAAGGAAATATTTTTCAAAACAGCAGGAAAGAAAGCTTTGATGCTGGGACTGGCCATCTGTGCATTGTGGAGCGTTCCCGCATTTGCAGAGGATAAGCCGGTAAGTCGTGTACAGATTGATATCAGTCCTAGTGAGGATTTGGAGCTGGAGTCCGGAAAGACCTATGCCAAGCCTGAGGCTGTGGCTATGGACAGCGGATATGAAGTTTCCGGTTTTTCCATTGACGGAAAGAACCAGGGTTCTCCCAAGAAGCCCTATACCTATACCATTTCCGTAAAGGCGGAAGGCGGAAATGTTTTCGATGACAATACTGTGGTAGAGGTTCGCGGTGCCTATGAGATGGCAGTAACCGAGAAGTCCAAGAACAGTATCAAGATTAAGGCAAATGCCTATCCCTTTACCATTTTAAAGGAGCCCACAAACTTCAGTCAGGAGGGCACCAGCATTAAGTGGGGGAAGGTAGAGTACGCCAGCGGCTATGATGTGGTGATTTACTATACCACCAAGAATGGGGACGACAAGGTGGCGAAGAAGTCCGTAAACGGAACCCACATTAATGTAAAGTCCTACTCTGAAAATGGTAAGGAATTTGACCATATCGCGGTAAGAGCAAAGTATGATAAGAAGGACGATTTGGCGCAGTATATTGCGGACTCTCAGTATGTGGATCCCTCCGGAGATGTGGATGGAGAGTATTCTGATGACGGATACATTTTCAATCTTGTCACGCTGAAAGCAAAGGGAGTTAGTAAGGGAAGCTTTAAGGAGTACAGTGCCAAGAAAAAGAAGAAGACCGCAGCGGAGAAGGCAAAGGAAAATAAAAGAGACCTTCCAGCGATTACTATAGCAATACAGAGGATAGCAACAGCAGTTCCAGCGGACCTGCCAATACCGTTTTAGGCTGGAGACAGAACGGAGAGGACTGGTATTTTGAGGAAAAATGGCCGTCTTGCTAAGGGATGGAAGCAGGTCAATAATAACTGGTATTTCTTCGATGAGGATGGAAAAATGCTTACAGGCTGGAGAAAGATTGGCGAGCAGTGGTACTATCTGGATCAAAATGCAGCAAGTGCAGGTGCAATGCTTAGCGGCTGGGCGTTTTTGAACAATCAGTGGTACTATTTGGAGCCAAAGGCCGAGGGACAGGGAAAGATGCTCACCGGCTGGCAGGAAATTAATGGACAGTGGTACTATTTCCAGGAAGAAAAATGGGGCAATGCTCAGCGGTTGGCAGAACATCGGAGACAAGTGGTATTTCCTGAATATCAATAAGGAAGGGCATTTCTGCAGGAGCTATGCTGAAGGATACCGTACAGGATGGCTATACCATTAATGCTGAGGGTGTTCGTCAGTAAGAGGAAGTCTTTTACAGAAGGACTTTTGAAGAAGTCTTTTTCGGACTTATCTCTGAAGAAGACCTTCAAAGCTTGTCCTTCGAAGAAGACCTTCAAAGCCTGTTCTTCGAGGCGGATATAGAAAGCTTCTTCTTTCTTCTAAGAAATTAGTAACTGAGGAGGAAGAGACGCTGTCTTTTCAAGAGAACATATTTCGATATGACAGTATGAAAAATGAAAGCGAAGTAGTAGCGGCAAAAGAAGATTCAAGATTTTGCATGACAAAGGAGTAAAAATGAAGAAAAAAGCTTTAGCAGTGGCCTTGTTATTAAGTGGAACATTGGCTTTCCATGGACAGGTTTTGGCGGATGAGTACAGTAACGGAACTATTCAAGGAGAAGCTCTTCCTAATGTGGTACAGGGCGTAAATCAGCAGGCCTCCGGAAGCCCCAAGGCACCTTGGCAGGATGCTGCTTTAACGAAGGCGGCACAGGCTGCCAACAGCGGTTCTACAGTGAGCAACAGCACTGCTAATGCAGGAGGCTCCTCTGAGAACAGTACGCAGGCTACCACAAGCAGCAATGCTCCCTTGCATGTGCAAAACGGCAGTTCTACCCCTACTTACACCGATAATACCATTGGTTTAGGCGGTGCCAGTATTACCATGATTAAGGGAGAGCAAAGCGGACAGCAGATCTCCATTGTTGTGGAAAGTAATGATGGAAGCTTGATTGTGATTGATGGAGGACTGAAGACCAATGCTCCTTACCTTGCGAAATACATTAAGGACAAGGGCGGAAAGGTAGCAGCCTGGTTACTGACCCATCCCCATGAAGACCATGTAGGTGCTTTGGCAGTTATCCTAGAGCAGCAGAAGAAGGAAGGGCATCCGGATTATTACAACATTGACCCGGGACAGATTTACTACGGCTTTGCGCCATTGGCCTTCTATGAGCAGTATGAGCCTGCCCACCGTGTTCCCATGATTAAAGAAATCATGGAGGACCTGGCACAGTATGACAGTGGAAAGCGTCATGAAAGCTCCCCTGCAGGAACCAGCTTTACTTACGGTAATGTGGCAGTAGAGGTTTTGAATACTCCTTATTCCATTCCTATCGATAGCGGAAATAACAGCTCCGTTTGCTATATGATTACCATTAACGGAAAGAAGCTTTTGATTACCGGAGACCTTCCCTATGAAGCGGCAGGAAAGTTGATGGAAGAAAGAGGTGCCGAGAAGCTTAAGGCAGACATCGTACAGATGGCTCACCATGGACAGCACGGCGGATCCTTCGCCTTCTACAGTGCGGTAAATCCCAGATATGCATTGTGGCCCAGTTCCCAGGAACTTTTGGAACAAGCGTAAGGATGCATTCACAGAAGATCAGGAAACCTATACCGTTGCTTTGACCAAGTTTTGGATGAATAAGCTGGGTGTGGAGAAGAACTCGTTATGGCAGACGGAAACTGGGTGCTGAAGTAAGGCGAAAAATCCCTGTGTCCATAGAGAAAAAGCGCTGTATCCTAAATAAATAGTTTTGTATCGTTAAAGAGAAAAAGCCTCGTATCCTTAGAGAATACTTGCTTTTTCACCAAAGAATCTTATACTTAATAGAAAGTTTTTGGGGAAAAGGATAAAAATATGGAACAGTGGAATGTAGAAGCTTTTCAGAGATAGAGCAAAGAAGTTCACGGAAGATGCAAGAGCATTAAGCAATGATTTTCAATATGCCATTGGCTTAAGAGAGAAGCAGAAAGAAGGAGAAGATATAGAAAAAGATTTGTACCGTACTGGCCATCATCGGTGGAATCATCGCTTTTTGCGGACTGGCTTACGGCGTATATCGTTTGCTTGCTCCGGATTATCTGGAGGATTACGAAGACTACGATGACTTAGAGGATGATGATTATCTTACAGAAGAGGACTAATCTGTCGGATTTGAAAGGACTTTGAGCGAAAGAAAAAGAGGCAGTAGCCTCTATGGGAGAAGAGTAGAGAAAGCTTTCTTTTTAAGAAAGAGGTCAGGAGAAATGGAAAAAGAAAATACAAACAAAAATGCAGAAGTGGCAGTGCAGCAGGAAAAGCACTGGTGCCAAAAATCAGGATCGTTGTGGTGGCTGCTTTATCAGGAAACTCTTATGAAGAGGAAGTAGCAAAGAAAAAGGAGCAGGAAATTCGAGACTTATTTGATCCTGTGATCCAGGGAGACTATCTTTTTGAGGGCATCATTTCCTCTCTAAGAAGGAGGCCTATCAGAATAAGATGGAGTTTTCCTTCAGCGATCAGGAAAAGGATGGTCCTCTTTGCTTGGGACTACACCAAAAAAAGAAGCTTTTTCAACATTTTAAATACGGAAGACTGCCGACTGCCCCATCCGGATATGGGAGAGATTTTACTGGCTACAAGACTGTATTTTCAGGAGCAGGGACTTGGCTAGTATCATAAAAAGCGCCATGAAGGCTATCTTCGCCATCTCTTAATCAGAAGGGCGGAGAAGACCGGAAGATTTACTCTCTGGTGCATAGCACTCAGTTGCCTGCAGAAGAGGAAGAAAAGATTTTAAGCGGCTGGAGAGATAGGCTTCTTTCTCTGGAAAAGGAAGGAAAGCTGGAAGGAAGCTATGCGGGTATTTTGCATACGAAAAATGACAGCCTGGCGGATGCGAGTGATTAATGATGGAACAGAGGCACTCTACGGAAAAGACTATTTTTATGAGGAGCTTTTAGGCCTTGACTTTAAAATTACGCCATTTTTCCTTCTTCCAAACCAATACCTTAGGGGCGGAAAAGCTCTACGCTAAGGTGCAGGAGTATTCCAGACTTTCGGAAAAATGCAGAGGAAAAAGCCGGTGATTTACGACCTTTACTCCGGGAACCTGCACCATTACCCAGTTAATGAGTAAGGTGGCAAAAGCAGGCAATCGGGTGGAAATCGTGGAAGAGGCAGTGGAAGCTGCTAAGGAAAATGCGAAGGAAAATCAGGTGGAGAACTGCATTTTCTATGCCGGAGATGTGCTGAAGGTGCTGGAAGCAGGGCAGGGGAGACGGAGCTTCCCTATCCTGACTTTATTATTGTGGATCCCCCAAGAGACGGCATGCATAAGAAGGCCTTGGAAAAAATCATTTCCTATGGGGTGAAGAGGCTGGTTTATGTGGCTTGTAAGCCAAAGAGCCTGGCAAGAGATTTGGAAGCTTTGCTAAAATGCCGGCTATAGAGTGCAAAAGCTATGTGCTGTGGATATGTTTCCCAGAACCAATAATGTGGAGACCATAGCGTTGCTACAAAAAGAGGAATCGTGAAAATCCTCCATTTTAGGCAGTTTTACAAGCATTTCGTCTTCGTAGAAGATGCTTATGGAGGAAGAAAAAAGCTCCTTAAAAATTATGCCGATGTGAATGTTTGTATTGATATGGTGTGTGGAGATACAAAGACTGATTTTGAAAGAGAGGACTAAGTAATGTTAAGATGGATCATCAAGATACTTTTGTTTCCAATCAGCCTCCTATTAGTATCCTAATAGCTTTTCTGACTTTTTTTGCTTAGTATAGGAACTGTGTGCTATACTTTTCTCATGATATTATGCGTTGTAGGAGCGATAGCTTCATTTATCCAAAATAAAACCTTACTGGGTATAGAAGCATTGTTTTTAGGATTTTTGTTTAGTCCTTATGGCATTCCGACGATTGGTGCAAGTATTATTGCGTTTCTACATGTGGTCAACAAAGGGATAAAATCAATCTAAATAGTTTCATCAATGGTGGCAAAAGACGATGGTAACAACTGTCGTCTTTTTTTCTTCTTGCAAAATTTTAGGAAGAGAGGAGGAGAGAAATGGACTTTGACTATTTCTATAACAGGGAAGCAGAAGGGCTTTAATTTTTTTGAAAGTGCCAGAAATATTAGTGGAAGGAGAAGAGTTTCAAGGACTATCCGCAGAAGCTATTTTGCTCTATGCCATGCTTCTAAAAAGAGCAGGTATGTCTTATAAGAACAATTGGCTGGATAAGCAGAATAGAGTTTTCATTTACTTTACTGTGGAAGAAATCATGAAGAAAAGGCATTTATCGAAACCGACTGCGATTAAGCTATTAGATGAGTTAGATAAAAAGAATGGAATAGGACTGATAGAAAGAGTCAGGGTCGGTCTTGGAAAAAGCCCTAACATTATCTATGTGAAAGACTTCTTAAGCATGGTGCAAGAAAAATCGGTAGTACAGAAGTTCAAAGATTTAACTTCTGAGGTAAAAAATATTGACTTGAGAAGTAAAGAAAATGAACTTCAAGATGTAAAAAGTCTTAACTCTAACTATATAGATAGGAGTAATAGTAATAATAGAAAGAGAATATAGTTTTTCTGGAAAATGGACTTGGAAGCTTTTCAAAATGTCTTTTTACAAGAGAAGGACAGAGCTGAATTGGATCTTCTGTAATGGCCAGCTAAACAACTATATTGAGCGGTTGTCGGCATATCTTAAGAGCAGTGGAAAGACTTATAAAGACCATAAGGCAACTATCCTTTCCTGGTTTTATAAAGACCAGGTAAATAGGAGGAGTATTAAAAGCTCGAACATACCCAGTGTGGAAGAATACGATAAAGGAGAGCATTTATAATGAGTGAAATGAAAAGGACCTGGATTGAGGGCGTGAGTATTCCTACGATGCAAATGAAGAATATGAAAAGGACGGACATATTTACTGTAAGACTTGCCACGAAAGAAAAGACGGGAAGATATTGGAGTTCTTTGGTGGAAAGATGATTTGTCGTGTATCTTGTCATTGCGACAAACAGAGAGAAGAAAAAGAAGCTAAGAGACAGGAGCAATTGGAAATAGAACGTCTCAAGAGTAGTTGTTTTAGTTCCAGAGCCGAATGGGAGTACAGCTTTGAGAATTATCAAAGGAGAAGAAAAATCAAAGTCTTCTTATTGCCAAGAACTTTGTGAAGGATTATGAGCAAATGAAGAAAGAAAATGTAGGACTTCTTTTTTATGGCTCTGTTGGAAGCGGAAAGACTTATCTTGCCTGTTCTATTGCCAACGCTCTTATAGAGCAATATCAAATTACGGTGAAGATTCGAACTTTTCGCAGATTATGAATGAAATGCAAAAATGTGGTTTTGACTTTTGATAAGAATGCCTATATTGAATCTTTGTTAATACTTCCGTACTGATTTTAGATGACTTAGGAATTGAAAGGGATACAAGCTACGCAAAGGAGCAGGTGTACAACATTGTGAACAGTCGGTACTTAAGAAGGAAGCCGACCATATTTACCACAAATCTATCTTATGACACTATTCAAAACTGTATTGAAAGTGTGGAGTATCAAAGAATTTACTCAAGAATTATAGAGATGTGTATTCAGGGTTATGGTTGTGGGAGCAGGACTACAGGAAACAAATTCAAAAAGAGAAGCTTTCTCGAAAAACAAAGAGCGATTATTGAGAGAGGTGAAAGAAGATGATCAATGAAGAGGTATCCGATAAAAACCCTTAACTTAGAAATAAAGGCAGCTAAAATCACGGCAAAACTGATTGTTCAGCAGATAAAGAAATTGCTAAAAGAAGCTAAAAAATTTGGGGGAATGGAGAAATTTGTCAGTGAAAAGTGCAATGAAGTGAAGCTGAAGGACTTGGTTCAAAAAGGACAACTGGAAGAGATTACTATTGGAGAGACAGAGCTTAAGAGTCTAAAAAGAATTGAATAAATATGATGTTAAGTTTTTCTGTTATGAAGGATAAGAAGACAAACAGTATTCCTATTTTTCAAGCGAAAGATTTAAAAATCTTGGACAAAGCATTTAAAACGGTTCTGGCAGACTTGGAGAAAAAAGTAGAAAGGAAGGAGTCTATCCATAAGAATCTTGAGAAGTTCAAAGAATTAGTGAAAAATGCTATTTTTCAAAAGATAAAGTCAAGAATAAGCAAAGAGAGCAAAGCTTATGATTGAGAAGATGATAAAGGATATCAGAGGCATATTTAAGGTGCAGGATAAGGCAATGTTTGCAAAAGCAAAATATTCCTATCTTGCATTTTTATTTAGGAATATCTTTTCTCATCATATCAGAAGTTATACCGGCGGTGATGTGATAGATAAAACCTTGCAAGGATTATTGGAGCTTAACAAATGAGCTTTTTCCCAAGTCTTTATCTTATTGACATTATCATGGGAATAGGGACGGCAGTTTTAATCAAATTTATTGTCTATACCAAAGGAAAAATGCAAAAAGTTTAGACAGGGAAGGAGTACGGATCAGCTCTGCTGGGAAATAGGAAAGACATTGAGCCGTATATGGACGAATATTTTCAAAACAATATATTGCTTACTAAAACAGAGATTAAGTATGAATGGAAGACCAAGCAATCCGAAAGTATGCAAGAAATAAAAATGTTCTTGTGATTGGTGGATCAGGATCCTGGAAAACCAGGTCTTATGTTAAGCCGAACCTTATGCAAATGCATTCTTCCTACTGCGTAACAGATCCGAAAGGGACGATAGTTCTTGAGTGTGGAAAAATGCTGGGAAGACAATGGGTATGAAATTCGGATATTAAATACCATTAACTTTAAAAAGTATGAAATACAATCCTTTAGCTATATCCATTCAGAAAAAGATATTCTGAAATTAGTGCAGACCATTATTACCAATAGCAAAGGGAAGGAGAAAAGGCAGGGGAAGATTTCTGGGTGAAAGCCGAAAAGCTTTTATTACAGCTCTGATTGCCTATATCTACTATGAAGCGCCGAAGAAGAAAAAGAATTTTTGCAACACTGCTGGACATGATAGATGCTTCAAGTTAGAGAAGATGATGAAAAATATAAAAATCCAATAGACAGGCTTTTTGAGGCCTAGAAAAGAAAAGGAACTAGGCATTTTGCTGTAAAGCAATATAAGAAATATAAAGCTTGCAGCCGGGAAAACAGCAAAGTCCATTCTTATCTCTTGCGGAGCAAGGCTTGCCCTCGATATTCAAGAACTAAGGGACTTAATGAGCGAAGATGAATTGGAACTGGATTGTCTTGGAGATAGAAAAACAGCACTATTTGTCATTATCTCTGATACAGATGATACCTTTAACTTTGTGGTCTCAATTATGTACTCTCAGCTTTTTAATCTACTTTGTGACAAGGCAGATGATGTCTATGGAGGACGATTACCTGTTCATGTCAGGTTTCTCCTAGATGAGTTTGCAAATATCGGCTTAATCCCAAAGTTTGAGAAGCTATAGCCACAATTCGTTCCAGAGAAATTTCTGCAAGCATTATCCTACAGGCACAATCTCAGTTGAAGGCTATATACAAGGATAATGCGGATACAATTATTGGAAACTGCGATAGTACTTTATTCCTGGGAGGGAAGGAAAAGACTACATTAAAAGAACTTTCAGAAACTTTGGGAAAAGAAACCATTGACTTATACAATATCTCGGAAACCAAGTCCAATCAGAACAGCTTTTGCCATGAACTATCAAAAGACCGGAAAAGATCTAATGAGCCAAGACGAGATAACAGTGATGGACGGTGGAAAATGTATCTTTCAGCTTAGAGGTGTCAGACCTTTTTTCTCGGATAAATATGATATAACTAAACATAAGAATTATAGGTTATTGGAGGACTATGATAAGAAAAATAGATTTGATGTGAGAGGTATATAAAGAGAAGAGGAAGAGCGAAGTTGAACGGAGATAATGGTTACATTAATAAAGTAGATTGTGCTTGAAATTGTATTGTCGAAAAGAAAGATATACAATAAAATTAATTTGGTTAAATTCGAAGAAGTATAGATAGCAAAGGAGATGAGATAAATGCCGAGTATTAATATTTCTGATGGTGTGGCTATTATAGCTTTTAGTCTTTTTCGTGTATATCATTCATACATACACTAGATAATAATAAACGTATAAATAAACAAAATGAAATAAATACTAGAGCGTCTATTATGCCATTTCTGGATTTGGTATTAGATGAAAAGAAAAACAGATAGTCTTGCCAATGGTTTTAATTTTCGCGTGGGACTGAAGAATATTGGAAATGCGAGCAGTTGATATAAGGATTATGCGAGATGATTCTCCAAATAATAGAGTGAATCTAAAGAAGCCTTAAAACATCTTCAACAAGACTTGAATAATAAATATGTAATGGTAGGGAATGAGGGTGAATTTTGTACTTTCGTTTAAAATTAGATGAGATGAAAAATGTTATCCATATGGTACATGTATAGATGGGCATCGACGGAAGCAAATATAAGTTTTAGCCTGAATTACTCAGATTTACTAGGAAATGAATATAAACAAAGTGATTATAAAGTGACTATTGAGGTTGATGAAGATAAAGATACCATTCGTGTTAAAAGATATGAGGTGTGGAAGAATGAAATTAATTAAAGCGATATAAGTGAAGAAGAACTTGTGTAATGAAGAACATAAGTGATTTATAGCTTTAAAAGACGATAGGACTTGAACCCTATCGTCTTTTTATTACCTAAAAAGGAGGAACAATGATAAGGAATAGAAGCCCTACCTAAAAACGAAATACTAAGTTAGTGAGCGATTGGAAAGAAACACTTCCAGTCGCTTTTTATTTCAAGAAAGTATCGTTCGCAAACGTGCGGTATCTCATAGAAAAGGAGAATTTCTAAATGAAGGAAGAAATGATTAACATTAATGCCAATCTGCTCGATGAGCCAAGCTTTACAAACTTTGAAAAGAGATAACAAGAGAGTAGAGGTCGCAAACTTCACGCTTGTAAAAAGTATGGGAAGGAAAGGAGTATATCAACTGTTCAGCCTACGGTGACAAGGTGGAGAAAGCAAGAGATTTTCAGAAAGGATCTGATTCATGTCTTTGGCTATTTTAAGGAGCGTGAAAAGGAAGGAAAAGAAAGTACAGGAATTTTCTGGTGAAGTCTTACAACAAGATTGAAAAGAAGGAAGAAAAATGAGGAGGAATAAATATGGATTTTTGTTCAGGCAGTCAATACATTACAGATTTTGGTTATGGCAGTAGGAGCAGGACTTGGAGCATAGGGGAGTCATTAACCTTATGGAGGGGTATGAAATGAGTAATCCTGGGCAAAATCCCAAGGCATTAAGCAGCTTATGGCAGGGGGAGGCATTGCCCTTATCGGATTAAAGCTAATTCCGCTTCTTGCCAATGTGATTAAGTAAAAGGGAGAGAGTATGTTTGAGATATTAGACAAGATAGAAGAGTTTTTCAGAGAGTCTACTGGGCAGTATCCAAAGCAAACTTAGAGTCTATGTTCCTTGATCTAAACGATAAGGTTGGGTCAGTGGCAACAGATGTAGGGACAAACGCCAATGGGCTGGAATAGTGATGTGTTTCAATTCATTAAAAGCATTAACGATACCAGTCATTATTCCGATAGCCGGGCTAATCTAACAGCAATCCTAGTATTGAACTTATCAACATGGTCATGCAGAAAAATAATATGCAGGATACCGATACTTTTTGAGTTTTTCAAATACATTATCAAGATGTGGATTGCTGTTTGGTTAGTGTCTCATTCCTTTGAATTTTCCATGGCAGTCTTTGATGTGGCTCAAAACATGGTCAATAAGGCGGCAGGAGTCTATCAATACAACTGCTGTTGTATCAGGAGATGAAATTATCGCTATGGTAGATTCCATAAAAGGGGAAAAAACGTTAGGGGAGCTTTATAACGATTCTTTTTGAAATCTCCTTAATCAAAGTTGCCATGCAGGCAATCTCTATATTAGTCATGGTGATTGTTTACGGAAGAATGTTTGAAATCTATGTTTATGCTTCTGTTTCGGCAATTCCCTTTTGCCACTATAGGGAAATAAGGAATGGGACAGATTGGAACGAACTACATCAAAGGCTTGTTTGCCCTGGGACTACAGGACTCTTTATTATGGTTTGCCTTGGAATATACGCAGTACTGGTAAAAACGATAGAAATCACGGATATGCACAAAAGCACGATGATGATTCTTTGCTATGCAGTTTTATTGGGACTCATGATGCTAAAGAGCGGAACATTAGCAAAGAGTGTATTGAATGCACATTAGGGAAAGAGAGGGAAAGAAGATGAACAAAAGAAAAACTGGAATTTTAGTAGGAACAATGGTTTTGGCAAGTTTGGCAGTTATCAAATGGATTTTGCCTAAATCAAAGGCTGGAAGATTTAGAGGAGGTAAATGAGAGTCTAATTGCTTCTCAAAATAATCTCCAGCTAATGCAGGAAAGACATAATAGAAGGACGGAAGGGGATATTGCAAGAATTCAGGAAGAAATTGGAGCAGTATATGAGCATATGGAAGAATTATCCAAGGAAAGAGAAGAGGATCTAAGCCATGGCGTATGTACCGATTCCAAAGGATTTAAAGAGAGTGAAAACAAAAAGTTGCCTTTAATCTTACAAAGACAGCTTATTGGCTTTTCTATTGCAGGATTGTTGGGCTTTTCAGCTTATATCTTTGTACGGAAACTGGTGCCAAACGATATTGCCGTCCTGTTTTTGATTACCGCCACCCTTCCGGTATTTTTTATTACGCTTTTTGAAAAAGACGGCTTGGTTTTTCGAACAGTATTTTAAGCTCATATATCTTCATAGGTTTTTATCAGCCGGGAAAAAGGGTGAGAAAGGAGATTTACATACAGAACAAAAAGAAGATTGCAAACAATCATTTAAAGAAAAAACAAAAGGGCATTAAAAAGAAGGCTGCAGGAGAAAGACCATAGCAAGCTGACAGTTTCTAAGGAGAGCAAAGGATTTTTAAAGTTGGTTCTTAAGAAAGAGCCAAAGCGTTATACCGTAGAAGACACATTGCCCTATATCAGACTTCTAAAAATGGCATTTGCCAACTTGATGAAAAGGCATTTTAGTAAGACTGTTTCCTTTCAGGATATTAACTACCAGCTTGCTTTAGATGAGGATAGAGACTTGATTTTTAATCAGTTTGCCAATTTCCTAAATTCCTTTGATCCAAGTGTTGCCATAGAGTTTTCCTATATCAATCAGATTGGAAGAAATGAGGAAGTTCAAGCCTCCATGCAGATACCGGATCAGCATGATGGATATGATACCTTAAGACTGGAGTTTAGGGAAATGCTAAAAAGCCAGATTGTAAAAGGAAATAATGGACTGAAAAAGGCAAAGTACATCAGCTTTACCGTAGAAGCCGATAATTTGGAACAGGCAAGTTCCATGCTGGAAAAGACTGGAAATTGACATTTTATCAGGCTTTAAAAATATGGGAGTTCGGGCAGAAAGCCTAAACGGAGAAGAAAGACTGAAAATTTTACATGATATGCTAAATCCGGATAAGAGCTTTTCCTTTTCTTACAAGGATTTAAAGAAAAAGGAAAGCACGAAGTCCTATATTGTTCTGATATGTTTTAACTTTACACCGAACAGGTATTTTAAGTTTGAGTAAGTTTATAGGGGCAACAAAGCCATTTTCAAATTCTAGCCAGTGAGCTTTCCGACCGTATGCTTTCTGAATTTTTGGATATTGATGACAATATCAGTATATCATTCCACATTCAGGCGATTGATCAGTCGGAAGCAATCAAGATGGTAAAAAGAAAGAATACTGACCTTGATAAAATGCGAATTGAAGAAAATAAAAAGGCAGTAAGAAGTGGTTATGATATGGATATTTTGCCATCAGACCTAGTCACTTACAGGGGAAGATGTGAAAGAGCCTTTTTAAAAGATTTGCAGACAAGAGATGAGAGAATGTTTGTGGTAAGCATTGTCTTTTTTAATTTTGCAAAAACAGTGCAGAAGCTGGAGAATACGATTGCAAAGATTAGTTCCATTGCCAACAAACATAACTGTAAGATTAAGAGACTGGATCATGCTCAAGAACAGGGATTAGTGAGTGTCCTTCCCCTTGGACTAAATCAGATGGAAATCAATAGGAGCTTAACTTCTTCTTCCACGGCTGTATTTATTCCCTTTACTACAGAGGAGCTTTTTATCAATTCTGAAAATAGCCTTTACTATGGGCTGAATGCTCTTAGCTATAACCTGATTATGGCAGACAGAAAAAAGCTGAAGAACCCTAATGGACTTATCTTAGGAACACCGGGTAGCGGTAAATCCTTCAGTGCCAAAAGAGAAATGGCAAATGCTATTTTGATTACCAATGATGATGTGATTATTTGCGATCCTGAGGGAGAGTACGGAAACCTTGTGAAGCAGTTTCATGGTGAAGTGATTAAGGTAAGCAGTAAGTCCAAAGACTATCTGAATCCCTTTAGATATCAACATGAACTATGGAGACGGAGATGCACCATTAAAGGATAAGGCAAACTTCATTATGTCTATGTTGGAGCTTGTGGTAGGAGGGAGCGGGCTTACGGCAGAGGAAAAGTCGGTTATTGACCGCTGTCTTCCAAAAATCTATGAGAGATATTTTGAAAATCCTATGTGCAGAGAATATGCCGATTTTGCAAGACCTTTACGATATGCTGAAAGGGCAGGAAGAAAAAAAGTAGGAAAGAAACTGGCAACGGAAATGGAAATCTATGTATCAGGAAGCTTGAATGTCTTTAACCATAGATCAATGTAGACTTAAACAAAAAGCTCCTTTGCTTTGACATTAAAAGAGCTTGCAGCCAATTAAAGAAAATCGGTATGCTGGTTATTCAGGATCAGGTTTGGAACAAAGTTTCTTTGAACAGAGGAAATAAGGCAACAAGATATTATATCGATGAGTTTCATTTATTGCTAAAAGAAGAGCAGACTGCTTCCTATTCCGTGGAGATTTGGAAGAGGTTTCGTAAGTGGGGCGGTATTCCTACAGGAATTACGCAGAATGTGAAAGACTTACTGATGAGTAAGGAAATAGAGAATATTTTCGATAATACCGATTTTGTTCTCATGCTTAATCAGGCTTCGGAGATCGAGAGATTTTGGCAAAAGAAACTGAAAATCTCCGTACCAGCAACTTCGTTATGTCACAAATTCAATGAAGGAGAAGGACTTCTTTTTCTGGAAATACTATTGTGCCGTTTCTGGATAAGTTTCAAAAAGATACGGTTCTTTATCAGAAGATGACCACTAAGCCGGAAGAACAGGGGTAGCCTATGAGGAAAAAGAGCCGAAAAGGATTTTCGGGAGAAGATTCGTCATAATCATGAACGCTTTCAAGGTAAGGTACAGAGCAAAGACGATGAGTTGCTTTTAGAGAAAGATATTCCTAAAAATAATAATCCAAAAAGCTGAGAGAAGTCCCAATCAAAAGATTTCTGCTAAAACTATTGGGAAAGAAAGACAAAAAGAGAGCAGAGCATAAGAGGCGAAACTTTATCGAGAATCTCTATACAAGAAACACGGAAGCAACGATAGGAGAAAATATTCCTTCTAAAGAAAATTCTAAGACATTGAGAAGTTAAAGAGAAAGCTTACAAAGACAGGGAAAAACAAGTTTCAGAAAAAGCTAAAGACAGCCAAAGAAAAAGAACTTATCATATCTTAGAAGTTTTTCCAAGGAAGCGAGGTGGTGAGACTACTTATCCAGGGGAGTGAGGACAATCAAGGCGTTGAGCAGGAGAAAAGACAGCTGATTTTAGTGTCAAAGCTCATTCAGGGGGATAAAGCGATATGCAGAGAAGAAAAGAGATAGGGAAAGCCTTTCGACTTGAAAAGTACAATAGGAAGACCAAAGAACGGAAGTCTAAAGCTTATTTTTGAAGAAAGTGAAGGGTAAGAGAAAGCTTCAGATGATTCTCAAAGGATAAATGCCTATAAGCGTTTTCAAAAGAAAAAGGCAAATGAAAGAAAAGCATACAGAGTAAATACAAGACAAGACTTAGGGGATAGGCTGAAAGAAGGACTGCTCGACGATTAAAAGCTCCAAAGTAGTCATGATAAGAAATGCCAAGGGCTCATGCTTATCTTTTTAAGTCTTATTATTTTGGGAACTTTCATATGAATTTTTCCGTAATGTCTTTGTCCGGCATGATGAATTCTTCCAGTGGTGTACTTAGCACAAGCTATCTATCGGATCCGAATGTCCTTATGCGAAGTCAATCAGCAATTTGAAAGCATGGAAGAAGGCTTGCAGGACGAGATGAATTTGCAGTGGAAGAATCACCCAGGCTACGATGAGTATATTATTCAGAAGGATAAAGAAATCGGACACAATGTGCATGAGCTTTTATCCTATGTTACTTCACGGTATGGAGAGGTAAAAAAGGCAAGAGATGTTGAGGATATCCTGAAGGATCTTTTTCAAAGAATATACAGCCTATCGTATAGGGAAAAGATAGAAATCAGATACAAAACAGTTAAGGAGACTTATGTAGACAGGGAAGGGAAGATACGAAGCAGAAATAGGTTAGTGCCTTACGAGTATAAAAAGCTGTTTATAAGCTTAAAGAAAAAAGAGATGGATACTGTCATTAGGGAGATTTTTGAAAAGCATCCAAATAATGTAAGCCACTATGAATCCTTACTTTCTGCAAAAGGAAATATGGAATCCTTTTTTGGCAGTGGAAATGCAAATACTTCCGAGTTGATTTTAAATCCTGATTTTGAAAATCCGGGAATTGCTTTCAATGAGGAGTCTGTTAAGGCTTTATTTACTGAAGCAGAGAAACATATCGGAAAGAAGTATGTCTTTGGAGCAAATGGGCCGAACAACTTTGACTGTTCGTCCTTTGTGTGTTGGAGCTTTACCCATTCCGGGGTAAAAAATATGCCAAGAACAACGGCTTACGATATTTACAAATCCTACTGTAAGCCCATTTCCAAAAGTGAAGCTAAGGCAGGGGATATCATTTTCTTTAAAAACACCTATAAAAGCGGAACTCCCATTTCCCATGTCGGAATTTATGCAGGAGACGGCATGATGATTCATGCAGGAAACCCGATACGCGCTGTTAGTATCAATACACCATACTGGAAGGAGCATTTTTATGGTTTTGGGAAGAGTTCGTTAAGCGGAGAAAGGACTGGATAAAGTGAATAAGGAACTTGTTTTAGTGAAAAATAAAATACAAGATTAGAGGATAAAGGGCTCTGATTGATGAAAAATTAGAGCCTTTTTAGTTTATTCAGGGAAGAGGAGCTTGAAAATGAAGAGTATTGCGATATGCAGAGCAATAAGATTACGATTGCTGACTTAATGGAAAAAGCTAAGAAAAGAAAGAAGTGACAGGGAAAATGCAAAGTGAAGAAAAATGCAAAGAGAGATGCTTGAGGAAAGAATAAAGGAGAATGGCGATGAAAACTAAAAGTGGAGAAAAACTTATTGTGGCTACTGTACTTTCTTCCATGCTGACCATGCATGGATATCCAATACTGTCTTATGCCCAGGTTAATGAGCAGGAAGCTGCAGAGGAAAGTGTAACTAAAGAGGAAGAAAATGCAGAAACTACAGAAACTACAGTCACGCAGGAAGTAAAGGAAGAGATAGAGAGAAGTACGCTTTCCCAATAAAGCTGAGGCAAAAGATCCTGAAAACGGAAAGCAGGAGAGCAACGAAGACAGCAATAAGGGAATTGCCACTTTACCGGGAGGAGGCTAGGGCAACAGTTACGGAAGATGTTGATAATGCTAACAATGCCTATCCGATTCATCATGGAAACGAAACAGAAGCGAATGACCAATTTTCTGCGGATGCCAGACAGTTTATTAGCTTTAAAACCAAGAGCGGAAAGGTCTTCCACCTGATTATTAACCATGATGAGCAGGATCAAAACGTAATGCTTCTTACGGAAGTTTCGGAAGATGATTTGTTAAATATGGTAGAACAGAAAGAAAGCAAGCCGGCGATTACAAAAGAGGATCCGGAAAAAGAGGAAAGTAAGGAAGAGCAAAAAGCCAAAGAAAATGGAAGAAAGCGGAAGCATGGGAAGCTAGTTTTTACTGATTTTTGTGGTGGTTTTTAGTTATGGTGGTTGCTGACTACTTTAAGGTGGTAAAAAGAAAGAAGCAGAGGCGGTAGAAAAGCCCTTGAGGAAGAGGATAATTTCTTTTTCAGAAGCTGACAGTAGTGAAGAGGATGGAGGAAATCTGGAAGCAGAGGACATGGATATGGTAGAAGCAGAAGATATGGAAGACGATGAGGAAGAGGAGTAAAGCATGGAACTTTAGTCTATGTGTTTAAAAAGAATATTATATGGATTACAGGGTGGAAGAGAATCATACTTCCACCCTGTTTGAAAAAGGAGTAAGAAAAAGATATGAAATTAGTGATTGCAGAGAAGCTTTCAGTTGCTTGTCCATTGCCAAAGTCTTAGAGGCAAATGATAAAAAGGACGGTTATGTGGAGGGGAATGGATATAAAGTCTCCTGGTGTGTTGGGCATTTAATTCAAATGGCAAATCCTGATGCCTATGATAGTAGGTATGCAAAATGGAATATGAAAGATTTACCGATTTTTCAAAAGAGTATAAATACGAGGTCCAAAGGCAACGAAGAAACAGTTTTTCCATTTTAAAAAGCTGATGAATGAAAGCAGTGTTGACACGATTATCAATGCCTGCGATGCAGGACGAGAGGGAGAAGCCATTTTTAGACTGGTCTATACAGAAGCTTCTTGCAAAAAGAAGGTGGAAAGACTTTGGATTTCTTCCATGGAAGACAGTGCCATTAAAGAGGGATTTTCTCATTTAAGAGATGGCTCGGAGTATAATTCCCTTTTTGCTTCAGCTCAGGCAAGAGCCATTGCGGATTGGTTGGTGGGCATGAATATCAGTAGACTGTATTCCTGCCTTTATCAGCAAAACTATTCCGTAGGACGTGTTCAGACACCAACCCTTGCCATGATTGTAAAAACGAGACGATGAAATCGCTCATTTCAAAAAGAAAAAAGTACTATACGGTAGAGCTTTTTAACCGATGGCTTTTCTTTGTCAGCGAAAGATAGATGATATAGAGAGGGCAAAGAGACTAAAAAACAAGGTCGGAAATACAATTCAAGTGAGTGATGTTACGCAGAAAGAAAAAATCACTAATCCGGAATTGCCATTTGATCTTACGACTTTGCAAAGAGAGTGTAATAAGTTCTTTGGATATAGTGCGAAACAAACCCTTGACTATGCACAAAAGCCTTTGTGAGAAGAAGTTTATCACTTATCAAGAACAGACAGCAGATGCTCTTACAGAAGATATGATTACAGTGCACGTCAATAACATTTTTGGGCAAAACGATTTTGATACAGGTCGTATTAAGACGGTATTTAACTCTAAAAAGGTTACGGATCACCACGCTATCATTCCAACCATTAGTTCCCTGCAAGAGGATTTATCGAAACTTCCTGAAAGTGAAGCGAAGGTATACCGGCTTATCCTAAACAAGCTTCATGCCAGCTTAGGATATCCCCTTAAAGAAAGTCTTACTAAAGTAATAGCGAAGTAGAAGGATTTTTCCTTTAGCTGTACAGGTAAGGTAATTATAGAAGAAGGCTTTACGAAGTATCTGAAAAGCTATAAGGCGAAGAAGAGCGAGGAACTTGTCTTACCAAGTGTTTCGAGTGGAGACATTTTACATCTTGAAAGTTCAGAGCTAGAGAAAAATATACTGCAGCACCGAAGCATTATACGGAAGATACTCTTTTTAAAAGGCAATGGAACTTGCAGGAGCGGAAATGATGAGACAAGGCAGTAGAAGTAGAACGAAGAGGCTTAGGAACTCGGCAACAAGAGCAGGAGTTATTGAAAACCCTAATCTATAAAGATTTGTGGAAAGAGATAAAAGAACTTACTGGCTACGCATAAAGGCATTAACTTAATCACGATTGTGGCGGAAAAGTTCAAGTCGGCGGAAACCACTGCAGAAGTGGGAAATGGAGCTTTCAGATATTGCTTCCGGAAAAGAGAGTAAGGAAGAATTTCTTCGGAGAATTGAAAAAGAGATTCAAAGTCTGGTGGAACAATACAGAAACAGCATTTAGGGGAACGAGAGAAAATCTTGTTCCTTTTATTGGAGGTGGTGAAGATAGAAACATTGAATGTATGGAACTGTTTGGAGGCATCGGAGCGATTCGAAAAGCATTAATTCGGCAAAAATACCGCATAAAGTCATAGACTATGTGGAAATCGATAAGAATTGTGTGAAAAGCTATAACGCACTTGTATAATGCGGATTTTAAACCAAAGAGCATTATTGACTATAATCCCCCAAAGCAAAGAATTGATTTACTCATGCATGGAAGTCCGTGTCAGGACTTTAGCAGAGCCGGATTAAAGCAAGGAGGGAAAAAAGGGAGTGGCACAAGAAGCAGTCTTTTGTTTGAGACTATACGGATTATTGAAGAAATGGCCATGCGACCTAAGATAGTCATCTGGGAAAAATGTTAAGGAGTTCTCGATAAGAATTTGAGAGCTCTTTTTCATTATTTAACAGAAATGGAAAGGCTGGGCTATGAAAATAAATATACAATCCTAAATGCTATGGATTTTGGGATACCTCAGAAAGAGAGCGAATCTTTGTGGTAAGTATGTTTGGAAAAAATGATTTTGATTTTTCTGAGCTGAAGCCTGTTTCCACAAGAGATATATCCGAATTTTTGGAAGAAGGTGTTTCAGAGAAATATGAGAGTAAGACAGAGTCCATGCTTTGCTACTTAAGAGGACAGCCTAAGAATAAAAACTTCAAGGGTAAGCTTAATGTGATAGATAAATATAGCTTATACCATTACTACAGAAGCAGGTAAGGATCCCTAATTCCGGGATTGTGGACTTAAAGAATGGAAAGTATCGCTATCTCACAGAAAAAGGAATGCTTCAGGCTTATGGGCTTTGATGAAGAGGATTTTAAAAAGCTTAGGACAGTATTTCCGGAGAAAAAGGCATGACTTCATCTATCCTTTATAAGCAGGCAGGGAATAGTATTGTGGTGAATGTCTTGGAGGAAATTGTAAGATGTTGTTGAATAAATGGTTAATATTTGATATAAAAAGTCAAAATATAGTTATGGAGAACTTTAGAAATGGTAGATGACAAAAAGGAATTATTAATAGAATAAAAATATGGAGGGGTTAAGTAAGAAAAATTTTCGAAAATGATAAAGAGAAAAATATATTCAAATTTAAAACGCAGAAGAGCTTTTTAATGCATTTGAAAGAGAATATAACCAACTAAGTAGTCGTTTCAAACGAGTTATAAATTTTTAAAAACTATTTGAAGATAAAATATGCAAAATGGTCTTTTTGGTATGAAATTCTAATATCGATTGTATTAGTAGGGGGAGGAGTATACGTGGCAACCCAATTTACGATTGGTACGCATGATTTTGACAATAGAATTTATGAATTATCCATATTACTTTATCTTCTTATCAAGAAAGAGAAAAATCTTTAAATATTACTGAAAAATTAATAAAAGCCAAGCTGATGTACACATCAATACTGTTCTTTCCGATAGAGGAATAGAAGTAACAGAGAATACAATTAGTGCACTTTTAATGCAAGTTATAATGCTGAGGCTAGAATTACTTTTATCAATTAAAGATATATTAAATTCTGAAGGTTTCAAATTGGTTAGATTTACTGTTCTTATAGGTTATTTTGCAGATGGGCTTAAAGAGTATGCAGTAAAGGGATTAGTGGAATTTTTAAGTCGGAAAAGTGCTGTCCAAAAACTGTATTAGACCTGATTTTCAATATGTTTAATAACTTAATTCTAGTTTATGTTATAGTAGTGTTTTGTGTAAAAGCAATTCATATAATACCATATTTATATATAGAAGTTTTAGAAGATAAAATTCTAACCTAGCATTAAGAGAGAATAAAGAGAGTTAGATATTAGCAGAATCTAAAGGCGATAATCCATCGCTTTTTATTGCAACAAAAAGGAGGAACAATGAGGACGAACGATTTTTCACGCTCTGATTGAGCTGGTAAAAGAGAAGTTTTTAGATTCTGAAACAGAGTATCTAAAAGCTCCTGAAAGTTATCGGCAACAATCAGAGATATGATTTTTGAACTCAGTTAAGCATTTACGATAGAAATCCCAGCAGTAGCTTGTGCAGGCTTTTGATATGTGGCGGAAAGGTTTCATCGAACGGTTATGCGTGGAGAGAAGGGATTCCGATTCTTTACGAAAGTGAAGGAAACAAAAATAGCTTATGTTTTTGATATCAGTCAAACTGTCTCTATAGACCGTAATGTCAACGAAGTAGTACTCTGGTCTTTTGATAAAGAGAAAGATACGGATACATTGAAAGAAATGATTAGGCTTGAGGGCTATACACCTCAGGACAGTTTATTAGAAAATCTTTACTTTCTTAGCAGAATATATGCAGATCAGGATATCTACGAGCTTGCCAATAATTTGCGAGTTCCGGCTGAGGATAGGAGTTCTTTTGTGCATTTTATGAGAGAGTCTATTAGCTACGCTTTATCCGGTCGATTTCATGTGGAATATCCGATAGATATGGAAAATGGCAAAGAAAACTTTCTTTACTTAGATAGTGTTTCTTTAATGTTTGCAGGAAATTGTATTTCTAATGCTTGCAATAGGATTTTAGAGGCAACTATTGAACGCACAAAGAAATTATCCCTAAGTCATGGGCTGACAAAAAATAGAAGTGCAGAATATAATAGGAGCAATCCTGAAGAAGTAAGATTAGAGACTGAAAGAAATGGTGAAGCAGAACAAGGAGGTATGGAAGATGCTGTTCGATCAAATGACGAAAGAGATGATGATAGAGGAGAAGGAGTTTTCTCAGATGGAGAATACGGACGAAATAGTGAAGATAATCAAGAAGAAAACTTTAGACAGCCTGGAAGAGGAGACGAGCTTTATGGAGGAATTTCCGAATCCGATTTACGCCGTAATGAGACTGGAGTACCTGGCAGAGAGTCAGAACGAGATGAATTATCAAATGCTGCTCGAGCTATACAAGGAGAAGAAATTGGTCAGTCACTTAATGGAAGTACAGAAGAGGGCAATCCAACTTATGAGGGAAGTGAAGCCACAAATGTTGAAGGAGCTGAATATAGCGGGCGAGGAAGATCCGAAGTACCAGACCATGATTTCAGCATTGAAAGAGATGGTGATAAAGGAAGTGATCGAAGTGTGTACCAGCTTCCCAATTTCAAAAATACGGCAAGAGATTTTCCTGATAAACTCACACAAGTGAAAGACTAAACTATAACCTGGAAGCCATTTCTATGCTGAAACAGAGTAGAAAAGGGAGAAAGAGTGCCTGATGAATCAGCCCAAGAAGTACTGGCAAGATATGTTGCTGGGGAGGGCTTTCCGAAGTATTTGATGAAGAACGGACCGGGCAATGGTCGGAAGCCAGAAAATTCCTAAAGGAAAATCTAAGTTTAGAAGAATATGAAGCAGCTAAGGAATCTACCTTAACTGCTTTTTACGCCCTAAAACAGTGATTGACAGTGTATACAAGATAGTCCTGGATATGGGATTTAAACAGGGAAATATCTTAGAGCCTAGTATGGGTATTGGGCATTTTATTGGAAGCCTTCCGGAGAAAAATGAATCAGTCAAGTTTTATGGAGTTGAGCTTGACCAAGTAAGTGGCCGTATTGGAAGGCTACTTTTATCCTAATAGTGATATTCAGGTTAAGGGCTTTGAGGAAACGAGCTTTTCCAACAATTTCTTTGATCTTGTCATTGGAAATGTGCCTTTTGGGGATTTTAAGGTAAATGACAGAGCGTATAACCAAAACAACTTTTTGATTCATGATTATTTCTTTTGCCAGAGTCTATAGATAAGGTTAGAAATGGTGGTGTGATTGCCTTTATCACCTCTTCCGGCACAATGGATAAGAAAGATGAAAGTATCAGAAAGTATATCAATGCCAGGGCTGAGTTTTTAGGAGCGATAAGGCTTCCCAATGATACTTTTAAGGGTGTTGCCGGTACAGAAGTAACAAGTGATATTATTTTCTTAAAGAAGAGAGACAGTGTTCTGGAGCGAGATGACAGCTGGGTACATTTGGAAGAAGATGAAAATGGGACTGACCTACAACAAATACTTTGTGGATCACCCGGAAATGGTACTTGGCAAGATGGAAGAAATTTCAGGGCGATTTGGAAATACTCTCGCTTGCTTACCAAAGGAGAATGCTGATTTAAAAGAATTGTTGGAAAGTGCCGGGAAACAAATTTCTGTAAGTACAAAGATACGAAGAGATAGAACTTCTTGATGATGAGATTAGCTTTATTCCGGCAACAGATGATGTGAAGAACTTTTCTTATACAATCCTTAACAATGAGGTGTATTACAGGGAAAACTCCCTTTTCATCAAGAAAGAGATTCCGGATAAAAATAAGGAAAAGATTAGGGACTATCTCAAATTAAAGGAAGCTTTAAAAGATGTTATTTACAAACAAAAGGAAGATTTTAGTGATGCAGAAATCAAGGCTTCTCAAGAAATTTTAAATGAAGTCTATGACGGATTCTCTAAAAAGCATGGCTTTGTCAATAATCTTTCAAATACAAGAGCTTTAAGGGAAGATAGTAACTTCCCATTGGTATCCTCTATCGAAGTTCTTGATGAAGAGGAAAATTTTAAGGCGAAGGGAGATATTTTTTCGAAACGCACGATCAGTAAGGCAAAGGTGATAAATCATGTGGATACTTCTCTGGAAGCCTTGGTACTTTCCATTTCCCAAAAAGGCTATGTGGATTTTGACTATATGCAGGGGCTTACAGATAAGGATAGAAGCACCATTATTACGGGAGCTAAAAGGAGAGATATTCCTAAATATCCGTGAAGAAAACGTAAAGACCAATCAAAAGTTTTCTTTTAATCTTGAAGACGGAGATCTGCCCTTTAGTTGTAGTGATGATAGGAACACTTTTAAGTGTGCCTATGTAACAAAGGACGAATACCTGAGTGGAAATATTCGAGGAAAAGATAAGGGCAATCGATAGCTATATCTTTCAGAATCAGCCAGGCTAAAAAGAATCTTGTCTGATGATATGGAAACAGAAAAAGAACTATTGGATACGGAACTAAATCGCTTGGAATATCAAAAGACAGAGCTTCAAAAAGTGATGCCAAAAGAGCTTGAAGCCAGTGAAATCAATATCCGTCTTGAGCTACATGGATTCCTACAAAGGATATAGAACGCTTTATCTTTGAGACTTTAAAAACACCGGGCTATGCCAGATGGAATATCCATGTGAAATTCTCTAGCCTTACCAGTGAGTGGAATCTTGAAGGAAAGAGTCAAGACAGGGGGAACGATTTAGCGGAAATGACCTGCAGTGCTTCCAGAGTAGAGTGCCTATAAAGCTTATTGAAGATGCCCTAAATCTAAAAGAAACCAAGGTGTTTGACCAAATAGAAAATGCAGATGGCTCCAAAACTTCTGTACTGAATAAGAAAGAAACCATGCTTGCCGGACAGAAACAGGAACTTCTTAAAGAAGAGTTTCAGAACTGGATTTTTGCCGATCAGGAGCGGAGAAACAGACTGGTAAAGATCTATAACGAAAAGTTCAATTCCATCTGAAATCGTGAATATGATGGCAGTAACCTAGCTTTGAAGGCATGGGAGAAGGAATTGCACTTTTATGAACATCAAAAAATGCCATCGCAAGAATTCTCTATGGAGGAAAATTCGCTTCTGCCCATGTGGTCGGTGCAGGAAGACTTTTGAAATGGTAGCAAGTTCTATGGAGGCGAAAAAGGCTTGGAAATGTGTACAAAATCCCTTTTTGTTGTACCGAATCATTTGACTGGGCAAAATCGGGAGAGTTTATGCAGCTCTATCCTTCAGCGAATATGTGGTGGCAGATAAAAAGATTTTTGAGCCCAAAAACAGAAAACGCTTTATCGGAAAAGATTGCAACAGGTGAGTACGATGCAGTTATTATCGGCCATAGCCAGTTTGAGAAAAATTCACATGAGTAAGAGTATCAAGAAAAACATATTAAAGACCAGATTGACGAGATTATCAATTATGTGAGGAATATAGCACGATAGAAATCAGAACTTTACCGTGAAGGAGTTGCAAAAGACAAGAAAAACTGGAGACTAAGCTGGAAAAAGCTAAACGATGATTTCAAGAAAGATGATGTCATTACCTTTGAAGAGACTGGGTGTGGATAAACTAATCGTAGATGAAGCCCATAATTACAAAAACCTTTACCTTTACACGAAGATGAGGAATGTACAGGCATTGGACAGACAGAAGCATTTAAGTCTTCAGATATGTTCATGAAGTGTCGATATATGACTGAAATGACCAATGGAAAAGGGTATTATCTTTGCACAGGAACACCTGTAAGCAATTCCATGACGGAACTTTATACCATGCAGAGATATTTGCAGTATGAGGAATTAAAGAAAAATGGTTTAGAGCATTTTTGATTCCTGGGCTTCCACTTTGGAGAGACTCAATCCGCTTTTTGAATTATCACCTGAGGGGACAGGATATAGAGTAAGAGACGAGATTTTCTAAATTTTATAATCTTCCTGAACTTATGACCTGTTTAAAGAAGTGGCAGATATTCAGACGGCTGATATAAATCTTCCAGTTCCGAAAGCTCACTTTGAAGTGATTAAGACCATGCCCAGTGATGAACAGAAAGAAAATTTAAAAGGCTTATCGGAGCGGGCAGATATGAGCGTGAACAGAGCGGTGAGCCCGACGAAGATAATATGCAAATCACAAATGACGGGAGCTTTGCGTGAACTCAGCGTTTAATCAATCCATCATTGCCTGATAATCCGGACAGTGGGTATGTAATGTGTGAAGAATGTATTTTCCATTTGGGATAAAACAAAGAAGATAAAGTCTACGCAACTAATCTTCCGATAGTCGTCAACGCCAGGGAGATGATGGTTTCAGTATCTCATGATGATATCCGAAAAGCTGTGGAATGGGGCATTCCGAAAGAAGAGATTGCTTTATACACGAGGCAAATTCCGATGAGCAAAAGGATGGGATGTTTGCTAAGGTAAGAAACGAGAAATCGAGATCTTAATGGGATCCACACAAAAATGGAGAGCCGGCACAAATGTGCAAAAGAAACTGTGCCTGCATGACTTAGATGTGCCTTGAGACCTGCGGACACTGGAGCAAAGGGCAGGAGAGAATATCTGACAGGGAAATGAAAAATAAGGACAAAGGCGGTGTATATTCTACCGCCATATCACGGAAAACACCTTTGATGCCTACCTTGGCAGACCATTGAAAAACAAGCAGAAGTTTATCTCTCTCAGATAATGACCAGCAAGACTCCAGTTAGAGTTGCGGAAGATGTAGACGAAAGTTCTTTGAACATGCGGAAAATCAAAGCTTTGGCTACAGGAGATCCAAAAATCAAAGAGAAAATGGACTTGGATAATGAGGTTACTAGCTGAAAAATGTTGAAAGCAAACTATAAGTCCAATCGTTACAGGTTAGAGGACAAAGTGGCGAAAAACTTACCCTGAAGAAATCGCAAGGATAGAAAAAAGCTTATTGAGCAGTTAAGAAGGACATTTCTCAATAGAACCAGCAAGGAGAAGGAGAGAACAGATTTACCTTCTAACCATACATGGTGAAAAGAGTATGGACAAAAAGAAGCTGGAGAGAGACTGCTGGAAGCAATAAAGAATGTCAAAGTAAATGAAAGTGAGATTATTGGCCAGTATCGCAAATTTAGACTTGGAGGTGAGGTTACAATATCTTCACGAATGAGCGAGCTTTTCAGCCTGAATGGAGCATCTAAAACCATTGGGGACTAGGAGTCAGTGCAGATGGCAATATCACAAGATTAGATAATGCTATCGATAAATTACCCGAAAAAGTTAAGCTACCTGGAGGAAAAAGCATAGCACCAAAGAACAGCTACAAATGCTTTGGAAGAACTTGAAAAGCCTTTTGAGAAGGCAGAAGAGTTAAGACGAAGGTACTAAGACTGCTGAACTAAATAAGCTTTTGGATATGGGAGGTAGAGGAACAAGAAAACACCAATCCTTTTACTGGAAGATGTGAGCGATTATCGACTT
>BNJU01003599.1_pt1 | contig 80765 bp, 151 predicted proteins | sample 8539281 | NCBI WGS metagenome assembly BNJU01 (sample SAMD00202456, study PRJDB9452) | human saliva metagenome | isolation source: human saliva | place: Japan | reverse complement strand
TCAGTTACGTATTGCTTTTTTGTGTTCGTAAGAAGCGATTTATTATGCCATACCGCCGTGTTTTGAGGGTGTCTTTTATGAGGATTCGCCAAACAAGGGCGTGCCCACCTTGTTATTCACAGGTTTTTTACGCAGGCGACAGCGGCGAAAGGAAAATGCATCCGTGAGAACGCCCTGCATTGCACAGAATCAGAGGAGTATCAGAAGCACCATGAGGTGCTTGGTGGCGATATGATGCTGCCAAGGCTCGGTTTGACAAGGTGACGGGCTATCTCGCCGTTGAAGCGTGTCCGAGCGATTGAGTGGATTTACTGCTGCTTAAAACCCAGACCGATCCTGTGGCAGAGTTCAATAGCCAGCTTTGGGCGAGTATGGTGGAGCAGACTGTGGGCATGGACAAGGGGTTGACGGTGGTGTTTCTGAGATGGGATTACAGTGAGAGGTAACAGGGGGCTGAATGGAGAAGTTTTTCAAAAAGAGTTGTGCTTAGTCAACAAAACTGGACACAAAAACCTAAAAATTAGTCACAGAATTGAGATACTGTACATATTCATCGAAGATGTGATACACAGAACATCCACGACTCCATTCAAAGGACACGTATCAGAGCCGCACCTTCGTGCTTTGATCCCGTTCGTCCCTGCTCCACTGTGTTCATCAGGATGGATCTAGCCGTTTTACAGGAGCTTTCGGCGTGCCGAGCGAAACCCCGCATCACCGCATCAGCCGCTTGCCATCCTCATCTGGCGCCCGCCGAACCGTAACGCAGTTCCCGCCGCATTGAGGAGGTGGCGCCTAAGGGACATCTACTCATGTATCTGTTCGAAGGGCGACCCGCACCGGATCACACAACCATTGCCCGTTTTCGCAGGGATCACTTTGCCCCTTACGCCAAGGGAGATTCTGGCAACAATGTACAGTTTTAATCCGTTGGATGGTCCTCGTTTGAACCCTCTTTGTCGACGGTACAAAGATCAGCAGTTGCGGGCAAGTACACCGTTTGGAAAAAAAGGCGCTGCAAAGAACCGTACTAAACCTACGGAGAAACCGACACCTTCTTTGCCGGCGTAGAAAAAGTGTTCGGTATCCACCCGCGCTGTGGCTCTGAGATTCGCCTCAAACCATCTGAAACGTCTGCGCTGACGTTTGAAACGCATCCAAAGAGGAGTGCCATCATCTTCGTTTGCGGAGCGGAAACGAAAGACCGTGCTTCAGCGTACCATGGAGACACTGGACTCTTACATCAACCGTCTACACACAAAGAAGCTGCATATCCAGGACCAAACGCTTTTCCAAGATTATGAGGCAACCTTCATGCGGGATGAAAGGAGATGCACGAAGAACGGTGGCAGTTAAAGCCGGTATAATCTGCAATATGGCGTGGAGGGCAGCCTTTATCAAGGGCAGGTGTTTACCTGAACCCGACAGATACACGGACACTCATCCTGTTTTGGAGGATTTTCATGCACACATCGGGAAAAAGGAGCCGGAAAACTCGTGGCGGTGATATGAGAGTGAGGAGAACTACCTGTATTTGAGGGAAAAAGGATGACCTCCTACATCAAGCCGAACAACTACGAAGTGAGCAAGAAGCGCAAATGGAAGCAGGACATCGGGCGGCGGAGAACATGAACTACCTTGCGGCGGAAGATTCACCAGTGCGCCGAGGGGCGGCGACTTGTTGTGACGGGGACGCGCAGGACAAAGAGTGCGAGCGGGTATGTGAGCGAAAAGACATCTACACGTGCACAGACCAAATGGCTGCGAAAGAATCCGGTATCATTGAAAGAAGCGGCATAAGAAGACGTCGGAAATAACAATAGGCACACGAATAAGGGCGAGCATTGCAATCGTCCTTATTCGTGCGCGCCCTATAAAGGTGCGAGAGTGCTCGTTGCCGTTGTTTCGCCGATTCGCCCTATACGAAAGACGGACCGCTGCACAAAGATAAACTTTACCGCCATCGTGGCACAGCCCTATCCGGGATCCGATCACGCGATCAGCCCTCTTCGACCCTCGATCAGCGCATACTTTCCATCGTGACGCCCGTAGACGATGTTGACCTCTCCGTCTCTGCATTGCGGAACACGAAGAAATGATGATTCAGCGAGGTTCATCTGCATGATCGCCTCCCTGCACATCCATCGGCTGGAGCGAGAAGCGTTTCGTCTTGACGACGGGAGTATCCTCATCCTCCGGCATCGGCTGGGCAAACGTCTCGACCGCCTCTGCCTTGAACCCGCCGCTGGCGGAAACGCCGCTCGAGCTTCGTCTTCTGCTTGCGGATCTGGCGCTCCAGCTTCTCGATGACCAGATCAATGGAGCTGTACATATCCTCCGAATGCTCCTCGCCGCGCAGCAGGACGCCGCGCACGACGGGGCAGTCACTTCCACCTTGTGGTGCTTCCCTCCACCGAGAGCAGAACCGCAATCTCGCCGACATTATCGAAAGTACTTCGTGATCTTGCCGACGCGCTTTTCCACATAGTCGCGCAGTGCGGGGTAACCTCGACGTTCTTTCCTCGAATCGTAATGCAGCCATGAAACACAGCCCTTTTCTATCTACGGAGCGACGTACTCCTCTCGTTACCCGTTTAGTTTCGACATAAAGCGAGAAAAATACCTGCAAAAGAATGCGTCACTTTCCTAAATTCTAGATTTTTATCGTGTTTTTACATGTCAAATGAAAAAGCCCGCTGTGTAAGCCGGGCTTTTCAAACCTTTGACCTTATTCCTTTTTGACCACATTGTCCGCCTGCGGACCGCGCGCACCTCGACAATGTCGAACTCCACTTCCTGACCTTCGCTCAGGCGTCTTATACCCCTCACCCTGAATCGAAGAAAAAGTGACGAACACATCATCGCCGTCCTCGCGGGAGATAAACCCATATCCCTTATCCGCGCTGAACCATTTTACTTTTGCCCGTCATGTCGGCTCTCCTTTCCATGATAGAAGTATCGTGCAGAAAGCAGAACTATCTCCAATCTACACGTAACCTATCTTTATTATCAAAAAGCCGCCATATCATCTGTCAATCATTATCCAAAATCACAACAAAGAGGAATTATTCTCGACACTTTTTACCGTCATCTCACAGATTGAGAGAAGATGCTGCGACGCGCCGCAGGCGCTCCGCTCCAGCTCCGCTCTGCGGTCAAAAGAGCTCACGATACGCTAGGATATAGTCATCCAGATGCCCTGCGAGAAGGCGCTGCTCTGCCACATAGCGGTAGGCGTTCTCCGCAAGACGCCGCCGCAGATCAGCGCGGTGGATCAGGAGATCGAGTTTCTGTGCGAACTCCTTCGGACTGTGATAGATCAGCCCGTCTCCCGTCGCGCACCGTCGCCGCGTAGACCGTCGGCGCGGCGAGCACCGCCGCACCGTTCCCTGCCGCCTCGATGAACTTGAGGTCGGATTTGGCGCGGTTGAACTCCGTATCATTCAGCGGCAGGAGGCGATATCTCGAGGAGTGGAGTTCCTCCACATAGCGCTCATAGGGAGGGCAACGACAGAGCCATCCTGCGTGCCGCCGACGTGACTGATTTGCGCTCCGTCCGCAGCTGCTGATAGAACGCGTGAGTCCGACACCACACGAAAAATACAGGCGATCTCCGTGCTCCTGAATCGCTGCATTGATGCTTGGCATCAGCGGCTCCCAGTCCGCGCGGCGGTTCAGCGCACCGAAGAAAAATCGTTGTCTGCGGTGCGTTTTTCATCGTAGCTGCGCGCGGGCGGCAGCTCTGCCAGTTGATTTTCAAAGAGATAGACATGGGATTAAATTCCGCAGATACCGTCAAATACTTCGTTGAGGTCTGTACCGCAGAAACGGCGCGGAAGAGAAAATAATGATCACGCGCCGCCGCTTTCATTCACATTGGATGATCGTCCATCTCCTGCAATACAGATGCTGCCATGTGATGCAGCCTCTCCAGCATCTGCCGCACGATGGCTGTGGGCATGAGGTTGCACGCGTCCAAATAGGATGATGCTGTCCCGCATGCTGTCACATCATACAGCTCAGGCGCCGCATCTTTCGCACTCACAGCACCCTGCAGCGAAAATCGCTGCGCGCGCGCGCAACGCAGCTTCAGTGGAGCATCCATCCGCACAGGGCGCGCATTCCTCCACACGATTCATCAGAATGATGGGAAAATGGAGGCGTCTCCTGCCTCGTACGCCTTCCGCAGCGCTGCGGGAACCTGAGGAAGCAGGGGGCAATGACACTTCTGCTCCTCCGCATCCGTGCAAGAACGTACCGATAATCCTGCTCCTGCGTAATAAAACATACGTTTATGCCAATATTCTTCGACCAGGCGGCGCCACTCACACGACTGCGCACGATGACATCTGCCTGTGCGCCCTCCTGCCCCTCATGGCGGCGGTAGAGACCGAGCGGGACGCGCAAAGATGACTGCATCGCCGCGCTCCGCGAGCTCCAGCCACATGGCGCAGTCCGAGATGGTCGATAGCCGCGTGCCTCCGCCCGCCAATAGTGGTGTCTGAGATCACGCCGGCGAAAGAGCACGGCGGACGGCCCTCGAGGAAGTTCGCACGATCCATCGAGGATCGCCGCCCGACGAGCTGCCCCACGGTAGCACCTCGTACGTACCAGTGAAAGACGGGACACGTTCCCTCCATTGGCCTGAGATAATTTCTGTCGCCGTCAACAACGCCGCGCACCGACGTGACCAGAGTAGTGCCCGGCTCACGCAGGAAGGCATCCATCATCCGCGTGATCTTGTCAGGGCAGGAGGATATCATCGTCCATGCACCACTGCAGATACTCCCCTGTGCCAGATGCTCGAACGGCATAAAATTCTCCGCCTTTTTCCGCGCCGCGCGATTGCGCACATAGCGGATGCGCACATCGTCCTCGTACGCCTGCATCAGCTCCGCCGTCCGCTCATCCGTGCTGTTGTCACAGACGATGATCTCGATGTTCGGATAGGTCTGTGCACGCGCAGATTCGAGTGTCTCACGGAAATAACGGGGACGATTATACGTCGGAATCATGATGCTGACGAGCGGCGCACGCAGAGCTGCACTGCGGCAGGTCGCGCGCACGAGGGCAGGATCCCACGCTCCGCCAATGCCGTCGAGCGCTCTCTGCCAGAGCATCTCCGGCACACCGACGTCTAGCCCCCATCGCTCCAGAAGTGGTGTGCGCATGGCAGTCAGCGTCAGATCCCAGAGCTCACACTTTCCCGCCGCACGATGCGCCGCATAGGCAGGCACACGCAGGAGGGTATAGCCTGCGCAGCGCAGGCGGAACGAGAGATCAATATCGGCGCCGCTGCTCCCCTCAAATGCTTCATCAAACTCTCCGTACTGACAAACTACCGTACGGCGCATGAGGAGTGCAAAGTGTTCGAGAAACAGGCTCTCCGTCGGGTATGGCAAATTCGTTCGTACCCACTGCTCCGCCTCTATTTTCTGTGCGCTCATCCGTTCCGCATTCAGATACTGCCATGAAAATACGGTATGGTCCGTAAATGACCAACCGCAGCGATCTGCGCATCGAGGGAGAAAGCACCCTCCATTTTTCCAGACCGACTGCGGTGAGGATTACCCCCTCCTGCAGGAAGAGCAGCAGATCGCCCGACGCCGCCTCTGCACCGCGATTGTTCCATGCAGCAGGATGCTCCTCCGCCACAGGGAGAATACGGCAGGGCAGATCATGGAGCTCCGCCCGCACGGCATCCGCCGCTCCCTGCGGAACGGGGACGATCATCTCCGCCGTAAGATTTGCCGCAGACGCCGCCGCAAGGGCGGACTCTGCCGTCTCTCGCAGATATTCCCCGCCTCCGTCAGCGTAAGGATAAGGCTGAGCGCGCTCATGATTTCAGCGTGCGCAGGAGCATGAAGTCCGTCTGCCCCATCTTTGCCGCGACCTGAAGAGCCTTTTCCCGCTCGCCAATCTCATGCAGAAGCAGTGCCATATTGCGCAGCGTCACATCACAGCCGGGATCAAGCTCAAGCGCCGCCGTCAGGAGCTCCCGTGCGCCTGCATAGTCATCCTGCACGTATGCCGCACCCGCAAAGCAGCATTGAGTGCCGCCATCTTCTCGGCGGGGCGGATGGACTGCGCCAGGATCTGCGCGGCCTGTGCCTTGGCGTTGCCGGCAGACTGAGCTGCCGGTGCAGCCGGAACGGATACGGCGCGATCGGCGCCGTCAGCCGGGATAGCAGCCGGCGCAGCGGCACGGTCTAGCGGTGCAGCCGGTGCGGGGGCAAGTCCCAAAGTGCCGCGAGATGAGGGTACGCCGCGCGCGTCTTGTCCCTGCGCGAGACGTGCGTCGAGCCCTGCACGCTGCTCGATCTCCGCACGCTGTGCAGCGGTAAGTGCAGCCGCATGAGCCGCAAGAATATTCTCATAGAGCTTCAGTGCGTCAGTCTGTCCGGCGCTCGCGCTGGCAGATGCGTGCCAGCAGGATGCGCATATCGACATTGCCCGGATCCACTGAGAGGGCATTCGACACCCAGTCCCGGCCGCTGCGCTTTGTAGTCGCCCAGTTCAAAGTAGCACGTGCCGCATCAGCATAGCACCCTTCGGCGGCTTTCTCCCGAGCAAGCGCATCGGCAAAGGCATTGATCGCCCTGCGTACTTCCTTCTTTACGTACGCATGAATCTGCTCTGCCGTAATGATTTTCTTCTCTGCCATCGTCATCGTCCCTTTCATCTGCCGTTTCTCTTCCCGCCGCGCACGTTTTTTGCGTGCACGTTCTGCGCGGTTTCTCTTACGTTTTTTCGCGAAGATACCGCTCCCATATCATCTGATACGCCGCTTCCATCGCACGCACATAACCCATGCCGTTCATCAGCGTGAGAGCGCGCATCATGCGCGGAACAGCCGTCTGCAGTGCACTGAGGAGCTCCTCGTCACGCGCCAGCAGAACGGCCTCGCTCTGATATACTCGTGCTGCCCGCAATCAACTCGGAAAGGCCCTGCATTGTGCAGGAGACTCACGCCGAACCGTGCGCCATGGCGCGTCCCTGCCCGCACAACGACAGGGAAGCCCCTATACAGAGCGCCTCACACGTCGTCCCGCCAGCCCTGATACGGAAATGTATCCAGAATCACATCCGCATCCAGATAGTCCGCAGGTAGTCCTTTGACCCCGGCCGCAGCTCAAGTCGCGCCGGATCGATGCCCGCCTGCACGGCGCGCTCTTCATCCGCGTCAGCGTCTCCTTCTAGCGGGATGCACATTCTTCAGCAGGAGCCGCGCCGTGGGAACAGCGCGCAGGATCTCCCCATGCCGTCAGCATCGCATCCGTGATCTTTGCGAAGTGCTGAAACCGGCAAAGACGACGTTCTCATGCGGGTGCGCTGCAGGTGCTCATAGGGACGGAAACCGCTCCGATGGGGTAAAGCAGATGTGTCTGCGGCAGACGCAGAATCTGCTCGTGAAATTGCGCTCTTCCCGGGCGGATCACAGAATGGATCACCCAGGAAGTAATCCATCGCAGAAAGCCCCGTCGTATTGAAGCATCCGATGCCTGAGAGCGGCACGGGCGCAGGCGCATGCGCCGCGATCATCAGCGTCTTCCCCGCCCGCCGAATGTCCCGCCAGATCAAAGAGGATGTCGATCCCATCGGCATGGATACGTGCCGCCGCCTCCTGTGGGCTGCACTCGACAGTCTGATAGCCGTCCGCCATCCCAGCAGACCCAGTCCGTCACCTCGCTGAGCTGCCCCTCGACATCGTAGAGATGGACGGAGAAGCGCGCTCGGTCGTAGGCGGAAAAAGAGCTGTACGGGCAAAGTTCAGGACAATGTGGTCCGTCATGTTCGGCGAAAGATAGCCGATGCGCAGCTTATCACGATGATGCGACGCGTGGGAAAACTCTGGCAGTGTCCCGAGCATCTGTGCGTATACTGCATGGGCATCGTGCATCATCGCATCCGTAATGCCGTCCACATGGTGGAGGTACATGAGATAGTTGCTCAGTGCAGCAAGGCGATCGCGTGAGTTCTCGCGCGGCAGCTCCCACGCCAGCCGCAGATGCGGCAGTGCGGCGGGGAGATCGGCCAGCCAGTAGAGCAGCTGCCCCATACGCTCGTGCAGTTCCCATGCCCGCTCCTGCGGGAGCATATTGTCCCGTTCGATGTCCCGCAGCGTCCGCAGTGCTGTTTCCAGATGTCCCGCTCCCATCGCCTTTTCCACAGGGGCAAAGACATGGCTAGAGGGACGTGTTCTCGCTCTCCACGCGTTCCAGATGGCACGATAACATTCCTCCATTTCGCGGATGTAGCGTTCTGATCCATGACGGCTGACGCCTCTCATCCGATCACGGAGCTCGATGCAGGGCATCGAGGAGGTCGAGATTTCCCGCCAGCGCCACGGCCGTCTCGACATAGTCCGAGGAGGCTGGTCGATGCGAGATCGGAGAGTCGATGTTCGCCAGAGACTGTAGCGTAGCGCGTGCTGTGTCGCTCCGTATAGTAGGAGACGACGGAACGCCCTTATAGAGCGCTATCGCAGGTCGTCCCGCCGCCCTGGCCACGGAAAGGTGTCGAGCGCGATATCCACATCGAGATAGCGCTCATATAGTCCCGTGGTCGTGCATTCAAACTGCACACGGCTCATATCAAAAGCCGAGCCGCTGCAGCCGCTCGTAGGCCGACCGCACCACCCCGGTCTCGAATAGGCATTGTTTTTCGAGAAGAAGCCGCGACTGCGGCACACGTTCCATAACTCTCCTGCCACGCACGCAGCATGGGGATCATAGAATTTTTGGTACTGGTTGAAGGAGGCGAACTGGATATGGCCGCGCCCCCGCGCCGGCGTTCCCGTCGATGCGGGGAGATTCGTATACCCATTATAGCAGAACTGACTCGTCAGGCGCAGGAGTTTTTCCACATAGACTGCCTCGCCGCCGCTCCCTCGGGGTCGCAGGCGTGATCCGTCACGAAGTAGTCCACGGCACGGAAGCCCCGTCGTCGCCATGTAGCCAGCCCCGAGAGCTGGATCGGGTGCCGGTTTCAGCGAGAGGCAGCGATCCGTGACCGCGCCGTATGTCCCGCAAGATCGAATAGGATATCCACCTCATCCGCATGGATCTCCCGCGCAATACACTCCATATCCTGTGCATGCTCTGAGAGGTCCCGCCATCGGGTCACGAGTGTCTTAAAAAAGGCGGTATACTGATCTGATTTGCCAAGGCTGTAAACATAAACCTCAAAACAGTATTCATCATGCATCCCGCCAAGAAACGGCCATATAAAGTACTGCATGACATGCTGCCGAAAGTCCCCGGAGATATAGCCGATGCGAATCTTATCCTTTTTCGTCGCCCCGATGCGTGTAGGGCCGCACATCAGCAAAGAGCGTGCCAGCCCAGGCTCTTCTCACAGACCTCCTGTGCACTGGACATCGGCCGCATTGAGTTTCAGCAGCCGGCACCATAGTAAACGCGCTGCAGAAAAGGATCTGCCGCCTCACGCGCATAGGCAATCGCACACTGCGATGCCAGTTCCGCATCACTGTCCGCGGGCGCACTGATCTGCATACGCCTTCAGAAAGTGCTCGCACGAACCTCCGGTACAACGCGAGCCCTTCCTCGATACGCTTTAGCCCATGCTGTACACGTTTCAAACACGCCATTCTCTGTTCCCGGCACAATCCCAGAAACTCGAGAGGTAGAGCCGCGCCCTCACGATCCGTGGGAAGCCCTGTGCGGATATTGCCCACCGTGCCGCCAGCGGGGCAGCACCGCCAAAGTGATAGCCCCATGCAAGGCTCATGCGCTGCTCCGCAGAGAGTGCATCATGCCCATCCAGTTGATGCGCAGCGTGAGAACCGACATCCAGTCTCTGCACGGGATGCAGCACGGGCAAGCTCGTCACTCAGTGCAGCGACAGACCGCCGTCTCCCTGTGCAAGGATCGCGCTCGCAGGCACGCTCCAGTGCAAATTGAAGCGTCCCCGCATCGCAGAAAAATCAATCAGCCGCCAGCGCAGCGAGTCCGCTGACACGCTGACAATCGTTCACGGTCAGCGCACAGAGCCAGGCACGGCCGCCGCTCCTGTACGTCGCATCGTGGGGAAGCTCCAGTTGACACAGCAGATGTTTTTGCATAGCTGATCCCGCACAAGATGCTCTGCCGGTAATCAGGGAATCCCTATGCGCTGCCGCATGGCAGACATCGACGGAGATCGACCGACAGGCCAAGCGACATCCAGTGTATCGTATGAGAGATCATCCACGAAAGTCAAGGGACGACCCGCACTGCCGCGCGCGGCGATCTGCTCGATGATCCTCTGCGCCCAGTGCCCCGCGATGGACGCGGGCAAAACGAGATGCACATCGCCGATCGCGGGCAGCAGATACGACAGGAGTTCCAAAAATGGGAGGATTCGCCCTGCCGTCATGCTGCCGCTCACGCCGATGGTTGGGATGCCCGTATCGAGCAGCGGGGCGATAGGTATATGCTGTTTTTCCTCGATCTGCGATAGCAGTAGGGGGAAAACCTCCTGCCCCTCGACCATCGGAAGGCGCACGGCAAGCCCTGCGAATATGCCCTGCCAGCGACACGATATGCTCTGCCGGCCTCTGCCGCATCACTGCAGCATGATGCGCGCTGACCGCATCGAGTGAAAGATCGACGAGCAGATCGAGATGATCGCGGCGAATGCGCTCCGCCGCCTCTTCGGGCGTACGTACCAACCTCACGTACCGTCGCCTTCTCCGCAAAACGTGACGAATCACCGCCCATCTCTGTATGATAGGCATAAATTTCGTAGCGAAAGGCATCGTACGCTGTGAAGAACATGGGCAGCCATTCGCGCAGTCGCCCTTCACCAAGATCGGCGGAGAGATAGCCCAGTCGAATCTTCTGCATGGCCGCTTTTCACCGCTCACTCGCGCCTTCTGCTTTTTCTTCTTTTTCATCATAGCCCCTGTCCGGCATTTCTCAATGCCATGACATAAGCCTCTTCCAGCGCACGCATATAGCCCGCCTGATCCGTGAGCGGCGATGTTCCATCTTCCTGCGCAGCGTGCGGTGCATTTCGTCCAGACGATCCAGATCCTCCGCCAGTGAGACGGCGCAGGAGATGTATGCCGCGGCAGATGTGACCGCCAGCTCCTCCGCACCGACGAGATGCAGCATCGCATAGGAAAAAGCGCGTACTGCGCCGCGTGCCGTACATCGTTACCACGGGCACGCCCATAGAGACGCGTCGCAGGTCGTCCCGCCGCCCGGCCACGGATAGGGTGTCGAGCGCAATATCCACATCGAGATAGCGCTCCATATCGTCCGTCGTCGCGGGTTCCAGTACGATGCGGTCAAGATCAAATCCCAGCCGCGCAAGGCGTTCCTCTGCCGCCCTCCGCATCGCAGCGGCGAAAGAACACCTGCGACTTCAGCAGCAGTTTGGACTGCGGTACGCGTTCCAAAAATCTCCCGCCATACACAGAGCATCTCGTCGGTCCACTTGCGGTACTGGTTGAACGCCGAAGAGGATCGATCCACGCTGACGCGCGGGCGTCCCCATCGGCGCGGGCAGCCCGCGCGCGGCACATAGACGAATTGGCTCGGCAGGCGGATCAGCTTCTCGGTGAAATACCGTTCGCTCACCACCAATGGGGATCACACAGCGCATCCGTGAGAAAGTAATCGACGGCAGAGAGCCCTGATGTCGCCATATAGCCGAGTCCCCATCATCTGTACGGGAGCGGGACGGCGTGCGAGCACGGCGAGCGCCGCCCGCCGCGTGTCCTGCCAGATCGACGAGAATATCCACCTCATCCGCATGGATCTGTGCAGCGATCTCCTCCGCCGTGCGTCCGCCCATCTCCCGCCACTGATCCGCATGAGGACGCAGCCCGCCGTCACCTCATCCGGCTGCTCCGCCGTGCTGTATAGCATAGACCGCAAAGCGCGTGCGGTCATACATCGTCGAAAGGGCTGCACGAAAATGCTGCAGCACATTGCGGCGAAAGTCCGGCGAAATATAGCCCACGCGAATCTTTGGATGCGCGTATGATTTCCAGTAGGGTATACTGCGGCACGTGGGCGAGGAGCTCACCGTAGGCACAATGCGCCCGAAAGAGTCCTCGTCATCCACATCCTGTGCATTCTGCGCCAAAGAGGAAGGAACTATACAGCGCCGGATCGGACGGCTCCTCCTCGTAGGCGCAGCGATAGAACTCCGCCGCCCGCACATCGCCCATCCGATAGGCAACGCGGCACGCAGCCGCATGAACTCGTGGCGCAGCGCATTGCCGCCCGTCTTCAGACACGTCCTCCGCGAGAGTCATCGCGCGCGGCAGATCCCTGCCGCTCCACGGCGTAGGTGTGGAGATAGCGCAGCATATCCTCCCGCTGCGCCATGCGCCGCAGCATGGCGCGTCCGCGAGCTCCTGCGCCGCAGCATCAGTCTGCTCGCGCCGAGCAGGGCAGAGCCGCTCCCGCAGGGCCTTACTGTCCTTATAGATACTATCGTCATGATCATCGATGGACTTTAGCTGCTCACCGTGCTGCCATAGATTGACCACTATCTGTTCGTGTGCCGCGCCGACCGCCGCGCCGTACCCCGCCGCATCCATCACGGGCGACTGTGCCAGCATCCCGCGCAGCCCCGTATGCAGTGCATCCAGCGTCTGATGCATCTCCAGCAAGAGAAACGGCCAAGGCGATGTACTCCTCCTCCGTATGAGCGACCAGCGCCTCTGCCCCGATGTTCACGAGGAGCGACGCACGAGCGGCTGCCGAGTGGTTTCTCCTGAAAGCGTCACGACGGGCACGCCATATAGAGCGCATCACAGGGTCGTCCCGCCGCCGGGATAGGGAAATGGATCGAGTGCAATGTCCATGCGGTTGTACGCCGCGAGATAGTCCGGAGAATTCTCTGCATCCACGTGGCTCGTGAGGAATGCCTGCTGCCGCAATCCGTGTCCAGCACCTCCGCGCGTGCATCCTTCTCTCGGAAAAACCACCGCTATGAGAAAGAGGCGACTCTCCGGGCACACGGCGCAGGATCTCTGCCCATACGCGCAGCGACATGGTCATTGACCTGGTAAAGTTATTAAAGCTGCCGAACACAATGCTGCGGCCGGCCGCCGGCGTACTGGGCGGGCGGCAGGCGCAGAGTCGGAGCGGCTGCCAGCAGAAATGCGTCGCAGGGAGGGACGAGCAGTTCCTCGGTAAAACCCCTGCCCGCATCTCCTGCGGCAAGGACGGATCGGCGAGGAAGTAATCCACCGCTCTGAGCCCCGTGGAGGCGAAATAGCCGATGCCCGAGATCTGGACGGGCGCGGGACGATAGGCGAGAATCGGCAGCGTACTGCCCGCCGTATGCCCGCGAGGTCAACGAGGATATCGATCCCGTCGCGATAGATCGCGTACGCCGCCTCCTCCGCGTGACGTGCGACAGATTGCGAAAAAGTCCTGCACCGAACGCTTGACCTGCTCCGTATAGGCATCCTCCGCGCCGAGCGCATGACGGTCACCGTAAGCGCATAGGGGTCGAGCGCCGTCATCAGCGATACGAAAACGAGAGCACCATGCTCTCTGACATCGGGAGAGAGATACCTGATGCGGAGCCGCTGCCCTCGTCGGTGTGCACGGTGATCGAGCGCCCGAATCGCCGCAAAGAGACTGCCCGTACTCCTCTGCCGCCTGCCGATCCCTCTGCAGGGCGCAGCAGGAAGATAGTGACGGTTAAAGAGCACATTGCTCGCATTGAGCGCACGCAGCGCGAGATTTGGCGGCAGCATCGCGCGCACGCGCATAGAAACCCGACCGGCCTTTATCCGCAGCCCAGAAAGCGTGCGCACTGCCCCGCGAGATTATAGACCTTCTCCGCGACCTCCGCAGACATGGGCGCATCGAAAAGAGGCGTCGGGACACGCAGCGCCGCCCTGCGCTCTCCCATAGGGAGGGTGGATGCGTGCACGCAGGAAGATCGTATAGGGTTCCGTGCGGCGCACGTGCCCTGCACTCCTGCCACGCCTTCAGGGCACCCTTCGCATCCTCTCCTCAATGCAGAGCGCCGTCAGGAGACTTGCCGCCTGCCGGCTCATAGCGACGCAGCTTCTCGATGCTGCGCCGCGCTTCCTGCAGCGGCTCCGCGCGTCCAAGCGCTGCAAAGATACGGTCGCGCAGTGCCTCCAGTTTCTGTCCGTTCATTGCCGCACCTCCGCCAGCCGCGCAACACGCCGCAGCATCCGCTGTGCTTCGGGTGCCGCGAGGACCTCGGTACAGGAACGCAGGCGAGGATGGCGAGTGCGCTCTGCTGTTCGGGAGAAAGCTCTCCACAGGCTGCACCGACCGGCAGCAGCACTCCATTTCCTCGATGAGCGATGCCGCTGCCGCAGTTGCCCATCCCGCGAGCAGAAAGACGGCGGCGCGGCGGAAACTTCGCCGCACTGCGCCGATCATAGTAAAGCGCTGCGAGGAAAATCCGCGCCTGCCAGTACCGAGGCGAGAAAGGCCGCATCTGCCTCGCGATCATAGATCCCGTTCAGATCTCGATCAGCGCGGCATCGTCTGCGCCGACCGCCGCCATGATCCGCAGAAACGCTGCAGGAGCGGTGATGACGCGGATTCAGGCGGAGTGCATGCTCTGCCGATAGGATCGCCTCTCCCGTCGCATTGCGCAGCAGTGCCGCCTCGCCGAGACGCATATACGCCGTTGGAAGAAGCACGGCGGAGAAGTCCCCTCATGGTAGTATTCCTCATGCAGACGGATCCCCTCCGCGTAGGCAGCGCACGCCGTCATGAGCATACGACTGATCCCACGCATACGTCCCGTAGATCAGCGGATAGTCCGCCTTTTCCGGAAGTGCGCGCGCCGCATCATACGCCTCTCGAATCTCCGCATCCGATGCCCCCATCAGAATAAGCGACTGCAGGAGAACCGCATGGGGGCGGTTCTCCGAACCGACCGGTCGATCGCGCTGTCCCGTGCAAGGCGTGCATAATGTGCCGCCCTGCGGATAGTCCTCAAGCGTATAATAGCAGTCCATCAGATGGTATTCGTCGAGTTTCGCGTACTCTCGCGTGCACGGCGCGCAAGGAGGAGCTCCAGATCGCGCTGCGACTTGCTCTTGATGATGCGCGGCGAGTAGCCCGTGTGATAGAGCGTCAGTCGCCGGGCGCGATCATCATCTGCCGCGCCGTATCGCCGCTGAGATTTCTCTATGTGTTCCCATGAATGCTGCCCACGAAGCGGATGTGCGGTGCGCGGCGGAAGATGCGCTGCACCCTCAGCGCTTGTCCTGAGAAGTGCCCCCGTATCCACGTCGATGTTGACGAGATGCACGATGAAGCCGTCAAGATACGGATGTGCGTCGTACTCCTCGAGCAGAGGGCGCACGCGCGGATTGCTCTCCTCCGTAAAAGTACTCATCGGCATCGGGAAGACGATCCAGTCGCCCGTCGCCGCATCGAGCGCAAAAATTTTTCGCTGCGGAAAAATCGTTGATCCAGTCGAAATGGAGCACGCGCGCGCCCGCCCGCACGTGCGACCTCCACACTGCTGATCCGTCGAGCCCGTATCGACGACAATCATCTCGTCGGCAAAGCTGCGCATCGAGGTGAGCCAGCGCGAAGGTTCTCCGCCTCATTCTTGACAATGACACACGCTGAGATTTTCATCCGATCCACCCATCAATTCCCTCGCCTTTGCGATGCGCAGGAGCCGTCGCCAGCGCCTGCAGAGATACTCACGTCCCGCGTCCGCATCGCCCATGCGCATGGTGCAGAGCCCCCGCACTCTAGAGAGCGCTCCTGCAGCCGCCCTGCTGCGCGCAGAGTTCCCATGCCGCACGCGCCGCCGCATCGCGTCCCGCCGTCATATAGGCGTCGGCAGCGGCGATACGCAGCTCCTCGGCACCGCATGATGACGCGATGCGCAGGAAGCGCCCGGTCTGCGTCCGTATCCGCATAGCGTACAAAACGCCTCGCGCACGAGATGCAGCCCTCCGCACTCTGCGGGCGCGGGCACGGCATCCGGCTCATCATGGTGCCGCCAGAACTCCTGCATCGCCCGTGGCAGAAGGCCGCGCAGCCGCTCATAGAGACGCGGACGTCCTGCGTGCGTGGATTGTCCGAGACGGAGCAATACCGCAGGCATCTCCTGTACATCTCCCGCAAGCGCTCCAACGATATGCTGCCCCAGTTCCACGGGCGCATCCGAACGCATCCACTGATAGGGCGAGGGCTCGAAGCTCCGTGCCCGTCTCCTGCCGATACGCATCGCGTGCCGCCTCGCCCAAATGCAGCCAGCCGTAGCCGTCAGCAAAACGGATAAGATACAAAAGGATCTCGCTGATCTCCGCCGAGCTGCTCCCCGCAGTGCTGTGAGCAGCGCGCCCGTATCCCATACCGCGATGCAGCTCGACCAAGGCATCCATGGTCTCCTCCATCGCCGTCCCGAGCGAGAACGCGCGCAAAGTTCCTCCTCAGCCGCCGCGCGCTGCTCCCTGCCGCGGCAAGAACAGCGCGCGTGCCGCCGACACCGCACCTGCCCATGCAGCGAATGCTGATGTTTCGCCGCCCGTATCCTCGGGCTGCGCATAGAGCTCCATCGCACGCGTCAGTTCCGATAATGCCGCCTCTCCGCAGCATCCAAAAGCAGTCCGAGCCGCCCATGAAAGTCCGGCAGGTGCGGGAAGGCTCTCACATGCTGTGCGTGCCGCTGTGATCTGCTCGGCAAGCGGCGTTTTCCTTCTCCATCACATCGAGCAGAAGGTGATGCAGATGACTCTGTGCACCGACCGATATGACATGATCTTCCCGTGCAGCACGTGCATAGAGCAGATGCCGCCGCATACCGTCCGAGGCCATAGTAGGTATCGGCGAGTAGCGATAATCCCCGGGGCGAGTCCCTCCTCGCTGATGCGCCGCTCCATCAAGGGCAAGATTGCGCACGTGCTCGCGCACGATCCGCCCCTGTCGAGTACCCCACGTGGCGGATGGAGAGGGCGACGAGCTCATGATAGATCTGCGGCTCACCGTCCTTCTTCCGCAGTGCCTCGCACCCTTCCCCTCGTAGAAAGCCCGCGGCCCATCCGCAGGAGGCGGATGTGCGGCGCACGCCCGATCTCGCGGTCATCATCATCCCCATCCACATGCACAATCGGCAGAAGGACAGCATCTTTATGCGGCATCACGACATCCATCATGCGCAAGATAGGACCGCAGTTCCGACGGATCGAAGAAACCTTTCATCCGCATCAGAGCACCGCGGCCCAGTCAGCATCCGCATGCGCAGCACGAGCATTGAGTGCGGCGGCAAAAGTCGTCCTGCCAGCGGAAATCATAGACCTTGCACCTGCACGCTCTGCCAGCGCCGCGTGCCCGTCCGTCGACCCGTGTCATCACGATGCGTTCATCCGCATGGCTGCGGCATTTTCAAGCCAGTGCTCCATATCCTGACGATCGTTGCGTGCAAAAGACACATGCTGCAATGCGGATCCTCATGTGCTGAGCGTCAGATACGCTGCCGACTCCGCATGCGCTGCAGCTCTGCTCTCATCTCCATCCGTAAAGAGGGACTGCTCCGCTCCGTCGGAGCGCGCAGCTCCAGTGCCGGCGCAGCCGCCTGCAACTGCCGCGCCGATAACGATGAAATGCAGCAAGAGCCTCCGCATACTCTCGCATGCATCTCCGGGCAGCTCCGGGAATGCCTTCACGCGCCTTTCTCCGCAAGAGCGAGGTACGTCATCCCGCCGCATTGGCTGCATGCCATAGATGCGCAGCAGAATACGCCAGCAGCGGCTCGCGAGACGACACGCGCCGTCCGAGTACCACATCTTTGCGTGCGTACTGCTCGCATGATGAGACATCGCCCAGATTGTCATAAGTCTCCGCGAGTAGCCCCAGATCCGCTCTGCCCTTTGTCTCGGCGAGTTCCGCCAGCAGAATGCGCAGATTGCGTTCTCCTTTCACGTGTAAGCACGGCAGAGTACCCCGTGTGTACGAGAGTCAACAGGCATGCGGAGCGACCGTATTTGCTTCGGCGCTGCACCCGCATCACGCAGCTCTTCGCAGACATGTGCCCGATAGTGTCGTCCCATGCCGCGATGGCGGAAAATCCGCGGCGCATAAGAATCAAGCAGTCTCGTACCCGTCATCTTCGTCGATATTATGCCAGGGAACGAGAAGCACCTCACCGTCATCCGGCGTCCGCCATCGTCGATCGCCGTGCGAAGATTCTCCCGCGTCTCAGCGGGAGAAAAGTATTCATCTGCATCGATGAATATGAATCCAATCGCCCGTCACGTGGGAAAGCGCCGCGTTGCGCGCCGCAGCAAAGTCATCCGCCCATGGAAATTCGCAGACACGGCGGCTCCGCAGGCCTGCACAGCGCCATGGTAGTCATCCGCGAGCCCCGTATCGACAACGATCAGTTCATCCACTGGGCAGCCTCAGCTTCGATTGATTTTTCAGATGTACAGCATCATCGCACACATATAGCAGGCACCGATGCGAATATCCTCCGATTTCAGCAGTATCTCGCATATATGCCCTTTCTCTCTCTGCCAGTGACTTTGCCCGTAGCTTCATCCCCCAGATGCATATAGATCTGAGCGAGACGCGCCGCTACACGCGGCAACCCATGGGGTTAAAGAAGCTCGAATCGTGAAGTTCTGAAAAACCATGATCGAAACGCATCCAGTGCCGTCATGGGCTCTCTGCCGCCTCAGGATATCGTGACAGTCCGCAGAGAATCATCCGCGCTGCGCATAAAAATCGGGAAGATCCGGATACTTGCAAAAGAGCCTCGTCGGCAAGGGCAAGCATTTCCGAATCAGAATAGTGCAGTGCGACGCATCGACTCGATCATCTGATGATAGATCTTGCTCCCTGCGCCAACAAGGATGCATATCGCTTGCCAGCACCCGTGCAGAGGGAAAGAAACACGCGATAATCCTGCAGGCGAAAATAGCAGTCCGCAAGATAGGCACGCATCGTCGTGTGCCCATGCCGCGCCGCATCCTCCTCCAGCATGGGCAATATTGGTGTTTTATCTTCTCAGGTCCGCGTTCTGAAAGATATCCCGTATGCGCCAAGAGAAAGTCTCTCATCTGCATAGACGAGAATCCACTGCTCTCCGTCGTCGTACGTACCAGCTGCTCATGGAATCATTCCTCGTAGTGCATCCCCGGCATACGAAATATGCGTGGAACTCTCTCGTATGTCGCATCTTGTCCATGAGTCACCGATAGACTGTATAGACCGACCATGAGCGATATCCTCATGGTCTGACCATGCAATATCTCTGTGATCGCCTGACGTACATATTCGGATGCAGAAAATATTCGTCTGCGTCCAGGAAGATAACGATATTTCCTCGTTACATGCTGCAGCGCCTTATTGCGGGCAAGAGAAAAATCATTCACCCATGCGAAGTCGCGAACTCTGCCGAAAAACGTAGCACACACAGTCCCGCACCGCAGGACTCCCCTGCCGTCGAAACAACGATGATCTCATCCACGCGCAGCTCGTACAGAGGCAGAGAGAAACGGCAGTCCTCCGCCCGTCCTTGACAATATAGCACGCAGATATTTCATCGCTACGCCCTCTCGCTATGCTCCAGTATACGCGATACAGGGACTTTTTGGCAAAAGAACCCTCCCCGAGGGGAGGGATTCCTGAATTCCGTATAAATCGTCGAAACGAAATTAGTGGAGGAGCGAGAGGACAGCAGGAGCTGTTCTGGTTCGCCTCGTGCGAGCATCGACTGAGCAGCCTGGAGAAGAACGTTGTTCTTCGTGTACTCCGTCATCTCCTTTGCCACATCCGCATCGCGAATCGTGGACTCGGAGTTCTGGACGTTCTCGGACGCGCGTCGTGAGGTTCGAAGCCGTGTAGCGAGGACGGTCTGGACAGCACCGATGTTGGCCTGCTCGTCGAGCGCCTTCTGGAGAGCGGAGTCGATCGAGTTGATCGCAGCGTTTGCCTTATCCTGCGTCTGCGACGCTGATGACAGAGCCATCCGTGCCCTTCATGCCGAGTGCGAGCGAACGCATATCCGTCATGCTGACCTTGATCGCCTGGCTCGACTTCACAGCCCGTCTGGAGAACGAGAGCGTTGTCTCGGACGCGTGATCGCTCGTTAGAACGCATCGAGCGCCGTGTTCGCCGTCTTGCGGAGAGCACCTGTGTTGTCCGTGATGCCGATCGTGAACGCCGAGACCTGGAACGTCGTACCGGCACCAGCAGCATTTTGATCGAGAGCGCCGTCTTGTTGTCACGCTGTAGACGCTGTTGCCGGCCTTGTCGAGACCGATCCACGCGCCATTCTGGTCGTGCCGCCGACAGAGATCCGACCCTTCACGGAATCCGTGCCGTTGAACGCCGTCTTGCCGATAATGTCCGCAAGAGTGCTCGAGCCGACTCGAGAAGGTCGTCGCGTCAGGTACTGACCCTGACGGACATAGGAGACTGTGACGTTATCCGTCGACTGGATGTTGAGGCTTTTCGTTCTGACGGCTCTCGAGTGCCGTCAGCGCAGAACCCCATGCGCGCAGCCGTGCTCAGCGCGCTGTTCGTCAGCGTCGTGCAGGTTGCCGTGCCGATGCTGTTGCGCGAGCCATCGACGGGTACTTGCCATTGTATGTAGCAAGCGCGTTGTCGTCGATCTGATCAACCATCTGGTTGATCTCTTTTCTGGATCGTGCGAGCGATCCTCGTCCGCCCGTGCCGTTCGCAGCGTTGATGGCCTTTCCTTCAGGGTCTTGAGGATCTCGACCGTGCTTGCGACAGCGCCCTCGGCCGTCTTCATCATGCTGTTGCCGTTCTGCGTGTTCTGCTTATCCTGATCGAGCGAACGGATCTGGACGCATACGCTCGGAGATGGCACAGCCCTGATGCATCGTCGCCGGCATCGTTGATCTTTCATGCCCGAAGAGACTTTCTGCAGGCTCTTCGCAAGAGCCGACTGGTTTGCTGTTCGGGATGTTGAGCGTGTTGACCGCCGACATGTTGTTCTTTAACTACCATTGCCGTGAAAATTCCTCCTGGTGTGTTTCCGGATGATCCGGAATCTTATCTTTGCGTGCGGACATCCATGCCCGCTGTATAATATGCAAGTGACGCGTCTATCCTGGTTGGCTGCTAGCTGGCCGTCCATGCAGCCGCTACCGCTTTGCGTATTACCCTGTTATATATAGTATATCGTCAAAGCGAGCGACATTCTTAAGCGGCTTTTCATAGTTTTACTTTTATGATTGTCTTGTCAGGGTCGTCGGAAGAGTCCCGCACCTCAGTGCCGTCGCCGGTTGAGATAGCCGCCCGCAGGGCTTCCTCGCCCGTATCGTGGCTGTGCACGGCCGCATTGCGGCGGCGCGAGCGGTTCAGCCACGCGTGCCTTGTACTGGATCTGCATCTCGAGCGGGACGGAGCTCCGCATCGAGTGCCGCAAAATCCGCACCGCCCCGATAGGGATCGGCAGGCAGCGCCTGCAGCATCTCTGACTGACCTGCCCGCGCTGATCGACGAGCGCGAGGGGAAGGTATCGACCTCCTCCTCGTCGATGAACTTCATGAGCTCATGGGTCAGCATGCGGTACTTTTCCACAGGGAACGCGCCTCTCGTAGACGTTTATCCGGCATAGACGCCGCTCCCTTCCGTTCCCTGCGCGCCCTTTTCCTCCGTGCGCTTTTCTTTCATCGCCTGTGCCCACGCATCGCGGAGCTCGGTGATGATGTCCGTCGCCTCATGCGCGTCGAAGTTGTCATCGAGATTTCCTTCGACCAGGCGGTCGTACGCATAGTTGCAGAGCGGCATGAGCTGATGCGAGATCTCGTAGTCCATATTGAGGGTGACGCGGAACTCCGAGATGATGTTCGCGCTTCTGCAGTGAGTGTTTGCCGCCTGCATAGTTCTTTTTCGGCGAGTGCGTCGGCCCCTCCTGATGAAACTTCAGACAGCCGTTGTAGAGAGCGTGAGCGTCAGCGCCTCGGGCGTTGCCGTCATGATCTGCTGCTTCTTATAGGCCTCCGCGGCACTGTTGACCATGTGGGAATCCTCTATAGCATCACTGTCCGGAGAAGAAACCGAAACTGCGGAAAGCTTCGAGATGGCTTCCTCCATCGCATTGTACTTCTTGTAGAGCTGATTCTCAAAGGAGCTCATGAGCGCTTGAAATCGCTCATCTGCTTCTCGTGAGTTTTTCGATGAGCTTGCCGAGCTCACTGCGGTCGGACTTGTCCGCCGTCATGCCCGCGTGGCTCTTGAGCGACTCCATGCGCTTGCCGAGGCGCTCGGCAAGACGTGTCAGCAACACCGTTGTCGCCGTAGTTGTCGTCGTCGTCCGTATGGGAGAAGATCTGGTTGACCGCATCCGGTTCCGCTGCGATCGCCGTGCGAGCTTGTCTCGCATCGAGTTTCAGATGTCCGCCTGATCCTTCGAGGTGATGCTCGATCGCTGCGAGGTTACTGTAGCGTCCCGGCGCGGAGCCGACACGGTTGGTCACGGCATCGCGCATATCGCTGATGATCGAGCGGAGGTAGCCGTCGCGTAGAGCAGCCCCGACCTGGCACGCTCATTCCACTTCTCCACCTGCTCGTGGGACATCGATGCTTCCTGATCCTTCGTCAGAACGCCGTAGTCCGGATACTATTGTTGTTGTAACGCCCGTGGAGATCATCGGAGCAGCTTATTGTAGTCCTCGACGAACTTCTTGACGTTCTCGACGAGTTTTGTCCTGATCCTGTGCGATCGTCACCTGTGCCGGCGTCCCTACAGGCGTTGCCTTCTAAAAGGTGTAGGGTGACGCCGTTGACCTGCAGCTTATTGTCCTGCAGATTCGTGTAGGTGACGTCGACCGACGTCTCGCGCTCGCTGCCTCCACAGTCGAGCTCGTCCTGCCCGAAATCGCAAATGAGCGGTGCGCTGATCGATCCGCCGCTGACCTGCCTCGAGCTTCAGAGTTGTTGAGCAGCGCCGTCGTATCCGTTGCCGAGGACGCCCCCGTATCCATGGAGAGGCTGACCTTGTTGTCACTGCCTGACTCCGTGTTCACGATGGAGAATGCATCGGACACGCGCATCGTAGCTCGCCGTGATGTTGAGCGCCGACTTCTTGCCGTCGCCGCCAATAAAGCGTGCATTGTTGATGCGCGTCGCAAGATCATTGAGCGTGAGGTTCTTCGTGAATACCTCTCGCCGTGAAACTTGATCTCCGTCGTGCCCGTCCCGTTCGGAGAGTTTGAAGCTGAGCGCCGTATCGGCGCTCGCTCATGCCTGCCGGCATCGTGCCGCCCGCAAAGGCAGACATCCTTCAGCGCGACGCTTGCAGATGCCGTATTCTGTAGCGCCACCTTCTGCCCTGAGGCAGTCATCAGATAGGCGTTCGACGCTGCCTGCGTGACCTCCACGATATGCGACATCACGCCGGCATTTGCATTTGCCGCCGCCGTCACAGCATCTGAGAGGGAGCTCGTCGCCGTCATCGGCTTCGTCCGCGAGCTCAGACGCATGTCAGACATCGCTGCGGAACGTATTCACCGCGTGCACACATCGGCGAAGGCCTCTTGCGCCATCCGTCTCGACTTCCTTCTTATAGATGCGGTCATATTTCTTCTGCTCGGACATCATGCCGACCTTGACCAGGACTCACATCAATCCTCGAACCCGAAAGTCCGTAGATACCTCTTGCTCCTGCCATAGTTTCCTCCTTATCGCCTTACGCCGTCTTGTCCAGGAATGCGCCGAGCCAGTCACGCACCTTGATCATGTAGCAGACCAGAGATTCGGCGGAATCTCGCAGCAGCTCGCCCGTCTTTGTCCAGCATGCGTACCGACAAGACGTTGATCTCTTTGTGGATACTTTTGAAAATTGAGGTTCTACGTCGATGCGCCGCATGATCTCGTTGAGCTGCTTCGTAATATACGCCGCCCTGCCCTCGTTGATGGGCTTCTTTTCTTTTGCAGGCGGCAGCGGCATCGTCTTCTCTGCCGTGCCTTCTCTGCACGCCGCCGCAGCTGCATCGAGGCGGCTGCTGTCACCGTTCTCCCGGGTCTCCCGGCAGGGGAGCGCTGCGCTCCTGCGCTGTCCTGCATGCTGCTGACAGCAACCGCCGCCACCATGTAATCCTGAACATCACCTACGGCCATAAGGCATCCCTCCATGTGCAGCGGTACGCATCCGCGCACCCGTCTGTCGCTTCCTTGGGAGCCATGTTATTTTTGATATATCTTTATGATGAACGCTGGGCAGTGCTCGAGATCAATCATCATCGGTGCTGCGCACGCTGGTTCTCCTCCTGAATGGCGCGATAAATCTCACCGCGGTAAATCTTGACGCTGCGGCGCATCAATGGCGATGCGCACATTGTCGCCCTGAACCTCCACAATGTTGATGACGATATTGTCGCCGATCATGATCTGCTGTCTGGGTCTTCCGTGGAGTACGAGCATTACTTTTTCCTCCTGATCCTGCGGGAAAAGCCGATGCTTCGTCGTATCGGGCTGCGGTCGAGCACGATCTGTTTTTCCTTGCGGGTTCTGGCATTGATGACAATCGGCGCGATGAGATTCGCCGTCAGTCGCGGATGTCTGCGCCGAGAGCGTCAGCACTGCGTAGATCAGCACATCATCCGGCGAGGTTGGTGCAAGCTCGCGCTCCACATCGTCAATCGTGACCTCGATAGTCCGGGAAGAACGTGGCGGTATCGCCATCAAGAAGGCGAGATCCGGTGTCTTCACCGACTGAAGAAATGAGATATGGGCTGTCGTCCCCATAGGGAATGATGAGAACTCGTCTCTCTCAAACGCAGAATGCCTGCTGCAAAAATGGATGACGGCATCTCAGCGACTTCAATCTCACCGAAGCGGCTGGTCATAATCTTCATCGTCAGAGACCCCTGTTACGCAAGTATATCATATTTCCTTCGCTGACCCACGCGCGGATGCTCCCCTTCTGCAGATAGATCTCGATATTGCCGCGGTTGCTACTCGACGCGCACGGCTTGACATTCCAGTGCGGCGTCGTGCGCCCGACGGTCGGCTCGCCGGCGACCTCACCGACGGTGAAATGCACCTCAGGATCGGGGATTGCCTGTGCGACGAAGCACGCGGTTCTGGTCGGCGATGCTCATCATATCACGGTAATCTGCTCGATGGCTACCTGACGCCCGGGCTTTCGGCCCATCCCGGCGAGCGACCAGCCCCATCTGCGTGTGCTTCGACGTCGCCTCCTGCACTCCCGGCAAAGCCGCGCTGCATATTCTCGCGGCAAAAGTCCGAATTGCTGGTGCAGCCATAGCTATGCCGGCTCGGATAGCTGTCAATATCGAGTCTTTGGCTGGGTCGCGTACAGATTGGAGCGTGCATGTCTGCGTCTCCTGGTCATACTACGGCTGCTGAATGCCGAGTCCAGTGTATTCTTCTGCGACTGGATCCCGATCATCGGCAGCGTATGACGCACATTGAGGTGAGAGCATCAAGGGCATCCTTTCCCATCACAGCTTCGGTTCAGCGGCCTACCGCAGGTAATCCATGGCGAAAGCGGCAGATGCGCGCGCCCATCGAGAGCGACATGCTCGCGACCGTCTGCTGCTGCATCATCTTCATCGCAGTTCGCGCAACGTCCGCCGACGAGACATTTGTGATATCGCGCGTGATGTTTTCCTTACATGATCGGTGAGAACATCCGTCATGTTCTTGTAGAGCTGGGTACGTGCCCCCGTCTCCGTATGGGCCTGCAGTGTCACCTGGTTCGCCGCATCGGCGAGCGAGATGCCGTCCGAGCTGAGCCAATGCGGGTCGGCAGAGTTCGTCTGGCGTACACGGTCAGCATACTGTTGACCATCGCTGTCCCCGAGGGCTCGTTGCCCGAATTCTCGTCATCGAAGAGATCACGCCCGAAGATATCGAGCCCGTCTTGTTCACGGTGTCTGCCGTCGGCTCATCGAGCCGTTCTGCTCGACCATCGAGATGTAGCGGAAAATCGCCGTTGCAGGAAGACGATCTGCTGGCGCACGGTCGAGAATTTCAGCGTCACGCCTGCGACCGCCGCGATCCGACCAGTTCGCACAAGACCGCAGGCCAGTGATCATCGATGATCTCCTGTATTCTTAAAGTTATCTTGATGAAAGTTCGCGTGCCTGTTGCCGACCATTCGCCGACGATACCGTCTGGCGCGCAGCTTCGTCCCGACCGTCTTGTACCCCTCTGGCGAGCAGACTTGCTATCCTTCCCGCTATAGCCGTCGTCAGACCGTCGCCGTCAGGTTGAGTGTAGTAGCTCTTCCGTCACTGCCGTCGAGGGAGAGCATCGATGGTAGGAAAAGTTTGCGCACTGTCACGTTGCTTGCATCATTAAAGAAGGCTGCCTGCCGGTCATCGAGCGTCTTGGCAGAACACCGCGAGCAGCTGGTATGTTCATCTGAGATGGAGAACGGCTGACGCAGATCTGCCCTGCCCCGAGAAAAGATAGCGGTCACCGAGCTGTGTATTGCCGAGCAGAAACGATCTGCTGGATCCCGTGCCTTTCATCTCACGCGCAATCGCGGGCCAGATCGCGCTGTTCTCATCCCTTATCGTCGTTCGCGCCCTGAATGGTCTTTGCTTCGAACGTCTTCTCGAGATGTCTTCCATCGAACTGGAGGCCGTCTGTCAGTGTTCATCCATGAGATACCCGCCTTGACGCTCTCCGATAGCGGTCATTGTTCCCTCGAGAGCGTTGTAGCGCAGATAGCGCGAGTAGTCCACGGAGGTTGTCCGAGGGGCGAGTGGAGCTTCTTCCCGTCGCCCTGTTCCATGAGCTTCGACTTGCAGTCCAGCTCATTCAGTCTTCTGATAGCGCTGCAAACTGCGAGTTACTGCTGATAGCGAATCATCGTTCATCCCCACCTTCCGACGACGCCCGTGCTGTTGATGAGGCGATCCAGGATCTCGTCCATCGACGTCGGACACGTGAGCACGCGCCGTAGCCCGTCTGGAACTTGAGCATATTCGTCAGCTCCTCGTTCCAGATCTACGCCTGCCGTCGACCGCCGCACTGGTTGATCTGCACCATGAGGTCATCCTGCTGCTTCATCTTCTTGTCGAGGTTCTCAGCATCCGCGCCGAGACTGGCTCATCACCAGTTATAGAGTACTGGTGATCGAGACCAGATCCCGACGCGCTGGCGCTCGTGCGTCGGCAGACCTGTGAGGTTCATGATCGTCTCGCCGGATTCACGGTGATGCCACATCCATGTTGAAACAGCTTGCTCAGTTCGAGCCAGTCGATCCGTCTGCTGCCCGTTGACATCGGCAAAGATCATACGTAACATACCGCCGCCGACCGTCGCATTCTTGCCAATCGGTTGGCGTGCAGACGCCGGACCAGGTCGACGATCGACGAGCAGCGATATAGATTCTGCGTCCGGGCTGTAGCCGTCAGCTGATCTGTAACTGGATGAGCTGCAGTGCGATCGCGTCGCAGCTGTCGGCGCGATGGTCACTGTGGCCGTGCACGTGCGGGAGCGTCCACCGTTGTCGCGTCGTGCGGGTCACGCTCATGCGCCGTCGAGCCACCTGATCACCCGTTGTCGGTCGATACGATACGCATAGCTCAGCCCGTGGTTGTGCCCGACTGCATCGCTGAAACTGTGTCGCGACCGAAAAATTCGTCCACGTACGTCGCACGCAGTCGATCCCCGCCGCCAGCATCGTGCGCCGCCGCAACGTCGTCAGAGCGTCGCCGAGATGTCCGCAAGATTGTCGATATAGCCCTTGTCCTGCACGATCGTATCCTGCAGCGCCTGTAGACACTGCCCTGCGGGACATAGCCGATACCGCCCGCCTCTTGATGCGCAGCGTATAGTCGTTGATGCCGTAGCGCTCGTTGTCGATCGGCGGGCTCATCTCGATGGTGAGGTGACTGTCGCGCTGGACGAGTGTCATGCCGTTCGAGACGACGGTGTACCGCCGTTTGCCTCCTCGCAGACATTGACGTTTGTGATCTCCGAGGCTTGTCCACGAGGAGATCGCGCTGGTCACCGCAGGTCATTTCGCCTTTGCCGCCGTTGTTCTCGGCGAGCATGATGTTCTGGTTGAGGACGAGCGATCTTTTTCCGCGATACTGTTTGGCCTTGCCGACCTGGATGCGCATTTCATCGTACTGCGCCTTGATCTGATCCTGCAGCTGACGTCACCCGGTCTTGATGCGGTCCACGAGGTTGTTTGCCCTCGTCGATGACCGCCGTACGCGACGCTGCGTCGCTCGCGTAGTCGAGAGGCTGACCCAGGCGCTGTGAGAACTGCTGCATCGCGTGAGAACCGCCCGTCTCGCTGCGTCGTTACAGACCGCACCGCCTCGTCGCGTAGTTCGTCTTGTACGTCTTAGCGAGAGGTTCTGCGTCGATGTCTCCGACCAGAACTGCTTGTCTGCGTAGATGTTGCGTGCACGGTTCCAGCGCGACGACATCGACACCGCCGCCGACGTCAGACATTCCCGTAGAGGGACGGCTCGCTCCTGATAGTCTCGTCGCCGCCGAGTCCACGCGCTGACGTGAGTACCCCTCTGTCGAGGCGTTTGTAATGTTGTGACCGGTCGTATCAAGCGACGGCTGGATTGTTCTGGATGCGCACCATCGTATTGAGCCCGGCAAATGTTGACCGCATATTTCCTCACTCTTTTTCCCTGTTTGGAATCCTGATGATTCCATCCGTTATATCATCTGCGTCGAACAGCGGCGATCTCGCGCCGCAGTCCGACGGGCGGTCGCCACGGGCTGAGAGCGTCCGTAGGTATCGTCCGCCATCGTGCCCGAAACGACGTTGAGCTGATAGCGGATAAACTCCGCACTCTTTTTCCAGCGCTGCTCTGCCGTACGCACGCGCTCACGCAGTCTCATGCCGCGCCCTGCACAGCGCGCATGGCACGTACCGCAGCGAAGTGCTCCCTGTGGATTCGGCTCGCTTGCAACGGCGGCCGCCATGCTGTCCGCCCGCACCTCCGCGAGGTACTCTGCCCGGCCGCCGTGCGAGTGCACGTACCGCAGAGAGCTCCGCTCAGCTGCCGCTGTTGCGTCGCTGATGCCCGCACCAAAAGGCAGCATGTGCTGGAGCGCGGCGACGAGCGCATCATAGGCGGCGAGTGCTCCTCCGCGGCAGCGAGCTGCTCTTCAGGAGCACAGAGTGCCGCGCGGTCTCATTCGTCGTCAGCCGTTCACGCCTCATGGTCCAGAGTTCTTGCGCAGATGCCGTCACCTCGCCCGTGCCGCCGCTCCATACACGGGATCGACCACGGCGCCGCTGATGCGTCCGAGCTGACGATTCACTGCCAGAGTGCGCCCTCGATAGGAGGAGGGTCATTCGCAGCAGTTCCTTCGTCTCCGCGACGACTTTGCTCAGCTTGCGGCTTGCCGCAACACACTGCAGTGTACGGTCATCTGCTCGAGCGAGGAGCGCCAGCTCCTCCATATCGTCTCGGCACTACGCCCGGCGTGCGCCTTTGCAATGTTGGCGAGATGCGCGAGCCGATCCGTCTCGAAACTGCTCCACCGCACGCGCGAGAAAAATCCTCCTCGGTGGTCAGTTTTTCGAGGCCTCCATGTCGAGTGCGACGAGAATCTGCGTTGCTTTTCCTGCACGGCATGGATCTTCTCATACTGGCGCAGAGCTCTTCGAGCGTCGCCGTAAATGCATTCCGCATGAGCTGCTCCATCAATAGCGCATGGCGAGCATCTTGGCCGCGATATCGCGCCGAGGTCGGCGCATAGCTGCCGTTCTCGACGCGTGCGAGACGTCCGCAACGCGCTCCTTGCGAACATCGCTCATGCCGCGCAGCTGCTGCAGGATATCACCAAAGCTTTGCATGCCTCACCCGAAAGCTCGAGTGCATCCGGTGCCTGCACGGCACCCGCTCGTATCCACCGGCGCGTTCCCGCTGCCGGTGCACCGGCGTAGAGCTCTGCTCACTGCTGCGATTGTCTGATTTCTGATTAACATATCGTTCACCACCTGTATCTCCGAACCGATCGCTGCAGGCGCTTCGCGCTCCCGCTGCAAAATGGGTTCAGAACTTTTCACCTTCTTTATCGAAAAGATACGCACTTAGATTTTTCTTGGTGCGCACGATGACCTCGATTTTCTTACTTCCCGCCGAGGGTCACATAGCCGCGGCGCTGCCGCCGTCTCGATGTGGTGCATGCCGAGCAGCCTGCTTTGCTGACGGCTGCCTTCAGCTCGTCACGCATCTCCTCTGCACTTATCGCAGTACTGCCCCTTCTGGATGGGCGCAGCCACATTTTCGCACGGGGAAGAAGATATCCACATGACTGCGAGAGAAACCGCCCTTCGGATCATGCGGCGGATCACCGCTCCTGCACGCCTGTCGCCTCAACAATCTCTGGGATCGGCACTCTCGGATGGTCACGCACGTACTCGATGATCTCCTTTTCCCACTTCTCTTCCTTCTCGCGGCAATCCGCGCAGATACGGGAGTTGTTGATTGAAACGACCTTCCCGCAGCTCGAGCAGTTCTTCATTTTTCCTGCCATCGGTCAAACTCCTCCTCAAAACAGCGGATCGGCATATCGTAGATCCTACTATCCTCTCATTCATACTGTCGTATCTACAACAGGACGAGAAGAAAAATCAACAAACAAAGATTCGGCTTTCTACTTTGTCATCTTCCGTGTAAACATGCCGCCCTCAGGGCGTCAGGATGCAGCGTATTCAGCACCACGGCGATGTTGCCGTGTTGTGATCGCAGGCTGCGAGACGGGGCTGATCGCGCCGAGCGTCACCAGCAGCATCGCCGACGAGTTGACGAGCAGCGTCGCCTTTAAAGTTCTGATGACGAGATGCATCGTCCGCCGTCCGAGATGCGCAGTCGCATCCACGATGCGGATCGGATCTCGCCGTGAATCGTCACCGCCGAGGACCTCGCCGCAATATCCGTCTGGCGGCCGCCGAGCGACACGCCGACATCGGCAAAAGGCGAGTGCGGGCGCGTCGCTGATGCCGTCGCCGACCATCATCACCGTCCCGCGCTGCTTCAGCTGGTTCACATAGCGCGACTTATCCTCGGGCAGGATCTCCGCATGATAGAGTCCACATCCATATCGCGCGCCACCTCGGCTGCGACGGCCTTAGCGTCGCCCGTCAGCACGACGATCTCATCCACGCCGCAGCGGCGCAGCTGATTCAGCGTCTTCTTCATCTTTCGGACGGATGGGATCCTCGATCCCGATCACGCCGATGAGGCGCGTGTCACGCGCAACAAAGAGCACTATTCTTGCCGGAGGCGGACGCAGCGAGATCCTCCGGATCCGTCACGCCGTTCTCCTGCAGGAAGCGACGGCTGCCGACGCGGATCGTTCCGCCCGTAAAGTCCCTCGAAAATCCGGCACCTCGGCGAGCATTCCGCGCGCTACGATCGTCTCGGAGGAGCGGTGCTGCGGCGCATGCCATGCCTTTTCCTCCACATACTTCTGATTGCCACGGCGAGCGGATGCACGAGTGCTCCTCGGCGGATGCCGTGAGCAGGATCATCTCCTTTCTCCGTCACGCCCTGACGCCGTACGAATGAACGTGATCTCGGGGATGCCGACCGTCAGCGTGCCCGTCTTGTCGAGCACGACTGTATCCGTGCGCGCAAGCGCCTCGATGTAGTTGCCGCCCTTCACGAGAATCCCGCGCTTGGCCGCTGCGGCAATCGCGGCCGACATCGCCGTCGCCGTCGAGAGCTTCAGCCGCAGGAGAAAATCGATGAAGAGCAGGTTCAGCACACGTCCCCAGTCGCGCGTCGCCCCGTAGACAATCGCCGCCCGAGGAAGGACACGGGCACGAGATAGTTCGCCATCTGATCGGCAAAATTCTGCACGGGTGCGCGCGCGTCTGCGCCTCCTCGACGAGGTGGACGATGTGCGCGAGCGACGTATCGCTGCCCACCTTCTCCACCGCGATCACGAGCTCGCCCGCCTCGACCACGCTGCTCGCGTAGACCGGCGTGCCCTCCTTCTTCATCGCGGGGCGGACTCCACCTGTCACGGACGCCTGCGTCACCGCCACATTGCCTCGCAGAACGCGGCCGTCGATGACGATTTTTCTCCCTGCGTGCACGGCGATCGTATCGCCGGGGTACCCTCCTCCACGGGCACCTTGCGCTCCACCTCGCCATTCGGCGTCTGCCTCCACGAGCCAGACATCGCGTTGGCCGAGTGACGGGAGCCCTGAGATGTGCGAGCGCGCCTTTTTCCGCCGCGTAGCTCGTCAGCATCTCCGCCCTCGTTGCTGAGCGCGCGAGGAGCATGAGGGCTCGACTCGGGCTTCCCTGCGAGCACCGAGGCGATCACCGCCGTCGTCGTAAGCGTATCCGCATTCGGCTGCCGATCCTCGATCAGACCGCCAATGCCCGTCTTGATGAAGTTGCGCGAAATCGCGAGCACGAGCAGCGAGCGCAGTACCTTCACCGAGCGCAAAAGAGCTCGGGTGCACCGCGCCGCAGCAGCTCCATCGCCGCAAAGCTCGCGAGCGAGATCACTGCATCGCGGCGGAACTCCGCCAACCGCTCCGTCGGCGTCACCGCCTTCTCTGCCGCCGCGCGCATCGGCGCGCTCTGCCGCCGTGAGGACACGCGCCGTCGGGAGCATCCCCACGCCAGAGATCCACGCATTTCTCATGGGCGGATACCGCCACCACTGCAGGGAAGCGGCGCAGGCGCGCCGCGAGCTGCTGTGCATCCTCGCGCGGCAATGCCGCCGAGAGACGGATCCGCTTATGCATCACTCGTGTCGCATACCTTCCATCCCTCATCAGCGACAGTGCCCACCAGAGCATTTGAGAGCCCGAGGGCGTATTGAGATCACCAGCTGGCGCACGCCGCGCATGATAAAGACCTCGGCGACCAGCGAGCTCAGATCGAGTGCTCCGCCCGTACTCCGCTGGATCCATGCACTGAGCGACTCCACCGAGCGGCGCACGCTCTTCGCGAGCGTCGCGGGCGGCTGCACCTTGCCTCGGCAAAAAAATCGCGCACAGACCCCTCCGCCAGAACGAGGACATATGCGCCTCATCCTCAGGCGCATAGATGAGCAGGATGCTGCCTGACACGGCATCCGTCCGCACGGCACGGATGAACGGCAGGCGCAGGAGACGATCCTCCAGCACCTTGGCAAAGGCTTCCGTCAGATACGGCGTACGGTAGCGACGCCGTCCGGCGAGGCATGGACACAGGGAAAGGCCGCCGTCGGCACCGCGCAGGAAACCGGCACGGCAGACGGCGCCTCCGTGCGCGCCAGCACGTGCGGATGCTTTCCACGCGAGCGCTCCGATGCCGTGAACAGGCCGCCGCCCAGTCCATGCGAGGATATTGCCATCAGCAGGGCGACTGTGCCGAGGATCATCTGACGCGCCATATTCGCCAGTGATGCACCGAGCATCAGTCGGACAGATACGTCGTGATGCCCTGCCTCGCATGGGTGCGCATATAGTCCTCCACGCGGCGTAGCTCCGCGTTTGCACGCAGACGCTCCGGCTCGCATCGTGATGAGAATCGACCCCGTCGCAATATTGTATCCACCCGCTCGATCTCCGCGAGCGCGTTCAGCCGCTCATGCACCTGCTTCTCGAGCGAAGCATTGTTCTACGAGCTGCTTGCTGTAGAGGCGCACCCGTCCCGGCACATAGGAAGCGACATCCGTCGAGCGGATGAACAGATCCATCGCCGCGTGCGGAATCGCATTCTTGATCGTATCGAAATACGCATTGAAACCCCTTCTCTTTATCCATATTTGTCGAAAAAGGGCTGCGCGAGATGCGCAACAGCCCCGTGGCGGAAGTCTGAAAGCACTGATAAGAAGCACGATATCGCGATTCGCACTTCTCGATGCAGCCTGTGCCGCGATCAGATCCTCGAGCTCTCCTTCTGACGCTGGAGCTCAGCGAGCGAGAATCCGCCGTGCCGGCTCGATGCCTGCCAGCTGCTGCGTGCGCTCCTGCATGAAACGATAGCCAAAGATACCGGCAACCGCACCAACTGCAAGGCCAATCCAAAATCCGTCTTCGAGAACATCGTGTTTCCTCCTTTTTGCCATATCGCTTTCCCGCGTCTGCCGAGACCTCCTCTGCAGCCCGCCGAAAGCTCCTCTATCCTCCTTGGCAGCCTTGTCCCGCCATAGGGCAAGCATCTCACGAATCCATACGAAATGAATCCGAATAAGAAAGACCGCCCACTGGCAGCCTTGACGTGATTCCTCCGTGAGACGATGATAATCCCTGCGCCGCGAGGCATGACAGAAGCCGCCATCCTCTCTGGAATTATCTCGTTGTTCTCAGTATATATGAGAATGATGTATCTGTCAATAGTTCTTACATAATCAGGGAATAGCTATTGAAATCACTTTTTCTTCATGCCATAATATGCGTAAATACTGTAACAATTCAAAGGAGTTCGTCATGAAACATTATCCCTGTCGTATCCCCGCCTCCTCATTGCAGTGCTCTCCCTCGTCCTCCTCTATGCTGTCCTCACCCATCTCCCGGCGGGCGAGGACGGTGACCCGTCGACCTATAAGGCAGAAATTCTCTACGTGGAGAATGCCCGGCGGCGGCACAACCTCCTTTGCCCCCGACAGTGCGCTGCCTGTAGAGGTGCGCATCCGCCTCGACTCAGGCCCTGCTGCGGGACGGAGGAGACCATCCTCCACCACACCTTCAATAATCCTGCCTTTGACATCCACCCGGAGGAGGGACACATCCTCGTCCGGCCGGCAGGTGAGCTATGCCATCGTCGACTACTGACCGGCTCCCGCCATGCTCCTTCTCTCCTCTCTTTGCCGTCCTCCTCATCTGCTTCGGCAGTGTGACGAGGCGCGAGGCCTCCTCGTCCTCCTCTTCGCCGTCCTTCTCATCGCAAAGGGGCTCATCTCCTTCATCCTCTATGCCCTCGCACATCATTCTCTGGACGCTCCTCATCGGCAGCATCATCACCCTCGCCACCCAGCTCATCGTCAGTGGGCGAAAAGCGTTAAAGGCGGCTGGTGCCATCATCGGCACCATCGGCGGCATCCTCGTCGCGGGCATCCTCGCCGTCATCGCCATCCACAGCATCTACCTCACAGGCATCGCTGAGGAACAGGCGGGCATGCTCAAGGCACTCTACCTGCAGGCGGTGGACTTCCGCGAGCTGCTCTTTGCGGGCATCGTCCTCGGTGCCCTCGGTAGCCGTCATGGACGTTGCCGTCTCCATCGCCTCCGCCCAATACGAGATGAAACAGCTCACTCCCAAGACGAAAATTCGACGCTCTCGTCTCCTCGGGCATGAGCGTCGGCCGCGACGTCATGGGCACCATGGCGAACACCCTCGTCCTCGCCTACATTGGCGGTGCGCTCCCGCTCATCCTCCTCATCTCCGCGCAGCCCTGATCTCCCGCTCCGCCACGTTCTCAACCTCAACATGATCGCCACCGAGATCGTCCGCTCCCTCGTCGGCAGTATCGGCCTCCTCTGTGCCATCCCCATCACCGCCTACACCACCGCCTTCCTCATCACCATCCGCCCGCGGCGCAAAAAAAGAGCGGAGGTATAACTTCCGCCCTCTCGTTTGATACGGTACTACCGTGCCGCGTGCTCAGCATCCCGTACGACCTGTGCCATATAGTCGATCTTCGCATCCGTCAGCCCGGGGTAGACGCCGAGCCAGAACGTGTCGTTCATAATGCGGTCGGTCGCCGCGAGCGTCCCTGCCACACGGTAGCCCCCGCCCGAGGCGCGCATGGCATCAAAACAGGGGTGCTTCGTCAGATTCCCCGCGAAGAGCATGCGCGTCTGGATGCCCCGCCCCTCGATGTACGGCACGATCTTGGCGCGATCCACGCCGTCACGGCAGGTCAGCAAAAAGCCAAACCAGCTGGGATCTGCATGTGCCGTTGCCTCCGGCAGGACAAAGGCATCGCCCAGATCGGCGAGTGCCGCGTGGAGCCGCGCAAAGTTATGCCGGCGACGCGCGACAAAGGACGGCAGTTTTTTCAGCTGGGCGACACCGACGGCCGCCTGCATATCCGTCACCTTGAGATTGTAGCCGAAATGCGAGTAGACGTATTTGTGATCGTAGCCGCGCGGGGAGCGCACCGTACTGCCCGTCAAAAGCGATGCCCGCAGCGGTTGTCCTGCCCCGACGCACAGACGCAGTCGCGTCCCCAGTCGCGCAGGGAGCGCACGATGCGGTGGAGGAGCGGATCATTCGTATAGACCGCGCCGCCCTCGCCCATCGTCATGTGATGCGGCGGATAGAAGCTCGACGTACCGATATCGCCGATCGTGCCCGTATAGCGCGTCTCTCCGTCGATCGTATACTGCGAGCCGAGCGCGTCACAGTTGTCCTCAACGAGCCAGAGGTTGTGCTTTTGGCAGAACGCCTTGACCGCCGCCAGATCAAACGGATTGCCGAGCGTATGCGCGATCATGACGGCCTTCGTCCGCGCGGAGAGTGCTCCTCGAGGAGCGACACATCCACATTGTACGTCGGCAGACTCACATCGACAAAGACGGGCACCGCACCGTACTGGATGATCGGCGCAACCGTCGTCGGAAAGCCCGCCGCCACCGTGATGACCTCATCACCGCGCCCGACGGCACGCGCCCCGAGGAGCGGCGACGTGAGCGCCATAAAGGCGAGCAGATTCGCCGACGAGCCTGAGTTCACGAGGAGCAGTGCTTTCAGCCCCGAGATACGCCGCCAGCCCACGCTCGAACTCCTCCGTATAGTGCCCCGCCGTCAGCCAGAACTCAAGCGCACTCGCGACGAGATTCTCCATCTCCTCATGATCGTAGACGCGCGCCGCATACGGCAGACGATCCCCGGGGAGAAATCCTCCTTTGGTGCATGATACTTCTCACAGTACGCCCGTACAAGCGCGAGAATCTCTCCGCGCATCTCCTGCTCACTCATCCGATTTCTCTCCCTGCTCTATGATTCCCTGCGAAAAACGCCTCGATCTGTGCCTCGGTCAGCGTGCGCATATCCGCGCCCGCTTCCCATGCCTTTGCCCATTCCACCGTTTTCTCCACGGCCTCGGCGATATGCCAGCGCGGTTTCCACCCGAGTTCACTCTTTATTTTCGAGCAGTCGAGTTTCAGAAAATGCGCCTCATGTGGGCCGCCGTCTGCATGTGCCTCCCACCGTGCGCCCGCGCCCCACGTCCGGCAGAAGAGATCGGCGAGCTCTCCCGTCGTCACGCAGTCCGCATCGTCGGGGCCGACATTCCATGCCCCGACCAGCGCGGCATCCTCCACCTGCCGAGCCGCGAGCATCAGATACACGGAGAGCGGCTCTAAGACATGCTGATAGGGGCGCGTCGAATGCGGATTGCGGATGTCGATCACCTGCCCGCGCACCGCTGCGCGGATGCAGTCGGGGATGATGCGGTCGGGCGCAAAGTCGCCGCCCCCGATCACGTTGCCCGCGCGCGCCGTCGAAAGCCGCACCCTGCCATCCGCGAAAAAGCTCTGCCGATAGCTGTGGGCGGCGATCTCCGCACGCTCTTGCTCGCCGAATACGGATCATAGCCCAAGAGCGGCTCATTCTCGCGGTAGCCCCACGGCCACCCTTATTCTCATAGACCCTTATCCGTCGTCACCATGAGCGCAGAACGAACGGTGTCCGATGTGCGGATACATTCAAGGACATTGACGGTCCCCATCACATTTGCCGCGAACGTCTCCACGGGCTGACGGTAACTCGTCCGCACAATCGGCTGCGCCGCGAGGTGAAAGACGACCTCCGGCCGCGCCGCAGCAAACGCGCGTCCGAGTGCATCGGCATCACGCACATCGCCGCGCAGATCGCGCAGCTCCTTCAAAACCGCCAAGCCGACGGAGCGCCTCTCGTCCGCCCTCTGTCGGCGCATCGAGTGCAAAACCCGTCACCTCTGCCCCCGCCCGGAGGAGCAGGAGGGCAAGCCACATGCCCTTAAAGCCCGTATGTCCCGTGAGGAGGACACGCTTTCCCCGATAGAAACTCAAATATTCCATAATATTTTCCCTCTTACCCATTCGTTCCTCACGACCGCTTCTTCGCAATCACTGTGCGCATCTTCTGCAAATTACGACGATATTCCTGTGGATTGCGCATGGCAATGACGGTGTAGAGCGCATCCGCAATCGCCATGTGGATGAGCCGTGAGGAGACTGCCTCAGAGCTGTAATGTGTTTCCCGCCCCATCCCGTGCAGTACGACGTTGGAGAGTTTTGTCAGCGGTGCATTTGCATGACTGGTGATGGCGATAACCGCCGCCCCCGCCGCCCGCGCAATACGCACGCTGTCGAGGAGTTCGAGCGTCGATCCCGTATGCGAGACGGCGATCACCACGTCATGCGGTGGAGGAGCGACGCCGACGTTACCTGTTGGTGTGCGTCACTGCTATGCCTGAACGACCATCCCGAATCGCAGAAACCGTGTCTCTATATCCGGCAGACCGTGGCGGAGTTGCCGAACCCATAGACGGCGATACGACCAGCATGGCAGATCTGATCGACCGCACGGTCAAGTGCCGTCGCATCGAGGAGTTTCAGCGTATCCTGCAGTCCCTCGGCAATGTTGCGAAAAATCTTCTGTACAATCAGCTCCGTCCCATCATTTCCCGTGATGTCCCGATAGACCGTATCTGTCTGTCTGAGCTCGGCGGCAAGCGCAATCTTAAAAGCTCTGCAGCCCGCTGAATCCAAGTTTTCTTTACAAAAGCGCGAAATCGTAATCTCCGAACTGCCGACACCGGCGGCAAGCTCCGAGATGGTCTGCTCCATCACCTCATTGCGATGTTCAGATACATAATCCGCAATCCGCTTTTCCGTACGCGTCATATGTGCATAGCTGCCGCGCAGAATCGGCAGTGGCAGTAGTTCTGTCGCCATGGTGACCTCCTCTTCTTACCGGCTGCTTCTCATTATAACAAAGTTACGCATAAAGAATACCACCGACGATGATTCGTAGGTGGTATTTCTTCCAGTGATCCCTCTATCCTTCGCATTCCGCGAGAATGGTGTGATTCTCTGATCTTCGTCCTCGGTCAGCGCACCTCCCGGCGCACGGGTATAGGTCGAGATTGGCAATCCCGCGGCACGTACTGCCGCCTTCATCCCCGTGATGAAGAGGGCGTCACTCGTAGATCCGCATCAGGCCCGCGATCCGTTCGGCACAGTGATGTGCTGTGGTGCAGTCACCGGTCTCGTGACGCCCCTGTGCATCTGGACGAAGAGTTCCGGAACAACGTTCGTCAACCCGCAGAGGACGCCGTCACCGCCCGCGATGCGATTCACCATATAGTATTCATCAAACCCCGAGAGCACTGAGAAATCGGAGCGTACAGGCTTTACCGCCTGGCAGATGCGGCGCGTGTGGCTGATATTATCCACCGTATCGCCCTGATCCCCATGACCGTCGGACAGCGCTGCGCAATCTCACGAACAATGGCGGGGCTGAGGTCGCTCCCCGTCCGTGCAGGGAAAAATTATAGAGCATGATGGGCAAAGAGACCGCCTTTGCCATGCGCTCGAAAATAACGCGACTGCTTCCGTGTCAGGCAGCCCGAAGTAATAGGGTGAGACGATATTGAGCGCATCTGCACCGGCTCTAGCAGCGTAGTCAGCAAGGCGGACGGTCTCTGCTTCCTCTGTATGTCCGACACCGATCACCACCTGCGTCCGCCCTGCAACCGTCCGCACGGAAAAATCGATCAGCGCACGTTTTTCAGTATCGCTGAGCGCATAAAACTCCCCCAGACTACCGAGAAAAGAGCAGCCCGTCCAGCCCTGCTTCAACGAGATGATTGATGTGCCGCTCCATATTGGCATAATCGATGCTGCCGTCATCCTTCATGATGGTGACGACGGGTGAATTGACTCCCTTAAACATAATATCCTCCGTTTTCATATCAATCGTCGATCTCCCGGTACAGTGCCTTTTTCCCGGCCTCGAGTACAGAAATGATGCGTTCCACATCGTAGACATTGCCGCGCCATGTACCGCCGCTCACCTCCTGCAGTGCTGCCCAGAGGCGCGTATCTGCGGGGAGATCCGCATCCGGGCCGACTCCCCTCATGCATGGGCCGCTGGGCGAGGACGCGCGCCCCATCCTCATAACTCAGAGGGATGCTCCTCGCTGCCAATGAAGTTTAAACTTCCTTCGAGATGCACCGTATCGACGATGATCTCAACGATATCCCCATCACGCAGCTTGCCAATCGGACCGCCGGAGAGCGCCCTCAGGGCCCACATGCCCGAAGCATGCGCCCGTCGAAACTCCCCGAAAAAGCGCGCGTCGGTACTGAGGGAGACATGCTTGCCAAACAGCAGCGTCTTGAGCGCCGAGGTGAGCTGATAGGTCTCCTCCATGCCCGTGCCCTTCGGCCCACCGCCCATGACGATCATGATATCGCCTGCCACAATACGCCCTGGTTCTTTGAGTGCGGCGATCGCCGCCTTCTCCGAAACAAACGTCTTGACCTTCCCCTGTATGACGAAACACCTTGTCTGCGCCGATCACCGAAGGATCGATTGCCGTGGACTTCACCACCGATCCCTCGGGGCAATATTGCCCTGTAGGGAACGTCACCGTCGAGCCGATGTCGCGCCGTTTGCTTCGTCCGGAGTGAAGATCACCTCATCCGGAGAGATCCCCTCGATTTCCTCAAGATGCCGTCGCAACCGGCGCCGCCGCTCGGAGTTCTCCCACCAGTCAAGATTCTCGCCGAGGGTCGTCCCCGTCACCGTCAGCACATCCTCATGCAGAAGTCCTCGTTTGCGGAGATGGAGCATTACCTCCGGCACACCGCCCGCCATGAAGGCAAAGACTGTCGGATAGTTGACAGGACCGATCGGCAGAACGCTCACCAGGCGCGGTACTTCCTGGTTGATGCGAGACCAGTCGGCAACCGACGGTATGTGGCAGCCTGCTGCATGAGCAATCGCGGGGAGATGCAGTAGAAGATTGGTCGACCCGCCGAAGGCCGCATGCACCGCCATTGCGTTCTCGATTGCCTTGTCCGTCAGGGATGTCCTGTGTTGTAATGCCGCGCGCAGTGAGTTCCATCACGCGCGCTGCCGACGCACGTCCAATTTCCGCCAGATCTCTTCGCCCGATGGCGCGAGTGCTGCGTGGGTCAGTGTGAGTCCAAGTCCCTCTCCGACCACCTGTGATGTCCCCGCCGTGCCGAGGAACTGACAGCCGCCCCCGGCGAGGCACAGGAGCTGCATCCTGTCCGCCGTGCATAGTCAAGAGTAACCTCGTCATTGGCATAGCGTACACCGAGCGTCTGCACCGTACCGAGATCCTCGCTATCGATGGGGATAGTGTCGCTCCGCCGAGGGATCAGAATCACCGGTGTATCATGCATGCCCGCAAGTGCCATCATCATTGCAGGGAAGCCCCTTTATCGCAGGGTCGCCACACCGATGACCGCTCTGCGCGTCGGCAGCGAACGCATCAGACGGCGCATAACCATCGCCGCATCATTGCGGTACGGCGAGGAGTCGAACATACCGACGGTCCCCTGACAGCGTCCGTCACGAGGGATCGGTGACAAACGCCGCGTGAGGAACATAGCCCTCCGCCTTGAGTTCCTCTGCCGCCGAGCGCATCAATCCCCGAGCTCGAAATGGCCGTTGTGAAGCCCCACAGCCACCGTCGTTCCATCATCGCGGCGAATGCCGCCCTGCGTACTGATGATCAGGACATCCCCGCCCGCGAGGTCGTCGAGTTCCACCCCATTCCGGCATTGATCGTCATGCCAAAGATGTTCCCGCTCGGTGACATACGCAGCATTTCATCTGTCAGCGGGCAGTGTCCCTGAGGGTCCCTCCCGGCGCGTACAGACATCATACAGCCTGCAGATTTCCTTTCGCATACAGGCTCTCCATCGACATAGATGTTCCACCCTCTCCAAAACATAATACACACAATATACACAAACAAAACAAAGCTGCCGCACGAAAAGCGTGCAGCAGCCTGCATAAAAATCATCCCTTTGAGACGACAAGATCTGGATGTCGTGCAAGATCCTCTGCGAGTTCCTCCATGTGTGGCACAACGGCGACGCGCATCCCCGCCCGATGCTCCACCAGATCAAAACCATGCACAATATCATCGAGTGAGACCGCATGGGTGAGAATGCGGTCTGCGTTGATCTTTCCGCTGCGGATCAGCTCCACGGCAAGTGCGTTGTGACGCGGAGCGGAGGAGAATGTCCCATACAGCGTAATCTGGCGGTAGTGGACAAAATTGACATCAAAGGTCAGCTCCGGTGTATCCTTCGGCAATCCCGCAAAGAGGCAGACCTTCCCCATCTTCCCCTGTCATTTCAATTCCTGCGCGCTGTGCTGCGGCACTCCGGCCGTCACGATGACGACATTCGCCCCTCAACCCGTTCGTCGCGTCGAGCACGGCCTGCACGCCGCCATCTGCCCCCGTCTCGATATAGGCATCATAGTTTAGGTCACGTGCCGCGTCCAGACGATTTTTACTGCGGTTCAACAGGAAGATCTTTCCCTGCGCCGCGCGCACGCGCAAGCTCTGCATGCATGATGCCGATCGGCCCGGCGCCGATGACCGCCACCGTATCGCCAAGCTGAATATCCATCGCCTCCTGTCCGTTGATGACACAGGCGAGGGGCTCTGAGAGCGATGCGGCGAGGTAGATCAACCTCATCGGGGATAAAATTGACGTTGCCCGCGCGGACGGCGTTCGCAGGGATGCGCACATACTCCGCAAAGCCGCCGTCATAGTGATGCGCAATGGTTTCGCGCGTATAGCACAGATGCTGCCGTCCCGAAAGGCGGTAGGAGCATGCACCGCAGCCGATGCCGGGTGCCACAATAACGCGATCCCCAACATGGTAACGCTCAATGCCCGCACCCACCTCCTCAATCACACCTGCGATCTCATGCCCCAGAATAATGGGCGGGTGGATCGCCTTATGCCCGTGGCGGAAGGTCCGAAGATCGCCGCCGCAGATCGCGCATGCCTTGACCTTGACGAGGAGCTCCCCGCACCGATCACAGGTTTTTGCGACCTCCTCCACGCGCACGTCTGCCGTGCCGTGATATATCGCTGCTTTCACACGCTTCTCCTCTTATGCAAGCCCCGAGAAATCCGTCGAAACTGCATCTGCATTGACGACCCAGCGTGGCGTACCGCCCGCGATCGTCCCCTCGATCTCCTCCAGCAGGAGATACGGCGTACGGTTAAAGGCGTCGCGCGTCGAGCCCTGCAGATGCGGTGTGATCGTTACATTCTCGAGCGTCATAAACGGGTGATCCGCCGGCGGCGGCTCCGTCCAGAACACATCGATCGTAGCGCCGCCGATGCGCTTCTCACGCAGAGCGTTGATAAGTGCCTGCTCATCAATGAGGCCTGCGCGTGCCGTATTGATGACGTACGCCGTCGGCTTCATCAGCGCAAACTCCTTCTCTCCCATGAGCCCCTGCGTCGCCTCCGAGAGACGCGCATGCATACTGATGAAGTCCGCTTCTTTGCAGAGCTCCTCCAGCGAGACGAGACGTGCACCCGCTGCCTCAACATCGGCAGCCTTCGCACTACGGATCGTAGACGAGAATTTCCACGTCGAAGCCCTTCAGCTTTTTGCGACGAGATGCCCGATATAGCCGAAGCCGACGAGCCCGATCTTCTTCTCGAGCATATCACCGACGAAAGCGGCATTCGAATACTGCTTCTTCCAGTGTCCCTGTTTCAGTTCCGCATGAGCACGAGGCGATATTGCGCATCTCGGCAAGCATGAGGCCGATCGCATAGTCCGATACAGCATGAGCATTGCGCCCCATCGTGTGGAATACGGCGATCCCCTGCTTCGACGCTGCCGCGACATCCACGTTTCTCCACGCCCGCACGACACGCCCCGATGATGCGGCAGTTCTTCGCAGCCGCCACAATCTCTGCATTGATCGGCGTATGATGCGTAATGATCAGCTCGACATCGCCGACGTGGTCGAAAATCTCTTTCGGCGGTCTTCCGGCAGACGGACCTTTCTTCTCCACCTCGCTGCGCAGAAACCAGAACTCCTCATCGCTCGCAGGTTTCCAATCCACACGTGCGACCTCTACGTCCCCCATGATTTTCTTGACAGCAGTCTCCAAGCGCTCCGACGAGAGCAACGGATCCCCAATCACCAAAGCCTTCATATTGTCCACCTCATTCAAAACGGATGACATCCCCGACCATGAAGCGCGGCACCCCATCGCCCTTGACCATGATCTGTCCCTGGCTGTTCGACGGCATCCTTTCCCGTAAAGACAATGGTGCAGTGTCCATTCTCGCGGAGGGTCTTCATCGCCTCATCGCCCTACTGCCGTCACGGTATAGCTGCGGTCCGCGAGGCGGAGCGTATCCCCCACCGCGACATCTTCCGTCAGGGCTGCCTTGGTATGTGACACAACCATATTCTCATACTCATAGGGCACATCCTTGTTAAAGAGGATAACAGACTCGCGCGTCTGCATAAAGGGAAGGACAAAATCCCCAATTCCCGTGACTGTTACTTCATACTTCATCGCATATCTCCTCCGTTTCACTTCACTTCATTCGTCCCTTGGGCATGTGTCACTGCCGCATTGAACTCCCGCAGCGCAGGATAGATCAGACGGTTCAGCGACTCATATAGTTCCATGTACCGCCCATGACGCTCTGCATCCGGCGCATAGCGATGTTCGTCAAACTGCACACGTGCCACGGCATTCTCCGGACTCGTATAGACCCCGGCACCAAGCCCAGCCAACATCGCCGCACCAAGGGCAGCCGCTTCGGGAACATTCTTGCTGCGGACAGGAATCCCAGTGACATCTGCCTTCATCTGCATCCAGAACGCACTCTTCGCCGCGCCACCGATGGTATAGATAGATTCGACATCGCTGCCCCGAAAGTTCCTGCATCGCTTCAACAATACTATACATTTCGTAGCAGAGGCCCTCGAGTATGGCACGGACGAATGCGCCTCGCGTCGTCCGCGCGTGAGCCCCAGAAAAGCGCCGCGTGCAGCAGGATCACTGCCCATGGTATGTCGCCCGAAAAATATGGAAGCATCATGCAGCCGCGCGCTCCGATTGGCTCGCGCGACGCCTCCTCCACCAGCTGATCGAAAGACTCACACGCAAAGGTATTCTTGAACCATTCGAAAAATTCCGCCCGACGCCACAATCATTCCATGATATAGTAGGCATCATTCACCACGTAGGCGACGGAAGTGAAGTTTTTCTCCATGCAGACAGTGCTGCTCTCGGGGAGCGTCGAGGATAGCAAGCAGCTGCTCGCTCGTTCCAGTCGAGTCGAGCATTTGGCCGGGACGGATGATCTCCGTTGCAAACGTGCCACAGGCATAGTCCACCCCACCCGCAAAAACAGGTGTTCCTCTTTAAGTCCGGTCGCTGCAGCCGCGGCGGTCGTGAGACTGCCAATCTGAGCACCGGGACGGATCGGCTCCGCGAGCATGGATCGGTCAATCCCCGCCTCTGCGAGAATCTCCTCCGACCAGTCACGCTGTCGCAGATCAAAAGGCCATCGTGCGACAGGGCATTCGTCCAAGGAGCACGTTTGCGCCCCGTCAGTTTCAGGCTGAGGAACCCTGCGATTGGGATCCAGAGACGAGCACGAGCCCATGCCTCAGGCACATAGCGTTTGATCCACTGCATCTTCGTGATGCTTGCCACAGGATTCGGATTGATTCCCTGTGATCTGATAGACATACTCCCGTCCGAATGGTTCCCACGCGGAGGCGATGGCCTCTGTCCGCGTGTCAAACCAACGAATCGCAGGATGCACGGACTGCGCATCACCGTCGAGCAGGACATCTTCCCTCCCGTGCTTGCGACGGCGATGCTGTCGCAAAGTCTCCCGGGGAGCTGTGCTGCCACATCTGCGATGCAGGCGGCAACGCCCTCCCAGATCTGTTCCGGTGAGGTCTCTGCCCATCCATTTTCATGGTACTTGGTATTGGCAGGGCGACGGGCAGAGGCAAGGAACTGTCCTGCCGCATCACACGCGATTGCCTTGTAATTCGTCGACCCCGCATCAATCCCAAGAAGATAGCCCATGGTCTTCACGCCCTCTCGGATGCAAAATTCGATGCATCAGCCTGATCAGCCGACGAACATGTTGAGAATCAGAACGCCCGCAAGGCCGAGTACCGAGATGATCGTCTCCATTGTGCACCACGTACGGACGGTCTCCTTGACGGTAAGTCGAAGGAATTCCTTAAAGAGCCAGAACCCCGGATCGTTCGGCGGGGAGATGATGAGACTGCCCGCTCCGGTTGCGAGCACCATCAGCTCGGGACTGACGCCCGTAAGTGCGACCACAGGGGCCGCGATGCCGCCTGCCGTAGTGCCGCAACCGCTGCACTGCCGCAGGCAATGCGGATGACGGCGGCAATCGACCAAGCAAGGACAAGCGGAGAGATCCGAGCCCATGAGGAGGTCGCCGATATAGCGGCCAACACCGCTGTCGATGAGAATCTGCTTGAGCGCACCACCGCCGCCCACGATGAGAAGGATCATGGCTATAGCGAGAATCGCATTCTCACAGATCTTCATGATCTCAGGGATACTCTTGCCGCGTGCAATACCGAAATGTGTAGAACGCGATAAAGATGGAAATCGTGAGTGCCATATCCGGCGAACCGAGGAAGGTCATGATGGCCAGTGCGTGCGAGCCGGCAGGAAGAGTCATCTTCGCAATGGCTGCACCCGCCATGAGAATAACGGGAACGAGTGCTGTGAATACGCTGATACCGAAGCTCGGCATCTCCTCATCCTTGAACACCTTCGGGTTATAGAGTCCCTGCGGAATCGCGGGATTGAGATCCTTGACAAAAATTGTAGAACACAGGGCCAGCGATAATGGCAATCGGAGCGGCGAGAATCGCACCGTAAACCAGTGTCAGCCCGATGTCCGCATTGTAGATCACCGAGATCGCCGTGGGACCGGGATGCGGAGGCAGGAAACCGTGAGTGACGGAGAGCGCTGCCGCCATTGGGATACCGACTCGAGAAGACGGATCTGTGCGGATGCCGCAATCGTAAAGACAAGCGGGATGAGGAGGACGAAACCGATTTCATAGAAGAGTGCGATGCCGACGATAAAACCCTGTCAAGCAGACGGCCCACTTAACCTTTTCCCGACCGAACATATTGATGAGGGTCATGGCGATGCGCTGTGCACCACCGCTCTCTCGCCATCAGTTTTGCCCAGTATCGCGCCGAACGAGACGACGATTGCGAGACCGCCAAGCGTTCCGCCGAGCCCTTCTGAATCACGGGGATGATCTGCGTGACGGGCAGACCTTCGGCATAGCCGACGACACCTGCAACGATGAGCAGTGAGATGAAAGCTGTTCAACTTCACGCGGACGATGAGGAAGAACAGCAGCAGGATGCCCACTGCAAGAATAATGAGCGGCATAGGTTTCTCCCCTTTCATAGATACAGACACTTCATTGCCTTGCCATCGTTTTGACTAAATAGCAAGTTCCATAACAATTGTTGATATTATTATAGATGTTATCGTGTCATTTGTAAATACCTTTTCATTTATTTAAATTTATTTTGTTGTACTTATTTTCTTTTTTGAGTGTAAAAGAGCTGTGCACGAAGAAAATATCCTCGTGCGACAGCTCTCAAAAACACTGGTATTTTTTTATTTCCCGTGAGTGTTCCTGCCACTCGTGATGGAACGAGCCCTCCTTATCCGTGCGGAGGAAGGTGTGTGCCCCAAAGTAGTCAGCGCTGCGCCTGGATGAGGTTCGCGCCAGGTGCGTGGCACGGCTCGCATCGATGTAGGCAAGCGCATTCATCATGGCAGGCACAGGAATGCCCGCGCCTGCAGCAGCCGCCACGATGCGGCGCAGGCTCTCGATGTTTGCGTTGATCTTCGTCAGGAAGAACTCCGCCTCCATCAGATTCTCAAGATTCGGCTGTGAACGGTATGCCTCAGTGATCTTGCCAAGGGAACTCTGCCTGGATGATGCAACCGCCGCGGAAGATGGCAGCAATGCGTCCGAGATCGAGATCCCAGCCGAAATCACGTCCCGCCGCACGATAGAGGGCAAAGCCCTGGGCATACGCCACGATCTTCGCCGTATAGAGGCTGCGGCGCACATCCTCTACGATGTCCCCCACCGATGGGTGACTGCTTCGGCGACGGAATGAGCCCAGCAAACTTCTCGCGCTCCGCCAGGAGGTTACTCATGACACGTGCGTTGCAGGCAGAGGTGATCATCGCCGTATTCACGCCCTGTTCGAGCGCTTGGATGCTTGTCCAGCGGCCCGTTCCTTTCTGCCCGGCGCTGTCGACAATGTAATCCACAACCATGCCACCGGCGGGAGTCCTGCTCGGCAAAGATGTCGGCGGTGATGCCGATGAGGTAGCTCTTTAGCTCGCCGCCATCCCACTCATGGTGAGATCTTCGACAACTCTTCATTCGTCTTGCCGCCCAGATACTTCAGCAGGAGGTAGGACTCCGCGATGAGCTGCATATCGGCGTACTCGATGCCGTTGATGCACCATCTTCACGTAGTGTCCTGCGCCGTCCGTACCGATATAGGGTGCAGCAGGCTCGCCATCCACATGTGCCGCGATCGATTCGAGAATGGGGCGGATGGATTCGTAGAGTGCTGCACTTCCGCCCGGCATCAGCGCAGGGGCCGAGCCGTGCGCCCTTCTCACCGCCCGAAACGCCCATGCCAAAGTAGTGGAGCTGATGCTCCTCGACGAGCTTCGTACGACGGATCGTATCCTTAAAGAAGGAGTTGCCGCCGTCGATGATGACATCCCCGGCTCCATCACCTTCAGCGGGAGTCAATCACCATGTCCACCGGTTTTCCCGCCTGTACCATCAGGAACAACGCGACGCGGCTTCCTGAGCGCATGGATGAAGTCCTCCAATGCGTAAAAGGGGTCATGTTCTCGTGAGGGATGATCTTTCACGACCTTTTCGGTCAGATCTCCCGTGCGGTTGTAGGGCGGCGACCTTAAAACCATGATCCGCCATGTTCAGCGCAAGATTGCTGCCCATGACCGCCATGCCATAGACGCCGATATCCATCTGTCCAGTTATTTTTCTCTGCCATGATTTTCCTCCATTATCCTGTCGATTTCTTAAATTCCAGCCTGGTACTCTGCAATCTCTGCAAACTCTCGCTGCAGATTGTGATAGAGACGATCACTGATATCCGCGAGCTTCGCATAGGTCTTTGTATTTGCGGGGTCGGGCGTGTAGATTTTTCTTCGCGTGTACGAGATCCGCCGTATCTGCAATACTCTTCATCTCTCCTGCTGAGATAAAGCCCAATACGGCTGCACCATACGCCGCGCCCTCGCTGTTGTCAGGCAGAACAAGGGGCTCTCCGAGTACATCCGCAGGATCTGCATCCAGAGCGGTGACTTCGTAAAGCTCCCGCTCGCGCGGATGTCGCGCACCGTGCCGAACTCCTGCAATGCCTCAAATACGTTGCGCATGCTGTAACAAATCCCTCCATCACCGCACGGATCGTGCGGGAGCGGCTGTGGTTCAGGGAGAGTCCCAAAGAAGAGTCCGCGTAGATCAGAGTTCCAGTAGGGGCACGCTCCCCCGTGAAGAACGGCAGGAGAATCAGTCCATCCGAGCCCGCAGGGATCTTAGACGCCTTCATCGTCAGCGAGATCGTAGGCATCGACGTCCAGCCCTTCCATGCGCGCTTCACTGAAAGTGACAGATCTTGTCGCGCATCCAGCGCAGGATCATGCCGCCGTTGTTGATCGCACCACCCGCGACCCAGAGATCATCCACGAGGTTATAGCACCATGTGCGCATCTTTTTCATCGACACGCGGCTCGCCGACAAGCATGCGCACGGCACCGCTCGTCCCAATGGTTGCACTCAGCTGCCCCGCCGAGACCGCACCGATACCGACGTTGACGAGCACTCCCATCCGTCGCACCGATCACCACGGGAGTCCGGCAGGCAGATGCATCCGCTCTGCTGCCTCTGCCGTCAGTGGCCGTGACTCCGTCGTCGAGATGACAGGCGGCAGCATATCCTCCGTAATGCCGATGAAGGTCAGGATCTCCTGATCCCACGCAAGCTCCCGTGCATTGTAAAGGGCCGTCGTACTCGCCGTGGAACGGTCAATGAGAAACTCACCCGTAAACGCGTGAAAGAGATAATCCTTGATCGAACCAATGTACTTCGTCCGCGCGAGGAGCTCGGGGCGACTGCGCCTGAGCCAGAGAATCTTTGCCAGCGGATAGCAGGCATGCATGGGACAGCCCGTACGCTCATAGAAGGCACGGCAGAGGGCAGGATCGCTTTCCTTAAGTTCGCGTACAATACCTGCGCTGCGGCTGTCTGCCCACGTCTGCATATCCGTGAGGGGCTCTTTCTCCGCATCCATCGGGATCAGGCTGTGCATGACTGTGCTCAATGCGATCCCGGATACTCTGCGGCCCCTGATAACGCAGGGCATCCGCTGTCTCACGGACAACCTGCTCCGTCGCGGCACGGATCTCGGCGGGTCGTTCCTCCGCCCAGTCCGGATGTGGCGTACGCAGCGGATAAAACGCCTCTGCCGATGCACGGCTCACGCCGGATGCCTCGTATGCGATCGCGCGCACGCCTGTCGTCCCGACGTCCACGCCGATCCAAATATGCTGTTCCTTTGATGGTCTCACCCATACTGCCCCTGCCTTTCTGGAAAAAGAAGATCCTATCCAACCATCTTTTATCGACATTCTATCACAGGAGAAAGAAAAAGCAATTATATTATCATATTTTTATTTCATAAATGATATATACTTTATCATTCTGAAAGGATAAAGAAAATACCGCACAGAGTACAGTCTCTGTGCGGTACGTTCATGTATCTATCATTCAGCTGCTCAGCTTCTCCAGCCGTGAGAGGTCGACTTCTTCGACGGGCTCCTCGGCGGGACGCCTCGGGCTCAGGCGGCTCAGGCACCGGCTGCGGTGCGTGGTCGACGATCTCGAGGTGGCGGTAACGGGTCATGCCCGTACCGGCCGGGATGAGTTTGCCGATGATGACGTTTTTCCTTGAGGCCGACGAGCGGGTCGATCTTGCCCCTTGATCGCGGCGTCGGTGAGGACGCGCGTGGTCTCCTGGAAGGACGCCGCCGAGAGGAAGGAATCCGTGGCGAGCGATGCCTTCGTGATGCCGAGCAGGATGGGCTTTGCCACAGCGGGCTCGCCGTCCTCCTCGATCGCCTTGGTGTTCGCCGCCTCGAATGCGTTGATCTCGATGTACTCGCCCGGGAGGAAGTCGGTGGTCCCGGCCTCCTCGATCTTGACCTTGTGCAGCATCTGCCGCACCATGACCTCGATGTGCTTGTCGTTGATCTCAACGCCCTGCGATTTGTAGACCTTCTGCACCTCGTAGACGAGGTAGCGCTGGGTCGCCTGCAGGCCGCAGACGCGCAGGATGTCATGCGGGTTCACGGAGCCCTCAGTGATCTTGTCACCGGGCTTCATGACCATGCCGTCACGCGCGGCCATGCGCGCGCCGAACGGCACAGAGTACTCACGCGGTACGCCGCCCTCGGGCGTGATCGTGACCGTGCGCATCCCTTGCCCGTGTCGTCGATGGCGACGACGCCCTCGTTCTCTGCGATGATGGCGTTGTGCTTGGGCTTGCGCGCCTCGAAGAGCTCCTCGACGCGCGGGAGACCCTGTGTGATGTCGTCACCTGCGACACCGCCCGAATGGAAGGTACGCATGGTGAGCTGTGTGCCCGGCTCGCCGATGGACTGTGCGGCAATGATGCCGACTGCCTCGCCGATCTCGACCTCTGCCTGATTGGCGAGGTCGCGGCCGTAGCACTTCATGCAGACGCCGAACTGTGACTTGCATGTGAGGACGCTGCGGATGGAAACGCGCTCGGACGCCCTCGATGCGCTTGGCGAGCCCTCGTCGACGGAGTCGTTGATGTGGGCAATGGTTTCGCCCGTCGCCTCATCCACGATGTCCTCGGCGAGCACGCGGCCGACGATGCGGTCGGCGAGCGACTCGATAACGCCCGCGCCCTCCATGATGGCCTCGACTTCGATGCCGCGCACGTTGTTGTTGCGGATGTGAGCTCGTGGAGCTCGGAGGAAAGGATCGTCTCCACCATCTTGTCGGTGAGGATCGCGCCCTCCTCTGCGAGGACAGTGCCGTCGTCGAGGGACAGCCTCGCGCACGACTTCCTTGCCGCTGAGCTCGCGCACGATGGCAGCGTGTGCCTTCTTGCGCTTTCTCGCATCCGGCTCGCCGAGCGTGATGCTCTCCGTGACCATGGCGTTGCTGACCGCCCCTCCGCGTTGACGGAGGAGCGCGCACCATGATCTCGCGGATGTCGCGTTCGCCGATGGTCTCGAGGACCTCGTCGTCGAGCGTCGTGTCCTGCGGGTAGAGGGATCTCCTTCGTCTCAGGGGTCATAGATCGCCGCCGCGAGGAGGCGTCCCATGAGGCTGTCGACGAGGAGTTCGAGTGCGTCAAACGCAGACTCTGCCATGCGCGCACGCACCTGCAGGAGGTTGATCGCAGAGACGTCGCAGTCCTCCTCGCGGACGATGACATCCTGTGCCACGTCGACGAGACGGCGCGTGAGGTAGCCCGAGTCCGCCGTACGGAGTGCCGTATCGGCAAGACCCTTGCGCGCACCATGCGAGGGAGATGAAGTAGTCGGAAACGGACAGGCCCTCACGGAAGTTTGCCGTGATCGGCAGGTCGATGATCTTACCCGACGGGTCAGCCATCGAGTCCGCGCATGCCCGCGAGCTGACGCATCTGCTGCTTGTTGCCTCGGGCACCCGAGTCCGCCATCATGAAAGATGGGGTTAAAGGGATCCATGTTGTCCATCATGGCGTCCGCGACGTCGTCCGTCGCCTGTGTCCAGAGCTGGACGACCTTTTTATAGCGCTCGTCCTCGGTGATGAGACCACGCGAGAACTGACGCTCGACCTTGTTGACCTTCGCCTGCGTGTCCGCGATGATGTCCTTTTTCTTCGGCGGCACGATGACGTCGGAGACGGCGACCGTCATGCCCGCAATGCAGGCGTAGTGGTAGCCGAGGTTCTTCACGTTGTCGATGACCTCAGCGGTCTTAGTCGCGCCGAAATGATCGTAGCAGTTCGCGACGAGTTTGCCGAGCTCCTTCTTGTTCATGAGGACGCCGAGACGCCACTCACCGGTCTCCGCATCCTGCGTGTAGTGGCGCAGTCCTCGGGCAGGATCTCGTTGAAGATGAGGGCGGCCGAGCGAGCTGCGGACGAGGCCAGTAGCCGCGATCTGCACGCGGATCTCCGCCCTGCAGGTCGAGCACCTTTTTCCTGATACGCGAGGAGTGCCTCGGCGATGCCCGTGAACGCCTTTGCCCTCGCCCTTTGCGCCGGGTTTCAGCTTCGTGAGGTAGTACGAGCCGAGCACCATGTCCTGCGAGGGACGATGATGGGCTTGCCGTCCTTCGGCGCGAGGATGTGGTTTGCGGCGAGCATGAGGACGCGCGCCTCCGTCTGAGCCTCCGCCGAGAGCGGCAGATGGATCGCCATCTGGTCGCCGTCAAAGTCCGCGTTGTAGCGCCGTACACGCGAGCGGATGCAGCTTCAGCGCACGCCCTCGGTGAGCACCGGCTCAAAGGCCTGGATGCCCAGACGGTGCAGTGTCGGTGCACGGTTGAGGAGCACGGGATGCTCCTTGATGACATCCTCGAGCACGTCCCAGACCTCGGGGCGTGCGCGCTCACCATGCGCTTTGCCGACTTGATGTTGTGGGCAGCGCCGTCCGCCCTGCAGTTTTTCGCGACAAAGGGCTTGAAAGAGCTCGAGTGCCATTTCCTTCGGCAGGCCGCACTGGTGAGCTTCAGCTCCGGGCCGACGACGATAACGGAGCGTCCCTGAGTAGTCGACACGCTTGCCGAGGAGGTTCTGACGAAAGCGTCCCTGCTTGCCCCTGAGCATATCCGAGAGCGACTTCAGCGCACGGTTGCCGGGTCCTGTGACGGGGCGGCCCGCGGCGGCCGTTGTCGATGAGCGCGTCCACCGCCTCCTGCAGCATGCGCTTCTCGTTGCGCACGATGATGTCGGGCGCACCGAGGTCAGCGAGGCGGCGCAGGCGGTTGTTGCGGTTGATGACGCGGCGAGTAGAGGTCGTTGAGATCAGAGGTCGCAAAGCGTCCGCCGTCGAGCTGCACCATGGGGCGCAGGTCAGGGCGGAATGACAGGCACGACGTCCGCGATCATCCACGAAGGCTGATTGCCGGACTTGCGGAATGCCTCAACCACCTCAAGGCGGCGGATGGCGCGCACCTTCTTCTGACCGGAGGTCGTCCGCACGTCGTTTTTCAGCTGTGCGCTCATCTGCTCAAGATCCAGCTCCTCAAGGAGCTCCTTGATCGCCTCCGCGCCCATGCCGACACGGAAGGTATTGCCATACTTTTCGAGCGCATCGTGATACTCGCGCTCGGAGAGCAGTTCCTTTTTCTTCAGATCGGTTTCGCCCGCATCGAGGACGATGTAGTAGGCGAAGTAGAGCACCTTCTCAGCGAGCGCGGGAGACATCGAGGATGAGTCCCATGCGGCTCGGAATGCCCTTGAAGTACCAGATATGTGAGACGGGTGCGGCGAGCTCGATATGCCCCATGCGCTCGCGGCGCACCTTTGCGCGCGTCACCTCGACGCCGCAGCGGTCGCAGACAACGCCTTTGTAGCGGATGCGCTTGTACTTTCCGCAGTGGCACTCCCAGTCGCGTGTCGGTCCAAAGATGCGCTCGCAGAAGAGGCCGTCACGCTCGGGCTTCAAGGTACGATAGTTGATGGTCTCCGCTTTTTACCTCGCCGTGCGACCATGCACGAATTTTATCGGGAGAAGCGAGTCCGATCCGCATCGAGTCAAAATTGTTTTACATCCAGCAACAGCCGCCACTCCTTCCTATAGATCGTCCTCGCGAGGGATTGTCGATGTCGTCCAGTCCGCCATGGAGAATCGCATCCATGTCGTCCGCCGCGAGATCTTCGTCGGTGCCGAGATCGGCGATGAGATCCTCATCCGCAGACTCCTCAGCCTCCGCGTTCTCCTCGTAGTCATCCGCAGGAGGCGGCGGCGGCACTCGTTCTCGTCCACGCCCTCCACATCGAGGTCGAGGGACGCGCCTTTTTCGTTGATGTCCTCGTCCTCCTCGTCGCGGATCGCGATTTCCTTCGCGTCCTCGTTGAGCACCTTGATGTCGAGGCCGATCGCCTGCAGCTCCTTGATGAGCACCTTGAACGACTCGGGTACGCCCGGCTCGGGGATATTGTCCCCCTTGACGATGGATTCGTATGCGCTTGGCACGGCCGACCACGTCGTCGGACTTCACCGTCAGGATCTCCTGCAGGGTGTACGCCGCGCCGTGTGCCTCGAGTGCCCGAGACCTCCATCTCGCCGAAACGCTGTCCGCCGACTGCGCCTTGCCGCCGAGCGGCTGCTGCGTGACGAGCGAGTACAGTCCCCGTGGGCGCGCATGAGATCTTGATCGTCGACCAGATGATGCAGCTTCAGCATGTAGACGCAGCCAACCGTGACGCGGTTCTCCGAACAGCTCGCCCGTGCGGCCGTCGTAAACACCGTCTTGCCGTCGGAGGGAAGTCCGCCGCACGGATCGTGCCGAATACGTCGTCGTCGCCCGCGCCGTCAAAGACCGGGGTCGCGATATGGATGCCGGCCACGTCGGGCATGGCATCCCGTTTTTATCAAAATCATAGCCCGCCGCGCGGGTCACCTTCCACCGTCGGATCGCCGTCCTTGATGCGCTGACCGAGGACGCGGCACGCCATGCCGAGATGCGTCTCTCAAGACCTGACCGATGTTCGCACGCGACGGAACGCCAGAGCAGGGTTCAGCACGATATCGACCGGCGTGCCGTCCGGCAGGGGACATCGTCCTCCTGGCGCATGATGCGCGAGACGACGCCCTTGTTCCCGTGACGGCCCGGACATCTTGTCGCCGACCGAGATCTTGCGCTTCTGTGCGATATAGAGCGCACGAGGCAGTTGACGCCGGGCGGCAGTTCGTCGTTGTTCTCACGGGTAAAGATCTTCACGTCGATGATCTTGCCCGCCTCACCGTGCGGCACGCGCAGCGGGTATCGCGCACCTCGCGCGCCTTCGCCGAAGATCGCGCGCAGCAGGCGCTTCCTCTGCCGTCAGCTCCGTCTCGCCCCTTAGGCGTAACCTTGCCGACGAGAATGTCGCCGGGACGCACGTCCGCGCCGATGGAGATGATGCCGTCCTCGTCCGAGATCGCTGAGGCTTCCTCCGCCACATTCGGGATGTCGCGCGTGATCTCCCTCGGGACCGAGCTTCGTGTCGCGCGCATCGCACTCATACTCCTCGATGTGGATCGAGGGTGTAGAGATCGCGCTTGACGGCGAGATTCTCGCTGAGGGAGGATGGCGTCCTCGTAGTTGTAGCCTTCCCACGGCATATAAAGCGACAATAATATTGTAGCCGAGCGCGAGCTCGCCGTTGTCCGTCGAGGACCGTCGGCGATGGGCTGCCCTCCGTCACGCGGTCGCCCGCGTAGACGAGCAGCTTTTGGTTGATACAGGTCGCCTGGTTCGAGCGGATGAATTTCTGCGATTTATAGGTATCAAATGCGCCCTCGTCCGAGCGGACGGTGATCGCATCTGCCGTAACGTCCGTGACCTCGCCGCCGTGCTTTGCGAGCACCATGACGCCCGAGTCGCACGCCGCTTGTACTCCATGCCCGTACCGACGAGCGGCGCCTGCGTCCAGGGAGCGGCACCGCCTGACGCTGCATGTTTGCACCCTGAGGTACGGTTCGCATCGTCGTTTTCGAGGAACGGGATCATCGCCGTCGCGATGGAGAAGACCTGGCGCGGCGACACGTCCATATAGTCCACACGCTCGCGCGGGTGCAGACCTGTCTCCTCGTGGAAACGTGCCGTCACGCGCTCGTTGACAAAGTACTCATTCCCATCGAGGCGGCTCATTCGCCTGCGCGATGATGAGATCGTCCTCCCCTCGTCCGCCGTGGTAGCGCACATCCTCCGTCACGCGGTGATGCTCCTTGTCCACGCGGCGATACGGCGTCTCGCCAAAACCGAAACGGTTCGCGCGCATAGTTGGCGAGCGAGCCGGTGAGACCGATGTTCGGACCTTCGGCGACTCGACCGGGCACATGCGGCCATAGTGCGAGTTGTGAACGTCGCGCACCTCAAAGCCCGCGCGCTCGCGCGAGAGACCGCCAGGGGCCGAGTGCCGAGGCGGCGCTTATGCGTCAGCTCGGAGAGCGGGTTGTGCTGATCCGCGAACTGCGAGGCTGCGAGGGCGAGAACTCCTACCGCCGCCGACGGGCGGATGATCGATGAGCCCCTGCGGCGTGATGCTCTCCGTCTCCTGGATCGACATGCGCTCGCGACGACGCGCTCCATGCGTGAAGGCCGATGCGGAACTGGTTCTGCAGCAGCTCGCCCACGCGCGCACGCGGCGGTTGCCGAGATGGTCGATGTCGTCCGTATTGCCAAAGCCGTCCATGAGGCCGAGGAGGTAGCTGATCGCCGCCATGATGTCCTCGCGCGTCACTGTGCGGTACTGATAGTCGCGCGTCGGTGCGCAGAGCATCGATAGATCTCGCCGTCGGGCTTCTGTCACCTGAAATGCGATGAGCTCGCCGTCGCCGAAGAGCGCCGTCTCGCGCTCCTCGCTGACCGCATCCACCATCGCAGGCGTGATCGGCTCGCCCTTCGGAAAAGCAGTCTCGCCCGTCTCCACGTCCACAACGGGCTCGCGAGCACCTTGCCGCAGCAGACGACGGCGCCAGCCAGCAACCTTCGTCAACTTGGCGGCCGACCGTCGCGAGGTCGTAGCGGCGCGGGTCAGAACAGCGTCTCGAAGCTGACGCGCATTGTCTCGTTCGCGGGCTCACCCGGACGCAGACGGCGGTAGATCTCGATGACCGCGCGGCTGCGCGTCTTGACCTCGTCCGTATCGCGCTCGATCGTTGCGAGCATGCGCGGATCGTCGCCGAAAGACGCACGAATCTCCGCGTCCGTCTCGTAGCCGAGGGCGCGGATGAGATAGGTCACGGGCATCTTGCGCGTACGATCGATACGCACGGAGACGATGTCGTTTGCATCCGTCTCCAGCTCGATCCACGCGCCGCGGTTCAGGGATCATCGTCGCGTTGAAGAGCTCCTTGCCCGTCGTATCGATTTCCACACCGTGGTACGTGCCGGGCGAGCGGACGAGCTGGCTGACGATAACGCGCTCTGCGCCGTTGATGATGAACGTCCCGTATCCGTCATGAGGCGGAAATCGCCCTGCAGTACCTCCTGCTCCTTGATCTCGCCCGTCTCGCGGTTCACGAGGCGCACGTTGACGCGCAGGGGCGCGGCACGTCATCGCGCTCCTTGCACTCGTCGAGATCGTACTTCGGCTCACCGAGCGCAAACGACTCAAAGGAAAGGATGAGATTCCCCGGAGAAATCCTGAATGGGCGAGATGTCGCGGAAAATCTCCGCAAGCCCACCTCGAGAAACCACCGATAAAGCTCGCGCTGGATGTCAGAAGATGCGGCATCTCCATCACTTCTTTGATCCGCGCGCTAGCTGTAGCAGGGTTCGACGGCCGACCGACACGGGATTGAACATGAACGCTGTCACCCTTTCTGCTGGAATATCCTCTGGCATCTGAGCGCCAGTCCTCAGGATTGAACAGACACAAAAAGAACGAGCAGCCATGTGAGTACCTTGCTCTCTGTCCTTTCTAACCGCACAGCATACTGCGGCGTCCTCCCTGGCTGATCCTGCGTCGTGGTCGTTGCTGATACCATCCAGTTCGCGCAAGAGGGATTTTTCTATTTTTTGTTCTGAATAGAAAACCTCTTCGTGAGAATCTTTTCTCTATTTCTCTCTGGTGTAACGCGATTGACGACCATAATTTGTGCCTGCGCTCCTCTGGTATCTGCGCTCCTCTTCCTGCGCGCCCGTGGTTTTGGCTGGTCCGCACTGGGCGGGGGCAGCGATAACCTGGGACGAACAGAAGAGGAAGGAGGGGACTTCTGAGGAATGAGGGCGTTTGGCGTGTTTCAACCGAGTCTACCATGCCGTTCCACTGGTTATCATAACTGCATCTGAAATACCGACAACGGGAATTCCATGGAGATCCTCAGCTGGTGCGGAATATTGGCGGTGGTTTCTGTTTTCCAAATTCAGCAGTTCGCCCTTCTAGAATTGGGAAAATACCCCGGTGCTTGCATGTTGCCTTCGCCAGCGTACCACATCAATTCAATGCCAGACTTAAATGCATATATGGTATCAACTCTGCTCTTCGCGCGAAAAAATTCTCTCTTTCCCTACCATTGCAGCCGTAACCTATCTCTGAAGCATTTTCGTTATACCAGTTATCACTGGTTTTCGCTCTTTTAGATCAAAAATACTATGCGGGCGGCAAATATCTGCAAAGCGAATGCGGTTTAATGCTACCATCCGGTTGTCCTGCGTTGTTCCTCCTGAAGCGGATCTCAACTGCGCGCCCGGCCTCACATAGATATGGCTGATAAATAAAAAGGAAGCTTAAAATTTACGTTATGCTCCATGCGCAAACAGCCCACACACACAAGGAGGCTTTCTCATGACAACACGAGACCTCAGTACGTATCAGATTTTCCTATGCAGATACCGGCACGGTGTCACAATAATGGACGTCTCCTCATGAGACCCTTTCCTCCTTCTCTCTTGCGCATATGATTGACAACCTGCAGATGCCTGGCGCATAAAATTTGCAGAAAAACGTCGCTACTGCAATCCCCGCTCTGTAGCACAATGCGGATAAGTCCCGATCCGGAATTTAGCAGGATCAGAGCTACGAGGTATACTATGTTCACTACGCAGTACATGCGCACGATGCTTTGCCGCGGTGATGCTTGGCACTCGCTAAATCTCACCAGCCGACGGCTGACTCCAGCGGCGACGTGAACGTCACGGTCCGCAACGGCAGCGCTGCACGATCGCAAGACGACGCTCGTCAGTGCGCCGATGCTCGCACAGATCGACCAGGCACGCTCACGGGCGTCCGGCATGCTGGCAAAGAACCCCGACGCGCAGGTCGCGCCCGTCACAGGAAAATATGTCCGGGCTGCGAGATCACGGGGCACTACGACTCGGTGGGCAAAGCTGTCCGATCAAGGAGTTCTTCGCCGCACATGACGGCAAGAACACGAGCGCGTACAGTGAAGAAGGCCTCTTCTGCACGGACTGCTACTTTTGACCTCCTGTTCGAGGGCAGCCAGAACAGCGCCGGTGGTGCCGGTGCATTCGCCCATGCAGCATCGCGTTACTGTCAGATAATGTTGCTACCGTCACACCGTCGAGTCGGCACCGAAAACGCCGACCGAGGAGGAGGACGGCGGCGGGATGCTCCGCGTGGAACCTCGGCGAGCGCTCGTCACGGGCGAGTCCACGCCGATTCCGGGTACTCCCTACGTTCCGCATCTGGCACACGAGGCGTCATCATCAGCGCCGTTGTCCTCGTAACATCGTCCTCATCGCTGTGATTGCCTTCTGATGCTGGCGTCGCCGCAGATACAGAGCCCGACGAAGAGCCACCGCTGTGACAGTCCGGTCATCGACGTAAGGCGGAGAAAGAGCGCTGATCGCTGGTTACCGGACGCAACGTATCCGCCACTGCAACTGGCAGAGATGTTTTGTCGTCGAAAATCGTAATGTCGCGACGAGCGCGTAAAGATCAAAAGGTAGCTCTCGTCTCGCCACAAGATATCGACCAGACGATGCTCGCCGTCAGTGCGCCGACTCAGAATCACCAAGATTTCCTCGCAGAGCTGCAGCTTTCCATGCCGCAAAAAGGGATCGCAGGGCACTTCTCGGATGAGTTGATTGGTACGCTTTAGGATTTTCTTGTCGTTTCTCCTGCCAATCGAGATGGTCTTCCGCATCGCATCCCTGGAAGCCTGCGCTATCTCATCACCATTCTCAGTCGATGATATCGGCAAAGCGCTGCTTCCCGCTCGGTGTCTTCAACGACTTTCGAGATAGTGCGAATGCGCTGCCATCATAAAACGGATCACAGGGACCTCAAATGAAGATTTCGGCGTTCTCGATCCACTTTCTTTGCAGGAATCGGCAAACGCCCGCACTCATGGAGGCCAAGTTCTGCACAAAACCTGCTCCATGATCTTCTGCTGCCGCTGCGTCCGGTCGAAGTTTACATTAGCTGCTGTTCCATCGCACTCCTCCTTTACTACGGATAGAATACGCAAATGTAATGATTTTGCAAGCGTTTTCTTATCTCTCATCCACACTGCCAAATCAATCGGACGTGATGAAGTTCCGCGCAGCAAAGGTCTTCAACTGCGGGTCAAAGTGCCAGATCAGACCACAGTCGCCGTACCTAAGCTCCGTTTCACCGTCCTCGACGGGTGCCCACTCGAAAACAACGGCAACGCAGCGATCTGCAGCATTTCTCACCAGTTCGCTGCTCCCTCATCGGAGGCTCTTTCCTGCATGTCTTCGTCAGTACCTCTGCCGTAGCGTTCGCACTCGCTCGTTTCCGTCTGAGATCTCGTCGGCAGCCGCTAGCCGAAGCATCTTCATGCGGTTGTCCTCGTGTACGGCGGCATCGTATCGAAACTCCGCCCGCAGTTCGTTGTGGTGTCAATCCACCTCCCCTCCCGCTCCTGCGGCTGTCTGACAGAGGACGACCGAAGGCTGACGGCATCACGCGAGGACAGAGCCTGCTCGCCCACACTCCTTCGTTTCCTCCGGGATCTGCGTGTCCGGAACAGTCCACTCCGTCTCGGAGATAGCCGCGCATGCAGCCTTCATGACGCGGCTCAAAAGCTACTCCATCGGCATGGTCTCATAGAAAGCGGACGCGCCGGACGTTGGCGAAGCCCGTGCGATCATACTGCGAGGCCTCGGCGAGTGATCTGCGCAGAGAAAGGCAAGCGGGCGGTTCGTTCGTCACATCCTCGAGAGTCCGTTCTCGCCGTGCGGCCAGTCAGAAATCTGCGAAGCAGTCGGGCGTTCCGTACGAACTTGCTCCTCGCCAAAGCAAATTTGCGCTTGTCCTATATACGCAGGATGCGCGGTGATCTCGCGCCGCTGCGTGCGTTCAAAGAGACGCGCCAAATATGTCACACGGCACGCTCGTGCTCTGCCTCAACCCTCACGCGACGAGCTGGCCCACACTCATCGAAGCGGAGCTCCTCACGCATACCAGCCATGCTTCGTCTTCAGCGCCTCTTGGCACCGCGCCGTCATGCCGCCGGGCTTGCCGAGGCATCGAGTCTACGCCGCCTTGCCCGTAACTCCTCGTCTGCGCTCCAAATGGCTAAAGAGCCGGACGCGAGCACCAGAGCTTCGGATAACGGTTGATCGCAAAAGTAGAGGCATAGCCCGCGAATGAGATTCAGAGTGCGCCGCTCGGCTTCGGAACCTCGCCACGGTACCTTGACCGCATCGAGAAAAGCTGCGGTCTTCGATGTGTTCTGCGCCGTCTTCATGCTGCCTCCAGCCCGCCCATGATACCGCAGACGAGGATGACGACGAAGAAGAACAGGTCAGCAGGATCCGTGATGCCGCGGCAATCATGAGGAGGCCGGCGATGATCAGGAGGATGCGCTCGCGGGGCGGCGGTGATCGGCGAGGAATCCACAGAGCGCGGAGCTGATCGCGATCTCATACCAAGGAGGGCGAGAGGCGTCCACAGGAGACAGGGTGCGAGCGGCGTCGCATCGACCATGCGAGGGACGGGCGACGGGACGAACCACGTGAGATGATGAACGCCGCTATCCGCTGGATTTTGACGCGTGACGCGCCTGTTTTTAGCGCATTTCACTCCGCGGTGCCCGCGCCCGCGTGGGCGGCGGGCGAGGCAACAGCGAGCGGCGTGACGTCCGCAATGATGCCGGTAGAACGCACGGTTTTGCAGCATGTGCGCAGCGAGCACGGCACGCCATCTGCTCCAGTGCGAGGCGCGGCGATGGTCGAGGTGATGACGTGGTTTCGCCGTGGTCCGGCACGCCCATACCGAGCTTACGATTGCCGCAATCGTGGTGAAGAACATCTCGCCGCATCCCACCAGCAGATCAATCGGTCGATGCGAGGCGCTGGGCCGACGCCCGTCTTCAGCGACGACGCCGCGATGATGATGCCCGCCGACGCACGGGCGAGCAGGCACGCCCGAGCACGCCTTCGCGCCGCGCTCCAGGCCGCGGGCAGTCGGTCGATTCCGCCATGCGCGTCGATTACATAAAGCGCATCCAGCGCCAGGAATGAGTGGAAGAGGAAGAATGTGACGGCAGTGCACGCACGCATGGCGCATGCCCGCGACGAGCAGGTGAACAGTCACGACAGCAGGAGAATCGCGAGATGCCGCGCTCTCTTCAGGAGCGTCAGCTGAGATCGGCAGCTCAGCGCGCGGACGCATACAGCTTCTGCGCTTTTGCCCTCAAAGTGAACACCAGGCCAAACCCGTAAAGTAGGAGTGCGGGGATCGCTGCCGCCGCGACGACGTCGATGTGGGAACGCCGACGAACTCGCCATGCGAGACGCCGCCGCGCGCCCGCGACCAGCGGCATGAGGCTATCCCGCCCACGTGGACGCCGCCCGCCTCGACTGCCCGCCAAAATTCGCGTTGTAGCCGAGTCATCATCGGGATGGTGGGCGAGGCCCGTGCCAGACAACATTCGCGGCCGGGCTGCCGAGACCAGGTACGCCGTCCGTCTGGAGAGGGACGGCGACCTTCGCCGGGCCGCCAACGCTCCAGCCCGCGACCGCAGTGGCGAGCGATGAAGAGCTTGCCAGACCCGTGCTCTGTAGGCGCGAGGATGAAGAGGAAGATAAACGTCGAGGAGACACCAGGCGGGATGCAGAAATACCACCGTCGGCAAAAGGCCAAGGTGGCCCGATCAGCTGCTCCGGCGTGGGCCCGCGATGCGCGAGCACGCCCGGCATGTGAGGGGCCGAGGAAGGCATACGCGATGAAAGGCGAGCGCGACCGTCACCATCCGGCAGCCCACGACGCGCGCCGCGTCACTCGATGACGGAGGGATACCAGGAAGGTCCGCCGACGACGGTGTCCACGCAGGCGAGGCGTGCCGCGCGCGTGATCAGCTCGCGGTACTGGATGACGGATGAGGCGGGCGTCGCCGCACCGAGGACAACGAATACTGATGTCGATCGGATGAAAGTAGTGATCTCGCGTCCGCGCGCCGAAGGATAGAGGAGATGGGCGAGCGCGAGGTCCGGGCCGAGGGTGGATGGCGCGCTGCGGCTGTGCCATCGGCCAGCGCCGAATCGCCGTGCTCGCTGCAAAGACGGAAAACGTAATGGCGATCGCCGCAATGATCTTCTTCGGCCAGCCTGTATGGTGGGCGGTATTGGACTCACGGTCGTACTTTGCATGATGCCTCCGCATTTGCCGCGGGTACCGCCATGGGGTTCCACGTATCGCTCATGATTCTTTCGGCGCGGGCGTAGCCCCGAGCATTTCACGATATATACAAAATATTTGATAAAGATGCAGAGCCCACCGGCCGCGATCGCATGACCTCGGAAATGTATCGCAGGCGTATAGGTGGCGCAGCGACCAAAGGACCGATGCGCGTGCCCGTCGAGATAAGCGCTCGCCAGAGTGGATGGTCCGTGCCGCCCCGCCAAAGCAATGGTCAGCTCCGTCACGCCTGTGCGCGAGCTCCAGCGTGTCATAGTCGCGATCCATCGATCGGATGATGTCCGCATCCTCCTCGCGAGGGCGTCCCCTCCTCAGGGAGAAAAGGGCAGCGCGCGCCGTGTGACTGATAGCGCGTGCCCGTGGTGGAAATGCCGCATCGGATAAACGGTGAACTCCTCCACAGAGAGAGCGCTACCGCACGGGTGGATGAACCGCACCGTGAACGGCGTGCCTCTCTGCCGATCTCCCGTGCGAGGACGGTCGTCTACACCGAAAGTCCGCGCGCATGAGGGCTGCGCGCAGAGGAGATGTCAAACGCGATATGAGCACGGCCGCCGCGAGGCGATCAGATGACTCTCGGCTTTCTCGTTCGAAAAGTACTTCTCCGCGCCCGGATTCATCCCGGCAGGGACATGCCGTCCTCCGCCGTAATCCTTCGTGATCATAGCTTGCCGACTGCGTGCGCCGCCTGCAGACGCGAGATGCTGAGTCGCCTTCGTGCTGCTATAGCCCGCATCGGCATCCACCGAGGGACCCGCGACGAGCATCGCCATGACAGAGACGCGGGACTGCTCATCAATCACCTCACTGCCCGTACCTGCGGGGATCGTGAAGTCTTCGTGGCCAGAACGGATACTTCGCGATCAGCTCATCCGCGACCTTCTCACTCTCCACGGGGAGGACGGACGGGATTCTGCGATACGATGTCCTGCACGGACGCGTCGGATAGCCCGCCGTCGGTACGGCGACATCCGCGATGCCGTCAACTTCACGCGCGCTCACGCACCCTCTCGGCGAACGGAGGAACTGTGCGTCAATATCGTTACAGGAGACTGCCCGTATGCTGCGAGGGTCGGCGCGCATTCGCGCACCGACGCCCGCGGCCGCACCGACCGACGACCGCTTGCCGCCAAGGATCGGCAATACTCGCGGTGCCCGGACTGAGCGTCACGAGACTGGCGGGTCTCAGGATGGCAAGGGCAGTCTATGGCCCGTCCACCTTCTTGCCAGTCGAGCGCCTCATCTGTTACGTCACGGCGTAGTACTGTAATATCGTTCTGCCGTCGCGAAGGGTCGAGTCGCATGTCGCAGCATACGCCGATGTGCCACCGACGCGCCCGTGCTCTGTGCACTCGCGTTTCATGCCAGGATCTCCTTGTTCCAGGATCCCGGCAGTCCGCCGCCGATCGGGTGGCGGGTCCGCCGTGCCCGCCCGTGCGCGATGTTGAGAACGCTACTTCGCCGATGATCCCGGAGTCATGCCGCCGCACGCCGCAGTGAGGAGTGCAACGAAATAAAGGACTGCACCTGCCGCAAGCTTCTTTACGGTGGGGATGTTCACATTTCTCGCCTCCACCGAAAATGAGCGAATTTCTCGCAAATGCGATATCTGATAACGAAATATGGTACACGCATAAAAGCCGCCCTGCATACCAAGCCGGGACAGCTTCTGTATGGCGGTGAAATACAAAAGTTCCGAGATCTTGATACTGCAAATGCCTCGCGAGGAGCCCGTTTCAGATCATACGATCTCCGCCGGCTCGCCCGTTCGCCTTGGCGCGTGCGATGCGCATCGCTGCAGACGCGCGACGAAACTATCCATGGAGGTCGATCGCAAAGCGGATCCGCTTCTTCTCCTCCTCCGTGAACACGGGGTTCTCGTGACGGCGCGGATGCGCGCAGACGCGCTCACGTCGCGCAGCTCATCTTCATCGGCCGCATGCTGCGCGCACGGCCAGTGAACGCACGCATCGCATCGAGGACGCTACTGCGTAGCCAGCTCGCCGAGGCTTTTCAGCACTGCCGACGTGGTGATCATCATAGGGCGGCTCGCCGCCGTGGATCATGGAGACGATCTCCATCTTGACCTGCTGCTCCTGCCGTGCGGCTGGCGAATCAGCTCCTCCGCATCGCCATCAGATGACCTTCTCGCCGTGGTGGCGTGCCGCCAATCTCAGGATAGACGCCGTACTCCACCGACCACTCGCATTTGTACTTGATTGCTTGCGCATGGATCGTCTTGATGCCGGTCGGTGTTCTCGCGCACGATCTTGCGGGGACGCCCGCGACGAAGCGAGTTCAGGCGGGATGACAGCGTCCTCGCCCGACCACGCGCCCGCGCGATAATCGAGCCGCGTCGGTCTTTTGCCCCCGTGAGGACAATCGCACCCATGCCGATCAGCACGTGATCCTCGATCTGCAGCCGTGGATGCGCGCGCTGTGCCCGACCATCACATAGTCGCCGATGATGCACGTTCTCGTCCGCGATGCACGACACGTGAGATCCTGAACATTTGAGCGGGCGCCGACCGAGATATAGTTGACATCGCCGCGCGACAACTGACGCGAGAGGCTCGCGTACTGCCAGGCCGTACGTCGCGGAAAAACCTGCGGTGCGATGAGCGCCTCCTCGTGAGATCTGCGGCGTGATGCCGTGAGGTGGAATCCGTCTCCTTCAGTAAACATGCCTGTCGCTTTCGAGAATCGCTGATAAAATGAAGTCCGTCAGATTGACGTAGATTTTTCGTCCGAACAGGGTGGAAAACCGGACGCCAGGTGGTGCTCTGTGGAGGAGTTTTTCCGCCGGGAAGTGCGGAGCAAAAGATGCGTTAGATGGCGTGGCTGAAGTATCAGTGATTCCTATCCTAAATCCTGCGCGAACCCGCTTATTTCGCAGGCGTCCGTGCAGCATATTGCTCAGCCCTTCGCCTCGAAGGACGCTCGCGCTACGCCGCATGATGTAGCCGCTGTGGGGCGAGCACCTCTGCGGCACTCGGCGCAGGATGCGGAAGCGCGTGGCGTCCGCGTGCTGCTGCGGTGGATGCCGCGTGCCTCCTCCGCTGCCGCATCGCGTATCGTATCGGAGATTCCGGTACTCGCCTTGAGTTCACCTCCATCCACTCACGCTGGGCGCGCGCGGGAATCACCCTCTCATCGTCGATCGGCGGGCGATTGCCCGACTGCTGTGCCGTGCGGAGCATCTCCGCCGTCTCCGCGAGGGCGTGCGGCGTTGACCGCAGGCATCCTTCTCAACGCCGCACGAATGATCACGCGCCGTCTGCGTGCCCATCGTCACCGCCCTGTCCGGCGTTCGGCGCGGGAACAGCGCCGCGTCGCTCTGAGCGGCAACAGCCTCACGGCCGATGGCGCCTGCGTATCCCTGTCGTCGGCGCGGCATCCGTCCGCCGTCGTAGCAGCATCGAGGCATCACCCGCCGCAGCCCGCACCGTTCGCTGCCGCGGCGAGCATCTCCGCATGCCCCGCGGAACCCCGCCTGCGCCCGACATTCGACGCACCGCCGCCCGCTCGCATCTCCCGCGGCTTTGGGATATTTGCCTGCGCCACCGCGAGCCGCGCCTCCTCCTTGGACTTGGCACGTTTCAGCGCACGCTCTGAGGGCCACGCCGCTCCTCGATCCACGCCACCTTATCGTAGAGATCGGGGATCCTTCTCCTTCAGATACTGCTTGTCCATGGAGAGGCTTCTGCCCATTCCACCAGTTTCTGGCGGATCAGATTCTCTCGCTCCGCATCGCGTTTGTATTTGACTCCTGCGCCTCGCTGAACCTCTGCCTGCTGATCTGCGGGGGCGCACCCATCGCCTGCGGGAGACTCTGCCCCGTCTTTGCGGTGCTTCGCCTCGCGTCTGAGTTGTTCAGCTGTGCGCAGTCGCTGATCTCGTCCGTTCCTTCAAACAGCGCCTTACGATTTCACCTCCGTGCAATATCAGTTATATCCATATAAAAGTAGAATCGGCGGCAGATGCCCTCCTGCATAAAGCCATCGCCATATTCTACTCTGTTTTGCGCCAGAAAGCTGGTGATCCCGCAGCCTTATATTTCCTGCCACCTGGTCGTCGATGCACGAGCGCACGCCTCCCGACTACAGACACTAATCATCCCGCCAGTTTCCAGATATCCTCAAGGCCGGCTAACCCTTCCGATGTACCGCATGCCGTTCCCCATTCCCCTTCGAATGTTTTGGCACACATTACAAAAATACTGTGATAATTTACCATATCCGCCGTGCTATTGCAATAGTTCTGCGCCCTCCGAAGGTTTAATAGAAGCATAGCGTTGCGAAAAGACAGACGATTATTCCTTCAAATGGCAGACAAAACGATTTCTGAAAAATTGCGGAATTTATCCGTGAGTTCCACCTCTCCGCTTGACTGTCATGCGCTTCTGCGCCATAATCAACGCATGAATAACCGTTCGCCGCAGAGCGAAGCGGTGATCCAGTATGGATTCAACGCAGATCTCACGATTGCGGGTGCAGGTGCGGCACGCGGCGCCGGGCGACGCGTACCTGTCCGCGCGCACGCGCATCGCGGCAGCAGCCCTGCTCTTTCTCCTCGGTATGCTCTGCGGCGGGGGACAGCGAGCACCGTTCTCCTGCTCGCAGCGTATGTCCTCGTCGGTGCCGATGTTCTCTGGCGCGCCGCCGAAATCTGCAGCGGGGGCATCTCTTTGGCGACTACTTTCTCGATGAGCACCGCCGATCGGTGCCCTCGCGCTCGGCGACTACGCCGAGGCCGCCGCCGATCATGCTCCTCTGATCAGCTCGGTGAGTTTCTGCAGGATCGTGCCGTCCAGCGCACGCCGCTCATCACGGCGCTCATGGACATCCGCCCGGCACGGCGCGTTCTCATGGACGAGGCCGCGAGAAGTCGTACATCCCGAGGCGGTCGCCGTCGGCGGCATGATCCGCATCTATCGGGCGAGCGCGTGCCGCTCGACGGAACGCTGACGCAGGCGCGAGCACGCTCAACACCGCTGCGCTCACGGGAAAGTCCTGCCGCGCACCGTGCGCCGGGAGATACGCTCCTCGGTGGCTGCGTCAACATCACAGGCGCGCTGACCGTCCGCGTCACAGCCGCCTATGCGCAGTCCGCTGCGGCGCATGGATCTCGTGGAGGAGGCGGCGGATAAAAAGTCGCGCACGGAGGCGTTCATCACGCGCTTTGCGCGCATCCCGTCGTCATGCGCGCTGCTCGCCATCGCCGTCCTGCCGCCGCTCATCATGCGGAGATGCCTGCGCGCCGTGGGTCTACCGCGCTGACCTTCCTCGTCATCTCCTGCCCTCGCATCGTCATCTCGTCGCTCTACCTTCTTCTGCGGGGGCTCGGCGCAGCATCCGTGCAGGGCTCCTCGTCAAGGGCAGCTCCTATCTCAGACACTCGCCCGCACGGACACCGTCGTCTTTGACAAGACAGGCACGCTCACGAGGCGGCCTCCGTGTGACGCGCATCCTCCTGCCGCAGGCACTGCGGAAAGGAGGTGCTCGCCCGCGCTGCCGCCGCAGGCAGCACTCCTCCCATCCGATGCGCGCGCCGTCATGCGTGCCTTCGCGGAATGCGGCGGCACTCCTGCGGCTGTCCGCGAGCATCGAGGAGCACGCGGGACGCGCATCACCGCGCGCAGCGGAGACGCATCATCTGCATCGCGCACGCATACCTCAGCGAGGCGGCGTCACCGACCTCCGCCTGCCGCACCTACGGGTGCGATCCTGGCTCGCCGTGGATGGGCGTATGCGGGCATGATCTGCGTCGCCGACACCGTCCAGGACGGGTGCTGCGGACGACCGTCCGCACGCTGAGAGCACAGCGTCGCGAGACCGTCATGCTCGCGGGTGATGCCCGCCCGCCGCCCAGGCGTCGCTGCGGCGGTGATATCGACAGTATACGCCGAACTCCTGCCGCAGGACAAAGCGGCACTCTTGAAACGCCTGCTCGCCGCCAGCACGCGGGCAGGACACTCCCTTCATCGGCGACGGCATCAGCAGCGCACCTGTCCTTGCACGTGCATTATCAGCATCGCCATAGGGCAGCATCGGTGCCGGACGCCGCCGATCAGAGGCGGCGGATGTCGTCGCTCGCGACCGACGAACCGCGAGAGGCTCGTCTCCCTCCTCGCCCTCACGCCGCACCGTCCGGATCGCGCAGGAGAACATCGCCCTCGCCATCGGCATCAAAAGGCGGCCGTCCTCCTCCTCAGTGCACTCGGCTGGGTGAACCTCTGGGCGGCGATCTTCGCCGACGGCCGTCACCCTCCTCGCCGTCCTCAACGCCATCGCGCCATGCGGGTGCGAAAATTTCATCTATATTTGAAACACTGATAAATTCGGCGCAACCATCTTGGCGCATCTTTTTGCCCGCTTATCGTTGTGATCCTCCACATAGCCTTTGCTATGCGTCCGGTTCTGCCTCAATCGGACAAAATCTACGCCAATCTGGCAGACCTCATTTTATCAGCGATTCGCCCGGTAATCCCGCACGATATTATAGGTAAAGAGATAAGTGGAGGTGCTGGTAATGATGCAAACACAGCGTATTGATGAAAAAGCTTTCCTTTCTGCACACGGATGCTCATCCGCGCGTCAAACCCCGCACGTCAGACCACAGGACACGAGCAGCAGGGGCAAAACGCAAAAGCTGCGACCAGACCATCTCCCGCGCCGCCGAGGTCTATATCAGCGCGAAGGACGCGAACTGCAAGTGCGATGGATGCGACGACCGCCTGGCCCCTGCCGAGACGGCACTCGCCGCCGAGCAGAACGAAAGCTGGATGAAACGCGCGAAAAGGACGAAGCCGCCGCCGTCGAGCAGCGCATCGCGACCGATGAAAAACTCTGAACGACGATAAGGCGCTCTACGGAAGGAAGCGGACAAAGCTGAAGCGGGCGGGAATGACCGACAGTTGGCTCGGCATTCTACAGAAGGGGCGCGAGGTGGAACGGCAATATAATGCCAGAAGGACTCACAGGGAAGGGATAAGCGACTCATCGGCACTGCGAATAACTGAGAACACATCAGTGAGTTCAAAATGTCGTCGAAAGGAAAAAGCGAGCACGCCACAAAGATGCACCGAGCGTCAGTCCGTACAGGGCGCGCCGATCTCAAGCCACGACAGCAAAAGAAAAGAAAATACCGCCCCCAAGGAGGGACAGCCCGACGGCGAACGCCGTCACCTCCCTCACTGCCGCACTGTTGAAAGACGCTCGGCGAGGATGCGAAGGCAAAGACAAAGGACGATGCGGGGCACGAGTGCGGCCACATGAATAAATCTGCACGTTACGTGGCTCTCTGATATAATGAGAGACATAGAGAAAGAACCTGTGGACGTCTGCCTACACCGATAATTAAACCGCTCAGTGCGCCAGCAGGGCGGTTATTTCTTTTATCGCAACAATGTAGCCAGTGGCGAGAACCTCACACAAAGGACTGTTACACGAAGTTTAGCTCCGTGCAACGATCCACCCTCCTCTGCTCACCATCCGTCGAGACTACAGCTCCCTCCGCCGCAAGTCGCCACGCCGTATTGTTGCGCGCTGCCGCACGGCGGCTCCTGCGCATGCCTTTCGCGCACGAGCCACAGCCACTATAGCGATAGGCGTGCGCTCATATTTACCTCGTTTTCGCCCAGATCTCTCGTCGAACGGCGTCGCGCACATCGCCGAGCTCCTGTCAGATAAGCACCGGCACCACGCCGCCGCGCAGACTGCGTGCATTACGTCAGCCCGCGAGACACCCGCGCGGCGTATCACGCCGACTGGTCGGCAATGCGCATTGCATGCACCGTCCAATATCGGCTCATCCACCGTCTCCTGCTTCTTCATGATGCGCGTGAGCATCCTCACCACCTCCGCGCACGCAACTCCTCCTCGATCGTCTCACACGCCCCGTCGGCACAAGGAAGAAGTGATGCGCCTTTGCGCCGATCTCGGCGAAATCGTCATCGCCTCAGCTCGTGCGCATTCCAGTCCATCACCGTCGTGTGGATCTGGAACGGCAGCCGCTCACGGCAGTTCTCCATCCGCGCACCGCGCCGTCCCGACCGCCGGGAACGAAGCCGGAACGTATATTCTTCTTTTGTCGAGCGGAGTCGAGGCAGATGCCTCACCGCGCACCTCAGCGCCTTCGCCATCGGCAGATCTGAAATCCAGCGTACCGTTCGTACCGAACACGGGGATCAGACCCAGCCCGCGTGCGGGCGACCAGCTCAAGAATATCGGGCGTATCGGCAGCTGCCGCCCGAAAAGATCATAATGCGGAACTACTGCGATCCTTTGAACTTCTTGCCCTCCTCGGTCAGGAGTTCCTCGTCCGCGCGGCAGCCGCGTCACGGTAGCAGTGCGCACAGCGTAACGACGTTCTGTTCGTATTCACGAGATGATCTACCCGCCACCGCGACCCAGCGGTGCCCGCCGGGGTGACCTGTCACGACACAGATGTCTGCGGACCCCATCCCGTGCGGGTGACCATCCCATGCGGATGCCCACCGGTACGCCCCTATGCAGCAATGCTGCGTCCATCCGGCGCTGTCACAGTGCTGCCCCGACGCCGATCTCTCATCCGTCCAGATAGCAGGACGGATCGGACGCCCAGAAATCCCCGTCCGTGCCTCGGCACGCGTCAGAAATTCCCGTTGCACCAGTCAAGAGATGCGGCCTGACTGCAGCGCCCTTCAGGAGCGGCGCGATCTCAGCCCCATCGCAATTGGTTACTCCCGTCTGCCAGATATCGCCGAACGCCACGCGTACCGGCGCCATGATGCTGCATGGCGATGAGTGCACCAGCCATCGTTCCACCTGCCGCAGTCGGGCGGTTTGCCGTTCGCGCCGATCGGCAACGATTTTTGCTCGCGCCCGCGTCGTTGCCCTCGGCAGAGGCGCGCTGAATACATAGACCCGTCGCAGTGATTGTCCACCGTCAAGTTTTCTTCTGAGCCGCGTGCCTCGAAGTCTATACCAATCCGCGCGACCGTCGTATCCATCGCGCAAACCTCGGGCATCCATCCTCATCCATCATCACCCGCCGCGCGAGTAGACAAAGGTGGTAGAAGCGGGCGCGGTTGATCCCCTTTCTGGTGAATAATATCTGTCAGAGCTCCGCCAATGTACATGGTGATTGGTATAAAGCGCAGCCCCACGCGCTGACCGACGGCGACGCAGTTCTCCAGTATCCATCGCCGCGCTGGTACGCCGTCCGCGCCGCAGAACCTGTCGTTCATCCGCCAGACCGTCGAGCGAGATACCGGCTTATAGCCACACACCGAGATCTTGATGCGCTGTGCCATCACGCGTGATGAGCGTCCCATTCGTCGAGGAGCGTCGGACGCGCGCAACTCTGCCGCGTGCTCCGCGAGCTCGAAAAGTCAGGGCGGATCAGCGGCTCGCCGCGAGAAACAACACGGGCACGCGAACTGCGAGATCGTCGATGGCTTCCTCCTCCGTCGTCAATACCCGTCGTACTTCTGCCGTCCGACTCCATATAGCGGTGGCGGCAGCGCGGGTGCACGTGCGCGTCGAGTTCAGACCACCACGGGACCCATGCCCTCCGCGGCACCGCTCTTCATCCGATACGCATTGATAGCGCAACCTTATCCTACCGCAAATACTATCCCGCAAAAAGTTTCATTACTGATCAATTAGGTACTCCTAAATACACAGATGGAAAACGGCTCGCGCCATCACACCATGAAACACTCAGCCCACTGGCTGCCGTCCCACTGCGGATGATACCGTCGAGGAAGGCGCGTCTTGGGCGTATTCTCTCGCAAGCTTAGCTCAGCTGGCTGAACGCACTGCCTGATACAGCGAGTGGAACATCTCCGCGATCAGATCGACAGGAACGTCACGGCGAATCTCGCCCGCCTCCTGTCCTCGCGGATGATCTCCTGACAAAGACCCGCTTCACCGTTTTCGCGCAGCTCGGATGCGGCTTATCCTCATCCCCTCCTGCGCAGAGCGCACTGCGCCTTGTGCTGCAGAAGCGGGAAAAAGCGGCATCCTGGTGGTTCTCATCGAGCTTAACATCGCGCTGACCTCATTTTTAGCTCCGGCGAACTGCGCTCACCCGCGCCTCAACAAGTGCGATACGGATGTCTGCCAACCGTCGAGCAGGGGCAGCTCCTCGTGAGCGGTAATTTAGCCAGAACACGTCCCGATACCGAATCCGCCGCCGCCCGCGATATCTGCGACCGACGTCTCCTTGTGGCCCTTCTTCGAACTCGCACTGATCGCGGCTAGGAATCATCTTGCGCGACTGCAGCCTTACGCTAGAGCGCTATACTTTTCTTCCGTAGATCGCACCTCTCGTTAGTAATGCTGTTATAACGAAAAAAGCCGGCTGAAAGAAAATATGAATCTCGTTCATATTTTCGACTATAAATGGCGAAATATCAATGTTTCAAAAACGCGATCTTCATCGGACTCTGCCGTTAAAATGGTGACGGGAGGATTCGAACCCCCGACCTTTGATTCGTAGTCAAATACTCTAATCCAGCTGAGCTACTGGGTCACGTACTCTTGCGATGGTGTAATATCATCTTTAGGGAGGGACTGTCAGGGGATTTTGAGGATTCGTATTTCTGTGTGACAGGCTCTTTCACGTCCTCACTTCCAGGCCCCACCCTAGACCCACTCGCCCCAGACGCCATCGCGATCAGGGGCGCACGGGCTCATCGGGACGATCGCCGCGGGCGGCATCCGTATGGGCGCAGATGCTGCGTCCCGTCGGCCGTCCGTCCGCCGTTCTCCTCCGTCTCAAAACACCTCCACCCGACCGAGTGCCGTGCGGTGATACGCCTCCGCCAGCTCCTCTGCGAGTGCCTGCGGCCGCGCCGCCGCCCTTGCGCACCGTCAGAGGTCGATCCGTGCGCCGTGCCGCGGGCGTCCCGCGCCGCGCCGGTAGGGAAGACGATGCATCCGCGCAAAGCCCATCTGACGCGCAGTAGGCCACCGCGAGTCCTCCGTCTCCCGGAAGCCGACGACCAGTGTCCGTCGAGATCGCCACCCGGCACGGCGCGGCGCACATCCCGCGAGGAGCCGCGCGAACACCGCCGTATCGTAGTGGCGGTTCATCGCGGGTTAATTCGCTCGCTCCCCCGCCTGCAAGGCAGATACTGAATGCAGACAAAGCCGCCTCCATCACTGGCTTGAGGAGATCCTCAATGGCTCCCACCACGGCTCAACAAACCCGGCCAGACCGCCATGGCCTGTGCGCGGTGCTATGCGGCGCATCGGCTGACGTCGGCCGCTGCAGGGGTCGATGCCGTACGCGCCGGTGGATGCGTCAACACCACCTCGCGAAACCCCGCCGCCGGGTTTCCTCATCTCGCGCGCCACCGCCGCGAGCAGACGCGACTTCACCAGGCCCGCGCGCATAGGGGATGATTTTCGAGGCAAACGAAATTTTAAAAGCAGCCGTATAGTCTTGAGAAAGGCACGCGTGCGATGCGGTACACCGTGCAGGGGATATCGCAAAACGCATACCCATCACATCGTGATCCTCACCCGCCGTCAGGCTCTATAGTCCGATGCGCGCACTCACCTCCGTCCAGATCGACGCGCGCGCCTTCGACGCACGCGCACTCCGGCGGGCGCGACACCTGCCTGTAACGGCCCGCCACGGCGATGCGCGTGGTGGACATTGCAACGCACGGCGGATGATCTGGCGGGACTTGCGGTCGCTCCGGGGTACAATCACCGGCACGTGTTGTTGTATCAGACGTCCGCCCGCTCCTCGACGGCACGGTCCTCACCGACCCGCGCACGGAACGCCTCCATGACTTAAATCTCGAACTGATTCCACCACGGCTGAAGCGTCACCGTCTACCTTCAACATGCCCTCCTCCCTAGTACGGGCATTTGATGGGCGGCGTGCTATCGTGAACCCTAGTGAGCAAGTGAGTGGGGCGTTCTTGCTGCCGGACTTCTTTGTTCAAAGCTGGCGGGTTAAGTCACGGTGGCTCGACAGATCGGCGCAGTGCCATAAAACGATTCGTGGTGCCATCAGACATGGTTTTCATAAACGCTCGCCAACGTTTTCACCTGTGGCGTATTTGGCGTGATCTAATGGATTAACGTCTGCCATGCACCGCACGGAAGGGAGGAAGTCTATAGCGCGGATGCAGATGACCAGCGCGTGAAACTGGCATCTACCGCTGGCTCTACGCAGCAACTCTTTGATTGACGTATGTCTTCGGCGGTCCCCATGCGGCAGGGGCAACAGCAGCCTCTACTCCGCACAGTACCGCGGGCAGGACTCCGGGCGCGGCTCCGGCCCATCTCACCTTCCCAGTCGACAAAAACTGCGCAAGACCTGTCGGGACCAGCGCTCAAGTTCTACGCCGAGTACGACGCGCGGAAGTCCGCAGGCGCTGTCGAAACACAAGACTTCAGACAGCGCGACCTCCGCGAGCAGCGCAGGCGAACCAAAACCACCAGCAGCCATCCTGGCGCAGTCACCAGACGTGAAAGACCTCAATCACTTCTGGTACAACAGAGACGGGCGCTTTCCTGCGCGAGGAACAAAGAGCTCGGCAGGGCGTACAGGCCTCTCGATGCCGTTCTCCGACACCACCTGCCATGCGAAGATGGGCATCTCCGTCGGCAACAGCGGCTGCGTCAACGAGAACCTGCTCGCCGGCACGCTCATCGACTCTCCACGCTCCGAGGCGATTCGGCAAGGCAGACTCGGGACACCGTATCCGCGACGCGTTCTTTGCAGCATCGCCAGGCTCCGCCTCAGAGCAGGCCGGGGTGGCAGACAGCCTCAACTACGCATCAAACATCTGAACAGACGCTCCTGCCCACCATGTCGCGTTACTCGAACATGCTGGATCTCTTCAGCATCTATCAACGAAGATATATTCTGGATGTTGCACGGCTTTCCGTCAACATGGCACAGCAGACCGCACAGAGCATCGGCATCGCCGCCTGCAAAGATGGCGATGGTTTTCGGCGCGAGCCTCTCGACCTGATTGAGCAGAGCACCGCGGTCTCGACCCGAGCTTCCGGCGGCGGCATCGACATTTGACATAAGCTTTAAAGCACCATTAAAACGGCGGTGATCACTGCCGTTTGTCATTTAAACATGTATTCAAATAATCCCCTGCAAGCGAAGTTTTTCTCGCGGCTGCCGCTGATCATGCATGCTGATCAGAAGAAAAACTCAAACGAGCCGCCGACTTCTGAGCACGTATTCGTCTCGCTTTCCGGTGCGCGCGAAATAGCCGCCGTCAGAACGTGTTCTTCGCCCCGGGAACCTCAAGCTCGCCCTTAAACTCGCCTTCGTGTAGGAAAGGTGCCATCCTCGTCCGGGCAACCGATGCGTTGCCAAAAACGATAAACGTATGCTTACGACCTGTCTGCTCGCGTCAGCACCCTTGTAATGTGTGCTGGGTAGGACTTCTTCAGGCGGCGGTCGGGCCGAAAACCACACCGTTACGCGCGTATGCGACGCAGAAGGTGCTGTTCTTGTCAAGCGATAGCCGGGGTTGCCGCTCCAGATATTCATCGAGCGCTTGCCGTCTTCAGCTGGAAGAGCATCCGTTGCATCCTTCGAGTTAGTGTTGAACGCCGACACCGGCGACAAGGTTCTTCTTGTCACCTGGAGCACCGATGCTGTTGTGGTTTGCCGTATCCTCATCAAAGTCAACCGGATCGCACCAGGAGCAGGGGCCAGCATACGATACTGATTCGTATCTGCGCGGTCCTTGACGCGCCTGCCTGAACAGTGCGTGATCTCACCGAGCTGGCCTGTTACTATGCCGCCATCGCGGGCGAACTCGCCCGGTAGGCGTCGTCTACCTCCGGAGGTAGGAGGGAGCTCCATCTTGCCGAGGCGAACCTGGAACTTGTCACGATCGCCTGCACATGACGCCGCTTCGAGCAAGATGGTTGCCCTCATGGCGTGTGTTGGCACCCGTGCCGCCCGTGACCGTGCCGCGATCGTGTCATTAACGTGGGCTATCAGGGGCGTTGCCGGCCGGTTCGATCCTCCGCCGTCGGCTCAAAGCCAGCTTGAGCTCGTGCTTGTATCCGCTCGTCACATTTTACCGTGAACGCGTCATACTCATACTGGACCTTGCCGTTCGCCACCGTATCCGGCATTGCGCTCGAGGTTCGAACGCAAATTATTGAAACTCGTCAACGAACTCTGCTGCAAAGGCAGTCAACGAGCGCACGATCCGGCTGGACCTCGCCTTTGCCATTGCCTTTGCAACCATCTGCGCCATCGTAACGCGTGATGTTTGCGGTCGCCGCGGAACATTACGTGCGCTGCGCCCCCTCGACCGCCACGTCAGCAGCTGCGTCACAGCGTCATCTGCCCAATGATCACGGGGAGCACATCGGAGGCTGGGTTCGCAGCTGCGGGCAATGGTGGATGCGCCGACGGCGAGCTGTCGCAGCACTGGTGCGATCTTCTTCATAAAAACTCCTCCCTTCAAATGATAAAGCCATCAGTTTTCCAGCGGAGGAATACCACCATAAAGTGTCCGTAACCTTCTCCGCCTTCTCTCCATTCGGATCCTCTGTGTCACTTCCTTTGAATATGATCAATTTTATATGACCAGATATGAAATTCTCAAACAAAAATCCCCCTCCGTTGGGAGGAGGATTTTCATGCGCTTTAACGCCGCACAGTATGTCTGTCTTGGAACGAGACTCCACGACCAGAAGATGTGAGTGGACCTTGTTGTTATTTGATGGCCTGCGTCTCAGGTATCGCGCTAAAACCCTGCCGGAAGAAGAACGTTCTTGAAGAGTGCATGGTTGCCAACATCGCTTCCTTCGTCTGAAGAATTGCCGTCACTCCGTCGGAGCAACCGATGCATTGCCGAGAAGCGGTAGGCGACGTAACGCACTACAGGCTGCCGCAGCATCTACGCGCCAGAGCGAAGCGACGCCGCGATAGGACTTCTTCAGGCGGCTTGTGGTGGGACGAAGCACGCCGTGTGCCGCATAAACTTGGGCGGTTACATAATGGCGGTTGCGCTCAGATGTTCATCGAACGCCCGCATCGCTTCGTTAAAGTCATCCTTTGCGTCCTTCAGTTGCGTGGTAACCGGCTGCCGCGGTTTATCTTTGCAGTGCAATGCCATTTGCTGGTTGCCATCATCTTCGACGAGGTGAGCGTCGTTACAGCGATTGGAACATGTTCATCCGCGTGCTCGCGACACGACCGGCCAGGGGCTGCCCGAGATCCTTACCCAAAACCTGCCTCTACGCCCGTAAACTCACGCCATAGACGATTGCGCCGGGTTCTGGTAGTTGCCTTCCTGCGAGAAAGCCCCATCTTGCCAAAGCTACACGGAAGTTGCTGAGTCGCCCTGTGCATAAGCGCGCTTCGCGTGAATATTGCCTCATAACGCGTACCCGTGCCGCCCGAGACCGTACCGCAGGTCATCTTGGCATTGGCAGCATCAAGACGTGCCTTGACACGCCCAATAACGTCACCTCTGCCGTCGGATCGAGCCGGAACAGAGCAGTTTGGTGGTATCAGCCATATGGTTTCCTGCTTTACACGCTCGCCAGGTCTTAACGGAGCGCATCCGCCACATGTCAACGTACGCTCGAGTTCGAACCCGGACGCCGAGGTTATTGAGCTCATCACCGAACTCTGCTGCGGGCGGTCACGCAAACGCGATCGAAACAGACATCTCGCCCTTGCCGTACCTTCCAACCATCTACGCCATCCTCGCTAACGCGTGATGTTGCGGTCGCCGCGGAACGATGCCGTCACCGTAGCCTCGACCCGCCGTCAGCAGCGAGCTGCGTCACAGCGTCATATGCCCAGTGATCACGGGGCATCGGGCAGGTTCGCGGCTGCGAACGTGGTGAATGCTGCGCCGACGAAACCGTCGCAAGTGCGGATACGAGCCTTCATAAGAAACTCCTCCTCAAGTAGTAAATACTCGATTTCCATTCAAGAATACCTGTAAAAGTGTCCATGTTTCCTTCTCTGTAACCTCCTGTGGAACGTCTTTAGTACCATGCACAAAAACAAAATACAACCATTGACGTTCAAAATTTTACCTGCGATGAAATTCAGATTGTTCAGATACACAAACGACTACTGACTTCATGGCAGGCCACACCCGCGTGAGCCCCTCCGGCACACCCGTGTGCCTCCCTCCACCTCGACAGGAGACTGGCGTTGGCGTCATGGGGTCAGGTATTCAATGATTTTTGATGCCTAATGATCTACTCCCCACGAGGGCCACAGGACGGGATACGCGCATGCCAACGACGCGCAGGAGCTCAACGGACGCCGAATACGTCAGACGACCTGCGCCATCATTGAGCACCTCAGCAGGCGTGCCCGTGGCGGCATTTTCGCCGCCATGCTGCAGATGT
>BNJU01004186.1_pt1 | contig 80781 bp, 105 predicted proteins | sample 8539281 | NCBI WGS metagenome assembly BNJU01 (sample SAMD00202456, study PRJDB9452) | human saliva metagenome | isolation source: human saliva | place: Japan | reverse complement strand
GCTTTTTAATGCTTATTTGCATTATTTTGATTGCGCTCATGATGAATAGACACATATGTTATTGATTCATACTAACACCTCTTTCTTAGAGTGTTGCGCTAAAGATCGATGAAGACTCTTGTGGAAGACGTAGCAAATTGTCCGTGAATACTCTAGAAAGATGCAATTTGGGTCGGAATAGATACAGATTTTCCAGCAGCAATGATCCATTCCCTTTTAGCATCTTTCGCATTCTGTAATATCATCAACATTTTACCAACTGTAATACAACCACTTAGTTCAGGATAAACTTGACATATACCAGCACCCTCATCTACATCAGGAATAATCTCTAAACGATATGGAAATTGTAGTAATATTCAATTGTATTCATTAAGACCCTCCTCTACTATCTTTTCGAACCATTTCAACATATATCTTTTTAATAGGTTCATGTTTTGGAATTGTAATAGATTTTTACCTGGTTTAGAAAAGTATAATGACTACTACCACTCTGATGGTGCTGTCATTTGATATCCATAGTATCTAATACTCTTTTTCAATTCCTGAAAACGCATATCTTTCGATAAAGATAAAAATCTTACTTAAAAGTTTATCCATTTAGACATTCATCTTCCTCCTCAGTATAATTGGTGTCATATTTGGTGAAAATAATATAGTTAATATCCTGCTTACTTTTATTTGTAAACACATTACTCTCCATAGATAAAATGTTACAATTCATATAGGATAAACTTTCAAAAATATACTTAACAAAGCGATTAACTCGATTAGGAAATATTTAGATACAGATGATGAGATACTCTTTTGAGATTGGTATGAAGATCATACTGACTATTACTCTGCTTTTACTTATTGGTATATATCTATTGCTTATTTAGCACCAGTGATTTCATCAAATGGTAAAGAGTACAGTTAGATGAGATTGATAGTAATGTATTAGAAACGTATCACAATATTAGTATATGAGAGTGATACGATTATTTCGAATATATCGGATTACAGTGCATCCATGGATTCACTAACCAATGAGAGGTATTTAACTTCTGTGCAGATGAATCTGATTGGGCCTATCTTGAGCATTATTGCCTATGTATGGAAATTACTTTTCCAAATATTACTTATCCGCCAAATAAAGAAAAGCTCCTCCTATTAGTTTCAGGAGAGCTTTACTAATTACAAAATGCATATGTAACTACTGCCTATCGTAGACAATTCATATTCCGTAACATGGTACAGATGATCAAAAGAACATGCATTACGTTATTCGTATGAGAATACAGATTTATATACTGCCATTTGCATCTAGGATCCCTGATATTGCACAGTATGGGCCTGATACAAAAGCAGAGCTTGTACTATTCTTTCGAGGTTGATGAACCTCGTCGTCTAGTGAATGCAAGTATCATGAGAAGCTAAACTTACACCGATACGTTTAGAAGCGTGATGAGATTGGTGATGGCACAAAACTTTGGTTTGCTTTACAACATGAAAAAGAAATTTGTAAAGCTGAGCATTTATCATAAAAGAAAACTGGTCTTTAACCAGTTTTTGCTTTTCAATATCTCCTTACAACTTTGGATACCACCAAAGTCTACAACATTTGTATATAGCCTAGTTCAGCTGAGTTTCTGTGCTGCTTGACGGCTACGAGTTTACCACTACGGCAATATACCATAATGAGTTGTTTCTTATCCTTTAAGCTATCCACCTTACCTGCTTGAATATCTTCTATTAGAAAGATTGATCAGCGTTTCGAATATGACCACTTGCATACTCTTGTCTGCTGTTCAGAACATCAGGATAACTGCATCCTTGTTTTCTTCGATCATCTTTTGAGCCTCTGTTGACGTAATTGTTGATAGCTACTGGATGTTTCACTCGTCTTAGTAACCATACATCCAGCTCAAAAACAATGATAAAGCGAGAATCAATATTTTTCATATTCTTTTTACCTCATACTTTGATGATAGTCAAAGTATGCATAAAACTACTAGTATATGCTCAGTTTACTCTTGATTTAGATGTACCTGTTGTAATCACTTCAACTGCAGCGTTTAATGCACCTTCTACGAGGTTCTTGATTGCTTCATCTGTAAAGTAAGCAATATGTGGTGAATCACATCACACGTGGATGATGTACTAGACGTGACAGACCCTCATCTTCAATTGCCTTTGTCTTGATAATCCTTGAATATATGGCATTTCATATTCGTAGGTATCAATACCTGCACCAGTTAGAATCTTCATCTAATGCCTTTAACAAACCCTTCTGTATCAACAATAGAACCTCTTGCCATGTTTAGTAAGATGGCACCTGGCTTAAACTTCTTAAACATCTCATAATTAAAGCAATGGTGATTCTCTGCTGTCGCGGGACATGGAATGGAAACAACATCTGCATCCTAACAGCTTCTTCAATCAGAGTCTTTATATGTCAAGATACTCTTAATTCCTTCATTCTGATATAGATCAAATCCAACAAGTTCACATCCAAAATCCATGGAATAATCTCGCTGTGATTTGTCCGATTCTACCTGTTCCGATAATCGCAACTTTCATATCACCCATAACTCTTCCACAGATAGATGGTTGCCAACGGAAATCATTCTTTGCGGCATTATGATGATAGTATTGTTATTACGTACAAGGTTTAATCCTAGTTAACACTGCATATTCTACGATAGATTCTGGTGAATAACTTGGAACATTGCGATAACTAGTTATTTTCAGTTGCAAGTTTTTAAATCATATAATTCATATCCTGCACTAACTAACGCAATCTGGCGAATGCCATATTCACGTAATATACTGATAGATTTCTTTTGTCAATTGTTCCTGCAGCTTGTAGAGTTGATGATTCCGTCATAACCCTTCGCAAGTTTTTACAGTTTCAGCGTTAATAATTCCAGATAATACAGTTACTTCAATTTGATTTTCTTTGTGCCCAATTTTCAGCAATCTCTTTCGTCATTGCATTAGCATGATACAGAATTAATTTCATGGTTTTCTTTCTCCTTCTTATGGATAGTATGAATCATGTAGATAAGTAATAATACTGTAGGTAGAAACTAATCTCTTCTATGCGTGTGATTAGTAGCAGTTAGAAGTTGTATCAAGTTCTGCTGGTAATGTGGATGTAAAGTTATTCAAGATATGCACTACCAATCGGTACCTATAAAGAACCGCTGTATTCATATACCACTGCGAAAGCGATACCGAAGAATGTTGTATAACTGACTGTCACAAATTCACCATGCCAAATGCCAAACATCAAACCAGATAATACAATTGCGACAAATGGATTGCATACCTTCTTAATGGAGTATGAATAATACTATCGGAATAGTAACCCTCTGCGATTGATCAAAGATAACAACGGATAGCATACCCAAAGATACGGATCTTCTCCCATGTGTAGACCAAGCAGAGTCGAAGCTCAACGCTTTCATGCTACAAATGGAACATTTGCAAGCTGATTGTATGCAAAGTCTCAACCAGAGTGCACTCATCTAAACCCATACTCAAGCGTAATTATAATTGCAAATGAACAATCAGACCATTTAGGCATCTAGAATTCACTAATACAGGCCTGTCTTCTTTCTAGAGGTAAATAATACACAGCAAATAACGAGATACATGTTAGTACAGATAATCTGTATCAAAGAAATAATAGCTGAGTGCTTCAATTTGTTCATCCGTAAAAACTATTTCCAAGATTAACTACGACATCTGGAACAACATTATAGATAGTGTAAGCGCCAGAATGATTCAGCCCTATTGATTTTTAGGATATTACGGCTGTTATTTTTAATTTATCAAAATTCATAGAATGAACCTCCGTTCTTTATTATATATGAATCATGAAGTAGATAAAATCATATAATCTTAAAGTTATATGAAGTATAATCTGATTATGTGGAGGTTGTTTCTATGGCAAAGATATGAACTATTATCTTGATACCTATCAAAAAGTAGTAAATCAAGGTGATATACAGGTTGCATATATTGAAATCATGAATTATTTTACGAAGTTACATAATTCCATCCCTTCTATGTTCACTGTCAGTGAGATTACACCTGGATTTATGGATTTCAGTTATTTCTCTATTCATGATGCGTTTTTATATGACCGCTATCTAAAGTTTATCATTGCATTAGACCACCGTACACTTGGAATCGAACTTTGGTTAGTCTCACAAAACGAAAAAGGTAAACATGCATACAGTGTGCTTCTAGCCGATTCAGAATGGTATGACAAAATCATGCATAACCCTGCTTTCGGTATGATTGAAGTTTCTATTGTAGAGCGTATTCAGCCAGATAACGCAGATGACCAAATGCCTAGAATTCTAGATACAATCCAACAGTATACATCTCGTATAGAGAGTTTTCTTTATGCGGATGAAATCCACTTCCCTATCACCTCTACAAAGGATACAAGTGAGACAAAAATAGTTTTGCTTGCTGTAAAAGATAAATATCCTCTATGATATCTTCAACCTAAAAAGGAGAAATTAAAATGTCAGATATTAATGTGCAAGAATTAGCGAATAAAGCAATTGAAGAATTAAAAGAAGAGTCCTGAAAAAGTTAAAGACTTTCGCAGCAAACAATGAAGTATTAAAGGGAATCTTAGGCGATGATGGAAAGTTAACAAAAGGAAGACTTTGACCGTATCGCTGCTGAAAGTAAAAAGAACGACATCGTTAAGGGTCTTCTTGGCGAAGATGGTAAACTCGGTCTTGATGATTTACAGAAAGTAGCTAACGCAGCAAGGTAGCTGGTGAAAACTTAATCGACAAGGCTAAAAGATCTATTCAGTAAATAAAATCTTAAGAAACCATCAGTGATAAAAACTGGTGGTTTTTCTTTATTATTATTGATGTTAGAATAGATGGTGAGGTATTAATATGAATAAAAAGACAATCCAAAAACCATTAACAAAGTTTTTGATTTTCGTTACTGTCTTATTTTTATTTAGTGCAAGTCTTGTACTATTGTTAAATAAATGGGAAGTCGTAATTAATGTTAATGGCGATCAAACAACGCTAGTAGAATATAAAATCAAACTATGAAGATCAAAGTGTAGCCTATAAACAAAGGTACGATTCTTAGTTTCCTTCGTGAAAAATAGATGTCGAAACAAAAGGTTCCGTTGATACAAGTAAATTAGGTTCTTATAAAAATTGAGTATACAGCTGAAAAAGATGGGTTAAAGGCATCTCAAGAACGTACAGTCGTTGTACAAGATACCACCCACCAAAGATTACACTTACATCTAACCCTGATAGTTATACCCTCTTCAATCATCCATATGAAGAGGAAGGATATACTGCAGTTGACAATTTTGATGGTGATTTAACTGATAAAGTTGTACGTGAAGAAAAAGATGGTGTCGTAACTTATAAAGTCATTGACTCTCACGGTAATAAAGCAACAGTAGAACGCAAGATTGTTTATGATGATCGCAAAGGTCCAGTAATTACACTTGTGGGTGGAAATGATATTACATGGATACGTGGAAATGAATTTGCGGATTCTTATACAGCTATCGATGACCTTGATGGAGATATTACTGCAAAACACAGTCGTCAGTGGTAGCGTGGATGTCAATACTCCTGGTGATTATACCCTTACTTATACATGCAAGGATGCACATAATAATGAAACAACTGTTCAACGAATCGTGCATGTACAAGATCTTCCTGCAAATCAAATTCAAGCAGAAGACAATAAAACAATCTACTTAACATTTGATGATAATTGCGACATACGCAACGTCTATTAGATGTACTTGCAGTACAACATCCTAGCAACCTTCTTCGTAACTGCTTTACAACCCTGATTATATCTATATGATTCAAAAGGAAGCACAAGCAGGTTACGTTGTTGCGAGACATTCATACACGCATGATTACTCAAATGTATATTCCAGTACTGATGCATTCTGGAATGACTTTAACGCAATGAATAATATCATTTATCAACAAACAGGAACATACGCAAATCTATTCCGTTTCCCAGGTGGTTCTTCTAATACAGTCAGTCGTAACTATACTTCTGGTATCATGACGGCATTAGTAAGACAAGCTGCTTTAAAAGACTATACTTACTTTGACTGAATGTATCCAGTGGTGATGCAGGGTGGAGCTTCCACTGCAGATGAAGTATTTGAGAATGTAACAACTCAAGTCCAAAAATATTTCGCAAACAATCGCCCTTCTGTTGTGTTACAGCATGATTCTAAAGGTTTTCAGTTGATGCGGTAGAACGTATTATTATCTGGGGTCTACAGAATGGATATCATTTCTCTTCCCTAACGTCAGGTAGCTATACTGCACATCATGGTGTCGCAAATTAATGAGGTAATCCGAATAAAGGGATTACCTTTGTATAGAGAATTATAAAACAGTCACCTTCCATCTTTAGAAAGTGACAGTTTTTTTATGAGATCTCAAAATCTTTGGGGACTAAACTTTGAGAATACTTTGGGGACAGGTAATTTTTACAAAATGTAAGGGATGATTTCCTGAGTAGATTTCATCCCTTTTCCATTTCCTTTATCATAAAAAGATGTTCAATGTCTTTTTATAAGGAGGTTCTATGGATAAAGATATTTTACAACTTTTTAGTATTTCTGACTCTGACATTGTCATCAGTGATTATTCTGAACTTGGTAACTGTAAATATATTACAGTAGAAAAGAAACCTGGTGATACTCATACATGTCCTGAATGTGGATGTAATATGAGATCCAAAGGTATATATGCTCGCAAGGTAAAACACTCAGTTCTTCAGGGAATTGGTAATCTCATAATTAATCTAAGACAGAAAAATGGCACTGTCCTAACTGTAATCATTACGAAAGAGACTCTTTTGGTTTTGTGGAGCCATACAAACAAACAACCACTCTAATGCCCTATATGATCATTAACGAACTGAAGGACATAAATATGACAGCCACTGAGGTAGCCTTACGTTACAACGTATCAGATACCTATGTACACAATACATTTATGCGTTATGTCAATTTGCCTCGCCTACCATTAACAGATATTATCGCAATAGACGAGGTTTATTTAAACTTTGACCATAAAAACCGATATGCCTTAGTCATAATGGATTTTAGAACAAGTCAAATTCTAGACATACTTCCAAACCGTAATAAAGATACACTTACAAGCTACTTTAATTCCATTTCAAAAAGATGAACGAGATGCGGTTAAATACATTGTTAGTGATATGTATAATGCATACCTAAATCTACCACGATCATTCTTTAAAAAAACGCTATATCCATCGTTGATTCATTTCACGTCATCCAATGGATCAATAATAAAATAAACATATATATCAATATCGTTAAGAAAAAAATATCAGAAAGAAAACGATAACTTATTAGAGAAAGAAAACTATGAAAACAATCGTAATTATCAAACTAAAAAGACTCCAGAGAAGTATACATCTTAAAGAACTTTAAATGGATTCTACTATCAAATATTGATAATATCCATTATTCATTCAAAAGGTTTAAGAACAATTTTTAAATCAGTATCTAGATACCTACCAAAAAGAAAATCTATTCCTTTCTAGATTCAAACTTCAAAAGAAATCAGAGAACTAAAAGAAAAATATATTTCTTTTAATAATGAATATATCGGTGATTCTATTCACGCTGAACAAGCTCTAGATAGCCTGATAAAAGAATACAGCTCATCCCATTTAAAAATGTTCAGAGAATTTTCTGGTCTATTAAAGAAATACAAATACCCGATACTCGCTGCATTTACAACTATAACTACTGTAAATATAGATGGTGAAGTCGAAATGATTAGAAGGATTTCTAATGGCCCTATGGAATCCTTTAATAATAAGCCTAAAGATTTAAAACGAAATTCAAATGGAGTTGCCAATTTTGAATACACAAGAAATAGATTACTTTGGACAACACGTGAAGCTCCCTCTATATTAGCTATCCCTAGGGATTTAAAAGCCATTCATAAAGATGGAAAAATTCGTGGACATTATAAGAAAGGTATTGAAAAAGAACACTAGATTTTGATGTCTAGTGTTCTCCTGAATTCATGGGTTGTCCCCCAAAGTGGTCCCCCAAAGTGTTGGCTAGTCCCCCAAAGTTTTTGGAGACCCTTTTTTATTTCATATCTTTACTTAAGCTAATGCTTCGCCTAATGCTTTGCACTGTGCTAATGCACCATCATCAGGTTCATAGTTTGCCATAACACCATCTTGTACTAATACAGCTCCATCTGCTGCTACACGATCCTGCCATGTACGCATCCATTCGCCATCACCCCAACCATAGGGCCAAATAGTCCAACCTTCTTACCAGCTAGGCTACCTTCAACATCTGCGAACATTGGTCTCAAAAGTACTCTTCAAGCTGTTCAACACCCATCGCTGGACTACCAAATGCGATTGCATCATAATTAGCTACTTCACCAGCGTTGAATGCATCTGCTGTTAAAACAACAACTTCTGCTCCCTTGCTCTTTGCACCTTCAGCGACAGCCTCTGCCATCTTTTCTGTGTTACCTGTTGTACTTGTGCTACTAACTGCTACTTACTCATGATTTTTTTCCTCCTTTAATTTTAGACAAATCTAACTAACTGCTCTAAAAGACATTCCTTTTTCAAAATGTTCCCAAATATGCATATGTGCATTTTCTCATATATTTGGAATAGATGTTTTGCCATCTCTTCATTGCCATAAACTTTCCAAGTTCCGACAAGTTTACAAGGTTTACTATCCTCAATAAAACCTCGAACATCTTCTGCTGGATACCCCAAGAAACATCCAATCTCATGCGGGAATGCACGCTGCCCTGATGATTGAATGCGTTGACTTAATACATCAATACATGCAGACATATCTTCAATAGGATACCCTCTTTCTTTCAGAATCGAAATAACATCTTCTTTTAGATAAATCTGTCGCCAACCATGTTGGTCGATACAGATATATAAGTGCTCGATCCTTTGGATAACTAAGGACAGTCATTCTAAGATCACAATTTCTGAAACGATGATTGATTTCCGCAATCTGTTTCATTAACTGTTCTTTACAAGAATAACCACAGTTAAAAAGGTTCCCTGTCTTGACACCGGCTAATGTCGGTGCACAATGTTCTACAATGAGTTCTTCCGGCATAATTTTCAGTAGTTAGTTACACTAAACTAACTAAGTTAAATATAATACTTTTCGTTTTACTCGTCAACTAATATTATTCGCTTTCAAAACGCCTTATAAAAAGGAAATACAAGATGAAGTGAACCCAATTTCTTGGACACTGTAATTTACAGACATGATAAGGCTTGATTCCTTGCCTGGCAAGGAGTCAGGCCTTTTAATTTTGTCTGTATTCTTTCTTCGTTGTAATAGTGTATGTATTCATTCATGGTACTTTCTAGCTCATCTAAGGTTTTGAATTCATATTCATGTCCATAGAACATCTCATTCTTCATCTTTCCAAAGAAGTTCTCCATGACACAGTTGTCTAAGCAGTTTCCTTTGCGTGACATCGATTGGATGATTCCATGTTCATGTAGAGTCTTATGGTATTGATTCATTTGATATTGCCATCCTTGATCAGAATGGAATATCAGTCCTTCTATATATGGATGTTTCTGAAATGCGATAGTAAGCATATTAGAAATCTGTTCATAGTTTGGGGTCTTAGATATGTTCCAAGATATAATTTCTCTATTATGCATGTCGAGAATAGTGATAGATACAGCTACCTGCAGTGATATGGAACTCTGATACATCTGTTGTCCATTTCTCATTTACTGTGTTTGTTGAGAAGTTACGTTTGTAATATGTATTATGATTCTCTTCATCAATAACGACATCTAGTAAGTGATTCTTTACTGTACCATTCATATTGCCTTTGTATGATTTGTATTTAGCTTTAGGTGTATTTCCAAACAGACTCATCTTATGCATGAGTCTTTGTACTGTCTTATGATTGATTGTTGGATACAGCTTTCTGATTTCAAGATAAATGCGTCGATATCCATATCTTCCTTATGGGTATAGTAAATAATGATGATATCATTCATTACGTCATCATATTTGAAATCATTGTCTTGTTTGTCTTTCCAATAATAGTAGTCAGAGCGGCTGATATGATAAGGCAAGTGTGTGCTGCCATTGATTGTTTGAATGATAAATCTAACAGGCACTTGTAGTTCTTGCCTTAGCTCCGATATCGCTCTAACTATTTCTTCTTTTCTCGTGCTTCTCTTTCCGTAACTAAGGCATCTAATTTTTATAGATTCGTTCTCTATTAATAGCCCTCAAGTTCTGCTCGCGTAGGAACTTGTTTTCTTTCTCTAACTCCTCGATTGTTTTCTTCTTTGGCATGTCGTCCTCGCTTCCTTACAACGACATTATATCCATTTTCTTTATATTCTTTAATCCATCTAAGCAGAAGACTGTCGGTAGATAACCCTAAATCTATTGATACGCTCGTTATTGACTCATGAAGAGTCAATACTCTATAGATGGCTGCTTCTTTAAAGTCAGCAGAGTAATCATGATGAATATGGCGTAGAATATCAATTCCATGTCTATCAACTAGCCTCACAATATATACAATTTTAGATTGTGCTATATTCCATTTAAAATGGAGTTGTGAAAGTGAAAATCCACGTTTACGTTCCTTATAGATCTGGACTTTGTCTTCAAATGTAAATTTCATAATAAAAGCGAACCTCCTAAGTTGTTGTCCAACTTTTGGGGTTCACTTCAAGATGTGTATCCCCCTTCAAATTTAGCTTTCTTTTTTCGCTCCAACTGGTATGACAAGTAGAATAACAGATACAAGGACAAGTACAATTCCAATCCATTGACGTACTGTTAATAACTCATGGAATACAATCACACCGATAAATAAACTTGTGAGTGGTTCAAATGTACTAAGTAGTGAAGCCTTTAGACCACCTGTAATTAATACACCATGTTGGAATAGTAAGACCGCAATAACAGACACCACTAACGCAAGGATAAACATAGATACCTGTCCCATCGGTTCTGTAACAATCATCAGCTGACCACTAGCGATGCCAATGACACCTACCGCAATGGACGCAAATAAGTTAATCCAGAAGGATAGTACAGTTGGATCGATTTCATCAATCCCCTTTTGATCACAAGCAATTACATAGACGCTATAGATAAATCCTGCAAGAATTGCGATAGCTACACCAACAATCTTAACTTCCCCTTGAATTGCGTTTAATAGGATAATACCTGCTAAACATAAAACCATACATAGTATTTGTTTCTTAGATGGAAATGCATGGTACATCAGAATTGACAATAACATAACAAAGATTGGATGTGTATAAAACAGAATCGTTGCCATACCCGAATCCAAATGTGTATAGGCATTAAATAGCGCAACAGGAATTAATCCAAATGGAATCGCAATTTTTCAACATTGGAATTATTTGTGCACGCTCAATCGAGAAGATATTTTTTTCTTCATGAGTGGCAAAAATTAGCGCAAGAATGATTGTCGCGTAGAAACAACGACAAAAACGCAACTGTAATTGGGGTTGCACCATAGCTATACGCCATCTTTGTAATCAACGGCATTAAGCCAAACAGTGATGAGGACACGATAATCTGTAAATGTCCTAAGATGTTCTTATTCTTCATAATCTACTCCTCTTTCTTTAGAATGCGATATTTCGTTGTCCTTTGAAAGATGCGCCGTATTCTTGAACATAGATAACCATCAAAGAATACTGCTATTTTATCTACATCATCTAGATAAAATCCTTTTATATTTTATTTCCAAATACAACATTTTAGTACATACATGGCGAATATATCTAATCTTTTACGGCCATGCAATCATTACTATACCATGTAAAAAAGAGAATGGAATTCTTTTTTCCACTCTCATTCAATTAGTAGTACAACCTTCCCCTCTTTGCGGGTTTTCTTAAGATCAATAACACGTTGATTTTCTGAGCCACGATACATCAGACGAAGATTCTTCTTCTGCCACATAAATGGTCCATCAATCAAAACATCTAATAAGTCCAACATTTCATCAGTAACTTCAGTATGTCTTCTTCCACCCTTTACAAGGTCACGTTCATAGACAAAGCCTGTATAGCTCCATAAATCTTTTTCTGGATAGCGCTGTTTTACTTTACGAAGAAGTTTGACAAGCTCTACCTGATTCTCTGGTTCAAATGGTTCTCCACCAAGAAGTGTTAGTCCTTGTATATACTCTCTTCCTAGAGCATCTAGAATACGATTTTCAACTTCTTCGGTATATAAATTGCCATAACAGAAACTCCATGTCTGTGGTTGAAAACACCCTTTACAACGATTTGTACAACCCGATACAAAGAGTGATACACGCACCCCCGGACCATCCGCAATGTCATATTCTTTTATATTTCCGTAATACATAAATACCTCCTAGGATGCAGGGTCACGTGTAAAGTCTTTAATATATTCGCCCTTTAAAATACGACGAATACATAGAATAATTTTGAAAATAATATCGAAGCGCAAGAAGAAATATACATACGTAACAGGTAATTTCCAAACAAAGGCCGCAAGTAATCCCATTGGTAAGCCAATAAACCACATACAACCGGCATCAATACGGAATGCATAATGCATATCCCCTGCACCACGTAAAATCCCTACAATTGACGTATTTTCAATTCCTGTAAATAACATAATACCAGCGATAACAGTCATAAACTGATACGCAAGATTCTTAGTCTCAACTGTTACATTTGGGTAAAGAGATAATACTGGTGTACGTATGAAAAGTACAACTCCACACGCAAGGATGCCTACAAACGCAGATAACACCAAAAAGGTTCTACCAATTTGTTTAACGCGCTCATAATTTACCTTGCCCAACTGCTTTTCCTGTAGTAATCGTAGCACTTTTCGCCATGGAATAGACAAGAATCATTACAAATTGTTGAGCAACACTCGCAATAGAAGCAGCCGCAACATAATCACTACTCATCCTACCGATGATGGCTAACTGTGTAGATACCGCCAAACTCCAAATCAAATCATCCCCAATCACAGGCAAACTTAAATGGAAATAAGTAGGAATCATTGTTTTATCAAAATCGAAAATATCACGCAAGCCAAATCGAATATCCTTTTCGTGATATCGCGCATATATACTTGCACATACAAGTTGGAAGGCTCTTGCGACAATCGTACCAATTGCGGCTCCAACAACGCCTAACTTTGGAAAACCAAAGTTTCCATAAATCAAAAGATAATTACAGATTAGATTAACAAAGAAAGATCCCGTATATACAGCTGCACTGATTTTAACATTTTCCTTTGCGGATAATGATGAGAAATACCACATGGATAATCCATTCAATAGATATGAAACAACAACTACTTGAAGATAGGATACACCAAGTTCTACTAACTTTTCATCACTTGCAAATATATGAATGATTTGTCGTGGAAATAACCAACAAGCTCCCATATATAGTACAGATACGACGATAACTGACCATAACATAACACTCATGATATGTTTGATCTTTTCGATATTCTTCTGTCCCCAATATTGAGAAATCATAACTGCCCCAGCAGAAGTCAAGCCAAACGCAAAGACATTAAATATAAAATATGGCTGTCCTGCCAAGGTGACTGCCGATACTGCCGCATCCCCCAAAGATCCAACCATGACTGTATCTAGCATTTGTACACAGAAATTTATAATCTCTTGAATCACAAGAGGTATCATCATCGCTACTAAGTATTGATAAAATTGACGCTCTTTAATCATAGAATCCCACTCTCATTTGGCTTTCATTATAGCATACCCATTCATGCGTATCTTCTGCGAAAAATAAAATATGTTCCTACATTTCTGTAAGAACATATCTTCTTTAACGTTTTGTCATTTCATTATATGCACGTTGGTTTTCGTTTGTATAACCTAATAGAACAGAAGGATTCTTCATCGCAATTGTATTTAAGATTTCCTCAATTGCGCCCTTCTTACCAAGCCTGGAGGTGTCAGTTCCATCTTGTCACCATCAACCAAACGACATAATGCGTATTGATTTACGACAACGAAGTTTCTTCTCATGACATAACGATATGCCCAAAGAATATCTTCATATGGTCTCATCATACCGTTCTGTTTCGAAACTACATAGTTATCTAGAATGACACAATAGCTATCCTTATGCGTTTGTAAGTATGTCTGTAATTCATTCCATGCTTCATATAGTCTACCTGTACTTTCAAGGTATGCGATTGTCTTTTCAATATTCTTGTTTTTCTTATTGCATTCAAATGCGGAAACTGCACCACCAATAGTAAATACAATACCTACTAAGAATAATACTCTGACTGTATCCTTATTGGATTCAACCCCATTAGAGAAGTAGTAAGAACCTACATACTTACGCATCTCTGCATTCGTTTTATTGTAAGCACCCGCAATAGCGTTGATGTGTTCATCTGACAAATACTTCTGTACACCATATAAGCGATATGGCTTTGGTGCTAACTCTCCAGTTGTGTCATCACCACGTGTTGACCAGTAGGCTTGTTGTTCCTTCATCTGATTGTAGATGCTTTGATCAATCTTAACGACGTTTAATAAACGATCTGTATCAACTGCTACATAGTAATAATCTGAACCTTGATAAGCACTATAATCATCAATTGCGATAATATCGATGTAAGTATATTTACCATCCTGCTTACTATCATCAGCGTTAAACATCAATGCACTGTTTTTATTTGCTAACAACTTTGGCATTACTCTTGGTAATGTCATCAAACCAATACCAATAATGCAAGCAATCAAAGAAAGAATAATTCCTTGGTTTCCTGCTTTAAAAATACCTTCTAAATCCCTGCTTGATATCGTCCATAAAAATCTCCTCTTTAAACTATAATACTTATCTATTTTTACCATTAAATAATGATGTCTTCCTCAACATTTTTTTATGATGGTCTCCATGAATATACAGATATATCTTTTCTGTAACGATAATTATGACACTTATGAGTACAGAAAGTATAAAGAATAACTGTATTGGCATAAAATCAAAGGGAAACATTTTTGGTAAAGCTTTTAGATAACCGTAGTTACTCCCCATAAAATGATTCACAAAAGAAATCACAAGATTCATCGTTACTGTATATAAGAAAATATCTTTTATATTCAGTTCAATTTCCTCTTGACACAAAATGATGACTGCAGACATCCCCAGTAACATATGACTGCCAATATACGTAATATTGGTGATGTGTGGCCATAGGAATGGAGATGGATCTGGAAATGAGAATGCAATGATTGCGCCAAGTAAACCCTAGCCATGCAAAGTATCGCATCCACTTTTCTTTCTTCAAGAAGTAAGATACCGCAAGCATGATTGCGGATAATCGACAATGATACATTGGTAGTCCTTCTTTCATAAATAAAACTGGGTTTCCAGAATACCAGAAAAACAAAACTACTTGTAAGAATAATCCAAGTGTTAAAGAAATCTTTAACAATTTTTTATTATGTTTTTGCGTATGCGCAAATAACAAAACCGCTATAAATACAATTCGTATGATGAAGATAGACATGTTATGAACCCCATCTGGTTCATAGCGAAAAAAATATGTCATGTAGTTAACCCTCTGCAATCTATTATAACAAAGATATCATCATAATAGGAAACAGGTTTTTATACATGCATGTATGTATAAAAAACGTTATCACATGGATAACGTTTACTTAATATCAATTGCGGAATAGTCTGAATCTGGTGTTTGTGTTGTTCTAGCTGCTGCTTCAGCTGCCTCTTGGCTTGCATATCCAGTAAAGAATCTACTACCAACTAGATTAATCATATTCCCAGTATACATAGATTCTCCATGAGCCACAGAATATTCACCACTACTGTTCTTTCTAAGCACTACATTTTTAAAGTATGTAGAAAGATAATACGAAACATTTGTACCATCCTGTAACGTATAGTTAATTTCAGAAATCACATAGACTGTACTATTTTGGTCACTAGACATAACGATGAGTTTTTTGGCTTTTATGGAGTTAAATGTAGCACCAGATGAATTCTTAGTAACATCAGGTTGTTTTGCTAGAGCTTCTGAAACAAATAAATCAATATTATCTTGACTCAGTTCATCTACATTTTTCAGATATTCATCAAGACCACTAACAGTATACACCTTTGATTTTTCTGTAAGTTGATATGTATCACTTTCTGCTGTCACTGTAAATGTATCATCATTTGAGAATTCATCAGTTTTAGAAATCTGATATTTGATTTTACCTGTATTAACGATTTTTCCTTTATCATCTTTGGTATCTCCTAATTTCATTTGACATTTCCCTTTACCATCAATACCTGAGCATTCAATGGTTACGTTAGAAAATGGATCAACCTTAGGACGATTCATCTTTTCAACAAAATTAAAAACATAATCACCGCAAATAATAATATACTAATCGAAATTCCGATTCTCTTGCGAGTACGTCTCTTCTTAATCTCTTCAATTTCATCATTTGCACGTAAATATCCTTTTTCTTTTGCATAGACGATGTTTTCTTCATGTTCCATCTGCTCTGCAGTGGACTTTCTCTTTGGTTCAATTCTCTTGTAATCACAATACGGACATACGATTTGATCGTAATTATCGTTATATGCCTCAATCTTTAAGTTCGCACCACATTTTGGACAAACCATGCTTGCATTCTTTTCTGTATCTGTCATTTGAATTTCCCCCTTTATTACTTACAATTTAATCATATAGATTTTTTTGACCAATAGTCAAATATTTTTTTAAAAAAGAATTGCTATCTTTTGATAGCAGTTCTCTCTCAATTTATTTTCCTTGTAGATATGTTTTATATACTTCTTTATCCATACTGTGATGAGAAGCTTTGATTTGTTCGATTAACTCTGGTTTCTCCAATAAATCAACGATACATCCACATACAATTTTTGCTGGTTCTATAAATGCTTTATATGGGTCTACAATCTTAAAATCCACCCCGTGAATTGCACCACTAAAACCATTATATCCAAACTGAATCATCGGATAGAAACAGGATACATCACCAACATCACCACCTGCAATACTTCTTTCATTTGCAATGATTTTATCTTCTGTTGTGTAATCCAAGATATTCTGATGTGCAACTTCGCTAAGTACTGGATTTGGTGTAAATGGTAGATAACCTATCATATCCGCAAACTCTACGCTTTCCGCCTAATGCGGCAGCACAATGTTGTGCCATCGATGTAATCTGGTGATCAATTTCTAATAATTTATCTTGATTTAAGGTACGAATATAACATTCATAGATTACTTCTGAAGGAACACTGTTAATCGTATCTCCACCCTTTGTCAGAATCCATGTACACGTACCATATCTTTTTCTTCAAAAGTCTCACGTAACATTCCTAGAGCCGCATTGAATAATGTAAATTCATTGAGCGCATTGATACCTAAATGTGGTAATACCCCTGCATGTGACGCTTTTCCTTTGAAGATAATTTTTTTGTATTTAAATCCTGCTAGAGAAGATCCATAACCATATGCATACTCAGATCCCATCGCATGCAAGTGTATAATACAGTCACAGCCATCAAATACACCAGCTTCTAGCATGTTCATCTTTCCACCAATGTATTGAATTTTTCCTTCTTGAATGAGTTTGCGTCGATAGTCTAAATCGGTATATTCTTCTGCTGGTGTAAAGAACAATGTTACTTTTCCTTTTTTATCTAATAAACCTGATTTCTTTAACGCAATGATTGCATTCACCATAATTGTGACTTGCGTACTATGTCCGCATGCATGTGCCGCATGGTCCTTTGGATTTGAACATGGATGTCCTTCTACAGGAATTGCATCTAGTTCCGCAATTAGTCCAATATGTGGCTTCCCTTCTCCAATGCTTACTTGAAAGCCAGTCTCAAAATATTCCGCTTCCGCATGAATGCCATACTTAGCAAGTTCTTCTTGAACCATCTTTTTGTTTCAAATTCTTTATAACCAAGTTCTGGATGCATAAACAACTCTTTGCCTAATGCAATCATCTCATCTTGTTGTGCATCAATGATTTTATTAATCTCTATTTTCATATAGCCTCATTCCTAATCCATCGCATTCCAATATTCAATCTCATCGATCCATGCAAGTTCTTCATTCTTCACACGATTACGAACATCTGTAGATAGTTTATTTCTTTCAAAGAATCCTGCTTTGCGTAAGATAAACTCTGGATTTATATTTGTATTCTTTATCTTACGAGAAACTTGTACAACCATTGCCGGAACTTCTTTCTCGTTCATAGAAACCATCACAATATCTCTTGGTTGAATTGATTCATCTTCGCTTTGAAACAGTAGTGCTTTACTACAATGATTTGCATAGACTTTTACATAAATCGGTTTCTTACTAAACATGATTTTATCCTCATATAAAAAGCTACATTCATTATAATTCATGTAGCTGATATTTATCAAAAACTGTATATTCATCTACGTCATGCGTTACCCAGAAGACTGTCTTATCTTTGATTCGTTCTTTGATGAACAGCATGACTTTTTCTTTAGTGGTATCATCTAATCCTTTGAGAGGTTCATCAAAGAATAATACATCTGCCTTTGCGTACATTGCACGTAGAATTGCAACTCTACGCTTCATACCACCAGATAAAGTAGATACCTTTTGAAACATATCATCTAGTCCTACTTGATAAAAATCTTGTTTTAATTGATCAAGTAAATCTTTCTTAGATTGATTATTTACTACCATCAAAACATTCTGCATGGCACTTAAATTCTCACAGAGTCTATCTTCTTGAAACACCGCTGCTTTACGATAGTTCTGTAATGGTGTGATTGTGCCTGAATCTGGTATTTCTAAACCCATTAACATTCTTAACAGTGTTGTCTTACCACAGCCAGATGAACCTTTAAGGACGTGTACCATCCCTGTTTTAAAGTTTTGATTCCAATTTATAAAAACGGGATGTTGATCAAATGTTTTACAAATATTCTGTAATTGAATTGTATCCATCATAAACACTCCGTTTCTATATACTTAATCAACAGACGTATGAAAGTCATCACAAGTTTTTCCAATACTGTACTTAAAATAATAATGACAAGTGTCCAAGCAAATAAATCAGCTGTATCAAAATATACCTTTGCCTGTTGTAAGTGTTCACCAATCGAAAACTTTGGTAAACCAATAACTTCGGCTGCTATACCTGATTTCCATGCAAGTCCTAATGCTAAGGAGCAGGCACTTTTGGAAGTATGGAAGAATACTTGAAGTATAAATATAACGAATACGCGTGAAAATTGGATAGTTCAAATACATCTGCCATCTCTAGTAGCTGATGGTCACACATCTCAATCCCTTTTCGCACATTCTCATAGAAAATCGGAAAAACCATCAAGAAGGAAATCACAATTGACAGTTGTGCAGATCGCACCCAAATTAGCACAAGAATAATAAAGGAAGCGACAGGAATCGACTTTACTGTAAAGATAAGTGGAGCTAGTAAATGTTTAAACCAGTTATACTTTGTGGCAAAGATAGCCATCAGAATTCCTGCAATCATCGCTACTATAAAACCTAAACTAATATTCACAAGTGAACGTACAATAGATTGGTAAAAATCCACTGTTTTTAGTAATTCTGTCAGTCGCAAAATAACGGTAAAAGGAGATACCAGTAGTATCTCCTGATTTAATATCATACTGATGGCTTGCCATACAAGAAGCCAAAATAGTATAGTCCAGATTTTAATCTTTGATTTAGTTAGCTCCATAATAGAAATCATCTTCCGGTAAGCTGCCACCGACTGACTTTGGATTCTGTTCATTTAATACATTGAGATAACCTGAAAGTTTTTCTTTCATCTCCTTACCAGCAATGTATGTGATGTTGCAGAACGGTAATGCTTTTTTAGCGACTGCTGCCGCAATAATATCATACGATTCAATCATTGTCGCTGCTTCATCGTTATTTTCATTTACAAACTTAATAGACGCTTCATACTTCTCTAAGAAATCCATAACCGCTTCTGGGTGTGCTTCCACAAAATCTTTACGCGCTACTACAACACCAGTAATCAATGAACTCTTATTCTTTTCATCTTTTTGGATTGCATCCCATTCCTTTGTTAAGTCTAATGCCGCATGAATCTTATCATTCTTAGCTGCAGCTGCAGTAACAAATGGTTGTGGTAACATTGCAATAGCGTTTGGATCTTGTGCTAAAGCCTGAACACATTCTGCGTGTTCACTCTTCCATTCAATCGTAACATCAGTTCCTACTTGAAGGCCATTTTTTTCTAAGATGTAATTAAGTACATACTCTGGAGTAGCACCCTTACCACTTGCATAAATCGTCTTACCCTTTAAGTCCGCTACAGAGTGGATAGAATCACCTGTTTCACAGATATATAGAACACCCAATGTATTGATAGCTAATACCTGTAGATTCTTTTCCATCTTGTTATAAAGTACAGACGCAAGATTTGCAGGAACTGCCGCAATATCAACATCTCCCTTTACAATCTTTGGTGTAACTTCATCTACTGCAGATAAGATTTCAAACTTATAATTGTTGGATGTAATCTTACCTTCGTCATTTTCCTTCATCATTTGAACCATTCCCATTGATGTTGGTCCCTTTAAAGCTGCTACGTTTACATCAACTGGATCAACTATTTTTGGTGTTTCTTTCGGTGTGGATGATTCTTTCTTTGTTGTTGGTGCACATCCTGCCAAAAGTGCTACAGATAATATAGTAGTCAACAGTTTCTTTGCGATATTTTTCATATTCTCTCCCTATGCTTGTTAATCACACAACATGTGTAATTTCTCTTATATAAGTAGAATCATTCATCATGATTCCCTCTACTATTTCCCAATTGTAACGCGAATCTAGTAAACATACCACTAAAGTGTTCACGCTATATTTATCACGACTATCTCCTAAATATCCTCAAATTCAACTAAAGCGATGATTGAGCCACTTTCATCTATCAAAGAAAATACCGATGTATATCAAATATACACCGGTATTCATACGAAATTCTTTTAGGAAGCTCTTGTACCATTTGGTAATGAATGTTCTGGGAATAATAATGTATCCGCAATTCCATCATCATAACCAAGTGTTACTAGCATACCATGAGATTCAATTCCCATGATTTTTCTTGGCGCAAGATTCACTAAATAACGCCTGTTTTCCTTCAACAGTCTTGTAGTCTTCACGTACTTCACGAAGGCTACATACAATTGTACGTGGTTCTTCCTCACCAAGATCAACTGTTAACTTCGTCAGTTTTGTAGATTTCTCTACATCTTCCACTTTTAAGATTGTACCTACACGAAAATCTAATTGTCCAAATACATCAAATGAAACTTCCTTCTTTACTTCTGCTGCCATGTTTCTCCTTCTTCTTTATTTTTGGTACTGTAACACCAATTATCATTCCTATTAACATGCCTAGGCCAATCCCTAAGGTAACTGATCCTATCAGATACATCCCACATAAAATTCCAATTACGGCACCAATCGAACAACCTACAAGCATATGCGTCTTTTCTACATCAATACGGTTGCCCATCGGATCGTGTTTATATTTTGCATAATAGATTAGCCAAGCACCAACAAGAATGATTAGTATAATCGATAGGCTATGAATTACTATACTCATTACTCACCATCTGTCGCCTGTAAAACTTTTACGATTTCTCCAACGAAGAAACGATGAAAATCTTTATTCGGATAACAATCCTCTACGATTGCAGGAACACTGAATCCTTCTTCTTTCAAATCACCTGTATACAACTTCTTACATATAAAGACATACTTGGACTCTTTGATATAAGTAGTACAATCTGTAAATCCTGGTGTTACATTTGCCTCTTTAAATTTATCACAATCACGACCTGATTTTGAACCGAATATCGCCAAAGCTCTCTTTAGTGATTGTGGTAAAAGGTTTACTGTAAAGTATTCTTCCTTCTCCATAAATCCAAGCGTATAACGAGAAGGTCGAACATATACAAGTATCGTAGGAAGATTGTGTTTTCCATCATATCCCCATATAGAGCCAAAATGTCCCCAAGAAACTGTCATACCATTGTATCCATATCCTGATTTCCAGCACATACAATCATCCATTCATTTGCGAGCATATTTGTAGGATGAAATTTTAGATCCGCATAATTTACTTCCTTCATTTCACACCTTCTTTCTTACTTCATTATAATGTAGAATCCATCATTATTTTATGAGTGTTTCATGAAAGATACCATAATGATACAACGCTTTTATAATACCATCTTCATCAATATCATCTGTTACATAGTCAGCCATAGCTTTCACATTGTCATTTCCATTACCCATCGCAACCGCGATGCCTGCAATCTCTAACATCTTTACATCATTATCCCCATCACCAAAAGCCATGATTTGAGACAAGTCTAAATTGTAGTATTGTAGGATTTCCTGAATACCAATATCCTTGCCACCTTCTTTGACGATAATATCCCTTGCACGCTTATGCCAAGAAGTCGCCTTACAATGAGGCATATAATCTAATACAGTGCTAATTTCTACATCATCTAGACCATAAGGAATTACTTGTAGAATTTCTTCTTGTAGTACATTTGATATATCCTTAGTGTTTGATACATCAGAACTAATATCTCGCTGCACTTCCGCCACCAAATCATTTGCATAGTTCATATACATTTCATCCTGTGTAATGAATGTACATGGAAATGGATTCTCATCTAATATCTTCAACAGTCCTTTTATATCATCTTGTGGGAATTGGCTTTGTACTAATGACTTCACGATGATTAAAGCAATACATTCCATTCAAACAGAGGTATGCATCAAATTCCAAACTTTCCGGTAATAACTTCTTTAGTTCAATCGGATGCCTACCGGTAGCCACAAATGTTAATATCCCCTGCTTGCGCAAACGTGCAATCGCATGAATTGTAGAAACAGGTACTGCATGTTTACGATGTGAAATAAGTGTACCATCCACATCGAAGAAAACAGCTTTGATATCATGTTGTGTCATAGGCATTCTCCTTTGTTTATCTTATCTTACCATAACAAAAGAGCCATTCGGCTCTCTTGTTTATTTAGTATTCACTGATGCATTGTACCCTGCTAGTCGTCCAGAAGTTAATGCATATCCTTGTGCAACACCACCATATGTAATATATGCTTTTTTAGACGCAAATAACACGCCCATGGAGTCATTTCCAACCGCATATACATTTGGAATAGGTTCTTGTTCCTTTGTTAATACGTTAAAGTTTTCATCTACATCCAATCCACCAGTTGTGGAATAGATATATGCTGCTCCTTTAATGGCATAGAACTTTCCATTTGTTTTGCCATGTACATCAGAAATTGATAGTTTAAAGCCCAATTTATCTCCTAATTCGGAAATCGATTCAGCTGTAATTACATCATCATACTTTTCACCGATTGCTAGAATATTTTCAATATTTGGAATTGGTGTATTTACTTCATAACTACCGCCCTGTGATAAAAATGTTGGCTTATGGAATGAAGACATACCACTTGTCTTCATTTTTGTGATTTCTTCTGCATTATAGATGGTATAAAATTCTTTCCCCGCTAACCATGCATTAAACGATAAATTATTTCCAGCCTTTTCATTAAATAAATTCCCTGCAGAATCCACCATGACTGCATTAGTATCTAAAGTAATGAAGTGAGAATTGCTTTGTCATCTGCACTCACATCATCACTGCGTATAATATTGGCAATCTGTGCAATATGTGTTTCAACCCCTGCATCAGGGTTTAATAGTGAGCCACCTACTCTTTGTGCCATTTGAATTCCTGCACCATTACACTGTGTCATACCATAGGCATGCCAAACACTTCCTGTATATTTCTGACACATCTCTTCATTTCCAAGAAAACCACCAGTCGCTAATATAACAGATTTTCCATAGATTTCATAAGTTGTACCATCATATAAAACAGCTTTTACACCAACCACTTTTCCATCAGTATCTTTTAGTAACTCTTTTGCGGTTAGCTCTGTCATATATTCGTTTTTAGAATTTAGAACAGTTGCTTGATTCATAGAGTTTATAAATGCAGTATCTTTATCCGTTCCTGACTTATCCGTGTAGGTTGTCCATAACGGCCATAATTTTGGATGGTAGAAAGCAAACATCTTTTCACCAAAATGAAAATCATAATTCGTCTCTAACCAATCAAATGTCTTACCTGATTCTTGAACGATTTTGCGAATAATTTCTTCTTTGGCATCACCATCCGTATAGGAAAGCCAATCTTCAATCATATCCTCTTCATTCACAAAAGGATTTCCATCATTCAGCGCAACCTGTGTTTGTGGATTCACAGCCATAGCACCAGCAGACATCGCACCATTACCACCAATCTTAGCAGCTGAATCCATGCCAAATACAGTCGCTCCATTACTAGCAGCACTTAAATATGAGGAAATACCAGAAGAACCTAGACCGACCACAATTACATCATAGCCATCTTTTTTAACAACATCTGTCGATTTTGGACTCTCCATCTTCCATTCATCCGCATTACCACCATTTTCATTAATGATATTCTGTATGATATATTTTGCGGAGATACTAGATATTGTCGCACCAGTTATGTCATCAATATTAATCGATTGACTATTGATGATACGCGGAAATAATCGTTCCTCAATCGCTCTATAAATACTTGCGGTACTGCCTGAATTGATTGTCTTAATCGATATAATTTTATTATCTTGAAATGTAACGCTGAGATTCATCTCACCATCAACTGCATAAGCTTCTGCTTTACCCTCATATGTACCATCAGCTACCTTTGCAGTCTTTATCCCCGGTTTGATAGCGGGTTTTAAATAAGCAGCACATCCACTCAAAAGCACAGCTGAGGCAGCCACCACATTTAATATTCTATGATTCATATATCCTCCGAGTAAGACGAATGTCTCACTCCTGCATCAAGCACACAACTCTTGTAATTACTATATTATCAATTTGAATATTAAACATGCAAGTATGTTTTCATAATAATTGTATAAACTATGTAGAATGTAAAGAAAACATGCATTTATTTCTGCATGTCTTCCCTATCTTCTTGTGGTAATTGTAGCTGTGCAATAATCATATCATGATAGATAAATTTCACTGTACATAGAATTGAATCCTTAAAACTCTGATAGATATACCCTGCAGAATGCGTTCCTTTCGCAACACTGTGAACCGAGTTTGCAACATGACCAATTAGGAATTTCATTCTTATCTTCTACCAGGATAGCTTCCATATCATATGCATTCTCTGGTTCTTTCTTTAAATGTAGTACTTCACCTATTTTTATCATTCCCATCTCAATATATTCTTTAATATTGGTAATAGTTATAAAATCATTTTCTTTCATATGTTCACTCCTTTTGTTGTTGATTCTAGTATAGATAAACATAGGTACAAAAAAACTGCCTGATAAAAAAACTCCATACCATTTTGAGTATGGAGTAAACACTATTTCATTCCGTACTGACCTTTGCCAGTTGCGTATCCATCTTTAAAGGTAATATCGAAGTTAGCACCAAAGCTTCCATTTGCGTTATGCCAAGAAACGATATTCGAATAGGAACCATAGAATAACGATTCTGATTCACTATCTGGTTGACCAAACTGTGCAATAGCTTGATCATAGGAGAACGATCCATCTGTAACGATTGCGTTAAATTCATCTAATGTGACTTTTTCATTATGGTTCACCAAACCAAAACCTGAATAGCCTTTTCCAGTCGCTAAATTATTTCGTAAAGGAGACTGTAAAACTAGCAATTCCCTTTAAGGGATGAATCATGCCATGTCACAAACATTGATTGTGTATCACCATAACTATTCGTGCTTACCGAATCTGGTTCACCTAAGATTGCTTTAACATCTTCAAAAGCTGTTCCACCTTCACCATCATACATTGGGTCGCCTAATACAATCTGTTGATACTTTGTACGTGCTTCAGATACCTTTCTCTTCTTTTGAATCATTTTTGGGTGTTTCTTGTTCTGGATTTGGAGTTGTTGTAGATGTTGTTTCTGCTGTAGTTGTAACGGTTGTTGTTTCTTCGCCTTTTTTTTGATCATCATGCTTTCCAAAAACTTTTGTGATACCAAATAATACAATTACCACTAAAATGAATTTTATGATTTTCTTCATCTTCATTTTGGATTATATCTTTTGATACAATCCACCTCCTGTCTATGGTTATAGATTAAAATTGAGCAGTGTACAAAAAACATGCCAGTTATGATAAAATTTAATAAACAGGAGAAAATTTATGGCAGAGAAGAAATTTTTACCATTTATTGTGCTACAAATTCTCAAAGAACTTTCCGATGAATCTCATATTCTTTCAACAAACGAACTCATTAATCATATTGAAATACGCTCAGGCATTAGTATTGAACGTCGTACCCTCTATTCAAACATCGAGATTTTAGAACAAGCCGGCTACATCATTAACAAGTTTTCTGATAATGGTAAAGGATATTATCTTGAAAAGCGTCAATTTAGTAAGGGAGAAGTCTTACTTTTATGTAATGCCATTCACGCTTCTCATTTTATCTCAAATAAACAAAGCGATAGATTAATTTCAAGTTTATTGAAGACACTCAATAAGTATGATCAGAAAGATTACCACGATGCAGTATACATGCCAAACATGCAAAAATCTCCAAATGATCTTTTATTCGATAATATTGCGAAGCTTTCTGAAGCAATTCAAAAGAAAAAAGTCATTCAATTTGTATACATGCATTACGATTCAAATAAGAAGTTAGTTCCAAAGCGAGAAATGGTGTATACGGTTGAACCTCGTTTTATTGTATATCAAGATAGTCGTCCTTATTTGATTACAACAAGTAAAACACATCCAGGCTTTGCACATTATCGTATTGACAAATCTGTAAACTTTCAATTACGACAGATAAAGTGAATCAATTCATGAAAGAAAGTGAACAAGACGCATATCGCTATGCGAAGAATAAATTATTCATGTATTCCGATGAACAACTTCATGTTCGTTTGCGTTGCGAAAATCGCATTATGGATCAGATGATTGATATCTTTGGTACAGAAATGAAGATTTTAAAACGAGATGATGAATCCTTTATTACAAGTGTTCTCGTAAATAAGCAAGGTGTTCTCTTCCTAGCTCAACAATTTATGGAAGCAATTGAAATTATTGAGCCAGATAACTTACGTGAAACAATGAAAGAACAATTAAAACTCACACTCCAAAAATACAGCAGATAAACTAATCTGCTGTATTTTTACTAACCTCTAGAATATTTTATAGATATCTTCCTCATCCATTGTAATGCATGGATAGTTATTCTTTAATTTTCTGATAACAAATGCACTCTTTATCATGATCATTGATTATACCGCAAGCTTGTAAATACGAGTAAATAATAACAGGTCCAACATACTTAAACCCACGTTTCTTTAAATCATTACTAATGAGTGTAGATAAATTATTCTTAGAAATATTAATTCCCTGTTCGTGTCCTTTATAACAAATTGTTTTACCGTTACTGTAAGACCATAAATATTTATTAAAATTACCAAATTCCTTTTGAACATCTATAAATGCTTTCGCATTTGATATCATTGCATTTACTTTTCTTAAAGATTTGATCATATCGTCTGTATGCATGATACGCTCAATGTCATTAATATCAAAAGACGCAACTTTTTCAACATCAAAGTTACAAAAGCATTTACGTATCGTCTCTCTTTTACGAATAATCAACTCCCAACTTAACCCTGCCTGTAGGGATTCCAATACAAGATACTCAAATAACTTCTGATCATCATGTGTAGGAATGCCCCACTCATTATCATGATATTCTTGCATTTGTTTACTGCTATCTTTCCAATTACATGCCATAGTTGGTCTCCAATGCACAAAACAAGCCTATTTGGCTTGCCCTGAGAATTCAAATTCTAATTCAATATCTTTACTAATCGACTGGAATAATGCCTTGTAGTAACTCTTAGCAGAGTCATTAATATTTTCAACATATTTCTCTAGATACTTTTCTTGTTCTTCGTTAGATAGTGTTTGAGCAACAAGAGTACCTGTATCAATATCTTGTGTAGAATAACTTAATAACTCACCAGAACTATCATAAAGTTGATATGGATTTGTTTTGTCTAATTCAATTCCTAATACTTCATATTTAGGAACAATAATTTTATACTTTTTCTCACTAACTTGTTCCACTTTGACATGTGTTCTAATTCCAAGCTTTTGCAGCATAATTTAGAATAATAATAGATTTTTTCTCTGAAAAAGGGATTCCAATATCTGTCCATGGAATTGTTGTTTGATTCTTTGCGGTAACTACCTTTTCAATACCAACATTCAAAAATACAACTTCATTAGCCTCTTGTATATATTGAACCATAGATGAAGACTGGCTATTATTTTTCGGATTATTCTGTGTATAGCCATATAGATAAGTACCTAATAAAATTGCGCAAATCAGCAATAATACCCATAAAGATATTTTAATTCCAAGAAATTTCTTAATTGTTTTTCATATTCTCACCCTAATTATAACTTTAGTAGAACAAATACTCCCTAATACAGCAGCTAAAATTGCAAGTAATGGGTTTAATAAATACAATACAACAACTATAGCCACAAAAAAACTGCTGCTAAAATAATTTTCTTCATTTCTCCTCCCAATACTGGATAAATCTTAAAAATGATTAAAAACTACTTCTTTATTATATTTGTTTATATTGAGACTTTCCATATTTATACGTCAATATATACAGTCCGTTAGTATTTCATCCTACATAAATCCCATTATAAAAGCTATGCATAGATATCGTTATATCGATAGTTTGCATAGCTTCATAAATCTATAGAAGTCCAATTGCGGAACAAATAATTGAAATAGCGATTGTTGCGACAATCAAGATAACTGGTGATACCTGTTTCTTCTTTAAGAAGTAAAGCATAAGTAAGGTATATGCCATCGGGAGTAGTTTAGGGAAGATTGTATCAAAGAAAGCTTCCTGTACTCCTACTGAAATATCTCCACTTACTGTAATAACAGGTAGTAATTCAATATTTACGTAACTTGCGATTAATGCACCAACAACAGTGATACCTAGAATCGTTGCAGAGTTAGCAATAATCGATGAATTCTCCTGTAACTTTTCAAATGACTTGATACCTAGGTTATATCCCATATGTGTCCAAACAATACGCAGTAACCAAATAATGAGATAACATGCAAAGAAGATAATTGGACCTAAAATCAAACCCTGTGAAGCAAATGAGCATGAAATACCAGCGATGATTGGTAATAATGTAAACCAGAAAATTGCATCACCAATACCAGCGATAGGGCCAAATAGCGCAAGTTTCAAACCCTTGATGGTATCACGATTTTCATGTTGTTCTTCTAGTGAAACTAATAACCCCATTAAGAATCCAACTAAGTTTGGATGTGTATTGATAAACTCCATGTTATCTACCATTGCGGCAGATAGACCTGCTTTATCATCTTTATAAATCTTCTCTAATGCAGGAAGTTGTGCATATAACCAACCCGCAGCTTGCATTCTTTCATAACTAAAACCAGCTTGTAATAATGATGAGCGAATTGCAAGATTCGTAATATCTTTCTTTGTTAGTACACGTTTAGATACCGACATGGTCGTCACCTCCATCCACCTTCAAATTTTTAACTGCTTCTTTAATCTCTTCCTGACGTTGCTTGCATTATAGAAATCAAATAATGCAAAAGCTGTACCCATTAATGCGACTGGAAGTAAATTCTTCATGTCGATAAAGCATACTGCTAAGAAACCTGCAATAAAGTATGGAATGTACTTTGGCTTCATCATAACATTTAGTAACATTCCAAAACCGATAGCCGGTAAGATTCCACCCGCAACAGTTAAACCATGTGTCAAGAATTCAGGCATTTGATTAACTAGTGCACTCATCGCATCCTGCGCTAAGAATGTACATGCAAATACAACCACTCCATAGAGTAGTGCTACGATACCTGTCATCAGAAGGTTCATCTGTGCAATCTTCTTTGTATCGCCATTTTCTGCCGCCTTATCACATACTCCCATAAAGAATGAGAATGAAGAATAGCAGAATAACACAACATATTGCATCAAAAATGAGAATGGCAAGCATAGTCCAAGTGCAGCTTGTCCATCAACATTTGTTGTATAGGCGATTACTGTACACATTACACCTGCTAGAATTGGGTTTGGTGGTTGTGTTCCACCTGCAGGTGTTAATCCAGCAAATGCTAGTTCAGTTAAAGCACCAGTTGTTAAACCTAGCTTTACATCTCCAAGAATCATACCTGTAATTGTAGAAACGATTAGTGGTCGGAAGATAAAGAATGATTCCAACCAGAAATCGATGCCGAAGATCATTGCAGCGATTGATAATAACAATCCCTGTATAAATGTAATTTCCATATTGATTTCCTCTATTATTTAATCATTTCTTTTTGTGTTCCTGGAACATCCTGTATAAATACATTTGTTCCTGTTGAGACTATAAATTTCAAATCGTCCATATCTGTATCATCAACATATACTTTCTTAGAAAGTTCTCTCTTACCTGGTGCAAAGTGCATATTACCGACATTCAAATCTTTTAGATGTACACCTTTTTCTACCAATGCACGAGCACTTTGTGGATTACGTACAACTAAGAAAATATGTTGATCAGGAGATGCTTTATCAATCACATCAGCAGTTTTTTGGATAGTGAAAAAGCGAATTCCAACATTACTTGATTTCGCAGTTACTGTCATCAATGATTTCTGTAATTCATCTTCTGCAACAACATCATCTGCAACTACAATCAAATTTGCATTTAATGTTTGTGTCCAAGTAACTCCTACTTGTCCATGTACAAGACGATTATCAATTCTAGTCAACAAAATATTATCCCCTTTCATGTTACTTTCATCTCCTTTCTATTTTTGGATAAATTATTGAACATGCATTATGGTGAAATATCTTTTATGATGCATGAGAATGATTCTCTTTTTGTATTGCTAATTCCATTATGGTCCTCTACACTCCTAAAAAGCAATACCATTCCATACAACAAATTTCATACATAGTCATCAAAGTATTGTAGTATATAGATATGAAAATATATTCAATTAGTTGCTAGTGATATTGATGGAACTCTACTTTTAAATGGTGCAAAGGCATTAGATCCTGAGATTTTTTCAAAACTCGATTCATGAGCTACATGAAAAAGGCATTCTATTCATGGCAGCTTCTGGTAGAGAGTATACAAATCTACGCAATTTATTTCGCACCTGTAGCAGATGATATCGCTTATCTTTGCTTAAATGGTTGTTTAACCTTTCTATCATGATGAATGTATATCAAAAGAGATCATGGATACTACTATCGCAAGAAAACTCATTACAACAATACAAAAATGATCCAAATGCGGAAGTTCTAGTTTCTGGCGAAAAAGACATGCTATATCACTCCAAAGAATCAAAGTTATTATGAACATTTAACAAACACTGTTAAAAAATCATGTGACTATTGTTGATGATTTACTCAACATTCCTGAACCATACACAAAAATATCCGCTTATTTTAAAGATGGTGTAAATGAAACATTATCAATATTATGCAGATATGTTTTGATAAAGATATTACTGTCCAAATTGGTGGTAAATGTTGGTTGGATTGTGCTCCAAAAGGATGTAAATAAGAGTACTGGTTTTCTTAAAAGTTACTTTCATATTTAAACATCCCTGCAGAAAATACTGTCATGTTTGGAGATAATGATAATGATAAACAAATACTACAGACATGTGGACTATCCTATCTCAATGGAAACAGCTGTGCCATCTATTTATAAGTTATTCCCAACCCATGTAAATACTGTAAATGAAGGTATACATTCTATTTTAGATAGTGATTAAAAAGACGTTTTTTAAAGTTGAATTTTTGGGTGATTATAATAATCACCTTTTCATTTTAAAAAAGAGCGTTTTTTTATACGCTCCTTTACTCAAATACTTGTTCTAATTTATCTCTTAGGAAAACTTCCTGCATGTTTACAGATGTCCTTTCCAGTTCTCTTCACCTGTATACCAGAATTCACCAGTAAACATTCATACGCCCATACCCTTTAGGCATCTGATATCTTGTACAAACTCTGTATGTCCAGTTCCAAATGGTATCTCTCGATATTTACCTGGTACTGTTTCTTTTAGGTGAGCTGCTACGATATGTCCCTTCCCTTTTTGGATATCCTCGATGACTGAGGTTTTGTATATCTTCTCAGCATTTGGTTAGGTTTCCAATATCTGGATAGATTTGTAGGTATGGACTATCAACGATATTTACATACTCCATCGCTTTTTCAACTGTATCCATAAATGGTGTTTCCATTGTTTCAAAGCCCATGACGATACCGTACTTAGCTGCCATCTTGGTAGCGATGTGAAGATTCTTGATAAACTGTTTCTTGGTTTCTGCACTACCTTCCTTGTAATAAACATCATATCCAGCCAATTGGATAATACGAATGCCTAAATCTTGTGCAAGGTAGATAGCCTTCTCCATGATTTCTAGACTTCTTTCTTCAATCTTTGGATCTAGATCACCGAGTGGGTATTTACGATGTCCACTTAGACACATCGTATGGATAGGTATACCTGTCTTTATGATTGCTTGTTTGATTGTATCTCTTTCTTCTTGATTCCAATCCAAGCGAGCTAGTTTATCATCCGTTTCATCGATAGAAATCTCTAACCAATCAAAGCCAGATTCTTTACAGATAGTGAGTTTCTCTTCCCAAGATAATTCTTTAGGCATGGATTTTTCATACATTCCCAAACGATAAAGCTTTTATTGTCCATAGTATGCATTCTTTCCGTGTTTACGTAGATAGTGTTTATCTAAGAGTTCCTGCTGCATATTTTCCCTTTTGTGGGTTTAACATGTGTGCATGGAAGTTCATAAAGCAGATTTCTTCTAATACAACTGCATTATGTACTGCATTGAATGGATCTGTTCCCCAAGTAAATGGTCCATGACTATGTACTAGTACTGCAGGAACATCATCTGGTTCTTTATCCTTGAATGTTTCAACGATGACATTTCCTGTTTCCAGTTCATACTGTCCCGCGATTTCTTCTTCGCTCATTTTTCTTGTACATGGTATCTCACCATAGAAAGTAGTCACCATGTGTCGTTCCCATCGGTTGAACACCTACCCCAGCTTGGGCAAAGCTAACTGCCCACTTACTATGGGTATGTACGATACCACCGATGTGAGGGAAGTTACGATACAACACTAGATGTGTATCCGTATCGGAAGATGGCTTATATTTACCTTCTACCTTTTCACCTGTTTTTACGTCTACGACGACCATATCTTCTGGTTTTAATTGATCATATTCAACACCAGATGGTTTAATAACCATTAAACCCTTTTTCACGGTCGATACCGGAAACGTTACCCCCAAGTGAAGACTACAAGTCCATTTCTAGGCAACATCATATTTGCCTCATATACTTTTTGTTTTAATTCTTCTAACATAGTTATTCCTCAATCGTGTACAGTGCAATCTCATCTGTTTCGCGATTTGATACAAAGATCTTCTGTACATCTCCATCTTTAAACGCTAATGCATTTGTAGGACCTGCATTACGATCTAAGTTTTCACTGACATATGTATTCGTTTCTTTGTCGTAAGAAAGTAGGTTGAGCTCTAGTTCATTCCTACGATAACCATAGATTCCATATACCTTGCCATTCATCTCTAATGGATAGATTGCATGCAAGAATGGCATCTTTCTTTCATCTTCCCACACCTTCTGATATGAGCCATCTACTAGTTTATAGACAGCTAATGTATCACCATGGAATGGTGCGAAAGTCATTAGTTCCTTTTGTCCATCCTGATCAAAGTCTAGATATAACATATCGGAAGCAGGATCAGTTGTAAGTTGTTCATATGTCCATTCACCATTTTCATCAGCTGGTGGAACGACCTTGAAGATGCCATTCTTTGTGCCAACGATGGCAATCTGATAATCCTCTTCTTCTGTCTTAAAGAAGCCATGATTTTGTGTCAGACCACTGATTAACGGTGTAAGTTCTAACTGATGATCTTCATCATAGATGGAGATATCTTCCGGTAACTTAGCTACCCACACTCTTCCAGGACATGTCCAGTCATCTTTGAATGCATGTGCACTCTTTAGCGTACAAGCCACAAGATACTTCTGGTGATTTCTTTCAATCACACCAAAGCGATGTACGAATGGAAGCTTGCATAATGTATGAATCTGCCACTCGCCATTTTTTCTGAGGTAATATACGATCTTAGATTCTGCTCCATTATTTGGAGAGTAGAACTTCCAAGTCGCAAGTAATGTAGGATATGTCTGGTTTGGATACTGTTCTAATGACATCACACCACCAGGTCCATCCCACAACTTTTCTACAAAGTTTCCCTCATAATCATATAAGTAACATGGGTCTTCTTTTTCAGCAGCACATGCAAGATAGTTCTTCCCATCGAATTCTACCTGTGCTAATGCATAACACTTATTTAAAGTACCCAATACTTTCTTATTTACTTTCATTCAGTAAACCTTTCTAAAAAGCTACTGCTCAGCAGTAGCTTTCGTTGTTATTCTGCAAAGCCTGCTTCTTTAAAAGTGCTTGCGCTTCTTTATCTGATAATACGTTCTTCATGCCACAGATTTTAACGCCTTTTTTCTCTGCATCTGTAAACATGTTCTTAAAGTTTAGTGGGCAAAATACAACATCATATTGAGTTGCCGCACTCTTACCTTCTGATAAAGAACAGTGATGAATTGTAGATACCTCTACACCTAAATCTTTACATGCCTTTTCCACTCTCATCTTCATCATCAAAGATGTTCCGGCTCCATTTGCACATGCGACTAAAACTTTAATCATTTGTTGTTCACTCCTTCTTTACTTTTTCTTTATAAGCTTCGTAATCCTCTACACATAAGAAATATGTATCTGGATGGCTACGATATTGTAACTGTGGAATCAAGATTAGCACTACTAAGATAATTGCTAAACCAATAAATCCTGCATACTTCATGATAACAGTGAAGATTGGCCATACAACTGCCCAGTCCCACATACCTAAGTAACCACCATGAGCCGCAAGTCCTACTGCACCAGCGATTAAAGCACTACCGAATACTTGGCATAATCCTGAGATGAATGGGAATAACATAGCAGCCTTTATACCACCCTTATTATTTGCGTATACAGCGATTGTTGCGTTATCAAAGAATACTGGAACGAACCCTGCAATAACAATTGTTGGAGACTTCAATAATAGTAATGCGATGATAGCGATAAACTGACCTAATGCGCCGAATAAGAAACCGATAGTTACTGCATTAGGACTACCAAATCCATATGTAGCTGCACAGTCGATACCAGGAACTGCACCAGGTAAGAATGTATTGGAAATACCCTGGAATGAGTTTGTTAATTCTGTTACGAATGTACGTACACCAAGTTGTAAGATAGCTAGATATACAGCAAACTTAAGTGATGTATCTACTACATACATGAAGAAGCTTGCGCCTTCCTTAAGAACCTTTGTTTCAATGAAGTAATCCTTACCTAATACAGCCATGATAGCACCAAAGAAGATCATCATTAAGATAGCTGTAGAAACCATGTTTTCATTGAAGATTGACATGAAACCAGGTAATTGGATATCTTCAATTCTCTTTGAACTCTTCTTATTCCCAAATAGTTTCTTAGATAAGTATGAGAAGAATGCGATACCAAACATCTGTTGGTGAGCTACACAGAATCCACCGCCATCTGTTAAGTCCTGAGAAATTTCAACTGTGAGGTTAGAACCAACTGCCCAGTATAAACCAAGAATAAGTGACATGATAATTAACATTGGTGTATCACCCAACTGTGGGAAGCAGAATAGAATTAACCAGAATGCTGTTGCGGCCTGTTGCATTTGAACGTGGCCTGTTGTGAATACTGCACGTAATTTTGTAATCTTGTTAAACTTAACAAGAACTAAGTTAAAGATAAATGCAATTAACAATAGGAACATTACTTGTGAAAAACTACGTCCAATTCCCTCCATTGCTGACTGCACTGCATTTTGTCCGAAGTATGGATCGATAACCATTGCATCTAAGTTAAAGCGATCTTTTAATCCAACAAGAATTGGTCTAAAGTTACTAACTAGTCCACCAGAACCTACGCTTAAGATTAAGAAACCAACAGTTGCCTTGATAAAGCCGGCTAGTGAATCATACCAAGTCTTTTTCTGAAGAATGTAACCAATTAAAACGATTAAACCAATAAAGTATGCTGGTTTGGTCAAGATATTACTTGCGAACCATACCCAAATTCCGTATAAAATGCTCATATTTCCCCTAATTATATTATTTATATTTTTCGATGACATTTCTTAAATCATCATCATTGTGAACTTCTAGTAAGTCATTTACGACCTCTTCGTTCATTAATAGTTCAGATAGCTGCATCATATTATTTAGATGTTGATCATGATTCACAGCAGCGAGTGTAAAGAATAGCCTTGCGTCTTTTTTTCTCTATCATTATCATCGAATGCAACTGGCTTTCTACTTTCATAAAACCAATACCAGTTTTGTATACACCCTCTGCACCAAGCGTAGAATGCGGCATTGCTACATTAGGACAAATTACGATGTATGGTCCATATTCTGTAACACATTTAATGATTGCTTCTACATAACGATTATCGATGAATCCTTGTTCAATCAACGTTTCTCCACACCCTTTGATGGCATCTTGCCAGGTTGGAAAATCTTGATGGTAGCTAGTCAGATGATTATCTAGTATTTCTTGTAATAACATTTATTTTCTCCAATTATAGAATACTTGGGAATGGAACATTACGCTCCTTTGTAAAGCAGTCTTCAAATCCACGACGATAGTGGAACTTCAATAAGTCTTTATCTAATGGCCATGTATACTTACCACCCACATCCCAAATGAATGGATGGAACTTATACTTCAGTGTATCCTTCTTGAAGTTATATACTAACATAATTTCTTCTGGATCTGCCTTCATATTTGTCCATACATCATGGTGTAAAGGAATAATTACCTTTGCGTTAGTTGCTTCACCCATTCTGCACATATCAACAGATGTCATCTTATCTTGGCATCCTACAGGGTTTTCACCATACGCACCGAAGGCAATATCAATATTGTACTTCTTACCGATGTCCGCATAGCAGATACTATAGTGTGAATCACCAGTATGATATACAGTTCCTGCAGGCATCTCGATTAAGTAGTTGACTGCTTTTTGATCCATGTTTGTAGGACAGATACCTGCAATATCTTCACCAACTTCAGTAGTGACTAAACATGTTCTGTCATAGGATTCTAATACATGAATCTTTGTATCCTTGATTGTAATGATATCCCCTGGCTTAACAACTTTACAACGCTCTTCCGGAACACCCCAGCCAACCCACTTTTTCACACACTCTAATGGTCCAATAAATGGCACATCATCGCTACAGTTCTTTAATACAGCTGCCGCAAAGAATGGGTCGATATGATCGTTATGATAATGAGTTGCTAATACTGCATCACACTTTGTTACACCAAACGGATCATAAACAATTGGTGCTGCACGCAGATTAGGTTGTAGATTTTCAACGCCCATCATATTTCTCATTTGATGGTATGGGGCCATGGATGATACTTTTTGTGTTCTCTTTCCATTACCAAACCATAAGTCGATTGCGATGTTTGTGTCATTTTCTGTTTTAAACCATACACCTACACATCCCAACCACCACATTGAAAATGTACCAGGTTCAACAACTGTGTTGTCAATCTCTTCATTTAGCCATGTTCCCCATTCTGGGAATGCACCTAAAATCCAAGACTCCCTTGTAATTTCATTTACTTTTGGCATGATAACCTCCTTTGTGATGGTTTTATCATACCAACACATTTTTTGATTATCAAAGAATTATATGTTCATTTAATCATTTTTTTACGATTTATTTGTTAGATTTAATCATTTTTTTATATTTGTATAGTACATTTTTGACATGATTTTGATAAATTCAAAAAGTTTTTTTATGATTGTTCATTCATTAAATGATATAATTATTTCAAAGATGGAGAACAAAACTATGAAAGTAGACTATCAGATTGTTCAAAAACGTCGTGATGACATTATGATGATTATCCAAAAATTAGGAGATGTTACTGTCAAGCAGTTAATGAATGATTTCAATGTTTCTGAGATTACTATTCGTCGCGACTTACAATATTGGGAAGATCGTGGGGCGATTATCCGTTATCACGGTGGTGCAAAAATCGTTCAACATATGGTTGACCATGATAATAGTGACTTCACAAATGAGCGTTATAAACATGCAATTGCAAAAATGGCAGCTAGTTACATCGAAGATGGTGATACTGTCTTTATCAATACAAGTTCTACTGCCCTACTCATCCCACAATATATTATGAAATAAACGTTGTACCATTATTACCAATAATGCAAAAGATGGTACTTAGTGAAACATAGTCCTTTAATTAGTATTGTGTTAACTGGTGGTGAGCTACGTTATCCAAAGGAAGCGATGGTTGGTGATTTTGCACTTAAATAACTTATCTAAAATTCGTGCAAATAAATGTTTCTTAGGTTGTAGTGGTATTAGTAGCACAAGTGGTATTACAACTGCAATCTTCTCCGAAACAGCAATCAATGAAACCATGGTCAGAAATACTCTTTGGCAGTATATTCATTGTTTGTGATTATACAAAAAAATAGGTCAAACACACAATTACATTTCTGCTAGTGTAAATAAACTAAATTGTCTGATTACTGATATTAATGCGTCTGATGAAGAACTATTAAAAAAATTCAGGATGCTAATCCTAGAATGATGATTCACAAAGTTGAACCTCTTAGCTCAGCCGCAATCAATCAAGAATAAAGTAAAAAAATATTTGAATGATCAAATATTTTTTTTATCTGGCATATTTTATGTACAGCCCATCCTATATAGTACTAATAGATAAACAAGGAGGGATTTACCCATGAAAGAAGTTTATATAACAGTTACAGGAACACTCTACCGCTATGGTACAGAAATGGTTGAAAAAGGAGATATCCTTTATCTCAAGAAAGATACAAATAACGAATATGACACTGAATCTATTCAGGTAAATCATATCCCTTTTGGTAAAATCGGATATGTCGCAAATAGCGTTCGAACTGTGATTGGAGAATGCATGAGTGCTGGTAGACTCTATGATAAAATTGGACAAACTGCAGAAGCAGTCGTTACCTTCAAATCCGAGGATTATATCATTTGTAAAGTTGTTTTAGATCCTTCTTTTTCTGAAGTCCAAGCTTACCAGCAGAATGCATGTAACGAAAAATAGCCTTACGGCTATTTTTTTATAGTCTTTGATAATATGAAACCAATGATTAATCCAATCACAGAGAAGATTACCCATGCAAATCCAATTTCATACATTGGTAATTTCTGATATAGATTTACTAATCCATCCGTAAATGCACTATGCATGAATGTATAGGATGGCTTAGAAAAGGTATCGATAAACGCAGCGATAATTGTTGCGATAATCGTAGATTGATAGATGATCTTATTCTCTCCCACAAAACTACCAACTAGCAACAATAATACGAATACGATTGTAATTGGATATAAGAATAATAATGCAGGTAATGAGTACTTAAGAATACGATCTAATCCAAAGTTTGATAAAAGGAATGAGATGAAAGTAAATCCAATTGCATAAATGCGATAAGATACTGTCTTTGGGAATACTTCAACAAATGTTTCAGCACATGATGTAACAAGACCAATCGCTGTCTTTAAACACGCGAAAATCATAATTCCTGCAAGTAATACATTTCCTACAGAACCATAATAATGTTTTGCAAGGATTGCTAAGGCAACACCACCATTTTCACTCGCACCTTGTAAGAGTACAGATTGTACACCTAAAATCGTTAATCCAAAATATATTAGTGCCATTAACGCAACTGCTATCACACCACTTTTGAGTGTAATCTTTGCGATTTCTTTTGCATCTTTGATATGGAATTCTTTGATTGCGTTAATGAGTACAATCGCAAATGCCAAAGATGCTAAGGCATCCATCGTGTTATAACCTTCTAGAAGACCTGTAAAGAATGGTTGTGATATATAACCATCTGTTGGTTGTACTGACGTAAAAGGAACCAATCGGTTTAATAAATGATAACGCCAATAAACAGAATAATAAAATCAAGAAGATAGAGTTAATATATTTGCCAATCCACGTCATAATCTTCGATGGACGCAAAGCGAATAGTAGCACTAGCGCAAAGAAAATCAGTGTATAGATAAATAATCCAAGTTGTGTTTGACCAGCTGTAATAAACGGTGTAATACCAGTGGTAAAACTTACTGTCGCTGTTCTTGGAATCGCAAATAATGGACCAATACTTAAATATAGAATGACTGTAAAGAAGTAACTAAACCATGTGGATACCTTCTTTGAGGCATCAAATAGTCCTTCGCTCTTTGAAATACCAATTGCGGCGATTCCAAGTAGTGGTAATCCTACACCTGTCATACAGAAGCCAATGATTGCAGGAATACTATTGGCACCAGACAACTGTCCCATATATACTGGGAAAATCAAATTACCTGCACCAAAAAAACATTCCAAATAACATTGATCCCAAGTAATAGATATTCTTTTTTTGTTAATTTTTTCATAGATCTCCTTAAATAATACGCGTTGTCCATTCAGTACAATCAACAACACGAGTCGCTAAACCTTCATAGAAATCTGGCTCATGACAAACCATTAGCACAGTTCCTTGATAATCTAATAATGCTTGTTTTAATGAATCTTTCGCATCTGCATCTAAGTGGTTTGTAGGTTCGTCTAATACAAGAATATTCGCATTACGGTTCATTAACTTGCAAAGTCTGACCTTCGCCTGTTCACCACCAGAAAGTACTTGAATACGACTTTCGATATGTTTTGTTGTTAGACCACACTTAGCAAGTGCTGCTCGACACTCATATTGTGTCCAGGATGGGAATGTATCCCATATTTCCTGCAAGCATGTTTTATCATTATCACCAAATACTTCTTGTTCGAAGTATCCGATTTCTAAATATTGGTCTTTTTCAATTTCACCGGATAACGGTGGAATAATACCAAGTAGACTCTTTAAAAGTGTTGTCTTACCAATACCATTGGCACCACTGAGAATCACCTTCTCTTTTCTTTCCACAAGAAAATCAAGTGGTTTGGAAAGTGGTGTATCATAACCAATCACGAGTTGTTTTGTCTCAAAGATGACTCGACCTGGCGTACGTGCTGTACGGAATGAGAATTCTGGCTTTGGTTGTTCGATGGTCTTTTCAATCATCTCCATCTTATCCAGTTTCTTCTGTCGAGACATCGCCATATTACGTGTAGAGACTCGTGCTTTGTTTCTAGCCACAAAGTCCTTTAACTCCGCAATTTCTTTTTGTTGGCGATTATAGGCAGCTTCTTTTTGTGCCTTTGCGGACTTCGTAGACTTCCATAAACTTATCATAGTCACCTACATATCTTGTAAGTGCACTATTATCCATGTGATAGATAATATTGACGACACTATTCAAGAATGGAATATCATGTGAAATCAAAATAAACGCATTCTCATATTCTTGTAAGTATTTCTGTAACCATGTGATATGTTCTACATCAAGATAGTTTGTAGGTTCATCTAAAAGTAAAATATCTGGCTTTTGTAGTAAGAGTTTGGCTAGTAAGACCTTTGTACGTTGTCCCACCAGATAAATCCACAACATCTCTATCTAAACCTAGATCATATAAACCCAATGCACGTGATACTTCATCAATCTTTCGCATCAATCATATAGAAATCATGTGCATTTAGTACATCCGCTAATGAACCTGCTTCACTCATCATCTCATCCATCTGTGCTTCACTGATGGACTCATCTGCCATATCCATATAAAGTTGGTTCATGCGACTTTCCATTTCAAAAAGTTCATCGAAGGCAGTCTGTAAGACCATACGTATTGTGCTACCTTTTGTTAAGATAGCTGTTTGATCCATGTACCCTGTGATGACATGTTTTGCCCATTCCACTTTGCCTTCTTCGGGAACAAGTTGACCAGTCACAATTTTCATAAACGTTGACTTACCTTCACCATTTGCACCAATTAAACCAATGTGTTCACCTTTTAGAAGACGAAAAGACACATCATCAAAGATGACACGGTCTCCAAAACTATGTGATAAATGTTCAACGTTTAATATACTCATGACTACCTCTTTACCTTAAAATGTCAAAACCTTTCCCCAGTGATGTTTTAATGCTAGTCTCATTGAGATATACGCAATGATAATCCCTGCAGGAATATCGATGAAATAATGTTGTTTACATAATACCGTACTCGCAAAAATCAACACGCAGAATACTGCGGAGAAAATACGATAGGACTTGGAATACTCAGGGCGTTTTGCAACCCCCATATAACAACAAGTACTAATAAGACAGTGATAACTTGGTGCTAGATTTGTACCATAGCGACCACCATCCATGTTATATATCCACTGTAGCGCATGATTTAGCACACCTGGATTATCGTTAAGAAGATTCTCCGCAACACGGTCCATACGTGTAGGATAAACCGTAAATATAATTGCGCCAATCAAATAGGCCACAAACATTCCAATTAAGAAATCTTTGAAATGTTCCTTTGTTCCATCCTTCGCAACAGCCATGGGACCATAAATCCAGAAAAAATACGACAAGATATAAACAGTAATGAAAGGAAGAAATAGTGGAATCAAATCATCTAGCCATGCAATCTTAGTTGTATGCCACCCAATTCCAAGCGCAAGACTAATATCATTTGCCCAAAGATACATATATCTCTGCAAAATGAACATGCCTATCCCAGCGATATATCCATACACTGGAATCTTGAAAAATCTCTTATTTAAACAGTCTTTTAACCATTTCATAGTCTTCCTCTTTCACATCGCTTATTATATCGTAGACAATGTAAATCTACTATCGTTATCATCAAAAAAGGAGGTAAATTACCTCCCTATGCCTGTGTAAGGATGTATCGATATAATAATTCAACTGTATCAACGACATCTCGTACATCAACCACTTCATAACTATGTACATAACGCATTGGAATCTGAACACCACCAGCGATAATACCACCGTTTAATGTCTGCATAAAGCTAGCATCTGTCGCACCAGCCGCATACGCTTCGATTCCGTATGGAATCTGATTGTCTTTCGCAACTTTCTTTAAATCACGTACAAGTTGTGGATGTGCAATCAAGCCTCCGATACAAGTAGAGAGTTTATCCATCACCTTGATGGATGTTCCCTTACCTAATACGTTAATGTATTCAGATTCTGGAACGCCTGGAATATCAGTCGCAAGACTCATATCTAAGGCAATCGCAATATCAGGCTTGATATTTGTAGCGGCTACAATAGCACCACGAGCACCTACTTCTTCTTGGGTTGTAAATACTGCATATAAATCAGGAATATCTTCTCTACCTTGTAGTAAACGTACAACTTCTTCCAAGATAAATACAAGTGCACGATCATCTAGTGCCTTACCACCTAACTTGTATTTACCAAGTTCAATCACAGGATAGTCAATCGAAACTGCATTACCCTCTTCAATACCAAGTTCTAATACTTCTTGGCGGGATTCACAACCAACTTCAATGAAGAATTCATGTACGGAAGATGGCATTGTTGTACAACGATCAGGTCTTCCTGGATGAAGTGAATTAATAATACCATTGATATGCTTACCTTCATCTGTTTTGATGATGACGCGCTTACCAAAGAACTGTTGAGGTGCGAAACCTCCAAGTGTATCTACCCAGATAAATCCTTTACTGTCAATATGACGAATAATTAAACCAATTTCATCCATATGTGCCGCAATGAGAATCTTTTTATCACCAGTTCCTTTGCGATGATAAATTAAATTTCCAAGCACATCTGTAGAATGTGTGAAGTCTGAATCAGCCAAGTTTTGCTTGATGAGCTCTGCAACTTCTTCTTCAAAACCGCTAGGTCCAAATACAGATGATAATCCTTTGATACGCTGGCGGAAGTTCTTTTCAATTTGTTCACGATTAAATTCCATAAGTTTACTCACTTTCATTTTCTGCATTTAATATGCATGCATATTGATGACCATTTCCTAAGTCTTAACTTCTGGTTGTTTGAGTGTACATTCCTCTTTCGCAAAAGGACATCTTGTGTGGAATACACAACCTTTTGGTGGATTAGATGGTGATGGAAGATCACCTTCAATCAATGTATTTTCACTCATCTCTACACCAATTGTAGGAATCGCATTCAGTAATGTTCGTGTATAAGGATGTGATGGATGATTGAAGATATCCTCACAACTTCCCTCTTCAACGACATGTCCCAAATACATTACCAGAATACGATCTGCAATGTGTTGTACAACACCTAGATCGTGAGAAATAAAGATATAAGAAATGTTCAATTCTTCTTGTAGTTGTTTTAATAGATTAATAATTTTTTTGCTTGGATAGAAACATCTAACGCAGATACTGGTTCATCACAGATAACAATATCTGGTTTTAAAATAATTGCACGTGCAATTCCAATCCGTTGTCTTTGACCACCAGAGAATTCATGTGGATAGCGATTGATCCAAGTTGGATCAAGTCCAACTAGTTTCATGGTTTCTAATACCATCTCTTCTCGCTCACTGCGTGTTTTTCCAAGTCTTTCTCAATATCAATTGGTTCCGCAATGATATCTCGTACTGTCATACGTGGATTTAAAGAAGAATACGGATCTTGGAAAAATAATCTTTAACTTCTTTCTCGCTTCACGTAACTCTTTTCCTTTTAAACTTGTAAAGTCTTCTCCATTTAGGATAACTTTTCCTGAAGTTGGTTCCGTCAAACGAATCAGTGATTTTACTGTTGTTGATTTACCACATCCACTTTCCCCAACAATCGCAAGTGTCTCTTTACGATGTAGTACAAAACTAACATCATCAACTGCTTTTACACTTTCCTTTCTTTTGAAATAGTGTACCTTGTTGGTAGTATTTCTTTAGATTTTGAACTTCAAGAATGATTTCACTCATTGTGCCATCCTCCTTCATCTACCAACAAGCAACGAACAGTCATGATCATCATAGTGCTTGAGGCTAACTTTCTTTGTAAAACATTCACCCTTCGCAAATGGACATCTAGGTGCGAACAAACATCCTTCTGGCAAGTTATCCAACATCGGTACTGAACCAGGGATATCTTGTAGAGAAGATTGTTGTTTATTAATTTGTGGAATTGCATTCTGTAAACCAATCGTGTAAGGATGTAATGGCTTTTTCAAACAACTTCTTACATGGAGCACTTTCCACAAATTGACCTGCATACATGACAACAACACGATCCACCATCTGATAGATCACTCCCATATCATGGGAGATAAAAATAACTGCAGTATTTGTTTCATCACGCAACTTCTTAATTAAGCGAAGAATCTGTGCTTGAATCGTTACGTCCAAAGCTGTAGTAGGCTCATCACAGATAAGAAGCTTTGGATGACACACAAGTGCCATCGCAATCATAATACGCTGTCTCATACCACCAGATAATCTGGATGGAATATCATGATAAACCTTTTCTGGTTGCGGGATCCCTACATCACGAATCGCGGCGATTGCACGTTCTTTAAGTTCAGTATTTGAAACTTTCTCATGTGCTTTGATAGCTTCTTCAATTTGTTTACCAACTTTCATTAATGGATTTAATGAGGTCATTGGCTCTTGGAAAATCATTGAAATTTCTTGTCCACGTATCCTTTGAAATTCACGTGGACTTAACGTTGTCATATCTTGTCCTGCATAGAATATCGTACCAGCTGCGATTTTTGCGGGTGAATTCAAAAGATTCATAATCGCAGATGCCAGCATAGACTTACCACAACCACTTTCACCTACGATACCTACAATTTCACCCTCTTTAATCGAGAGATTTACTTTATCGATAACTGGAAGTGACCCCTTTTCTGACAAGAGCCCGACTTCTAAGTCTTTAATCTCTAATATTGTATTTTGGCTCATAATTCACCTCTTGAAATACGCAGCTTAGGATCTAGAGCATCACGCAGACCATCACCCATCATGTTAAAGGCCATTACTGTAACGATAATACATAGACCCGGGAATAAACTGTAATACGTATTACTACGGATAAAAATCCTGTGATTCCGCAATCATTGATCCCCAGCTAGGCTTTTGGTGAAGGTACACCTAAACCTAAATAACTTAAACTCGCTTCCGATAAGATTGCGCCAGGAATGCCTAACGTAATTGATACAATTAACATTGGAATACAGTTTGGGAATAAATGCTTTAGGATAATACGTAATGTTGAACCACCATCCACTTTACATGCTTGAATGTATTCCTGTCCCTTTAGCTGCATTACTTGACCCACGAATGAGCTTTTAGCTGTACTTGCCCAACTCAATAAAGCCAAGTGATATATATAGATTTGTAATACCAGGGCCCTAATGCATACATCAGAGCCATCGCAAATAATAGGAATGGAAATGATGAGAAATACCTGCATCACAAATGAAATCGTATCATCTGTTTTACCACCGACATAGCCTGCTGTAACACCCATAAAGTATCCAATAATTGTCGCAATTAATTGCGAGATAATACCTACTGATAATGATACACGGCAACCATACACACAGCGTGTAAAAGATATCTCTACCATACTGGTCTGTACCCCACCAGTGCTTTTAGACTAGGTGATAATAGACGCTCTGACAATGCCTGCTTTTTCAGGGATCATAACTAGTAATAAAGTGGAGCGATGAAAACAAATAATAATTAAACTGATTAGAATGAGTGCTGATACAACAGCAACTTTATTTTTTTACAAAAAAACGTTGGAAGGATTCACTATAGAAATTATTTTTTTTTCATTAGTTAACCTCCTTTGTTAAACGTATGTTTGGATTTGACAACTGCATATAATATATCTACTACAAAATATACAAGTACACATATCGCTGCTACATAGATAACTCCACCCTTGTACAAGTGGAATATCACGACGATTGATTGCATCTATCAATAGCTTACCAATACCTGGAATATTAAATACATTCTCGGTAATCATCGATCCTGTTAGTAGCACACCAAAGTCATTTCCAAGAATCGTCATAATTGGAATTAACGCATTTCTGAATGCATGGAAGAAAATGATTCTTGGATAACTAATACCCTTCGCAAATGCTGTACGGATATAATCCTGTTTCATTACTTCTAACATCGATGTACGTGTAACACGTGCAATGGATGCGGCAGATCGAATGCCTAGCGAAAATGACGGTAACACCCACCATACTGCAGATTTCACACCTGATACTGGAAACCAACCAAGTTTTAAACCTACAAAAATCTGTAAGATAATCGCAATCCAAAATGATGGCGCTGAGATACCAAATACAGAAAGCGACATCAGGATACGATCAATAATACGATTGTGGTATACCGCTGCTAATACACCAAATAATAATCCGATTACGATTGCGATAATGTATGCAGCAATCGCCATCACAAATGTATATTTAAATGCTTGTAAGATTAAAGTTAATACTGCTTTACGTTGGAAGTAACTAGTGCCTAAATTTCCTGTAAGTAGGCCCTGTAGCCAACGCAAATATTGGAGTGGCAAAGGCACATCAAGACCTAGTTGGTGTCTAGCAGTTTCAATTGCGTCTTTACTTGCAAATTCACCAAGCATTGCGGCTACGACATCTCCTGGAATTACATTTAAAACGATAAATGTAAGTAAGGAAATCGCAAAGATAATCATGATTGCCAACAGTGCTCTTTTTAAAATATATTTACCCATGCCTATATCCTTTCATCAATAACAGAAATACAGTCTGTGTGTATGGAATCATCACACACAGACTGCTATCCTAATGTTTTTTACTTTTGTTCTTTTGCTGCTGCTTGTGCATCAATATCTGCATTCCAGAAGTGGTAGATTAAGTTACCTACTGTAAAGTTCTTAACATATGACTTCGCGATGAATTGGCTCTGTGGATAGTATAGAGGTATGCATGCATAGTCATCGAATGTAAGAATCTTATCTGCTTCTTTATATAATTCTGCACGTTCTTTTTCATCTGTTGAAGCTCTACCCTTATCTAACGCTGCATCGTATGCTGGGTTGTCATAGAACACACCACGGTTTACAGAGTTCTTTGAGTAGAAGTAGTTGTACATTTGGAAGTCACCATCTGGATATAATGCATTCCAAGTCATGCCAGTTAATGCAACGTTACCTGCAGCACGATCAGAGTTCCATGTAGCGTTATCAACAATATTCAATGTTAACTGGATACCAACTTCAGCTAAGTAACCTTGTAATGCATCAAATACTGTCTTATCAGCTTCACGAATTTCAGCTGTGAGTGAGATACCATTGCTGTAACCTGCTTCAGCTAATAACTTCTTAGCAGCTTCAGGATTGTATTCTAATACCTTTCTTGAATCATCATGACCAGGAATCTGGTTGTTCAAGAATGATGTTGCAGGAATACCAGCACCAGCAAGAATTGTCTTAACTAATTCTTCACGGTTGATAGCGAGTGAGATTGCCTTACGTACATTTACATCAGAGATATATTCACTCTTAAGATTTAGTGAGATGAATGATGTTCCTAATGGATGATATGTGTGGATTTCATCACCATGAGAAGATTGATACTGTTCTAATAAACTTGCAGGTAAATCAGCTAAATCAATATCACCATTTTCATAAGCAATTAACTTTGTCTGTGCATCATCATAGTAAAGGAAATGTAGTTCATCAAGATTTACATCACCACCGTGATACTTTTCATTTTTAACAAGTACTACTTCTGTTGTGTCATCGTTTGATTGAATCTTGTATGGACCTGTACCTATGAGATTTGTACCTGTACCCCAAGCAGCACCTGCTTCCTTTGTTGCTTTCTCTGGGAAGATATTTGCATATGAAGTTCCTAAGTTCTTAACAAATGGAGCAAATGCATAATCAAGTGTGATGTTGAAGTGATAATCATCAACGATTTCAAATCCAGAAAGCTCTGTAGCATTCCCTGCAAGCATGTCCTTAGCACCTGCAATCATTGAGAAGTATGTTGTTGACTTAGCACCTGTAGCAGGTGTAAACATACGTTCAAATGTGTACTTTACATCAGATGAATGCAACTCTGTACCATCTGTGAAGTAAACACCCTTCTTTAATGTAAAGGAATATACTTTTCCATCTTCAGATACCTTTGGGAAGTCTTCAATCAATACTGGTTCTTCTTCGTTATTGTCATCAAAGCGTAAGAGTGATTCTGTTACTTCATCCGCAATTGAAGCCGCACCTGAAGATGTACTAATCTGCATGTCTAAGCCTGTTCCTGCATTTGGCTTGTCCGAAGCGTAATACCTTTCTTCTCTGTTGTTGTTTCAGCTGTTGAGCTGGACTTTCCTGCGCTGCATCCTGCAAGCAAGGAAATTGTTGTTGCAATTACTGCAAACTTTTTAATAAATTTACTCATCTTTTCCTCCCTGTACCTTTATCGTGTTGGCGTAAAGTACTATACAAAAAATCCCGTCATTACAATATACATCGTATACTGCAAGGACGGGATATATCATCACGTGTTACCACCTTGTTTTTATTGCTTTCATCACTGAAACAACCTCATCGAGTACCAACATACTCTAATCCTATAACGGGAATGCCCGGTCATGCCTACTTATCGACACAACAGCTCCAAGACCATTTTCATTACTTATTAACTTGTTCGCTTTCACCTAACCGAACTCTCTAAGAAGTGTTAAAGTAACTACTTTTCTCTTCATCGCTTTTGTATGTGAACTACTTTAATGCATATATTGTTATCTGTCAAATAAAAATAATTTTTCATTTGCTAAAATTTTCTTTCATTTCTGTTATAAAGTTGTAAAATATCAATATATAAACATGCATTTTATCAGCTTTATAATAATAAGCAAGTATTTCAACATTTTTAGAAATACTTGCTTATTAATTTTGATTTTACTCAAGATTTTTTTCTTATCTTGCAAACTTTTTCTTTTCAATCATTGTAATAATTGCTGCCATGAGTGAGATTACAAAGATGCTTGCATATGCCATCGGATTAACGTGGTCTGCTGTCTTTGGTGTCTCTTTGGAGTTTGTAATTGTGAAGCCTGTCTGTGCATCACCTGTGATCTTAGTCTTATATCCAGGGATTAATACTTCATCAACTGTATATACGATCTCACGTCCATTTTCATACTTATCTAGGTTTGTGAATGTATGTTCCCATTGGTCAGCTGCTGTTAGCTGTACAGTATCTACCTTCACACCATCTGCGTATAGATTTACTGTAACGCTATCTGTTGCAGGTCCTACCCATACCTTCTTCACTGGGATATCTAATTTTCCAGTGATCGTATTTGTGACCGTGAAGCCTGTTGATGATGTTCCTTCGATTGCTTTGATGTAGCTTGGCACATCATACTCATCAACTGCATAAACAATCTCATGTCCATCTGCTGCGTACTTCGGTAGATTGCTGAATGTATGAACCCAGTGCTCTGCAGCTGTTAGTACTGCACTTTCAACCTCTGCTCCATCTGCTAGTAACTTGATCGTTACAGAGTCTGTTGCTGGTCCTACCCAATTCTTTGTCACATCTACAGAGACCTTCTCAGTGTTTGTATTTGTAACTGTAAAGCCTGTAGCTGCATCTCCTGAAATTGTAGAATCATAGTTGGCTACTGGTTCTTCTGTAAGTGTATAAACGATTTCTGTACCGTTATTATACTTATCAAGGTTAGCGAATACATGTACCCAGTTATTTGCCGCATTTAGTGTTACGGAATCCTTTTCAACTCCATCTGCGTAAAGTGTTACCTTTGCAGAAGTAGCTTCTGGTCCTACCCACACCTTTGTGACTGGAATGTTTACCTTACCAGTGATTGTGTTTGTGATTGTAAAGCCGTTTGCTGCATCCCCTGTGATTGCCTTTACATAATCTGTAACAGGAACCTCATCAACCGTATACACGATTTCATGACCATCTGCTGCATACTTGTCTAAGTTTGCAAATGTATGTGTCCAGTTATCTGCTGCTGTTAATGTAACAGTTTCTTTCTCTGTTCCATCTGCGAATAACTTGATTGTTACAGATGCGGCTGGTGTTCCTACCCATGTCTTTGTCACATCGACAGATGTCTTCTCTGTATTTGTATTGGTTACCGTAAAGCCATTTGTGGCATCCCCCTGTAACTACAGAATCATAGTTGGCAATCGGCTCTTCTGAAACTGTATAGACAATCTCTGTACCATTGTTATACTTATCCAAGTTTGTAAATGTATGTGCCCAACCATTTGCGGCATTTAATGTTACAGAATCCTTTTCAACGCCATCTGCGAATAGAGTTACCTTAGCAGAAGAAGCTTGTGGTCCTACCCATACCTTTGTGACTGGCACAGATACTTTACCTGTGATTGTATTTGTAATCGTAAAGCCTGTTGCGGCCGTTCCTGAAATACCCTTTGTGTAATTTGGAACGTCAACTTCATCAACGGTATAAACGATTTCATGTCCATCCGTTGTATCGAACTTAGGAAGATTACTGAATGTATGTGTCCAGTTATCCGCAGCTGTAAGTGTAACTGTATCCTTCTCTGTACCATCTGCGTACAGCTTAACTGTCGCTGATGTTGCGGCCGTTCCTACCCATGTCTTTGTCACAGGAATATTGATCGTTTCCGTATTTGTATTTGTGATCGTAAAGCCAGTAGCTGCTGTTCCAGAAATATCTTTTGTATATCCAGCAACTGGTGTTTCATCAACAGTATATGCAATCTCATGTCCATCCGTCGCATACTTATCTAGGTTCGTAAATGTATGTGTCCAGTTATCAGTAGCCGTTAATGTAACTGTATCCTTCTCTGCTCCATCTGCGTACAACTTGATAGTTACAGAAGCTGCTGGTGTTCCTAACCATGTCTTTGTAACTGGAATATCTAGCTTACCAGTGATTGTGTTTGTTACAACAAATCCTGTGGCTGCACTTCCAGTAATAGCCTTTACGTAGTTTGCAATATCTACCTCATCAATTGTATATACAATTTCATGACCATCATTTGCATCATACTTAGGTAAATTGCTGAATGTATGTGTCCAGTTGTCAGCTGCTGTTAATGAAACTGTTTCCTTCTCTGCACCATCTGCCAATAACTTAACAGTTGCAGAAGCGGCTGGTGTTCCTACCCATGCCTTTGTAACTTTAACAGATGTCTTTTCTGTATTTGTGTTTGTTACCTTAAAGCCAGTAGTTGCGTCTCCAGTAACTGCTGAATCATAGTTTGTAACTGGTTCTTCTTGAACTGTATAAACAATTTCTGTACCGTTCTTGTATTTATCTAGATTTGTAAATGTATGTGCCCATCCATTTGCGGCATTTAATGTTACAGAATCTTTTTCTACACCGTCTGCGAGTAACTTGATTGTTACAGAAGGTGCTGCTGGTCCTACCCATACCTTTGTGACTGGCACAGATACCTTCGCAGTGATTGTATTTGTGATTGTAAAAGCCTGTAGCTGCTGTTCCAGAGATTGCCTTTGTGTATCCAGCAACTGGGGTTTCATCAACTATGTATGCGATCTCATGACCATCTGCTGCATACTTATCTAAGTTAGTAAATGTATGTGTCCAGTTTTCTGTAGCAGTTAACGTAATTGTTTCCTTCTCTGCACCGTCTGCGAGTAACTTGATTGTTACAGAAGCAGCTGGTGTTCCTACCAGCTTTCGTAACTTTGACAGTAGTCTTTTTCTGTATTTGTATTTGTAATTGTAAAGCCAGTTGCCATATCACCACTGACTACTCCATTATAGTTAGCGATAGTATCTTCCTTTACAGTGTATTTAATTTCAGTAGTTGTTCCTGACTTGTACTTTCTCAAGTTAGTGAATGTATCTTCCCAGTTATTTGCGGCATTCAATGTAACTGTCTTACCTGTATCTACATCATCTGCATAAAGATGTACTGTAACAGCTGATCCTATAGGACCTACCCATTGTTTTGTAGCCTTAACGGAAGTTCTAATTGGTTCATCCTTAACAGTTTGAATTGCATTACTTGTAGGACTTACAACCAATGTATATTCATCAGTATTTAATTTATAGCCAGCCGGAGCTGTCTTTTCTTTAATTTTATATGTTCCAGACACGAGTGGTGAAGAAGTGATTGTTCCGTCTGCACCTGTTGTAAGTTCAAACTTACTTCCATCTGGTTTTGTAACTTCAAATACTGCATTCTTTAAAACAATAGAGTTATCATCCGCATCAACTTTGATCAACTTGATCTTATTCGCCATGTTACCTGTTCCAGTTCCGCCTGAATCTTCAGATTGGTGGCTTCCATGGGTTGTAGCATCATAGTTATTAGCAGTAATTCTAACGTTATTAATTAACTTTGTACCTGGTGTATAAGTTGTCTTATAAATAAGACGATACTGTGTACCGTTTACTTCACCAAGATTCAGTGTAAATGTCTTCTTGTCTGGTGCAATCGTAGCTTATTAGATATGTCAACTAGAATTCTAGGTTCATCAATATCACCAGTATTGCTATATCTAACTTGGTATAACTTAAAACTACCAGGAACATATGTTTCATTTCCTGCACCACCTGTTAGATGGTCTGTAATCACAGCATTAACTAAATGAGCTTGACGGTAGTTAACACGAACATACCATTCAGCCTGATCTTCAATAACAACATTCTGACCATTTTCCCATTTAATTGCTTTTGTACCATATTTTGCTAGAAGTTCATCATCACTCACAATATGAGGACCTATCATTTTAACAGTTACGGATTTAACTTGACCATTTACAACGATGTCATATGTGTTATTTTTATCATATTGTTCACTAGAATATTGGAATTTAGACGCAAGGAAAATATTACCCTTAACATTTTCTCTTCCTTCAACCCAATTCGTAAATGTAACGCGTACCTTACCACCAATATTATTATTAGGACCTGGCGTTACATGCGCTTTTGCAATGACTGTAGTTCCATCTTCTCCAAGAATATCAAAGTCCCTCTTTGTTGTATCACTTGGAAACTTCATCTTATCTGGCAATGTAATATCGAAATAGTCACCTTCTTTCAAGTTTGTTCCATTTCCACTCGCATCCCAATCCATTGATAGATAGAAATAGTCAGTAAACCAAATAGGTACTCCTTCTCGTTTATCTTTATCCAAGATCTTAAATGATGTTACTCTAGCACTCACCTCTCTAGGCGTACCTGCAGCATAGACATTTAGACCCGCTCCTTGGAACAGGATAGTGAACATCATCACTACAGACAGAATAATTCTACTAATCATTTTTTTCAGCATGTTATTGCCTCCCCTTAAAAAATTTGATTCTATGAAGTAATATCGAACCATCAATCAAGTTTTCACAATAAAAAATGTCAGTTATTTGTTTGTACTTGTTGTGGTAAAATCTACATCAACACCAATCGTCCTTCTACTTATTGATATCGACAAAATATATCCAGTGTCTATATTTCTTATATTGTATTCCTTAGGTTGACATAAATAAATTAAGAAACTATTAATATCCTGGCCTTAATAAATTATTAAAAAATTGTATTTTTGACACTAAAATTTTTGATATTTGTTAATTAACATTATGTATCTATATTATTCATAAATTTAAGAGTAAAATCACAAAAAGAACATGTACACACATTACATGTTCTTTTTCAGCTATAGATGTAATACACGTTCTTTGATTTCTTGTGTTCTTCCTTGATTCCAGAACTGTGTTCCAATATAACCACAAGTACGACGTGCTACATTCATCTTTGTTTGATCTGTATTACCGCAACATGGACACTTCCAAATTAACTTTATGGTGTTCATCTTCAACAATACTAATTTCGCCATCATATCCACACACTTGGCAATAGTCACTCTTTGTATTTCAATTCAGCATATGTAATTGTATTGTAGATATGCTTCATTAGAGCAAGTACTGCAGGAATGTTATTCTGCATGTTCGGAACTTCTACATAGCTGATTGCACCACCTGGTGATAACTGTTGGAAGTCAGATTCTAACGTTAACTTATCAAATGCATTGATATCTTCCGCAACGTGTACATGATAACTATTCGTAATATATGCACGGTCTGTAACACCCTTGATGATTCCAAAACGCTCTTGTAGACACTTTGCAAACTTGTATGTTGTAGATTCCATCGGTGTTCCATATACGGAGAAGTCAATATTTGTTTCAGCCTTCCATTTGTTGCAAGCATCATTCAAGTGCTGCATGACACGCATACCAAACTCTTTGCCCTTCTCTGTTGTATGAGATGTACCAGTCATATAGTGTACACACTCATATAGGCCACCATAGCCTAATGAAATTGTGCTATATCCATTAAACAATAGTTTATCGATAACCTCACCCTTCTTCAAACGAGCAATCGCACCATATTGCCATAAGATAGGTGCTACATCAGATGGTGTTCCAAGCAATCTCTTATGACGAATCATCAATGCTCTATAGCAGAGATTTAATCTTTCATCAAAGATCTTCCAGAATTCTTCTTCATTACCCTTTGAAGAACATGCCACGTCAACTAAGTTAATTGTTACAACACCCTGGTTAAATCTTCCATAGTATTTATGGTGATTACGATCATAGTTCTCTGCTTCCGCAATGTTTCCTAAATCTTTATCTGTAAAGCGGTCTACTGTTAAGAAGGAACGACATCCCATACATGGATATACATCACCATTCTTTAGATTCTTCATCACTTTAGCAGAGATATAGTCAGGTACCATTCTCTTCGCAGTACATTCAGCCGCAAGTTTTGTTAAGTAGTAATACTTGCTATCTTCATATACATTATCTTCATCTAATGCATAGATAAGTTTAGGGAATGCTGGTGTAATATAGATGCCTTTTTCGTTCTTAACACCTGTCATTCTCTGCTTGAGCATCTCTTCGATGATAAGCGCAAGGTCATCTCTTGTCTGACCAGCTTCCACTTCATCTAGATACATAAACACTGTTACGAAAAGGAGCTTGTCCATTTGTAGTCATCAGGTAATGATTTGATACTGAATTGTCTGTACACCCTGTTGTAATTTCTTTGCGTACACGCAATTCAGCAAGTGCATTGATCTTGTCATTATCAACTTCGATTCCTGCCACGGCTAATTCTTCCGCAACATTACGACGATGCTTTTGACGTGATATTTCAACAAATGGCGCAAGATGAGATAATGTGATAGTTTGGCCACCATATTGGTTTGAAGCTACCTGCGCAATAATCTGTGTTGCAATATTACAAGCAGTCGCAAAACTATGAGGTTTTTCAATTGCTGTACCTGAAATAACTGTTCCATTCTGTAACATGTCCTCTAGATTGACTAAGCAACAGTTATACATCGGTTGTGCAAAGTAATCTGAGTCATGGAAATGAATAATACCCTTTTCATGTGCTTCATAGATATCTTGAGGTAATAAAAAACGCTTTGTAATATCTTTAGAAACTTCACCTGCCATGTAGTCACGCTGTGTACTATTTACAGTTGGATTTTTATTGGAGTTTTCTTGTTTTGCTTCTTCATTGTTTCTTTCTAATAAAGAAAGAATCTTTTGGTCTGTAGTATTTGCCTTACGAACTAAAGCACGTTCATAACGATATGTAATATAGTTATGTGCCACTTGGAAAAACCTGAGCCTTTCATTAATTCGTTTTCAACCATATCTTGAATTTCTTCAACAGATACAGATCTCTTTAGAGATTTGCACTTGTTTAGAAACACGTTCTGTAATATCATGGATTACTTCCGCTGTTGTACGATGCGACAAATCTGTCGCGTTATTTGCCTTTGTAATCGCATTTTCAATCTTCGATACATCGAATGCGAGTTCTTCACCACTACGCTTAATTACGTTCATTTTACTCCTCCATATAAAAAAATAGTTGCATTTCCAACTATTATTTCGTATACAAGAATAATACCCTCTCACCCCATGAAAAAAACAAGCATCATTATTATGAAAATTGCATCAAAAAAATACGTCTAAAAAAACTTTCATTTTAAAAAAAGTCCGCATCTATAAAGGACTTTTTTTGAAAAATGTAATAATTTTTTTCATCAAAAAAATTATTTTTTTGTAATTATCATACAATCAAATCTACCCTATCAAAATTACCAAACTACCATGAAAAAACGAATACTTTTACTTTCACATTTGCTGAAAATTCCTTACATACATAATATCTTGATAAAAAAATCCATCCCTATAGGATAGATTCATTTCTGACTTTATTCCCAACCCTTTGAAGAATAATATTCTAGGTTAGTAATTTGTTGATTTTGCGTCAATATCACAGAAGATATAGCAGAAACGATATGGCGTTTCTGAACGATGATTCTGCAGTATAATAACTAATTCGTACAAAGTAGCGATATACATCATCTTTTATTGTTACAAGTTGTACATCCTGCTTAAGATACTTCATATCTGATAGTCCTTCAAAATGTAGGATTTGATCCATCCGTAATACTTGCTGGATCTTTCATTCCCTCCACAAAAAAACTGTGTATCTGTTTTTTTAAGTTGTATGTGGAGATTATACTTGCTCTTTGTGTTGCATATTCTTCTGGTGAATTCCAGTCGAAGGCAGTTGTCCAAAGTTGATCCATCATTGCAGTATCTGAGGATATCTCGTTTAGAGGAAGTGTAAATTGTATCACTTTCTCCAAAAACCATTTACATATCCAGATGGTATCTTTGCTAATTGATTCTCCAATCCTTCTATCTCATCTAATTGAGATAGCCATTGAACATTTTTTTACGATTACCCCACTCCCAACTAAAAAAATGAGAGTAACCACCATGATAAGTGCACATATCAAACATATCACAAAAGCTAACTAATCTCTTCATATTAGTACCAAGCCTCCACAGAACTTCCTTTTTAGTTCTCTGCCATTTGGATTTCCATATTGACTGTAAATTTAGATACAAGATTTGAAAAAAATGATTTGTACTAACATCATAATAGCCCTGTACCCATGCAAGCATGTTTGTTCCATCACTTAAAGTCCAAATCACTTTTTGACTCGAACCCGAAAACATAAACGTAGGCGCAAATGACCATGTATATGCACCATCTACCGGATACCATACCGACAAGAAATTTGCATTATCACCAGCAGTAATATATGTCTGCATCGATGTTTGTAATTCTGAACTTACAGTATCTGTTTGATCTTGCAAAGCCTGTGTCTGTGCTTGTGCTACTGCATTTCCAGCATTAAACATTGTTTCAAGTTTTGCATACTCTTCTGAAGATGTTTCTTGTTGTAATGCTTGTGCATCTGCAATCTGTTGTGATAATGTATTCGCTTGATTAGCACGTTGAATAGAGTCCCTTTCAAACTGTTGTGCAGATTGAAATGTCCCATAGGCAATATATACTGCTACAGCTATAAATACTACCGAAAGAAATGTAAATATTTTACGCATAATAATACCTCTTCTTAGCGATTATACCATGAATAGAGATAAAAAAAGAAAGAGGTCACTTAAACCTCTTTCTAAGCTTGTTTTTACTTGTTGTCCGCAACGATTGTATCAGCAGCTGTACGACCTGAAACGAAGATTTCAACAATCGCATTACCACCCTAAACGGTTACCACCATGGATACCACCAGTTACTTCACCAGCAGCGTATAGACCCTTGATGATCTTGCCATCTTTATCTAATACGTGACGCTGTGCATCAACTGTTACACCACCCATTGTATGGTGTGTAGATGGAGCTAATATTCTAATCTTTAACTTCACGCCATCAAGCTTATAAGTATCAACGATATACTTACCGTTTTCATCCTTTTTCAGCATTTCCAATGATGCTGTCCAACCTGTCTTTGTTGGGATTCAATGTATTTTCAGTACCTGTCATCAATGCCATATCATATTCCTTGATTGTATTGATAACTTCTTCTTGTGTGCATTCAAAGCCCGAGTTTGCTTGAATAAACTCACCTAACTGATCGACAGTTCTTGTGTACTGTCTATTTCTCAACATCGCTTTCCCAAACTGTTAAATCTTCATCCTTTGGAGTTCCATAAGGATATGGACCAGGGAACTGATTGGTTGGAGTTTGCGATATCCATAACTGTTCCATTTGTACCATTGAAGCTTACGCCATTTTCAAATTCAGCAAGTGATAATACGTCACGTTCACCTGTTTCGTTAACGAAACGCTTACCAGTTGTAGGGTTGATATAGATTGCATAGTGTCCACCACCAAATGCGAGGTTTCCATTATCTACCCAAGAGATAGGCATCATCTGTGTAAAGCCCATACCTGTTGTATCTGCACCTACTGCTTCAGCCCATATCAATACCAGAACCTACTAATGAAGAACGGTTTGTTGTACGTGTATTTGTTGTGATATCACCATCAGCCCAGTAGTCATTTGTTTCCATAACGCGCTTGATATCATGCAGCATATCCACCAGTTGCGAGTACTACACCCTTCTTAGCGTGGATTGTGACTGGAGTTCCATCGTATTGCTCACCCTTAACACCAACTACTTTTCCATCCTTTATCTGTGATAAGTTCTGTTACCTTTGTACGTAACATGATTTCGTTGTCTGCATGGTTAGCAGCTGTTTCAAGTAATGTCTTCTTAGTTGTTGCAAAGTATGTATTCCAAACTGTCTTACCCTTTACATTCTTTCCATCTGGATCTGGTGTTCCATCACCATCAAGATCACTTCCCTTGAAGTCATTTTCACGGTTCCATAAAGCACCGACAATAATTGGCTGAATAGAGTTATCAAAGATTGCACCCTGATCTTCTAACCAACCCTTAAGGTCTTGTCCACCTTCAACAAACTGCTTAACAAGATCATATGAACCATAGATCCATGAAGTCTTTTCAGCGTTTGGTCTTAATCCACCATAGTATGTCTGGAAGATATGTAGATTTGGAGTTGAGAATAATGTGATTTCACCTTCAGCCTTACCTGCATCTAACTGTGGCTGTGCCCAGTTCAAGTAAGCCTGAATCTCACTCTTCAATTCTTTTAGTGTGCTTAAGTATTCTGCATGTACACCAGCATGTGATAATGTTTCAATATCGCCTGCTACAAATGGTGTTTTATCAAAGTACTTACTATCGAATTCATTTTCATTCCAGTTAAGGATTTCCTTTAATACCTTGATGTTACCAGTAGCGTTATGAACTTTATTATATGTAACACCCTTATAAACACCTGTTGTCGCATCTGGATCTGCTGGATCCCATACTAAGTAGGATTGTGCAGACTGGAACTGTCCACCAGAAGCAACTGTATTACCACCGATTTCAGCGTTTACTTCTAATACAACAACTGAATTACCATTCTGTGCAGACTGTACTGCTGTAGCCATACCAGCACCACCAGCACCTACTACAACAACGTCAGTTGTCTTTTCGATTGCTTCACCTGCTTTATGTTCTACTGTATTCTTCTTAAAGCCATCTAAATCACTAGCTTCTGCTTGTTTTGCTGCATCAATTAACGCATTCTTAAAACCGATTGAAGTAAATGTAGCACCTGAAACAACATCAATGCCAGCACCATTTGCTTCCTTTGCATCTGCTACTAAATAATCAAATGCTGGTGTTCCAATATGATTTGTTTCTTTATTATCACTATAATCAATTTCGGAAATACCATCCTTTGTAAATGTAACTGATAAGTTGATAGGGCCATTATAACCTGTGCCAGTACCTGTATATGTACCTTCCTTGTAAGTTACCTTTACATTTTCTTTTTTCTTTGCACTATCTTCTTTGTTGCTCGGTGAACATGCAACAAGTGAAATAGCCATCAAAGAACTGAGTCCTAACTTCACATAATTCTTCATTTTTTTCCCTCCATGTGTATTTATTAACAAATACCTAATCATATATTATCTTAAATTAAATTCTTTTTGCTATCTAAAATTTAAAAAAACTGCCCTACGGCAGTTTATGACTTTATAACTCTTTTACAACATCTTCAACATGACTTGTAGCTTTTACTTTTTGGAAAGTCTTGATGATAATACCATTTTCATCAATTAAGTATGTCGAACGTTCAATTCCCATATACTTACGACCATACATAGACTTCTCTACCCAAACATCATATGCTTGAATGGTTTCTGTGCTTTCATCAGATAGTAATGTAAATGGTAAATCATAATTACTTTCGAACTTCTTATGAGACTTCACACTATCCTTCGAAATACCTAACACAATCGCTCCCTTTTCCTGAATCTGCGGCAAGCGATCACGGAAGTTACAAGCTTCTGCTGTACAACCTGATGTATTATCCTTTGGATAAAAATAGAGGATTACCTTTTTACCTTTATACTCAGAAAGTGTATGTTCTACGCCATTTTGATCAGGTAATTTAAAATCTGGTGCTTTTACTCCAACATTTAACATTTTAATATCTCCTAATTCTATACATCAATGATAATGCATAATGGAATTTAAAGCCTTGAATATGCTTATTAATATTGTTTTAGTAAATTCAGAATATCACTTGGCTTTTGAATCGTCGGATACTCTCCAGTTTCAATTCCTTCATGATAAACGATTTGCACTGGATGAATACCTAAAGATTTTGCAGCTTCAAGATTCTTAACCTGGTCATCAACAAAAATACATTCTTCAGGTTTAAGTCCAGATTTTTCTAATGCATCGCGATACATCAATAAATCCGGTTTTAAAACGCCTAATTCGTAACTATATGTATATTGATCAACATATTCATCTAATTTGAATGCATGAATACGTCTTTCAATAAATGGCCACGTATCAGAAATAATTCCAATACGATAACCTCCATCCTTCAATGTTTTCAGTGTTTCCAAGGAACTTGGTATCAAACTCATTGTCGCAAGATTTTCCACCATATCAACTGCAAGTTTTACTGCATGTTGAAATGTACCCTCTAACTTAGCTTGATCAAATAGCGTTAGATAGAAACGAGTAAATCTTTCAATCTGCTCCTGTTCACTTGTCATTTTTGGGTTTTCAATAAATGGTAAATACGCTGTGTTGTATGCATGTTGCCATACGTTTTGGTCGAGTCTCGAAATTTTCTCTCGAGGAAATAGTTCATAGAATTTTTGATTCAAATTCCAATCACCGCTGCATGGTTCTAGAAGGGTCCAGCCTAAATCAAAAAATATACATTTTATCTGATTCATTATACCTACCTCTTGTTGTTAGTATTATTATATCACTTATATGTACTAACAGAGGTATCTTTCTTGAAATAATATTTATAAATTATTACATGCATTCAAAGCAGCGATAGCACCATCACTGGCAGCTGTTGTTAATTGACGAACAGTCTTTACACGACAGTCCCCAGCTGCGTAAATACCCTTAACAGATGTGCGGCATTCTTCATCAGCTTTGATAAATCCATGTTCATCTAGTTCAATAATATCAGAGAAGATTTGATTCATTGGAATTTGTCCAATCGCGACAAATAATGCGTCCACATTCAATGTCGTTGTTTCTCCAGTATTCTTATCCGTTACTTCAATGGAATGTAGACGGTCATCTCCATTTAGTTTTGTAACGGTACTATTCATTACCTTTACAAGGTTTTCTTTGCCATCAAGTTTTACCACTTCAGCTTCATCAGCACGGAATTCATCACGACGATGAATGATATATACACGATTGCAGAAACGTGTTAAATACTCCGCATCTTCAACCGCTACATTACCACCACCATTTACAGCTACATCTTTTACCTCTAAAAAACATACCATCACAAGTTGCACAATAAGATACACCTTTACCCGTCAATTCTTTTTCACGCTCAATTCCAAGTTCTCTACGTTTCATACCTGTCGCGATAATAATCGCTTTTGCGTGATATTCATTCTTTGTCGTGTAAACAATCTTTTCATCCTCATGGTTTTCAATCTTCACAACACCTTCAAACGCAAAAGTTGTACCTAAGTCTTTCGCTTGATTATAAAAGATCTGTCGCAAAAATCGAAAACCAGAAATATGTTTGATACCTGGATAGTTTTCTATATCTGCTGTATTGATGATCTGTCCACCATAAGTAGACTCTTCTAAACACTAAAAGCTTTCTTGCCTGCTCTTTTGTACATAAATAGCTGCTGATAGACCAGCAGTACCTGCACCAATGATTATTACATCAACCATAATTTGCCTCCTAAATATTTTTATACAACTATAACTTTATATCACTGCGTACAATAACACAAAAATATATGCTCAATCTAATATTTGTAATTATTTTTCACTACATGTAAATATCTATGTAAATTTTACATTTAATTATCATAAATTGATTATTTTATCATCTTTTTAAAGATAATTCTTCTGTTCGTTTTATTTTCTTTTATATTATCATTGAGAAGCGTGATAAAAAATATATCTTTTTTTATAGAATATATGTTATATTCTTAGGTATATTTCTTATCAGTATATTTGGAGGGATTAAGATGAAAAAGACATTAGGCACAATCGTATTAGCTGGCTTTATTATTCTTAGCTGGCTGTGGTGCAAAGCGCATTATCTACTAAGAGCATTTCCGAGAAGTTAACAAAGGAACCAACTAAGGTTTCCGTTATCTATGTTGATCCAGATTCTGGAATTCAACGCGAAACAATTACTGACCAAAAGGATGTTGTTAACGCAATCGCTGATGAATTAAAGACACTTTCAACAAAAAGTTGTTAAAGACAAGGTTTCTTTCAATCAAAAAGGATACAGCATTTGGTGTTGAAGTAGCTGACAAAGAAGGTACATATAACGTTACTCTTTACAGCAACGGCTACATGAGAGTTCAAAAGTTAGGCGGAGATGTTGTAGTTTACTCTGTAACAGATGAACAGATTGAAAAGTTAAACACAATCTGGTCTGACTACATGTCTTCAAACTCAGGAAAAATAAAATAGTTAATGCGAGAGATGATAGATAGATATCATCTCTTTTCTTATACATATATAAAAATGCGCCTCTTGATAGAGTACGCATTTTATTTATTCTTGAATCATTGTCTCTTTTGTGTTGATATTGATAATCTGCTTATTGATTACTTCGGCACCAACATACTGTGTTAAAAGATTTGCCAGTTCATCGATAGCTTCTTGTAATTCAGCCACACGGTTTGGTTCTACACATTCCATTGCGATGAATTCTACTGTTGTATCGTCCGTCACTTCTGTACGCTTTCCATCACGCCAGTTCCAACAACGGCAGATAACACCTTCCTCATCGTAGTATGCAATTTCACCTATTAATGGTGGTTCTGGTTTATCTGAACCAATTGGCCAGAAGTCTTCTCCACCCTTCATGATACCTAAGTGTAAATCACCCTTAAAGGCTTCCATATTCTCTGCCCCAATTGGGAATGCATACTTTAATGAAATTGCATTTGTAATATCAACAGTAGGTGCGATAGAACCAACTGGTGTACCATGCAATACACGCTTTAGTAAAGCTTCAATCGAACAACGTGCTCCCTTCTTTGTAGGAAATTTAGAATATGCCTCACGCCATGTCTTTACAACTGCATTTTCTGAAATCACTTCACTGGTCAAGTACTTCTTAGCACCTTCATTTGCGCTATCTAATAGTGCTTTGATTTCTGCTGCCTTTTCATCATCTAAATGAATAGACTCTTGAACATTCTTTACAGCTAATACCGCAATACTAGCTTCTGGAAATATCTTCCAAAAACCTTCATCCACAATAAACTTTCTCATTGTCATACCTCTTGTACTACAGTATATCACTTTAAAGTATCGATAATAATAGGTAGTACTTGTTTCTTGCGAGATACAATACCCTTTCCAAAATGTTCTTTATTGAGAAGATCACCAAAAGCTTCTCCAACAATATTAGACTTCTTCCCTGCCGCTAAAAAGTAGGACCCTGATCCCATAGGATCAGTAAACAGTGTTAATACTAAATCATAATGTTGTGACTCTGCTGTTTCTTCCATGAATGCATGGAAGTGATCTTTGATTGCAAAGTAATCATCTTTTTTACATTGCACCTGTGCAATGGCAATTCTTGTGCCACTAATTCTAAATTCTTTAAAATCATTATAGAGCAGTTCTACATCAGTCTTATTTGTGACAGAATCTGAAGCATCCAGCATCTCTTGATATAAGTCGATAGCTTTTGTACCTGACACTTCTTCTAGGTATTTCACCATCTCATGATCAAAAGCCGTAGTTGTTGGTGACTGCAAGCACATTGTATCGTTAATAGCAGCACCAAGAAGAATTCCTGCAAGATTCTTTGATAATTTGACATGTGATGATTTATATAAACCAGTAATGATTGCGGCAGTACTTCCTACCGTACGTGCAACGATATTAATAGGCGTTACTGTCTCAATGCCACCCATACGATGATGATCAACAATTTCAACCACTTCACCAAACTCTAAATCACGTACAGATTGCATCGCTTCATTATGATCAACGAGAATAAACTTCTTTTTTTCATAATGGAATAAGTGATAGCGTGAGATAGCACCTACAACTCTACCGTCTTTATCCAGAACAGGATAGGTACGATAACGTGTCTTGGCAATATGATCGCTCACTTCATCTACGTACTCTGTTTCTTGGAATGTCATTACATCTGTTGTCATAACTGATTTGACAGATGGTGTTTGATAAATCAAACGTGAACATTCAATAACGGAGTAATCCGTATGCAACATGGATACACCCTTTTCTTTTGCATAGGATAAAGTAACTTCATCTATCCAATCTTCGCCAGATACAACCACTAAAGCTGCACCCGCCTCAATTACAAAGCGTTGAATATCTGGATTATTACGTACAATTACAATAGAATTCTTATATACTTCTGGCTTATCAGACATGGAAGGCATAATCTGTACAATACCACTTGGATGATACTGTTTCGATTCACAATAATACTTGCCTTTCAGTACTCTTGCGATGTTGGTTAAAGTGGCTGTGCTTATCAAATCTTTCAAAGACTTACCACTTTCCGCCCAAAGTTTTGTTAAGTCAGAAACAGATAACAATCCTAAAAGTCTTTCTTTTTCATCAACGATGAAAATACCTTTATTTTTACGGGATAAAATAAGGTCTAATGCTTCTTTCATTGTTAAATCTGGGCCTGCAAGTAATGGATCATCCTTCTCTATCTCCGATAACATACATCTAGCTGTATGGATTAGCTTAGGATGTTCAAAACCAAACTTCTGTAATAAATACTGTGTTTCACTCTTTGCCTTGCCTAAAGCACATGCGATAGCATCTTGCCCTAGTTGTTGTTTCAGATGAGCATACGCGATTGCCGATACAATTGCATCACAATCAGGATTCATATGCCCTGTCACATAGAATGGTTTCATTATTTACCCAACTTTCTAATTATAGTTATCCAGCGAAAGCCACTTTCAGAACGATCCACTTTTTGCAAAGTAATACCAGTGCGGAATTCTGTTGGTGTCATTGCTTTAAATTTGTAAAAGTTAAGATTGAATGTCTTGATATTGTTATAACCTACAGCTACCGCAATATCTAAGACAGAATATGTTGTAGAAATCAATAATTCACTAGCTTTGATTAATACGAATGAAATTCAATAATGTTTCAAAGTTCTTCTCAGAATAATAGAGTAACGAACGATTTAATTCTGAGACACTAACACCGTATTTCTCAGCCATCGTACTAGCAAGTAACTTCTCTGTATCATAGTGCTTGTAAAGATAGTTGGTTACTTCAAAAGCAACATTCTTATCTGCACGATTATATCCAGATTTTACTTTGCTGTAGATTTTACGATATTTGTTTGGTGTAATACCTACCTTTTCTACAAAGTGCTTTGATAGATGCGAAGCATCCGCAAAACCAAGTAGAATGGCGATTTCTTCAAGTGTCATATCCGTATAAATTAAATAATCTGATGTTTTCTCAATACGAATATTATTTAACAATTTTGTAAATGTAGTACCTGTTAAATCAGTTAACTTCTTTGATAATGTTGATTCGGATATAAAGAATACTTCCGCAACTTTTTCAAGTGTCAAACGCTCTGAAGAATGGGAATAAATATAACTTAATATCGAATTCTGCATGACGGAAGCATTTTCTTCATTCACTACTTCTTCACTAGCTTTAAAGTAGCGGCGATATGCCACCATTAACTCAATAATTTTAACGAGTGAATATAAGAATGATAACGGTTTTTTAGGTTGCCTGACCAACGCGGAATCAACACCAAGTTCCTTTTGAAGGTGTGACATGATTCCATCTACGTACTTTGTTTGTTCATCGTTTAAATATACAATCGGTTCAACCGCAAGGAAATTCAAAAGGTCTACACTTTCTTCTTCCAAACCAGGTGTTACCTTGAGCATTGTGTTAATAAACTGATAATCGTAAACAACTAAATTAAGGTGTAAGGTATCTCTTACGTCAATGATATCCGTAATTTTCCAAGGTGTAATTGCACATAGTGTATGAGGCTTTATATCATACTCCACACCATCTACTTTAATCTTACCAACACCTTTATTAAAGTACATAAAACGAGCAGCCTGGTGCATTAAAGCTTTGGTTGGTTTCTCAATTGCTTCATAGTCAAATGAGCAAAAAGAAATAGGATTAGTTTCCGACGTCCAGCTATCTTGAATAGTTGCTGTCTTTGTCATAAATTTTGTACCTCTGTTGTACATATCATAGCATATTTGAATAAAAGCGGAAAGTTCCGACCGTGCTCTCACACAGCCGGAACCCTATCCAAACATATTTGAGTTTTAATTATTTGATTAACATCATTGCCAATGATAGAACAACGATATTTGCGATAGCAATCGCTACAAATAACTTCATACCCCACTTCATATATGTCTTTAGTTCAACCTTAGCTGCACCTAGACCACCCATTACTACACCAGATGTTGGTGTGAAGAGGTTGATTAATCCGCAACCAGCGCAGAAGATATTGATCATAATTGAAGCGTTGAAGCCTAATGTATTTGCTAAACCACCCATTACTGGCATTGAGAATCCAGCAAGTCCAGATGTTGAAGGAACTAAGAAACTCAATACTAAGTAAATTACATATGATAGAGGAGCGAATACGAATCCTGGAACACCCATCAACATACCTGCTGCCTTGTCCAAGATCCAGAAGTCCATATGAGTAGACTTCATAACAACTGTAATACCACGAGCAACTGCGATAACGATAGCTACTGATAATAGATCCTTAGCACCGTCTAAGAATGTATCAATAAATTCTCTTTCAGACATTCTAGCCATGATAGCGATAAGAATACTTGAGAATGTAAACCAAGCAGCTAATTCAGAGAAGTACCATAGACCTAAAGGTTGCCCTGTTAAGAATGAAGTCCATCCAAGTACTGCTAAGTAAGCTTCTTCGTCACCAGCAAAGTTGATATCAATATAAGAAATGAGTGAAGCAATCATAACTGCAAATGAGATTGCAAATACAATTAATACAGCCTTGTGCTTGCCTGTAAATTCTAACTTGTTGCCATCATCCTTTGTAAAGTGTTCACGCATATCTTCCTGCTCTTGTAGAGAAAGAATTGTTGAGCCTTTATCAGCCTTAACCTTCTTAGCGTAAGCTAATACGAAGAAAATAGCAATTGCAAGTGATGTAAACCACAATGCAAAACCAAGAATCATAACTAATGTGTTGTCATAAGGAACGTTAACACTCTGCAATGCAGCCATAGCTGCACCAGTAGCAAATGGGTTAATTGTTGAACCTAATACACCACATCCTGCACCGAGCAATACAGTTGCAACTGCTACCATTGTATCGAAGCCAGCTGCTACTAATGCTGTAGTAATCAAAGCGTAGAAACCGATTGTCTCTTCAGCCATTCCATATGTGGAACCACCAATAGAGAATAAGATCATCAAGATAACGATTAGGACTTCTTCCTTACCGTGCATCTTCTTAACTAAGTGATAAACACCAGCTTCAAGAGCACCTGTCTTCATTACAACACCAATGAATCCACCGATAGCCATAATAAATACGATCAATTCTGAAGCATCCGCAAATCCTCTTGGGAATGCCATGAAGAAATCACTAAAATGTGCACCGACAACCGTAACGGTTTTGCCGTTAGCAACCATGTCAACCAATTCACCATACTTCTCAGGGTTTAAACCACTGATTAAGCTATCGCTAATTGGTTGTCCGTTTAAGAATACTGAAATTAAACAAAGTACTGCTAAAATAATAAATAAAATCGTAAACGCTGTTAAAGAGCGTTTCTTGGCTTTCACAGACATACTATCCCCCCTTCTAATTATTTAGTAATAATGGTGCCTGTTTCACCTTGTAAAGCAACTTTTGCTTTTTGTAATGATGTAATTAATGCAGTTCCACCATGTGTGTTATTCTTAACAAATTCCATGCATGATTGAACCTTTGAAGCATACTTCCAGGAGCAAATTGCTTCTCTTCGATATACTTCTCTGCTTCTTCCAATGTCATTGTTGGAAGTTCCTTTTGATCAGGCTTGTTATAGTTAATGCATACTCTGTCGACTGCAGTTAAGATAATCAACATATCTGCACCAATGGACTGTGCTAGTAATGCACTGGAACGGTCCTTATCGATAACAGCTGCAACGCCCTTTAATCCTTGCTCTGTTTCAACTACAGGGATTCCTCCGCCACCAACTGTAATAACGATGTCGCCAGCCTTAACAAGTTGTTCAACAACCTTTAATTCAACGATACGTTGTGGAATTGGTGAAGGTACAACACGACGATATCCACGTCCTGCATCTTCTACAAATGTAAAGCCCTTTTCGGCAGCAATCTTATCTGCTTCTTCCTTAGTATAGAAGCTTCCTACTGGTTTTGTAGGTTTAGCAAATCCTGGATCGTTTTGCATCAACAACTACCTGTGTAACAATAGCTGCACATTCCTTGTCAACACCACGAGCCTTTAATTCCTGCTGAATTGCTTGTTGTAAATGATAACCGATATAGCCTTGGGACATCGCACCACATTCTGGGAATGGCATATATGGAGTATTGCCACCCTTTGTGCATGAGAATTCCATTGCTAGGTTAATCATTCCAACCTGTGGTCCATTACCATGACCAACAATTACTTCATAGCCGTCCTGTGCTAAATCAACGATAGTCTTAGCAGTATGACGAACTAATTCAAGCTGCTCTTCAGGGGTATTGCCTAAAGCATTACCCCCAAGAGCTACTACTATACGCTTTGCCATGTGATTACTTCAGAGTAGCATACATAACAGCCTTAATTGTATGCATGCGGTTCTCTGCCTCATCAAATTGTCTAGCTTGTGTGCCTAAGAATACATCATCTGTAACTTCCATAGCCTCTAAGCCATACTTCTGGTAAATGTTCTCACCAACTGTTGTGTTACGATCATGGAATGATGGTAAGCAGTGTAAGAAGATAGCAGTTGGCTTAGCCATAGCCATCAATTCCTTATTAACCTGGTAAGGACGTAAGAGCTTGATTCTTGGCTCCCATAATTCTTCTGGTTCACCCATTGATAACCAAATATCTGTGTAAAGAACGTCTGCATCCTTAGCACCGATCTTGATATCATCTGTTAATTCGATTTCAGCACCTGTCTTGCTAGCTACTTCTCTGCACTTAGCAACAAGTTCATCAGAAGGCATTAATTCCTTAGGTCCGCATGCGCAGAAGTGCATACCTAACTTAGCACAAACAATCATCAATGAGTTAGCAACGTTATTACGAGCGTCACCGAAGAATGTTAACTTGCGGCCTCTAACATCGCCGAATTCTTCCTTAACTGTTAAGATATCAGCCAACATCTGTGTTGGGTGATATAAGTCTGTTAAACCATTCCATACAGGAACACCAGAATACTTAGCAAGTTCTTCAACTACTTCCTGCTTGAATCCACGGTATTCGATACCATCGTACATACGACCTAATACCTTAGCTGTATCTTCTAATGATTCCTTCTTACCCATCTGTGATGATCCAGAATCTAGGAATGTAACACCCATACCTAAGTCACGTGCACCAACTTCAAATGCACAACGTGTTCTTGTAGATGTCTTTTCGAACAAGAGAACAACCTGCTTGCCCTTTAAATAACTGTGGTCAACACCATTAGCCTTTAATCTCTTGAATTCAGCAGATAATTCCAAGAAATATCTGATTTCTTCTGATGTAAAAATCTAATAGTGTCAAAAAAACTTCTTCCTCTAACATTAACGCCCATAATAGCTCCTTTTTCTTTTTTTTTCTATTTTTATGGTTATTTCGATTTTTAAACTTAGTCTTCACGAACTAATGGCATGGACATACATCTTGGTCCGCCACGTCCTACGCATAAGTTGGATGCTTCTAATTCTAATACTTCAAATCCATTATCCTTTAGATATTGGTTTGTAACATAGTTACGCTTGTAAACGATGATCTTACCTGGTGCAATTGTCAATGTATTAGAACCATCATTCCACTGTTCACGTTCAGCTGCTAATGGATCGCCAGCTCCGCAAGGGAATAAACGAACCTTATCTAAGCCCATGAACTTAGCAAGAATATCTTCTAACTTACCTGTATGTTCTTCGATATGAACATCATGATTTGCACGATCAGCTGTGAGTGCAAATACCTGTAATGTTCCCATGATACCTGGGTGAATTGTAAATGCATCAGTATCAATCTGTGTAAATACTGTATCTAAGTGCATGAATGCACGTGAATTAGGAATATTGAAAGCTAAAATTGTCTCAATCTTATTTCCTTCGTTTTCATAGAACATCTTCATAGCTAAGTCCTGAATAGCTTCAGCCTGTGTTCTCTGTGAAATACCGATGAATAAGAGTTTTTCATTAACGTTTAATACGTCTCCACCTTCGATATGGAAGTGGTTGTTACGTCCATATAAATCTGGAACATTTCCAGCATATTCTGGATGGAATCTGAAGATGTAATCTGCATAGATTGTTTCACGGTTTCTTGTTACAGAATACATTCTGTTAATAACTGCACCATTACCTACAGAAGCGAATGGGTCGCGTGTAAAGTATAGGTTTGGCATTGGGTTTACTAATAAGTGTGAGTTAGTCTCAAGACGGTCAACTAAGAAGTTTGTGTGGATCTCACCAATTTCTCTGAATGTGATACCAGCCATAGTCTTTAGAACTAATTCCTTATTGTTTGTAAACTTAGCTAAGTAATCCTTAATAATCTTATGATATTCAGCTGTATGAACACCTGATTCAACTAACCACTGATCAAGGAACTGTTCCTTAATTTCTGGGTGAGCATCTAATGTTTCAGCCATTAAGTCTTCTAGATAAACAACTTCTACACCATTGTCGCGTAAAATCTTTGCAAAACGGTCATGTTCAACCTGTGCTTCGTAAAGATCAGGAATATCATCAAATAATAATTCTCCCTAATGTATCAGGTGTAAGATTTAATAATTCTTCTCCTGGCCTGTGTAATAAAACCTTTTTGAGTGTTTTAATTTCACTCGTTACATGAATGTTAGACATTTGCTTTCCTCCTATTGTCTTTTCATTGGGGCTACATATCGCGCGCATGATATGTAACCGGTTTCAAATCTATACTATTATTGTATACATATTTTTTTTCTATAATTGGAAACATAATGCCTAAAATTTTGTATTTTTTTGTAAACATCATCCCGCTTTTACTTGTTGAAAATTTCCTTTAATTTCACAAGAAAGAGCCCCTATATCACTACAAGGGCTCGTTTTATCGTTCTAGTTTTTCAATTACATTGATTCAGGTGCTTCTACACCAACAAGGTTTAGAGCGTTCTTCAATGTAATCATTGTAGCCTTCACTAAGCCTAAACGTTGGTTTGTTAACTCAGGATCTTCTGGGTTATTTACACGTGAACTGTTGTAGTAGCTGTGGTAAACCTTAACAAGAGAAATGATGTATTCAGTAATCTTGTTTGGCTTTCTGCTTGCTGCTGCATTTGCAACTTCGATTGGGAATTCACTGATGAGCTTCATCAACTGTAATTCCTTCTCATCACTGAGACGATCATAAGTAGCTACCTGCGTGAATGCAGGAATCTTAGGATTGTTCATAATGGAATGCATACGGGAATATGCATACTGTGCATAGAATACAGGGTTGTTGTTATCTTTAGAACGAGCTAACTTCATATCGAAATCCATATGAGTCGCAACGTCCTTGGAAACGAAGAACCAACGAGCAGCGTCAACACCTACATCTTCGCAAAGTTCACGAATTGTAATTGCGTTACCTGTACGCTTGGACATCTTCACTTCCTTACCATCCTCAACCATACGTACCATCTGGATGATATCAACCTTAAGTACATCTGGATAACCCAATGCTGTTAAAGCAGACTGCATACGTGTTACGTAGGAATGGTGGTCAGCACCCCATAAGTTGATTAAGTGATCATAGCCTCTTTCAATCTTATAGATGTGGTTAGCGATATCTGGTGTTAAGTAAGATAATGTTCCATCACTCTTACGTAATACACGGTCCTTGTCATCGCCATATTCAGTACTCTTAAACCATAGAGCACCATCCTTTTCATATGTTAGACCCATATCAGCCATCTTTGTTAAGCAATCATTGATACGCTTACGATTGTTTTCATAGAAGAATGTTTCATGCTGGAAGTTTTGGAAATCACAACGATATAGTTTTAAGTCATCCTCAATCTTCTTTAATTCTAACTCAACACCTGTCTTCTTAAAGTATTCAAGACGTTCTTCAGGATCAGCGTTTAACCACTTATCACCATCTTTTTCTGCAATCTGATTTGCGATATCGATGATATCCTGTGCATGATATCCATCTTCTGGAAGTGGATACTCTTTTCCAAAGTGTTCGAAGTAACGAGAAATTAAGGATTCACCTAACATCACAATCTGGTTACCAGCATCGTTAACATAGAACTCTCTGTAGTTGTTATAACCACTTGCTTCGTAAAGACGTGAGATACAGTCACCCCAAGCAGCGTTACGAGCATGTCCACAGTGTAAATCACCTGTAGGTTAGCGGATACCCACTCAACCAATACATTCACACCTGCACCAGTGTTATTCTTACCATAATCATCACCTGCGTTGATAACAGTATTAATCACTTCAGCTAAAGCATCTTTCTTTCAAACGGAAGTTGATAAAAGCCTGGCTTTACAACTTCAATTGAAGAAGCTTCTGTGTAAATTTCCTTTAACTTTTCAACGATAGGTCCAGCAATATCTAATGGACTCTTATGCAATGTTCGGGAAAGGCGCATAGCTACACTAGTTGAATAGTCTCCCATCTTTGGATCACGTGGGGTTTCAACAATCAATATTGAATCATCTGCGTCAATATCGTACACTTGCTTCACTGCCTCACGGACAGCTGAACTAATTTTGCTTTCAAAATCACTCATCTTTTTGTCCTCCCTCATTTGATAGCATAAATATCCTAATAAAAAAACCGCTTCTAGCGGGCTTTTTTTAAATGGCGCGCCGAGCAGGAGTCGAACCCGCAACCTTTTGATTCGTAGTCAAATGCTCTATCCAGTTGAGCTATCGGCGCATTCGGTGTTATCACCTTGCTTTTTTTAATAGTATTCCATTCCCCAGAAAAATACAAGTCTTTTTTTCAGAAAAAAAGTATTGTAAAATCAATGAAAAAATAGTACTTGTGAAATACATGCAAGCACTATCAAATAATTGTTTCAAACATACATACAGCGGTAGGAATAATTTCATCATCAAACACATAGGAATCATGATGTAAAGAAGGACAAGTTCCCATTCCAACAAAGACAAACATACATGGTGCAAACTTCTTATAATAACCAAAATCTTCACTGGCACGAATTGGTTCAGATAATTCTTCAACCTCTAGATCTGCAGTCTTTAATTTCCTAACAGTTTTATCTACTAGAGATGGATCTGCGTAATTTTCATCAAAGCGATCAAACTCTTCAATGCTTACTTCAAACTTCCCTTTTAATCCTTCAAAATAAGAGCGAACATATTCTTCTAATACAGCCAGTTCATTTTCTTTAGCAGCACGTAACGTCAAACAAATTTCCCCATTTGCTGGTGAAATACCAAAGTTCAAACTACCCACATTCATATGGATAATCGTTATCATCGCAAGTGAACTGAAGTGATAATTACAAAATGTAAATGGTTGAAATCCCGTCTGTTTTGCTAGAGGTTCAATCGATTTTGCAAATGCAGATAAAGCATATACTGGATTAAGTCCTTTCTCAGGTTCTGAAGCATGGCTTTGTACTCCTGTTAAAGAAATGCGATACCCAACCGAAGCACACATGACTGTCTCTGGTCGATAGTAAATCACATTCTTTCTTAAGTTAGGCATATTGTGCAGGCCAAAAATTTTATCCACATGATACTTTTCAAATAATGGTTTGCAGATAGCGGCACCACTACCATTTTCTTCGGCTGGTTGGAAAAGATAGATGACATTATATTCACTTTCTCTATCCTCTTCTTCTAGCATCACACCCAACAAAATTGCAGTATGTCCATCATGACCACAGCCATGAAATGGTGTATTTGAAGAATTCATTATCGCATCATGATCTGCACGTAATACAATCGTCTCCTTTGGTAGGTTGATATGGCTTCATACAATACAACCAATCCCCTTCATCAAACACGAGATAACTAGACATATTTTGCGCAATAAATTCTTTAATTAATTTTCGTGTATTTACTTCGTGATTAGACAATTCTGGATGCTCATGTAATACATGGCGAAACGCAATAATCTTTGTCAAGATTTTCCTGTTTCATACAGATACTCCTTTGCGTACTTCTATCATTGATTCTATGCCTAAATATTTTTTTGATTACAAATCTCACAATGTCATCATTTTTTTCTTGAAGTTTATCAACTACCTTTTGCATATCATCTGGCAGTTTGCATTCTATCTTTATCTGCTTCTTTGTTTTAGGATGGATAAACTCTACTTTCCAACAATGTAATGCTGGTCGCTTCATCGCATGCATACTGCCACCATAGAGACGATCACCAATCAGTGGATGTCCAAAATAAGCCATACCTGCACGTATCTGATGTAATCTTCCAGTTTCAATATGAACTTTAATCAGAGAGAAGAAATTACCCTCGATAATCACTTCATAATTGGTAATACAATTTTGACCATCCACGGTCACACTTCTTCCACGTATTCCCTTCTCTTTTCCTAAGGTATACGTTAAAGTCCCACTTTGTTCTTCAAACTTCCCTTTTACGATAGCCAAGTATTCTTTATGTAATAATTGTTCCTCGCGAGCAGAAGCTAGTAAAGCTGCCATTTGCTTTGTTTTTGCATATACAACAATGCCTGAAACACCTTTATCTAAGCGTCCAACTGTTCTAACTGTAAAGTTATCATCTTGATAGTAGCGTTTTAAAATAGACCCCATATCATCATCAAAATGTTCTGCACTCGCATGACTTGGAATTCCTGCAGGTTTATTCACCACAACAATATCAGTATCCTCATAGAGGATGATTGGTTTTAATTCTAACTGTGGCTCTTCTGTCCGTATAGTCACTACATCGTTTGTATGTACCTCTTGTGTCAATCTGCACTTTTCATCATTGAGATAAATCGAACCAGACACATGAAATCTACTGATTTCACGGCGTGAAAAACCCATTTGTTTCGATAAGATATTCTTAACAAGAAGACCATCTTCACTTGATTTAATTTTCTTTTGTTTTGCGATTTTCATGTTCAAATTATAACGCAAATCAATCTCTAATCAAAAGAGAGAATGCTATTGTATAATCATTGTTGAGAGGTACGTTATGTTAAAAATCAACCAGATTCGCTGTGAAGTTGGTGAGACATTTTCGATTCATCACATCGCAAAGAAATTACGCTGTTCTATTCATGAAATTCACTCCTTTGAAATCGATCGTGAATCTATCGATGCTAGGGGTGACGATCTTCACTATTCCTATAGTGTATACGCATCTATTAAAAAAACGAAGATAAATATCTCAAGAACCGTGATGTAAAAAAAGAATCGAAAAGAAGTTTATATTCTTCCCAACAACCACGAAAGACTCCAATACAAAGACCCTATCATCGTTGGATTTGGACCAAGTGGAATGTATGCCGGTCTTATCTTAGCAGAAGCAGGACTAAAATCCAATCATCATTGAACGTGGTCAAGCAGTTGAACAACGTACCAAAGATATCAACGAATTCTTTACCAAAGGGAAACTTTTAGAATCATCCAACGTACAGTTTGGTGAAGGTGGTGCTGGAACCTTCTCAGATGGAAAACTAACGACACGCATGAAAAACATACGCGTTTCAAAGGTATATGAAGAATTTGTAGAAGCAGGTGCTAACCCCTGCCATTCAATACCAACAACGTCCCTCACCTAGGTACTGATGTACTACAGACAATCGTCAAAAAGATACGTGAAAAGATTATTCGTCTTGGTGGTGAAATATACTTTGATACTAAACTAGAAAGCTTATATTTAAATGGGAATCAAATTGTTGGTATTCATACAAATAAACAGGACTTTTCAACCGATAGTGTCATACTATGTACTGGCCATAGTGCAAGTGATACATACGAAACACTACTTGCACAAGGTGTAGAAATAACACAAAAAGATTTTGCGATTGGCGTGCGTGTCGAGCATCCACAAACCCTCATCGATCAAAGCACCTATGGTAAACACTATGGTCATCCTGCGCTTAAGGCATCCTCGTATCAACTAACTGCCAAGACATCTGTCAATCGTGGTGTATATTCATTCTGCATGTGCCCAGGTGGTGTGGTTATCCCTGCATCCACAGAACAAAATTGTCTTGCAGTAAACGGTATGTCCTACAGCATGCGTGCAGGTAAGAATGCAAATAGTGCTATCCTTGTACAGATTCCACGCAGCGACTTTGATCAAGGACATCCTCTTGATGGTTTTCAGTTTCAGAAGAAATTAGAACAACTAGGTTACCACGAGGGATTTGCGGCACCTGCGCAAAATATTAAAGACTATTTAAAACAAACGCCTTCCGATAAACTTGTCATTCAAACTTCTTATCCACGTAGTACAGTTATGCAGGACATGCATGCATTCTTCTCCGATGAGGTTAATCAAGCAATGGAAGAAGGCATGAAACAATTCGATAAGAAGATACATGGTTGGATTGAAAATGGCATCATGGTCGGACTTGAAACACGCTCTTCTTCTCCAATCAAAATACTTCGTAACGATAATGGATGCAGTTCTACCATTCAAGGATTATATCCATGTGGCGAAGGTGCTGGATATGCTGGCGGTATTGTCTCTAGTGCAGTAGATGGCATCAAACAAGCCGAAAATTATATTGCACATTTAAATCGATAAAGAAAAATGCAGACCCATATCTGCATTTTTCTTTATCTACCACGATTCTTTTTTCTTGGCTTGTAATTCTTTGATTGATGACGCGGCTTTCTATCACCAGACTTATGTGACTTGCTTGGCTTTGTAGACTTATGCATCGATTTATTTGATGCACCATCATCACGTTTCTTTTTGTTATCACGCTTCTCACTCTTATCACTACCACTTCTAGAATCTGACTTCTTCTTAAATGGTGGACGACGATTTGATTTACCAGCACTTACTTTCTTACGTTTTAACTCGATAGAGTATTCCGTTTTCATTAACGGAATCTCTTTCTTTAACATCTTCTCAATTGACGCAAGCAAACCTAATTCTTCATGACAACACAAAGAGATTGAAATACCCTCTTTACCAGCTCTTCCAGCTCTACCAATACGGTGGATATAAGACTCATCTTCCTCTGGTAAATCATAGTTGAATACATGTGAAATATCTGAAATATCAATACCACGTGCCGCAACATCTGTCGCTACCAATACATCTACTTGATTAGTTCTAAATCGCTGTAATGCATTCTGACGTTGACCTTGTGTTTTATCACCATGGATTGTAAGAACTTTGATACCATCTTCTATTAACTTCTTAGTTAAACGATCGGCACCAATCTTAGTTCTTGTAAATACAATGGCCTTAGTAACTTCTGGACTTACAAGCATATCCTTTAGGACACGCTTCTTATCTGGCTTTTCACAGTATACAAGATACTGGGTAATTGTTTCAGCTGGACTTGCTGGTGGAGCCACACGAATATCCACTGGGTCATGTAATAATTCATTAGCTAATTCTTTGATTTCTTTTGGCATTGTTGCAGAGAACATAACAGTTTGACGAACTTCAGGAATACGGCTAGCGATTCTACGTACATCACCGATAAATCCCATATCCAACATACGATCCGCCTCATCAAGTACAAATATTTCAATATCACTTAAGACAATCTCACCCTGAACCATAAAGTCATTTAAACGACCAGGAGTCGCAATTAAAATATCACAACCACTACGGAGAGCTTTTCTTTGCGGGCCAGATGGTGCACCACCATATACACAGCATGCACGTAGTTTTAAATATCTTCCAAACTTCTTAAAGTTCTCAAAGATTTGAACAGCTAACTCACGTGTCGGTGTTAATACCAACGCACGAATCTGATGTTTCTTCTTATATTCAAGCTTATTTAAAATTGGCAATGCAAAAGCGGCTGTCTTACCTGTACCAGTTTGAGCACAGGCAACGATGTCCTTCCCTTCTAACATAACAGGGATTGCTTTCTCTTGGATTGGTGATGGTGTTTCATACTTCGCCTTACTAACAGCACTCAGTATCGGCTCCTTAAGTTCTAAATCTGTAAAATTCATAAATCTCCTCTGCTTCTTAGTCTCATCAAAGAAAAACTGATCGAGCTTTTGTATTCCCGACCAGTATAATCAGTTTTCTATAAAAGACTCATAGATATTACTGTATATTCCTTTATTAGCGCAACCATAACACAGTTTTATAATGTTATTTCATCGCCAGAATCACACTGAATACTATAAGATTCATTTCAGATAATAACTCCTCAATAAATTCAATATCACTTTCTTTTAATAGAATAATATGATTTACTCCATTTGGAAAAAAATATCAATTTCATCTTCACCAGATTCAGTACCAATAGCAGGATAGTAGTCTATGACTTTTCCGATAATGATCAAATCGTTGCAAGTAAACACTCTTACATATTTCTCAAAGAAATCACTTAGTTTCATAAAATATATGTTAAAGCAATACGCTTCTCCAACATTTTCATTTTAAGAGCGAGCAACGGGAATCGAACCCGCACATCAACCTTGGGAAGGTTGCATTCTACCATTAAATTAT